>Ga0310691_10001538_pt1 | contig 34949 bp, 19 predicted proteins | sample 176DNAGHGlowgp2_FD_203887 | JGI IMG/M metagenome (GOLD analysis project Ga0310691, IMG submission 203887) | Sheep rumen microbial communities from Palmerston North, Manawatu-Wanganui, New Zealand - 1766 DNA GHGlow gp2 (v2) (version 2) | ecosystem: Host-associated > Mammals > Digestive system >... | reverse complement strand
TGCTTTGTTGACATGATTCAATACATCTCTATGGAGCGTTGCAAATACCTTATTCAGAGCATTGGAAGGGAGATTGCAGATAATTCTGCGTGCCCAGTAAGCTTCTATCACGTCAAGTACACGATAAATTTCGTTTTCCGCCAATCCAACTTTCGATGCATAGTCGAAGAAAGCCATAAAGAATGGGTAAGCAATGGTAGAATCCAACGTGCGCAGTTGGTTTAACTTCCTATTCAATTTATCTGTTCCAATCGTTGCATTATCCACTTGGCTATATATCTTGGCAAAGTGATGCATATCTTCCAAGAGCGTTGCCCTGTCAACACTTATATTCTCGGCATACTCCTTGAAGATGAAGTATATCTTATCGATGCGTCCTATCTTTCCCTGCTTCATGGTCAGGTAATCACGCACAAAAGAAGAAGGGTCATATTTTGTAAACTCTTCTATCGGATTCCAGTATCGAGTATAAAGGTCATCTTGTTCTGCTGGCGCGAGTGACATCAACAGATAATTTCGAATCTTGTCGGCTTCACTTAAATCAAGACCTGTAGAGTTCAAACTCTCAAATATTAACTGCGGGTCATCATCTTCGTCAAGACGAATATTGATGACTTCGAGTTGCTTGATGGTCTCAAAGAGTTCATCGAGTGTTAATCCTGCGTGAGTAATTTTATCATAGAAGAAATCGTAGTTGCGAGTAACATTCGACTCTTTGATATATTGTTCTTTGGATTTATACAGCAAAGCATCAAAAGCCTGCATGTCCTTCTTGATAGGTTTGAGCTTAACCTTTCGTTCGTCTTCTTGGTATTCATCAACCAGATAACGCTTGAAGATTTTCTCTACAAGTTTAGCGTCAGTTGCTTCTATCAGTCCCTCCTGCTTGGCATTTACCATAGCAATCAACAACAACGAAACTGTAGTAATTCGTTGTTGTCCATCTATGATATATCTGTCTTCCGTCCCTGGCTGAATGCTTGACACAATACTGCCAAAGAAGTGACTCCTGCGGTCGCTGTTATGCAGTTTCATCAAGTCTTGAAATAACTGTTCGCAGTTTTCTTCCTTCCAGTCGTAGTTGCGCTGGTAAAGAGGAATGATGAATCGCTTATCAGATCCATCAAAGAACTTTATTAATGGTTGTGCATCACCTTTCATATACTATAAGTTATTTATCTCATCTAGTAAATCAAATATGGACTTAAACTCATCAAAATCTAGATCCGCAAAATTTTTGCAGTTCTCAGACAGTTTGATTTTTGATTTTGTCATCAAGTTCTTAGAAAAAGCTGTGATCGACCCATTAAATGGATTCTCTGATAATGTTTCTGTATATGCCTCGTGGTATTTTTGAGTTGGAAAAAAACTCTCAATAGTTGCATTTTTCTTAGGTAAAACAATCGCGTATAATCCTTTTTTGTTTTTTGCCTTTGAGTATTTTACTTGAGAACGGTTACAACAATCATTTCCTTCTGTATCGCTATCAAATAACGCAATAATTTTCTTATCCCCAAGCTTAAAGTCTGTTGTTCTAAGCCCAATCAATAGATGTAGAATATTATCAGCACCTGCACAATGAAAAATATCAAATTTTAATGATTTGTAATTGTTTTTCAAAACTTTGAATGCTTGCGTTAGAATCAGCTTGTCCGTTAATCCTTCTACTAGCAATGTTAGCGGTTTATTCGACGATAAAAATACATTCTGTTGGTGAATGTCCCACATGCCCTTTGTTAAATAGGAAATCAAATCAGCATTTTCTTTTTCAATTATTTTCACAGATCCTTTTTCGTCAACTCCTAAACCTATGATATGATTATCTTCAAATGCTGAAGCAAGAGAAGGCGAATGTGTTGTCCATATATTTTCGCGATTTGGAAACTTATCTAATGAGTTTTTTAGCTCAACTTTTCTACTTACGTGGATGTGCGAATCTGGCTCATCAAAAAGTATCAATGAATTTTCATCTGCAATAGTCTCTAAGATAAACTGTATCAATAAGTTCTTTTTCTCGCCTTCGCTAAAATCATCGATGGCAATTACTGAGCCATTGTTCAATTCTATTTCAAACTTAATCTCTGAGATTAATTTTTCATCTTTTGGCATTGTCGCTCCATACAGATAGTAGAAAAACCGCTTTTGATCTGATTCTAGGTAATTAAGATTGTTCTTTATCTCTTCAATTGTGAGTTCTTTTTTATTAGGAACATCTGCAATAGAATTAGCCTGACATAAAGCCTTAATCATTTGAAGAATAGGATTGTCCTTCCATTCTTTAAACCGATTTGATTCGAAATTGAACAATATTCTATTTATTTTTCTAATATCCAATACTTCAGAACAAAAAGAAGCAATATCTGTGTAAACAGAGAAATCATAAAAGAAAAAGGTCAGTAAGGCAATTTCTAGTGAGAACTTGTTAATATAGATTAATGGCAACTGTGGAATTACAGTTGAGGATTTAATACTTTTAATATAGTCTTTGTAGTATGGGTAATAATAAAAGTCCCATAGTCTTGAACTTTCTCCACTATAACAACTGATGACATTTGTAGGCAAGTAAATAGAAGCATTTCTAGTGAAAGTTTCGTCTGTTACTACTTGATTGTCTGTAGAAAAAACATATTTTCCATCATGTAAGGCAATGTCCACATCATGGTGGTTTTTCTCATATTTAAGATGATAATTAAAATGTGGTTTATGAATTCTATCGTTGTACAATCCACCAAAAATCGATGAAATTGCTTCAAGTATATTACTTTTGCCGCAACCATTATTCCCCACAAACAATGTTGTTCCATTGTTGATAGAAAAATCAATTGTTATGTCTCCAAGATTTTTATAACCTTGTATCTGAAGTTCTTTAAGTTTCATAATTATGCGAATATTTCTGTTAAAAACATATTAGTTGCTGATTCTTTGAGCACTTTAGATTCACTCTTTAATCGAGAAGCTTCTTTTTCTTTCTCAATTAGATATTTAGATACTGTGTCTTGAACATTTCTAGGTGGGATGGGAACAACAATATTCTTAAAGATATTATCATCTATGCGAGGCATACGAGCACCCTTCATTGAATCTACAATTTGTTCTTGAATGATATAAGAAGAAAGAATAAACTTAAAGAAAGATTTATTAAGTTCTTTTTTCGGCAAAAAACACAGAAACTCAGAGGAGCATACTATGTCATCAAACACCTCATTATTTTCCCAATATTTATTCAAGTATGGACGTAATTTCCCATAAATTATATATCCTTTTGGAATTCTCACTGTCTGACTTTTTATAGACTTACCATTTACTATTTGGAATGAATTCAATACGCCAGTATCTTTTTCCACATTTTCCATGCCAATATAATGGAATTGCTTCTCTGGAGTACTATATGTCTCCACGCGCAAAGAGTGATTATTATTGTCAATCATATATAGTTCTATACAATTACCAAGAGTCGTTGTACCGTACAACGATTCTACCCTAGATTGTGAAGAATAAAAAGGGACATCCCATCGACGTACATCTACAAAATGAAGATAATTCAACAATCCTTTTCTTTCATTCTTATTATAATAGAACTTTAACACATTCTTTAGATATGTATTTTTTTCTTTTAGGATATCATCTGCCTGTTGTAAAAGCAAATCTGCTTCTTTGACTTTTCCATTATACGCCTTTAAAATCTTTTCTTGTCCCTCAATACTTGGCAGAGGAATTTGCTGATTGAGGAAAGCATCAATGTCAATGCGCTTACGATTGGTTGTTCCACTACTACATTTACGTGCAAACTCTATAAACTTATCAGTTGTAGATACAAGAACCAAGAACTGAGGAATTATCTTAGATGTATCGACTACAAAGACTGGGAAATCATTTGTTACGATAGCTCCATCAAGTTCTTCAGGAACGATACCATAAGCACCATTACGAGCGTCGATCTTTGACATTATAAACTGTCCTGCATGAACAACATGCTGACGCTTAGTACCAATTTTAGAACCTAAAAGACTTTCACCATTGTTCCTTGGAACAACACCTCCATTATTGATTTTGATGGTTATTTGCCTGTATTCAACGTCATCTTGTATTTCAATGATGTTTTTGCTCTTAACAAGAAATGACCCAATTCTTTCCATTGGGTATTTCCTAGTGAATCCCAGATTTTCTTCATCTGCATATTGGACACTCCAGTTAGGAATATCCTTATAGTTAGTATAATGCAAGAAATGATTAATTTGATTTGTCATGTTGTGCTAATCTTAATCGTAGAACACCTCTGGATCGCATACTACACCATCAAACTCTCTTATACGAGTCATGTCGCCATCCTCATTGTATTGATATGATGTTATAGCATGTTGATTATGCCAAAGGTTATTATTCTCACGGTATTTCGTGAATTCCTCTAAAAGAGGGACAAGGTCATTCTCTATCTTTATGCCAATAGAGTTGATACCCGCTCGTTTGATGTCTGCAATTGGAATAACATAGTCGAAACGCTGCTTGACAAGGGTTTTTGTTTCCTGATCAATTGCGGTTTCGATTTCTTTTTTCCTTGCTCGAAGCACCTTCTTCTCAGTAGCAGGCAATGCTTCCTTACCTCTTTTAGACAAATCGGTTTCTATCGATTCTAATTCTTCAATATATTTTTTACGTACTTCTGCTAATGCTTCTATTTTAATCTTATTGTATTGCACTTGTTCTTCTTCTGTAAAGCGTTTGAAAAACATAAGACTGGGTTTAACCGTTGCACCTGCAGCCATAAAAACATCTTGTGGAATAGATACAATTAGTAATATTTTTGCTCTTCCCTCAAAATATTCACGTACATTCTGCAGATTGGAATTATTCAGTACGCCTTCTGGTAAAACGATGCCTAAACGACCTCCTGGTTTAAGCAAATTCAAACAACGATCTATGAAAAGAACTTCTGTAAGACCACTATATTTCCCAACGCCAAATTGATCCAAAAGTGACTCACCTATGTGGTCATTCACTTGCCTAAGGGCGGTAAGGTATTCCTCACCATATCGCTTAACATAAGCTTTGATCTTCGCTTCGTCTGTAAACCTATCTGCCTCGGTTATTGTAATGTCTTTATCCACGCGTGCGCCAAATGGGGGATTAGTTAGGATTACATCAAATCGTCCACCCCAAATACCATTGACATTTAAAAGCCCGTCATGATGGTGTACCCCACCATGACCATCACCATGCATTATCATATTCATCTTTGCAGTACGTGCCATGCGTGGGTTAGCGTCGGTGCCATAAATGCAGTCAAAAGATAAACTACGTAATCTTCCTTTTGCGTTATTTACATCTACCTCATAATTCATTTTAGAGAATGCATCAGAAACCTTGGCATCTATTTCTTCTTGCTCATTTGGTTTTAAGTCATTATAGTTTTCTGGAATAAGTTGAGCTTTTACCTCTTCCTTGCGCTGTTCCAATTCTGTTTCAATCTGCTCGCGTACATACTCAAAAGCACGAATCAAAAAACCGCCACTACCGCAGCAAGGATCACAAATATATTCACCTTCCCGGGGATCAAGGGCGGACACCATAAAGTCCACAATAGTTCGTGGGGTGAAGAATTGCCCCAGTTCGCCACGGAATGTGCGACCAAGGAATTTCTCGAAGGCAATGCCCTTTACGTCATCCGATGTTGTAGAAAGATTATAGACTTGAAGTTCCTCAACTATCTTTTCGAAACTTGTCTCACGAATACGAATAGTTTCATTCGGGTCGAACAAGTTATCGTCTTTGAATATCTCTTTAGTTTTATTGAATAAATATTGATAAAAATCGGGGTCATGAGGATTGCGCCACTTATCATACTCTTTTTTAGATTTCAAAAACTCTTCTTTGGAAAAAATCTGAGTGCCAGTATTGTCTCGTTCATATCTTATCTTGATAAATAGAATTTTACTTATTTCATCAAAAGCAGCTTCAGGAGAAAGTTTGTCGTTATTTCGAATGATATTATGGCACTTATAAAGTAGGCGCGAGAACTCGTCTCGGGTGAATGCTTTCGTCTGGCTTAACAGTTCCTTCACCTTCTTTTCATCTGTCGCTGCCTTTGCATTAGGAATGTCAATAATTTCCTCAAGTTTTTTGGGTAGCTCTCCTTTCACAACTTTAAAGACGCGGGTCTCCTTTAGGTTGGTAGTGACAAAGAAATCAGCACCAGCCCATGCCGCATAGTTATAGCCTTGATAGTAATCTTCCTTGCGAATAGTAACGCTTTCCGCTTTGCATTCAACTACTATAAAGGCACTTTTACTGTCTGCTTTATCTTGGGCTGATTTCCAAATAACGATATCTGCACGGGCAGCACCTTGACCTCGTTGTGAGTTCGTTACTTTCAACTCTTGATCCATTTGCCCTATGTCATAGCCATAGCTATCCACTAAACGGCAGATATATCTTTGGCGAACCTCCTCTTCTGGTTTTACAACTAACCACTTATCTTTAAGTGGCGCATAAATTTTGTTGTCCTTAATTTGAATTTCCATATCGCTATTTGTAATTGGACATTTGGTCATACATCTTCTTGCAGATTCTTATTTCTTTGGTTTCTCAATCACTATATACTTGGCACCACTTTTTACAAGTGTACCCCAACCATATGGACAGTTATCACGCAGGTAGATGGATTGTGCGGTAATGGTTTTATCATTCTTGTCATCGTAAGAATCGATTCTTACACATACAAGTGTGGCATACTTGTCACTTAGTTCTGAGTCTTCTTCCACCCAATAGTTGTCATCTTCACAGTTGAGCCATTTGTTTGTGATAATCTTCTTTTCTTCATGCTGTGCTAGTTCTAGCCTGTCTTCGGCATCGGGAAGCAACTCTATCAACTTACGATTATATTCTTGATACAGCGACTTTACCTCTTTCCTATCGGTCAGCTGTTTTACATATGCATCATATTGGCGCATCATGCTTTTAGCTTCTTTGAGAAGGCGGCGGGAAATTGGTTCAAAGTCGCTGAACTTACCATCACGAGCAGCCATAGGGAAACGTCGCTGAGCGTTGAGTCCCTTTTCGTCAAGCATATACCATGTGACAATACAGAAATCCATATTCTCGGTACTCTTGTCCACCTCGTTTATCTCCATGAAAACGAGAGGGCGTGGAGCCATTTCTACAAAGGCGTCGCCTTTCCTGAAATGTTGTATGGGTTTTGATGATATTTCATTCATAATGATTATCGATAAATATTAATCCTCATTTGCCATTTGTATCCACAACTTCGTTATGACCAGTCACACAATAGGCCTGATACAAGTGGAATAAAAGGCTGAAAGATGATGAAATTTCATATTTCGGGCTGCAAGATACGCATTTTTTTTGACATAATTCTCATTTTATGAGAAAAATCATTATTATGTCTTATTATTTTCATAATTCAACCGATTGCACAAGAGAATAATGGACTATGTCTTTTGCTGATCTAAAACTTCCCAATGTCCTGTTTTGTTACTCCCTACGTACTTGATAAGATTCAAATCACGAAGAACGTAGAGATCACGTTTGATAGTCTTCTCAGACACATCAAACATCGTGGCCAGATTAGACACATTTATCGGGACATTTATCGGGACATTTATCGGGACATTTACCGTGCCATTTACCGTGCCATTTTTGATTATGTCGTATATTTTACGTTGTCTATCAGTTAGTTGCGAGAATCCTTCTAGGACATTTATCGTGTCATCTTTCTGGTTAGCGCCTTGTCCTTCTTGGGCATCACTATCGGCAGAGAAAACGTTGACACAGAAAACGGTTAACTTAGACACATCGAATTCCGCAGGCTTGTTACCATTAATTATATTATAACATTTTTTCTTTTTTCGTCGAATCCTGTATTTGAACTCATACTACTTAGGCTTAAGTAATAAGTCCACCACGGTTTTTCAAAAATCACAAAGCTTCGCTTAGCCCCGTCACACAACTGGCCTGATACAAGTAGAGATGTAGGCTGAAAGATGATGAAACTTCATATTTCGGGCTGCAAGATACGCATTTTTTTTGACATAATGCGCAATCTGCTAGAAAAATTGTGTAATTTGAGTCAATTTTCATAATTCAACCGATTGCACGAGGGCAAAAAACGTGGGAGGATGATGGAAAATCGAGGTATAACCATTCTTGGCCAGGAAAGGGTATTCTTCGGTGGGAATATAACCAGTCTTGGCCAAGAAAGGGTATGCGGAGGATGGAGAATGACCAATCTTGGCCAAGAAAGGGTATGCGGAGGATGGAGAATGACCAATCTTGGCCAAGAAAGGGTATGCGACGATGGGAGAATGACCAGTTTCGGCCAAGAAAGGGTATGCCGCGGTTGGATGGAGTACTCTGACGGGCGAGAGAGTGCTTGCTCCGGTTGGAGCATGACCAATCTTGGCCGAGAAAGGGTATGCGGAGGGAGGAGAATGACCAAAGTTGGCCAAGAAAGGGTATGCCACGATGGGAGCATAACCAGTTTCGGCCAAGAAAGGGTATGCGGAGGGTGAAGCATGACCAAAGTTGGCCAAGAAAGGGTATGCCGCGATGGGAGAATAACCAATCTTGGCCAAGAATGGTCATGGTGCAGTTGAAGATGGATCATTCCTCTTTCGGAGTGGGTTTCTCGTTGCGGGAGCGGAGTTTCTCAGCATTCTCGATGATGCTCTTGCGCTGATGCGTCTCCTGGTTGAAACGGTAGTTGCCGTTGCGGAGGACGGAGCCATTGCGATAGGCATACGGAGTGGTGCCGAAACGGGCGTGGATGGCGGCAATGAGGTTCTTCTCACGTCGGAATCCACAGCGATGGGCCACTTCCTCGACCGAGAGGTTCTCGTCGTCGAGCAGGTCGATGGCTTGGCGCATACGCCACTGCATGATGAACTCCTTGAGGCTGACGCCCACGAACAGCTTCATCGTCTCGTTCAGGAAACGCTGATCGGCGTTCAGGTAGAAGGCGACTTGCTGTGCGGAATGACTGTTTACTCGCTTGACGTAATCGACGACGGCATCGACGGCAATCTGTCCGGTGGGAGCACCTGCTGTGTTCCAGAGCTCCTCAACTGTGGTGATTTGTTTGATGAAAATCATACTTTTTTGTTTTTAAGGGTTAAAATTTTTTGTTTTTATCACGAATTTCGAATTATCTCTCGTCGAACAGCGTCGGAGCGCGGTAGCAAGTCCTATAAGTCCCATAAGTCCGTAGAACTTATCTTCTGGAGCCTTGGAGCCAATGAGTTTTCTTCTCTACGGACTATTAGGACTCTAAGGACATCGCTACGCGCAAGGGTGCTACTTTTCTTTTAGAAATGCTTCGCTCTACAAATTCTCTTGGAAATAGTCTTAGTGGGGCTTAGCCTACCCCGCCCCCCTTTGAGGGGGGGTAGGGGGGGCTATAAGCCCCGACTATTTCCTTCAGGAGAATTTGTCTCGCTTCCTCTCTCTTCTCTTCTTTCTTATCACAATCAATTCTTTAATTCTCAAATTCTTGATAATAAATATCGTCTTTCTCTATATCTCCCTCTCTTCTAGACCTTCGTTTATTTATAGGATGACAAAGTGGACCCGAGAGAGACCCTCTCGTTCCCCCTGCTTAGGGGGATGACTTGTATGTCCGGGCTTATTTCTTCCCCCTAAGCAGGGGGATTAGAGGGGGCCTAATCATAGAGGGCGTGGAGATCGGTCTGGCTCAGGACCTCGCCATGACGGAGGACGAGGTTTTGAGTCAGACGGCGACGATGGGCGTAGAGGATGTGCTGGAAACGGTGGCGCCAGTCCCACGAGAGGAGCTGGTAGTCGTTGCAGCGGCGAGTGAAGCCGAGGAAACCGATGCGGATGACCTTGCCGACAGCGTCGGGTGGCAGGGTGTGGAGGATGTCATCGCAGCACCGGACGAGCGGATACTGGATGACGCTGATCACACGCTGCTGACGGGCAGCCTTGGCCATTCGACTGACGGTGCGAGGGCTGCGTCCTGTTGCCTGGGCCAGGTAGTTCACTGACAAGATGGTCTTTGCCGCATGAGAAGCACTTCCCGTGAGGGGAAGCCCCTTCGATTGTAACTCGTCGGCTCGGGTCTTGGCACTGATGTTGGTCAGGAGAAGCAGTTGGCGCATCTCGCTTTCGATTTCTGTGACGTGGAGGTTTTCGCGGGTGCAGCACCTTACCTTTCCTACCACCATCTCAAGGCTCTTGCGTCCGTCCTTGAGGATGACTTTGGAGGCATACATCTTTTTCAGAGAGCGGGCAACGATGATTGTCCTGCCGTTGGGGCATGTCGTCATCTGGAACAGTCTGTCGCCTTCGCGGATGGCTTCGAGGAGATTTCGCGCCTTGGCGAAGCCGAGGTGGAAGTCCGAGCGGAACTTCTTCTCGCTGGTGAAGATGTAGGTGCTGCTGGGACTAAGGCACTTCATGGCTACACTGAGGGCGACGAGGCTCCACTGCAAGGGGTCTTCCTTGACCTCCTGCAGCAGTGCCATCGGCACGTTGATGTAGTCCATTGTCAGTACTCTTGGTCTCATTGGTTTTATTTTGGGTCGCTGCGCTCAAAATTATAAGAAAATTAGTTTTAAAATTATCAAAGGAAGATTGTACCAAAATAGTTGTGGTCAATTTCGTCCCTTTCTTCTTATAATTTTTTGATTCAATTTTTTTATAATTTTGAGCTGTGCAACCATTAATTATTTCACGTTGCAAAGTTACGAAAAGCAAATTTGGCATTGTCGGTTTTTGTCCGAATTTGTCCGAATTTGTCCGAATTTGTCAGTTTTTGTCGGTTTTCGGAACGATGCTTTTTCTCGCTGCAAAGTTACGAAAAAGAAAATTGGCACTGTCACCTTTTGTCACTATTTGTCACCTTTTGTCACCTTTCAGCAAATTGCTTTTTCACGTTGCAAAGTTACAAAAAGTAAATTTGGCACTGTCCGCATATGTCCGGAAATGTCCGGAAATGTCCGCTTTTGTCCGCATTTCTTTTTCACTGCATAGTTACGAAATCGAAATTTGGCACTGTCCAAATTTGTCCAATTATGTCCCAATTTGTCCATTTAATTCTGCGTCGATTCCACTTTCTCCCTAAATTATTTGGAATATGCTTTGAAAACGCTTATCTTTGCACGCAAGAGGATAAACAGGACAACTATGAAAACAAGGTATATTCTTCCCTTTTTGGCTCTATTTTCGAGCATCAGTCTCTTCTCGCAGGCTCCCAATGATAAACTGATTGAAGCATGGAAAGCGGCGGAGACGAGGAACGACAGCCGCGTCAAGACGTGGTGGTTCTTCGGATATGAGCACACCACAAACGAAGGGATTACGGCCGATGTGGAGTCGCTCAAAGAGGCTGGATTCGGCGGTGTGGTTTATTATGATCAGAACCATCGTCCCAGCAGGAAGGCCGAGGAAGGGGATAATCGCTTGAAACAGGAGAATGAACCAGAGGATGGCTTCTCACCAACGTGGTGGGAACACCTGAAGTTTGCAGCACGTGAAGCACATCGCGTGGGGCTTGCGTTCGAACTCAATATCTCGAATGGTTACGTGGCAGGTGGACGATGGATTGATCCTCCCCATGCCATGCAACGGGTGACTTCGGCAGAGATAACCGTCGAGGGAGGGCAGGAAGTTGATGTGGAACTGCCTGTGATAGCCGATACGCGTGGATATGTGAAAGACATTGCCGTCATGGCATTCCCCGTGAAGGATGAACCGGATGTCTATCGACATTTCACGGCGCGCTATGTGGCACGAGGGAAGGGCAGGAATGGGGCGATGCAGATGCCCGATTCGACATTGGAACGTGAGACAAAGGAAACGATGATTGAGGGGCCAAGACCCTTCGATGGTGCTCTCTTCAAGACGTTTGGTCCCATCGGAATGCTGCAAGCAAGTGAGGATGGCGAATCGTGGAAAGATGTGGTGGAACTGCAGCACATGTACAGCAGCCTAAGCGGCTATTCCTTCCGCACAACGGCATTCCCTGCCACTCGTGCGAAACAATTTAGAGTGAAGTATTACGGCGATACGCTGCTGCGCACGTGGAGTGTGGGGCAGGAGGCAAAACTGGACCGATGGGAGGAACGTGCCGCCCTGCACAGCGATTTCACGGAACAAGACAAAAGTCCAACGTATGCTGCCGACGAGGTAGTAAGGTCGTGCGACATCATTGACCTCACTTCAAAAATAAAAGATGGACGACTGCACTGGAAAGCACCTGAGGGTTCTTCGTGGCGTGTTGTTAGGTTTGCAGCTGTGCTGACGGGAGCACGTTCGAAACATGGTAGAGAGAATCTTTTAGGCTATGAATGTGACAAACTATCGAAGGAAGCTGCCGAACTGCATTGGAACAGTTATATGCAGCCCATTCTCGATACTTTGCGTGCCAACGGTATTGACTGGGTGGAGGGCGTCTGCATGGATTCGCATGAAGGAGGTTCGCAGAACTGGACACCGCGGATGCTGGAAGAGTTCCAGATGCGGCGCGGGTATGATTTGAAGCCATATTTGCCTATGCTGGCAGGTTACATCATTGATTCGGTCGAAAAGACGAAGAACGTACTCCTGGATCTACGAAGGACTGTGAACGATTGCATGAGAGAAAACTACTACGGCACATTTCAGCGTCTGGCAAGAGAGAACGGGCTCACTTTCACAGCGCAGGCCATCGGCAACGGACTTTGCATCACAGGCGATGCCATCGACGTGAAGCAGGTGGTGGACAAGCCGCAGACGGAGTTCTGGGCCTATCAGAAAAATGGTGCATGGGACGTGAAGGACGTCGCTTCGGCCTGCCACCTCTATGGCAAGCCTATCGCTTCGGCTGAGGCCATTACCGACGCAAGTTACGAGGATACGCCCCTCAGCTTGAAGCGTGTGGCGGATATCGCTTTGGCCAACGGGGCACAAGAGATGGTGGTATGTGCTACGCCCCATCTGCCTATGGTGCATTCCACGGAGCCTTACGTTGCTGGCCGCGTCTATGCCGTGAACCGTAGCAATCCGCAGTGGGAGGCCATGAAACCTATGTGGATGGCCCTGAACCGCTCGATGGCGATGCTGCGATTGGGCAAGGCGGCTCCCGATGTGCTGGTTTATCTGGGTGACGATCTGCCCATGAAGACGCTGACGCATCGTTTGCCTCACGGCCTGCATGGTCTGGATTGGGACGTTTGTACGGGCGATGCCTTGCAGCACAGGCTTTCGCCTACCGACGATGGACAACTCGCCACGCCCGATGGCATTACGTACAAGGCTTTGCTCATTGCCGACGATGCCACCATCACTCCCGCTTCTCAGGCTGCACTCGATCGATTGAAGGCGGGTGGAGTGAAGGTGCTCAAGCATGCATTCGATGTCGAAAGACCGCTTCAGATACTGGAAGGAGATGAGGCCGTGGTGCATACGCATCGATTGGTTGATGGGCGCGATTTATTCTTCTTGGCCAATATCACCGAGCAGGCACGACGTGTGGTGTTCAAAACCAACGTCGTTGCACTGTCGGTCTTTTATACCACAAGTGGAGAAGTGAGTGAGATCCACAAAGACGCAGACGGACGCTTCGCCTTGGAGCTGCAGGCGGGCGAGTCGGTGGTGATGGTTGAACAATAAACACAAAAAACTCCCGCCTTTGAGGGCAGGAGTTTTTGTTATAACTTTACTAAATAGTTTTAGGCGGTAGGGGAAACTTGTCATGTGAATGGGACATTCAAATAGAAGTCGCCAGCTTTTGCATTAAATGAAGAATTACCGAATTGCCACTCGCCTGTCTCGACTGTCAGGTATCTGACATAGTCGGGGGTGTAGCGGTAAATGTAACGGTTGTCTGAACGAGACATTTCAAGTTTTCCGACTCTTTGTGTCGGTGTTTTGCCTAACTTTGAAAAAATGAATCCTGTGGCTAAGCCAAGGGGAACCCATCCTATTCGATTTTCCATGTTACTTAAATTTTAATCGTGTCCGGTGCTGACTGGTACTGACGCGGATCACAAAGTGGTTTGTTATTCTTGGTGTTATGCGGTGCAAATATATGTATTTTTTTGTATAAATCCAAATTATTTCGTCTGTTTTTAACAAAAATATCCGAAAAAACCTTGCATTGAGTGATTATTTAGGTTATATTTGCACTCGAAAATGAATTTTTACATGAAAAAGTGGCTCATTTTTATATTGATTCTTATAACTGGTACTACTATGGAAGGCAAGATTAGACGCCCGGCTGTGGCCGGACAATTCTACGCAGGCAGTCAGAAACAGCTACTCGCTGATGTGGTCGGATGTTACGAGGCGTCGAAGGATATTCGAGCGCTGCAACGTGTGCAGGCGGTCATTGTGCCCCATGCAGGATATGTCTTTTCGGGAGCCACGGCAGCCTCGGCTTTCAGTTGCATCGACCCTTCGGCGGAATATGAGCACATCTTCCTGTTGGGCCCCAGTCATCATGTTTGGCTCGACAAGGCTTCGGTGGGAGTGGGTTACGAAGCCTACAACACGCCTTTGGGCAACGTGAAGGTAGATGCCGAACTTGGTCGGCAGATCATCGCGTCGAACTCTGTGTTTACCTATGAGGAACGTGCCCACAGCAAGGAGCATTGTCTGGAAGTGCAGTTGCCTTTGTTACAATATCGTTTCAAGGAGATGCCGCCCATCGTGCCCATCGTCATCGCTACGCAGAACTGGCAGAAACTGGAGCAGATAGCCGAAGCGCTTTTGCCATATTTCAACGAGAAGAATCTCTTCGTAATCAGCAGTGACTTCTCGCACTATCCGTCGTACAAGGATGCGCAACAGGTGGATGGAGCCACGGGCGAAGCCATCAAGACGGGCAGCGTCCTGAAGTTTGTCGAAGCTTTGGAAAAGAACGAAAACCTCGGCATCCGAAACCTGGACACCAGCGCTTGTGGCGAAGCTGCCATCGCCGTGCTGTTGATGATGACGGAGGACAGCAAGGGCATCCAGATACACCATATTCGTTACTGCAATTCGGGTGATTCGCAGTATGGCGGACATGACCGCGTGGTGGGTTATCATGCGTTCGCCTTTACAAGGGAGGAAAAGGGCGCCCGTGTGCCAACGGTGCCTGCGTTTGAAGAGGGGAAAGCCTCTCCCCAACCCTCCCCTCAAGGGAAGGGAGGAGGAGAACAGTTGACAGCGGAGTTCCAGTTATCGGACGCCGACAAGGCAGCGCTCAAGGAGATCGCACGTGAATCCATTCGTCTGTCGTTTTTCGGTCGGAACTATAAGCCAGAGAATCTCTCGCCGACCTTGAAACAGAAATGCGGTGCATTCGTGAGCCTGCATAAGCACGGAAGGCTTCGTGGCTGCATCGGACACTTCGGCGAGGACCATACGCTCGGAGAGATTGTGGCCCAGATGGCACGTGCTGCTGCATTCGAGGACCCACGTTTCGATAGCGTTCGTCAATCGGAACTTGAAGACATCGACATCGAGATTTCGGTACTGACGCCGATGCGTCGCATAAAGAGCCTCGACGAGTTTGTATTGGGCAAGCACGGCATCTATATCCGCAAGGGCTGGCGTTCGGGCACTTATCTGCCCCAGGTGGCTGACGAGGTGAACTGGTCGAAGGAGGAGTTCGTATCACATTGCGCCGCCGAAAAGGCCGGCATCGGTTGGAACGGGTGGAAGGATGCCGAGCTGTATGTGTATGAGGCGATAGTTTTTTAATTAACAATTAACAATTAATAATTAACAATTTGGAGTGTAGATATTACCAGAAACAGGAGGATGGCAGGTTGAAGTGCCTTCTGTGTCCACATGGATGTACCATGGGGGAGGGGCAGCATGGGCTTTGCGGGAGCCGCAGAAATGATGGGGGCGTGATGGTGAGTGATGTCTATGGCAAGCCGTGTGCCTTGGCTGACGATCCGATCGAGAAGAAGCCGCTCTATGGCTTTCATCCCGGCACACGCTGCCTTTCGCTGGCTTGCACGGGCTGCAACTTCCGTTGTCTGAACTGCCAGAACCATGACATCTCGCAGGCTCTGCCTGCCGAGGTGTCGCATTATTCGCTAAGCCCTCAGCAGATGGTGGAGCTGACATTAAAGCACCGTATCCCAGGCATTGCCTATACTTATACGGAGCCTTTGACATGGATTGAATACGTCGCAGACATCGCTACACTCGCCCATGAGCGTGGGCTGTGGAACATTCTCGTCTCGGCGGGTTATGTCAACCAGGAGCCGCTGCGCGACTTGGCTCCGCTCATCGATGCTGCCAACATCGACCTGAAATCGTTCTCTGACGACATTTATCGACGTGTGAGCGGAGGCAGCTTGCAACCCGTGCTCGATACGCTTATCACCTTGCACGAAGCAGGCACACACCTCGAAATCACGAATCTGCTGATTCCTGAGGTGAACGACGATATGGATTTGATACGGCAGATGTGCCGCTGGCTCGTCGAGCACGACATGCAGGATTGTCCGCTCCATTTCAGCCGCTTCTTCCCACGCTATAAGATGAGCAACAGTTATCCCACGCCGAAGAATACCCTCGCCAAGGCGCGTGACATCGCGCTGGACGAGGGCATCAAGAGGGTATATTGGGGGAATGTGTGACAATTAACAATTTAATTATCACGAATTATCGAATTATAGAATTACATAGCTTGGTTCTGCGGCATAATTCTATAATTCGATAATTCGTGATAGAGATAAACGTGATTGTTCTTGTGGACTACTTGATTTTGATCATTCTATCTTGAATGAAGATTCCGCTGTGATTGTTGCCAACCCTTTGCCCCCAAAGATTGTAGGAGGGAGATGCGGTGCGCAACTGATTGTCGGGATTCACTTCACGGATGCCTTCTGCATCGCCTGGCCACATTTTGAGGGCGTAAATGAGCATATCGCCTGTGGTGGCTTTAATCATAACGGTATGGAGATGATTGGGATTTAATTCTGCTTCGACAGTTGCAGAAGCTACATTCTTTCCCCTTGCATCTGGACCTTCGATGACTGTCTTTTCACCAGTTTCCACGTCGGTAATGGTAAGGGTGAGGTTGGTGGCGGCTCCGCCCGTGCCGCTATAATAGAACTTCACGCGTTCGCACGCTTGGAGGAAATAAGTCATGCTCTTCTCCGTGCCAACGACATAGGAATAGGTTGAGCCATCGCTTCCCCTGGGCACGAATGGATAGACTTGATTGTCGGTTATGGGGTCGATGAATGCACGGATACCGTTGGAGGAGTTCTTTGCCTGCACTTCGTTGGCCGATGGATTATAATACTTCATCCACTGGTCATAGCCGTCGCGTATCTGTACCTTGTTCTTGTTGCCCTTGACGCCCTCGGTGTCGAGGAAGATGCAGTCGGGCGAAAGCAGGAGTTGCCATTCGTAACCCTCAGTGGCTACGGGACGATAATAGAGTGTGTCGGCAGGAGTAGTCTTGTAGAGTCGAATGGCATAGAGGGTGTTGCTGCCGTCGGTGAGTGGCGCATCGAGCGCGAAGGTCTGATTGAAGTCGAGCATCTGTGTGACAAGAGACAGGGCTCCCGACCTGCTCTTGTATTCGAGTTTGGCCATGGCACATTCCTTCAGGTAATAGGTTATGGCATCGTCCGACCTGCTGATCCACGAGCAGTACATATCCTTGACTTGCGTTGAACCATAGTCGCCCACCGTGCCGAGGCTATCGGTGAAGAGTACCGAGGATAGAGGAAGGTATTCGCAGTCGTAGCCCTTGGTTGAAACAGGCGAATGATATTGTCCGCTGGGACGACTTGTTTCGACAACGTCGCCTTCAGCGGGAGTGAAAGTGATATAGTCGATGTGGGCACGGCTCTCGTTGAGGCCGCCATCGACATAACCTGCCACGAAGTCGATGCGGATGGGGTCACCCTTCTGCAGATGGACGGTGTGACGCGTCTTGCGCGTGCTGAACTTATAGTCGGCATCGCTGGTGAGCCAGGCATCAATCAGTTTGTCGCCCACGGTGATGCCGATGAGGTTTGGACCAAGAGGCTGGTCGTAGGAAGTGGTCGAGATGGCGTAGGTGCCCTCTTCGCCATCCCAAATGCCCATCAGTGCACCCGGACCCTGATCGCCTGCGGTGGCTGCATTCTTTGACGCTCCGCCGAGCGTTTCGGTGAATACGATGCCTGAAAGGTACAAGTTTTCGGTTTCGTTCCTGCCTTCACGAAGCACCGTTGCTGGGGTTGAGAATTGCCATACGTCGCCAGACTGTTCAGTGCCATCGGCTCGTACGGCATCGACGCGCCAGAAATAGGATTTGCCCAACGCGAAGTCGTATCTGGTGCTCGTCAGCGCAGTGGTCTCGTCGACCAAGGCAAGATCATCGGCAGTTTCGCCAACATATACCTTGTAGCTCGCAGCATCGAAGGCTGGACGCCACGAGAGTTGCATATTAGTGCAGAATGCGCTCGAAGACGATGGCCAGCGGAGCCAGGGATGAGTCTCGCCATCGGCTGGATAGGGTTTCGAAGCTGTCTCGGCAGCCGTCGTGAATTGACTAATGGGCGAGGGGTGCTCGGTGCCGTCGATGGTCACGATGACCTGCCAATAATAGGTTGTCGAAGGTTGCAGCGTTATGTCTTTGACAGCCGTTTCGACAAGGGTTTCACGTTCAGTTCCGATAAGCACACGGCTGGCTGTCACACCTTCGATGTTGCCCCAGGTGAGTTGTCGGTCAGCTGAGATTTCGATGGCACCATTGCCCGGGTTGAGGATGGGTTCGTATTCGAGGCCTTCTTTGGGTCCTACACCCTCGGGCGTGGAGGTGGCGACATCCTGAGTCTCGTTGAGATCGAAGGAATATTCGTAGAATGTGAGTGGGGAATAACTGATGCCTGTGAACCGTTGTGAATAGTTGGTGCCGGGATTGCCATTGGCGAAGTAAGAGCCGCGGTCGGTGAGGTAACCGCAATAGGGCAACACGTCGGAGTACTGGTTGTTGAACGGATGGTTGGCCGAACGTGTGAAGTAATTGTTTTCGGAAAGCACCTGTGCCTGCGAATGGAAGCCGATGCAGTAACTCGAGATGTCGGTCCAATAGCAGTTATAGACGTGGGCGCGACCGTAGCCGATGCGCGGGTTACGCTGTCCATTGTTGGCAAACCAGCAATGGGCATAGGTGACATGTTCGCGACCATAGTCCTCGAAATGGCACGTGCCCGAATTGACAATCGACACCTTGTCGTGGTGATGGAGTTTGGTCCAACTGCACGTCAGATAGTCGGAGCCCAGTGTGAAGTCGAGCAGTCCGTCGTAGGAGTCGGAGAGGTCGCAGTGGTCAATCCATATGTGATGGCAGTTGCGCATGGCGATGCCATCCTCGCGTCCCTTTGTGAGGATGATGTTTCGGAAGATGACGTTGTGCTGGTTCTTCATGTCGATGCATATGCCGTTGAGCGCCTTGCCGCTACCGGCACCGATGATGGTCTTGTTGGAGCCAACTGAGATGGCATCGTTGAGATCCTGTATGCCTCCACCCGTGATGTCAGCATCGAGAATGATGACGTAGGGGGCAGAGCCTTGCACGTAGCGTTCGAATTCGGCGCGTGTGCTGACGCGTACCACGGGACCTGCACCACCACCGGTGATGCCGTCGTTACCAAGGTCAGAGTAGTTGACAAAGCCCACGGGACCATTGCCGGTCTGCGCCACGGCTAAGAGTGGAAGAAGGGCAGCAAGGAGGAAGATTCTGGTTTTCATGACAGTGCGTGCTTTGAAATAAGAAGTGTTAACGATAAGTTTGTGCTGCAAATATACGAATTTTTTCTTATTCCGTGCAAGAGAATGGATGAAAATGTGTGGATTTATTCATATTTTGGGAAAAAAGTGGAGATTATTAGGCAGACAATTCGATTGAGAAGAGGCCGAATTACGGGTTTCATCTTGATATGTGCTGGCCTGTGCGAACTGTAATATCCGTTGTCTGAATTGCCAGAATCATGACATTCCTTTATTTTGCCTCTTCGAACAAGCCTTTGGCATAACGCCGCCCCAGTTCTATTGCGGCGTCACGACTGAAGTAGGGATCGCCGGGATTGTCGGGCATACGGTAACCTAAGCCGTCACTTGAGACCTTGCGGCAGTTGGGGACTACATGGATAATCCGGTCGAGCGTTCCATGGTTGAAGGCATCGATCTTCGCCTTGTCTTCCCATGCCCATTGCCCTACTTCGCCCACGATGACAGGCACTTCGTTGCCTACGCCAAGCCGTTTTCTGAGCTCGCCTATCATAGAAGTGAAGCGTTCGACATAGATGTCTCCTGCCGTACCTTTGCTGATGTCCGTTTCGCCTTGGTGCCAGATTATGCCCTTGATCTTGCCATATTTGAGGGCGGGTAAGGTACGTACAAGAGCTGAATCGAGATAAGAGACTTCTCCATCTCCCCCGACTTGCCACGATTCAAGAGCACTGCCTCCGCGTGCATTCTGCACCAACAGGACTTTGCGGCCCGTCTGCTGATGTACTGCGGGGCCAAAACCCATACCAGGTCCGACAAGTTGCCAGCTCATATCCTTTCGGATATTACTATAGCGGTTGAGCGGAGCTTTGGCAGGCTCGGGTATCAGGTCTGCATTGAGCAGCCATACACCATCGAGTGTATTGAGGGTGTCTTCTGCGGCAAAGTAACCGCGACCGGCACAGTTCGACTGCCCGATAAACAGGTAGATGTCGTAATCATCGTCATTGCTGCATGCCATAAACATTGGAATGCAGCAGATTGCGCTCAACATGAGCAAAATGCTTCTGCAATAGTTCTTCATTTTATTTTTGTTTTGTTAATACATTACTTCTCGTTTTTCTTGATGAATTCCGTTGGAGACATTCCGTATTCGGCCTTGAAGCAATCGCGGAAATAGTTAGGGCTGCCGAAACCGGTCAGATAGGCTATCTCAGAAATGTTGTGTTTATGTTCTTGCAGCATTTGACAGGCTGCCTGAAGGCGAAGATGACGGATATACTCATTTGGAGACATCCCAATAAGTCCTTTCACCTTGCGATAGAGCGTGGAGTTGCTCATGTACATCCTTTCGGTGAGAAGGGAGATGTCGAGACTTTCGGAACTTAGGTTCTCGTTGATAATGCCATTGAGCTTTTCGATAAATTGCTGGTCGAGAGGATTGAGCACAGGGGATGAAGTTGTAGTATCAGGTTCCTTTGTCTTCTCAGCAGATTGCATGTCGATGCTACTCTTGATGAGATCGGCTAGATGCCGTCGCGAGGACAGCAGATTTTGTATTCTGCTCTGCAGGAGCTTGGCACTGAATGGCTTGGTGAGATAGGAATCCGCACCACTGTCATAGCCTTGTTCCTTGTCTTCCAGGGTGTCTTTGGCCGTGAGTAATATCACGGGTATATGGCTTGTGCGGATATCTCCCTTAACGGCTTTGCAGAATTCTATACCATCCATTATAGGCATCATGATATCGCTGACAATGATGTTTGGAATATGCTCGAGTGCCGCATCGAGGCCTTCCTTGCCGTTGGAGGCTGTAATGACTTGATAATCGATGTCGAAGGACTCAAGGATATATTGTCGTATGTCGTCATTGTCTTCAACGACGAGCAATATCGGGCGTTGGTCAATGCTTTGCTCCTCGTCTTCATGTGGATAATCAGAGGGTGGAGAAACTTTTGACTGTTCGCTTTCAGTTTCGTCCTTGTGTAATGCATTGGGATAAGATGAATCTATCGGGATGCTGAAAGTAAAGCATGAACCTTTGTCGATTTCACTTACCACACTGATTTCCCCTTCGTGAAGTTTGGCCAAGGATTTGACGATGGCCAGACCTATGCCTGAACCTGAAGCCTGGTGCTTGCCGTCAGCCTGATAATAACGGTCAAAGATATGCGGTAGCGCTTCTTCGGGTATGCCGTAACCTGTGTCTGCGACTTTCATTTCTGCAAATTCCATTTCTTCGTGCCAGACCTTTTCGAGTGAAAGGGTAACACTTCCCTTCGCTGTATATTTCATAGCATTGGAAAGCAGGTTGTTTAGGATTGTGGAAACGACTTCTGCATCAAAGTATATAATGGGAAAATTCTCGGGAATCTGCACACAGACTTTAACCTGCTTATTGCGGTTCAGTTCATAGTAACGCAACCCCACTTCCCTAACGACCTTTCGTAAGTCGCCCTTGGCAACTGTAAGACGTCGGTTTTGAGTCTCTGTCTTGCGGAACTCAAGAATTTGATTGATGAGATTGAGCAAACGAAGAGCGCTGGCATGGATGGCTTTTAGCCGATGGTGATAGACATTGGGAAGCTTGTCGTCACCCACGAGGTCTTCGAGAGGCCCGAGAATAAGGGTGAGAGGGGTGCGCAATTCGTGAGTGATATTGGTGTAAAAGCGCATGCGTTCGTCGTTGAGATGACGTTCGTCCTGACGCTGTTTTTCTTCAGCTTTCAGATAAGTCTCCAGTTTAACCTTATGCAAATAATAATGGAAAATGATGGAAAGAATAGCAAGGAAGATCAGCGTGTAGCCAAGTATCGCCCACCAGCGCAGGTAGAGGGGGGGAGCAATATAGAATTTCGATTCGGCTAAACTGCTGTCATCCCAATCTCCATTTCGCAGACGCGCCTTAACTTGGAAGGTGTAATGACCTGAATGCAGGTTTCGGAACGTTACCTTGGTATCGCCCAATGTGTTGTGCCAGTTGTCATCGAGCCCTTCCATTCGATAAGCATATTCGACAAGATTGCGCTGAGCGTAATTGGCAACTGAGAAACTAAAGATATGATAGTTGTCGTTCTGCTCGATTCGAGTAATCTGAACGGGTGTCACATCTTGCTTATCGATGATGAGCCGAGGATTGAAGTAACAGATGCCATTGGGAGAGGCGAAGTACAGATTCCCGTCGCTGGAAGCGCATGCTGAGCTCTCAACAAAGCCACCATATGGGATGCCATTGTGGTAGTCGAAATTAGAGAAATGCTTGTTGCGTGCATCCCAGCAGGAAATAGATGTATTTGTGCTAACCCAGATTTGTCCCAACTGGTCTTGACAGACAGCTCTGATGTGAGCGTCCAAGATGCCTTCTGCTTTCCCAAAGTTTTGTATGTCGTGGGGATGAGCCGGGTCGTTGATATAGGCTAATCCTCCTCGAGTAGTAATCCAGAAACAGCCATCGGCATCTTCGTAAATTTGGGTGATATTATCGTTGCAGAGACCAGAATGCGAGTTAATGGAATCGCACTTATTGCATTCCATGTCATAAATCATGATTCCGCTGCCGTAAGTCCCTACCCAAATGCGATCTAATTTGTCTTGTTTTAGAGCAAAGATGACGTTGTTTCGGTAGTTTTGTGACATCCATTCCTGTTGAAGTGCCTCTTTTCCATCGAAAAGATAGATGCCTCTTTCAGTCCCAATCCAGATATTTCCGTCTCGGTCTTCCATAAAGGCATGTACATCGAGGAAATCATCGGCAAGCCTAATCTTTTGGAATTTTTGTTCGGATGGGTCAAACATGACCACTCCTACATCATCAATGCCTATCCAGACACGGTCATGGCTGTCGCAGAATGTTATATAAGCCTTGCCGTATGGACGACCTAAATAGGGGCTGAGATCCCATTCCTGTTCGAATTTGTTGTTCCGATAACGGTAAAGCATGCTGCTGCCGCCTATCCATAGATTCTGCTTGCTATCCAAGGATATGCCATAGGCAAAACGGAGTGGATGTTTGGGCTCCTCGAAATCGTTTGAAGCATGGCTGTCGGACAGGATATGGAATGGAGATGGCTTGCTCATGACGACATCAATTCCTGTCCCGTAATGGCCTATCCAGATGTTGCCGAATTGATCCTGAAGAACGCTGCGTGAATGGGGCGAGGATAATTGGCTGTTGGTCGACGTGAGGTACTTCATCTTGACTTTTTGGGGCTGTTGAGATGCAAAATCGCTCAGATCAAGGATTGTTATGCCTCCAGGTTCGGATGCCATCCATAGGCTGCCCTCTCGTGTCATACAGAGGCCCATGACATTGTCACCATTGGTGTCCATAGGAAATCCGTTGTCACGTGAACAGCGCAAAAAGGTCCCCTTTATAGGGTCAAAAAGAGCCAGTCCGTGGTTCGTGCCGACCCAGACGTTCTGATATTGGTCAAGAGTGATGATTCGGGTATTGTTGCCAGGTAGGCTTTGTGAATCTGAATCGTCGTGCTTGAAATATTTGATGGTTCGTTTCCCTATGTCAAATAGCGACATACCTCGGTTGTTGTACCCCAGATATAGGTGATTATGACCATCGTCGAGGATAAAACGTATGCGAAGATTGGGCAGTCCATCTACGTTTTCGGAGGAGTAGAGGGTATAGTTCCCGTTTGTGTCCCGGTGTTGTATGGCACCGTCGGCAAATCCCATCCAGATGCCTCCATCAGTGGCATCGGCGGCATAAACCATGTATTTGCTATGGAATTGGCTGGCCTCCGGATGTTGAGATGCCTCGAGTGTCTTGCAGTCGATGATTGACAATCCGGAACCTGATGTGAATACCCAAATCTGGTCGTCAACCTTGTTGTAAAAGATGTGTTCGGCACCATTTTCGAGGAGGCTGGAGTTGCTTGTTGTCAAAACTGTGCATCCATCGCCAGTGACGCGGGTGATACCCGCTTCCGTGGAGAACCACACAGCACCGTGGCAATCTTCGGCAGCCCATAAGCTGAAAGAGTTGGACAACCCACTTTCGATATCTATGTGCGAAAAGGCATAAGATGCAGGAGCCTCGGCATAAATCAACTCTACCGACAATAGGCTAGCCAGCAGCAGAGACATTAATTGAATTGGTGAAAGGATTGAGGTTTGATTCATTGTAATGCGTACAGCGTATGATTGTCTTATTATTTCTTGAAATGTGCGCTGCAAAGATAAGGATTTTCTATGAAATAAATAGTTAAAATATTCTCAATGAATGAAATTTGGTGGCAGATGAATGAAGTTTGGTGGTGAAAAGAGAGTAAATTTGTACAATTTGTTAGTTTGGGCGATATTCGGTGATTTGTGAAAGGTTCCTGTAGGGTGTGATTTATTGAAAAGTCGTACCTTTGCAGCGTCAAAATGAGAAGGACATTACTTTCCAACGAGCATTTGTTTTTACACAATATATATTTAAAAAACTTAAAACCAATTGAAAAAATGAAAGTATTATTCACCAACCACGGAGTTGCTGCATTGATGATCTTTGCGGGATTCATATCTGCAGCTTCAGAGGCGATGGCTATTCCTCATTCGGAGGCCTTGTCGATGTCGGCAAGCCCAGCCAAGCTAAGGATTAATGGAGTTGTCAAGGATGCCTATGGGGAACCTGTCGCAGGAGCTTCGATTGTAGAGAAGGGCACTCAGAATGGCATCACTTCTGATCTGGATGGCAACTTTACATTGAATGTCGATGAAGGCGCACAGATTGTTGTTTCGTTCATCGGATACACTACACAAACCCTCAAGGCAGGTGAAAACATGAACATCATCCTCGAAGAGGATCGGCAGGTGCTCGACGATGTTGTAGTTGTTGGTTACGGTACCATGAAGCGTAGCGACCTTACTGGTTCGGTATCCTCGCTTTCACCCTCGCAGATTACGTCGGCATCAAACACAAATGCCTTGGATGCCATGAATGGTAAGATTTCGGGTGTCAATATTACCCACAATGCTGCTCGTCCAGGCGGTAGCTTCAATGTGGTGGTCCGTGGTTTAAGCTCCATCAACAACAGCAACTCACCACTTTGGGTCATTGACGGCATTCCTTCGAACTCAGATGCCAATGACCTTAACCCGGCGGATATCGAAAAGATTGACGTATTGAAGGATGCCTCAGCAACTGCTATCTACGGTTCGCGTGGTGCCAACGGTGTCGTGATTGTCACTACCAAGCGTGGACAGGAGGGCAAGGTAAATATTAATTATGACGGATATGTGGGCGCACGTGTAGCAAGCCATCTGCCTGATATGATGAATGGAGAAGAATACGTGAAGTGGCGTACAGAACTCTTCAAGAATCAGGGTAAGAGCACCGATCGAAGCAATAAGGAATTCTTCACCGAGGAAGAATGGCAGATGATCGATAGCGGCAACTACACCGACTGGCTCGATCTTACATTGCGTGCTGGTCTGCAGTATAGCAACACCCTTTCTGCTACGGGTGGCAATGCCGATGGAACTTTTGCGATCAGTATCGGCCAACTTCATGAAGAAGGAACTGTAGATGATCAGGATTACAATCGCTATAATTTCCATGTGGCTGCTAATCACAAATTCCTCAAGAAATGGGAGGCTGGCGGAAGCTTGTACTTCACTCATAGTGTTCAGAACGAGGGAAGTTATGAGACGCTGCGAGAGGCTTACCGTCTGCCACCTGTAGGTAATCCATACGATGAGGAAGGCAATCTCAATTATTATGCTTGGCGTAACGATGGGTGCACGAATCCACTGCTTGAAGTATCGACCGATGGAGAACATCGTGAGAATAAGCGTTTCCGTACTTTCGGCAATATTTATCTGCAATACAAGCCTATCGAGGGATTGACACTGAAGACCCAATTCTCTCCACAGATGCTCTATCAACGCAAAGGCGTATATATTGGCCCAAATGCCAAAAACTCGAATGGAAAAGATTCGAATGTCAACGTAGAGTACCATACTTCAACCTATTGGTCGTACGTTTGGGACAACCAGATTACCTACGAGAAGCTTTTCGGAAAGCACAAGTTGACTGCAAGTGCTGTACAGAGTTTGCAGATGGAGTCGTGGGAATATTCTGACCAGACAGCCAAGAACTATACCTACAACAGCCTGTGGTACAATATCGATGCTACTGCACTCAGCAATATGACAAAGTCTGCTACCGACTATCAGAAGAGCACCATTGCATCAGGACTTGCCCGTATCCAATACGGATATAATGAGAAATATCTGCTCACCGTTTCGGGACGTGCCGATGGTTCCTCTCGTCTGGCAGAGGGTAACAAGTGGGCTTTCTTCCCATCAGCAGCCATCGCCTGGCGTATCACTGAGGAGGAATGGATGAAGAGATTCGATAAGATCAGTAACCTCAAGCTCCGTGTAAGTTACGGCGTTACTGGCAATGATGCTGTTTCAATTTATGGTACTCAGTCGGGTGTCAGCTCGAAGAACTATGATTTCGGAGGAGCCGTCCAGACTGCCTACTTCAAGAACAGTCTTGCCAATAGCAAACTCTCCTGGGAGAAGACCTACGAAATCAATGTTGGCTTGGATTATGGTTTCTTCAACAATCGCATCAATGGTTCGATCGATGTATATCAGCGCGATGCCAAGGACCTTATCATGAAACGTCAACTTCCAAGCACCAGCGGCTGGACATCTATCTGGGATAATGTAGGTTGGGTTCGCAATCGTGGTATCGAGGTGGCTTTGAACACCATCAATGTCAAGGCAGGAGGATTCCAATGGGAGAGCAACTTCATGTTCACCACCAACAAGAACGAGATCAAGGAACTTTATGGTGGCACGCAGGATGATGTTTCGAACAAGTGGTTCATCGGTGAAGCTATCAACGTGAACTATGACTATAAGTTTGACGGAATCTGGCAGCTTGATGAGGCTGACACAGCAGCCAAGTATGGACAAAAGCCTGGCCAAGTTAAGGTGGTAGATCAGAATAACGATGGCGTAATCAATGCAGACGACAAGGTGATTCTGGGTCAAAGGTCGGCCAAATGGATCGGATCTATGACCAATACCTTCACCTATACCAACGGAAAGATTGGAGACTTCGATCTCTCGGTTTACGTTTATACTCATCAGGGAGCACAGTTGCAGGATGCCTTTGCATCGGCCTTTATGACTTATGAGGGCAACTATAAGCATGTCAATGCAGACTATTGGACCGAGACCAATCCTTCGAATACTGTTCCACAGCCGGGCAACAAAGGCAAGTACTTCGACCAGTCGCGTTATACAGATGTGTCGTTTGTCAAGGTGGGTAGCATCTCTGTGGGCTATAGCCTGCCAAAGAACCTGCTCAAAAAGATGCATTTGAACAGCTGGAAATTCTACTTCACGACCAACAATCCATTCACCTTTACCGATTACAAGGGCTTCGATCCAGAGTGGGCTACCCAGAATACCTGGGGTACCGTTACGGCGTACACCACATATCTTTTCGGAACAAAACTTTCATTCTAAAAATGTGTAATCTTCAATAAGGATTATTTTTGGAAAAGTGAATCTTCAAAATTGATAAATATTCAAAAATATGAAAAAGATATTCTTATATACAATGGTTGCTGGCATGATGCTTGGTTCTGCTACGTCATGTGAAAGTTTTCTCGAAGAGGAGAATTTGAGCAACATCAATTCTGACGAGTATTTCTCGGAGTCAACCGGATTTGAAAGTCTTGTCGCAGCATCTTATGCCTCGTTGCGTAGCATCTGGCAGCATGAACCCTGGCTCTTCTGCCTTGGAGTAGATATTTATACCCGTGGTGAAAGTGAATTGGTCAGCGGTAGTTATGGCAATCGTGACGTGTATAGCAGCGAACTAAACGAATATGCTACACTCGATGCGGAGAACGGCTATGTCAGTTCCTTCTATACCAATGTTTATTATGGTATCCAGGTCTGCAATACCGCCATCGCCAAGAGTGAGTCGGTGACGGGGATGAATGCTGCAACATTGGCACAGCGTGTCGCAGAGGTTCGTTTCCTGCGCGCTTACTACTACTATCTGCTCGTCGAGCAGTTTGGCGATGTTGCGATTGTCACCGATGAGATTCGTACGGCAGTGACTGATTTCCCACGCAGTTCCGAGCAGGATGTTTATTCGTTTATCATTTCGGAATTGACAGATATCTCCAATGTGCTCCCCGTAACCCAAAGTAATTACGGACGTATTACCCAGGGAGCTGTCAAACATCTTCTCTCACTGGTTTATCTGACCCGTGGATACAAGAGTTATGGCCAGAGCACGGACTTCTCGACGGCTGCATCGTTGGCTGACGAGGTAATCAATGGTGGCGCCTATAAGTTGCTTGACACCTTTGCAGAAGTATTTACTCCCGGCAATGAGGAAAACAAGGAAATCATCTTCTCGGTGCAGTATGATCCTTCTTCATTGGGCAGCCAGTATGGCGGTAATGGACAGCAGAGCCTCTTTGGCTTTGAACTCTGGAACAAGGTGACTGGTGGCTTTGAAAATGGCAACCCCACCTATGGTTGGAAAAAGAACCAGTTCATGTGCACTCAGTTCCTTTATTCTCTGTATAACACAAACGATGACAGCCGTTATGAGGATACATTCAAGAGTGTCTTTTATGCTACACAGGCGGCTGAAAATATCGGTTTGAAAGTAGGTGATATGCGTCTCTATTTCCCAACCTACGACCAGCCATTTACTGAGGCTGACTCTTTGGCAATCATGAGTGAGAATCCCAATGCCATCATTATTACCAAGGAGTTTTGGAAGCAGGATATCGAGAATATGGGAGGTCGTGGCATGAGTCCAATGGTATGGAAATTCTTTGACCCCGAAGCATCTTGGCCAAGTAATAATACAAATTATACCGGCACGCGTGACATCTTCCTCTTCCGTCTGGCAGATACATATCTGATGGCTGCCGAGGCATATTTCAAGGCAGGGAATTCGGCTACCGCAGCACAGCGTATCAATGCGGTACGAGAACGTGCAGCCAAGGATGGTCATAAGTCAGCAATGAGCATTACTGCAAGTGATGTTAGCATTGACTTCATCCTGGATGAACGTGGACGAGAGTTGGTTGGTGAGTACAAGCGATGGATGGATCTGAAGCGTACGGGTAAACTTATTGAACGTACCTTGAAGTACAACAAGTTGACTGCAAAGATCAATAAGATGGATGATCATATATTGTTGCGCCCAATTCCTCAGTCTGTTATCGATCAGAGCAATGGTTCCGTTACCCAGAACCCCGGATATTGATCTCTATGGTTAGTTAATAATATGTTGTGTGAGGGGTGAGAATTTACGAGAGTTGATTTTCGCCCCTTTTTATTAAAACTCATTCTTGGTTTCCTGCTCTTCAATCTCTTCTTGGTCTTAAGATGTCGAGTGCCAGTTTTTTTTAGAGAATAATTTCGGTTTATTTTGTTTATTCAAATAAAGTCTCTATATTTGCACCGGAGAATAATCATATGAAATATTTTTTTGGCTATATATTTCCTTTTTTGAGTGTGTTGCTTTTGGGGGCTTGTATCCGGGCGACACAAGGTGACCAAGGTGCTTATACCAATCCTATTTTAGCAGGTGATTTTCCTGATCCTACCATTGTTCGCGTCGATTCGGATTATTACATGACCCATTCGTCATTTAACTATCTGCCGGGTCTTGTGGTGCTGCATTCTCGTGACTTAGTGAATTGGGTGCCTGTGGGGTGTGCCTTAGACCGATATCTCGGCGCTGTGTGGGCTCCAGATATCAGCTATTACGATGGTAAGTTCTGGATATATTTTACCGTGGACAGCATCGGTTTGCCTTACACTACTTGGATGGTGTGTGCTGAGCGGCCAGAAGGGCCATGGAGCAAGCCCCACAGACTCGAAACGGGGGGAAGCATAGACCCTTGTCATGTTGTGGACGTGGAGACTGGGGACCGTTGGCTTTATATGAGTGGCGGCCGACGTATAGCGCTTAACCTTGAAGGTACAGAGACAATCGGCAATCTGGAGAAGATATATGATGGTTGGAAAATTCCTGATGACTGGACTTATGAAGGTTTTGCCCTTGAAGGTCCCAAATTGCGACGAATCGGGGAATATTACTATTGGCTAAATGCAGAGGGAGGAACCGCAGGCCCGCCTACGGCGCATATGGCAGTGGTGGCTCGCAGCAAGTCGCTGAAAGGACCTTGGGAAAATGCTCCAGGAAACCCATTGGTACATACATACAGCGGTGATGAGATGTGGTGGTGCAAGGGACACTCGTCGCTCATCGATACACCTGAAGGGGACTGGTGGTTGGTCAGTCATGCTTATCGGAAGGGTTTTGTCGGGTTAGGGCGTCAGACAATTCTCGAGCCTGTCATTTTTGATGAAGACGGTTGGCCAGTAGCACCCGTTGGTGCCAATGTGGATCAACCCATTGCTTTGCCTATTGGAAATCGTATGGAGAAAGAGCCAAAGAATAGGCTTGCTTATCTTTCTGATTTCAGAATAGGAATGGATTGGCGGTTCTATAAGGAATTTGAATGGGGTCGTGTCTTGAATAATGAAAAAGGGATATTGACACTCAAAGCAAAGGGAACAACGCCAGCCGATGCCTCTCCATTATTGTTTGTTGCAGGAGATGAAGCGTATGAATATCAGGTCAAGGCAACCTTGAAGGGTGATGTGCGAGTCGGATTGGTTAACTTCTACAACGAGCATTTTTTTGCTGGCATCGGTTACGACGTACATTCGCGATTTAGTTGGAGACGTGCCGAAGGACGTGCCAGGAGGATAATTGAAGGGCCTTCCTCCATATGGCTTCGATTACGTAATCAGGATCAGATATTGACAGGGTACTACAGTGAGGATGGAATTCATTGGGAAAAACAGACTTGGGGGTATGAAGTATCGGGGTATAACCATAACACTGCTGGTGAATTTCAAAGTTTGTTGCCTGGCATTGTCGCCATTGGGGATGGCGAAGTAACATTTGAGAATTTCGAATATCGTAAAATCTTATCGTCATGAGACGCTTGACATTACTATTTGTGTCCCTGTTGACTACTATATGGGGTATGTCACAGGAGTACAGAATTGTGGAGATCATGGATGCTCCATTCGAAATGGGGGCGATCCATGAGTTCGTATATCCTGCGAAGGACTTCAACATCAAGAAGTTTGGCGCTAAAGCCGATGGAAAGACAGTGAACACGAAGGCAATCGCCAAGGCCATCAAGGCCTGCAACAAGGCGGGTGGCGGACACGTCGTTGTGCCTGCGGGAGAGTGGATTACAGGGCCGATTCACCTGATGGACAACGTGGACCTCCATCTGGAAGAAGGGGCACGTCTGGTCTTTACTGATAATCCGGCAGATTATTTGCCCGCTGTCTTCACTACATGGGAAGGTGTGGAGTGCTACAACTACTCGCCTTTGATCTATGCTTTCGAATGCAAGAACATCAAGATTTCGGGCACAGGAACGCTGGCGCCGAAGATGGACTTGTGGAAGGTGTGGTTCAAACGACCACAGGCTCATCAGGATGCCACGCGTGAACTTTATCGCTGGTGCTCGGAACTGACTCCTGTGGAAGAACGTCGGCTGACGGATTTGCCAGAGAGTAATATGCGACCCCATCTGATACAGTTCAATCGCTGCAAGAACATCGTGCTCGAGGACTTCAAGATTCGCGAAAGCCCGTTTTGGACCATCCATCTCTATATGTGCAATGAGGGCGTGGTGCGCGGGCTGGACGTCTATGCCCATGGACACAACAACGATGGCATCGACATCGACATGACCAGCAATCTGCTGGTCGAGAACTGCCATTTCAACCAAGGGGACGATGCCGTGGTGATCAAGGCAGGTCGCAATCAGGACGCTTGGCGGCTGAACAAGCCCACAGAGAACATTGTGGTCAGGAACTGCGTGGTGGAGGACGGACACGTGCTGCTCGGCATTGGTTCGGAAATGTCGGGCGGCGTACGGAATGTGTGGATGCACGACTGCCGTGCCGTGGGCGACGTGAAGGCTGTGTTCTACGTGAAGACCAACCATCGACGCGGAGGTTTCGTGAAGAACATCTACATGGAGCGAGCTCAGGTGCGTTCGGCTCAACGACTGGTGGCCGTCGATACCGATGTGCTCTACCAATGGCGCAAACTGCCCGATTACGACACGGTCTATACCGAAATTGAAGGTCTGCACGTCAAAGATCTGGAATGCGACTCGGTAGGCATTGCCATCGACCTGAACGGTGACGAACACCTGCCTATCCGCAATGTGGAGATCGAGAACCTCAAGGTAGGACTGGTGACCAAATATGCTACTAATATTAATAATGTAGAAAATGCCTCGATCAAGAACGCAGACTTTGTCACGTCGAGAGATGGCATTTTGAGGAAAACATATTGATAACAGAATAATGAAGCATTCATTTCTATTTTTGTCGCTTACGGCAATCGGTTTGCTGACGGGCTGCGGCAATGGGTCGAAACAGGACTTCGTAGCGAAGCAGGGTGATCCCATCTATATCCAATGTGATACGGCTGGCGTTGAGCCTGTGGTGAAAACGGCTTTGGAATTACTTGCATATGACTTTGCCTCGGTGCTCGATGCAGAACTGCATATCGCTGCCACCCTTGACAGCGCTGCTGCGAGGGGACACGTCATCTTGATGGGCAACGATACGCTCGAAGGTTGGGAACATTTCCGTCTGGAAGCCAAAGATGGAAACCTGACTCTCAACGCCTCAGATGCACACGGTATGGCCTATGGCCTGTTGGAGGTGTCGCGCTTGCTGGGTGTCTCGCCTTGGGAATGGTGGGCAGATGCAACTGCACGCAAGCAGAAAGAACTGCGCGTCGCCGATGGTACAACTATTGACCAGAAACCAGACGTGCCTTTCCGCGGCATCTTCATCAACGATGAGGATTGGGGATTGATGCCTTGGAGTTCGCAAAACTATGAACCGACAGACGTAGCGGGACAAATAGGACCGAAGACCTACGCAAAGGTCTTCGAACTGCTGCTGCGCCTGCGTGCCAATACCATCTGGCCCGCCATGCATGAAGTCACGGTACCTTTCTTCCTCGTACCTGGCAACCGTGAGGCGGCTGCCCGCTATGGCATCTATATGGGCGGTAGTCATTGCGAGCCTATGGCCACCAGCCCAGCAGGAGAATGGCCTCGCCGTGGTGTGGGAGATTATGACTATGTGAACAATTCGGCTGAGGTCTATCGCTTTTGGGAAGACCGCATGAAAGAAGTGGCAGGGCAGGAGATACTCTATACCATTGGTATGCGTGGCGTGCATGACAGTGGAATGCTTGGAGCCAAAGGAGTAGAGGAGCAGAAGGCTGTGCTCACGCGAGCTATTGCTGACCAGCGTCAACTCTTGAAACAATACGTCAACGAAGATGTAACTCAGGTTCCGCAAGTCTTCATTCCCTACAAGGAGGTGCTCGACATCTATCACGCGGGCCTGGAGGTGCCAGAGGACGTCTGCCTGATGTGGTGTGACGACAACTATGGATATATCCGACATTTCCCCACCGAGGCTGAGGCAGCTCGACAGGGAGGCAATGGCATCTATTACCACGTTTCCTATTGGGGGCGTCCGCACGACTATCTTTGGCTCGGCACGTTCAGCCCAGCCCTGCTTTACCAGCAGATGAAGCTGGCCTATGACAAGGGCATCCAGAAGATTTGGATCCTCAACGTGGGCGACATCAAGCCTGCAGAGTATCAGATAGAACTCTTTATGGATATGGCCTGGGACATCGACAAGGTGAACGATATGGGTCTGAAGGAGCACACGCGACAGTTCTATGCCCGTGAATTCGGCAAGGAACTATCGAAAGACCTCCAGACGATGATGGATGAATCGTTCAGGCTGGCTTTTGTGCGTAAACCCGAGTTCCTGGGCGGTACACGCACCGAGGAGGCTGACAAACGATATTGGGGCACGGTGCGCGACCTGCCTTGGAGCAAAAACTACGTGGAGCAGCGTCTCAAAGACTATCAGCGCCTTTCAGACAAGGCCGAGGCGATTGACAAGCGCATCCCCGAGGATAGGAAGGACGCTTATTTCCAACTGGTGAAATATCCTGTGCAGGCTGCTGACCAGATGAATCGCAAGTTGCTCTTTGCCCAATATGCACGACACGGCCTGATGGAGTGGGAGCGGAGCGATGCCGCCTTCGACAGTATCGTGCATCTGACGCAAATCTATAACGAGGGAATACACAACAACGGCAAATGGAACCGCATCATGGACTACAA
>Ga0310691_10001537_pt1 | contig 34950 bp, 39 predicted proteins | sample 176DNAGHGlowgp2_FD_203887 | JGI IMG/M metagenome (GOLD analysis project Ga0310691, IMG submission 203887) | Sheep rumen microbial communities from Palmerston North, Manawatu-Wanganui, New Zealand - 1766 DNA GHGlow gp2 (v2) (version 2) | ecosystem: Host-associated > Mammals > Digestive system >... | reverse complement strand
ACCGTAAACTTGGATTCAAGGAAATTCCATTGTCAGGAAATGCCTACGAGCGTTGCGATATACTGATGGAACTGGTATTATAGGGCGCTTTCAGTTATTTTTTCATCAAATTCACCAAAATACCAAACTATTGCGATGTCAAATGCCTTGCGGATGGTATTTCATATCTGATAGTTTCGCTGTAACTTTGCACCCAGATACTTTAGCCATTTTACCAATTGTGAATTAAAGAGTAAGTCTATGGTAGTAACTAATAAGACCGAACAAGGCCGACAGTACAAGGAATATACTCGTGAGGCCACAGGCAATAAAGCCGAAAGAAGCGCTCAGCTACTCGGTGGAGAGTTCTGGTACGAATAGCGCAGTTCCACAACCAGTTTGGAAGGCAGCCTTGGAGCTGCCTGTTTTTTTGTAGTTATTCTCTCGCTGAATCGCAAACCTCGCCTGCAATGAGGTCGAAATGCTGAAATATTGGCGGCGTCGGAGATAAATCATAATAGTCCATCTCTGCTATTGGCAAACAGAAATATTCCATCTGGTCATAGCTCGTATAAAGACGGGGCAATACGGGGTTGTTGTCGTATATCCATCGTTTCACATCATCCTCTACATTGAAGTTTACCATGCCAGAGCATCTGACGGATATATTATCTGCGTATGCCAGTATCTCAACATTAGGATTCTGGCGTAACTCCCGATAGACAGCCTTCTGTGCAGAAGTGGCAAAGTAAAGCACATGCCCTTCCTGCTTCATGATCTGGAAGATGCGCAACTTAGGAAGATTGCCCTCGCACGTTGCAAGGGCAATCTCTTTGTGGTCTTTCAGAAACTGAATTGCTTTGTCGAACATCTCGCTTACCATTTCAGTTCTTCCTGCAGGATGACACCATCAGTCATGGGACTGTCAGCCTCGGTGAAGGCATTGGCCTTGTACTGGATGCAGAGCATCGTCAGGTTCTCGCTGCCAGTATTCTTCAGCGCACGCTTGCCATCGGGAGCGACGCGGATAATGGTGCCTTCGCTGACGGGGAAAATCTCACCGTCCACCTGATACTGGCCTTCACCCTTCAGGATAATGTAAAGTTCCTCGTGAGTCTTGTGGGTGTGCAGGAAACCACTGTCCTGACCAGGAATGAGTGTCTGGAAACTCAGTTCGCTACCAGTTGCACCTACGGCCTGACCTGCGAACACCTTGCCCTGAATGGTTACGTTCGGTCCCATGGGGAGCACGTGCTCGATAATCTCACTCATCTTACCTACGCTTACTGCGCTGAAGTTCTTTCCACTCTTAATTGTCTCAATCTGTTTCATAATTCTTATTCGTTTAAAATATTATTTGTTCGTTTTGACGCTGCAAAGGTACAGTGAAAAAATCATTCCCACAAGAAGGCACTTTTTGGTGAGATAGTTACCAAAAAGTAGGAATTGTGATGTTATCTGGCTTCCGCGAAAGTGGCGTTAACTTAGATTAACTAAGTGTAATTTGGTAATTCGGTAACTATTGGTTACCTTTGCATTAAAATCACGAATTATGGCAGATATCAAAGCTGAGTATTTAGCCTGTCCTATCAGGCAAGTAGTGAGTCGTTTCGGTGACAAGTGGTCTATGCTGGTGCTCTATATGCTTCACACTAGCGAGACGGGTGTATTGCGCTTTAATGAGATCCGCCGTCTGATGACGGACTGTTCCCAGAAGATGCTCTCGCAGACGCTGAAGAATCTGGAGCAGAGTCACCTTGTTCATCGTGAGGTCTATCCAGAGGTACCTCCCCGTGTGGAGTATTCACTGACTGATACAGGCAAATCATTGATGCCTGCGCTCACGGCTCTGATAGCCTGGGGCAAGGAGCATTTCAATGAAGTGGTAACCGATTGAAGGTATGGCACTCCCCAAGTTCATCATCACAATGGATGGCGTGTTTCGCCTCGGCATGGTCAATCAGCATAAAGACCTGCTGAAGCCAGAAGATCAATGCATCGGTGGCGGCTATTATCATTTCGATTACACCACCAACCGCATCCTGCTCGACAGGGAATCCTACGACTTCGGCAGACCGAAATGGCATCTGCTTGATACGTTGAAAGTGCCGTCAGTCTATCGTGGATTGCGGCTTGTCTATACCTACGATGATAATTTCCACGACGACATTGACATCAGCGAGGAATTGAAGATTGAGTATTATGACTGACTTTGATACCATCTGGCGCACACAGGACGAAATCAGAACGGTGGTTAATGCCGTTCTGGGAGAATGCATCTGGAATCTGAGCTATAATGAGCGAAGGATGGCCATTGAACTGGAGTTGACTGAGTATCTGGAAGAGGAGGATGCCGATGCGCTTATCAATCAGTTTCCAGTTCCAGCAGACTATGACGGTATTGGCTCGAAGGGAACAAAGTTCATATTTTACATGTAAAATGGGTAATCGACTTGTCGCATATGCTACTGAAAGGGCGCAAGAACTCCCATTTCTGAGAGCTCTCGCATGTCCGTTAAAAGGTATATATAGAGGCTAAACGTGTGCTTTTATCTGCGTCCTCCGAAGTGACCAGAACCGCTGCGATTGTTGTTTGTGTTCATTGCTATCTGGCGATTGCCGTTAGAATGTCCGTTGGTTTTCGTTGTGGTGGCAGGACGAGAGTTGCTTCCTGTATCTCTCCAAATAGAACTGTTGCTGGACTTGTTGACTTTTGCAGGAACGTTTTTAGCGACATGAACGGCTGGCTTTGTCACCTTGCGGTCAGCATAGAAGCGGGCAGCCTTGCGGTTGTTTCCACCCTTATAGGTTACGAACGCCGTTGGGTGTGCGTTGTAGAAATGACCTCTGTTGTAGTGAGCGTACACTGCGAATGTCCAGGAACCGGCCTTCCAAGCTACAGGGCGATAGAAGTGGTTCAGGGCCACATACTTGTCGTACTGCCAGATATTCAGGACATAGCGGAGGTCAGCATTACGGCGATCCCACGAAGTTCCGAAAACATCATTGTGACCGTTGACGCTCATCAGGTAGTCGAGGTTGATTTCATAGACGGCATCGTATTGCGCGTCTGTCAGGTTCAGTTCGTAACCCATCTTGTCAGAGAGGAAGAGGGCCTCATTCTTTGCTGCGTTATAGTTCATTGCATTGGCCGAGATAGTCATCACCATCATCATTGCCATAACTAACATCTTCTTCATAACTGTATCTCCTATACTTTAATCGTTAGACATTTGTTTCTTAATCACAATGCAAAGTACGGCATTTTTCGGTTGATTTGCAAGGGATATATCCTAAAGTGGAGGGGTAAAACTCCTAAAACATAGTGGGAATTATCCCCTCCAGCATCTTTGTCCTGCAAGAAAATGTTTATAAGACATGGCGGTGGAAGTAAGGTCTCATTGCCTTACTTCACCACATACTTCTTTCCATTCCTGATCACTATCCCCCTGGTAGTTTCATCTGCTCTGCAACCGTCAAGGGTATAAATGGATGATGACTCTATGGTAGTAGCGGATTTCAGGCTTTCGATGCCTGTCGTTTCGTTGATAGTACCACTGCCGCTACTGCTGCCCACCGTCAGCGTGTAGCCATTCTTGTTGATAGTGCCGTTGTTGGTCAATATCGATACATAGTTGTTGCCCGTCAGGTTCCAGACAGCTCCGCTCTCGACGATCACGGTGGATAATTTTGCATTATTATCTTCATCTGCGGCTCCGTTCCAAGTGACGTTCGCACCTACGGTCACAGTCAGATTGTTCACCTCATCGGCATCTACGTCGCCTGTGTATGTCCAACTGTCCTTGGTGGTCCTGAGCACCAGATGTCCTGTGGAGTTCTCTCCTCGCTTGTAGTATTCCACCGTCATTAGTTTGTTGCTGGCCACGTTCAGCGTTACGTCCGTCAGTGTCAGCGTACCCGTAACGTTGGTCACGAAAGCGAGGGGAGCACTGCTGTTGGTAGTGGTCAGTGTAGAGTTGGTTATATTACAGACGGGCTTTGTTCCCTCCGCATCGCCAGAGTTAGATTGGTGCAGCAGGATGCCACGGGCTTCTGCGTCCGACTGCATCGTGCTGTTCTCGATGATAACCGTGTTCGCTCCCTCCACTGTAGCCATCGGCCCCTTCTCGGAGAGTCCTCTGATGCCATCCACCGAGATGGTGCCTGTGGAGTAGAGTACAGCCGACTTATTGCCCTTGGCGGTAATGGTGCCGCCGCGGACGGTTACCGTGCCGCCACCACGATCCGTTGCCACCGTCGAACTGGTTTCGCTTCGCGTAGTGATGTTCACGTTAGTAGCATTGATAATGCCGCCTCCCGTACAGTGCAGGCCACGAGACACGCTCTTCGTATTGTCAATAGTGATGCCGCTGACGTTGATGGTAGCACCGTTGGTGGCAAACACGGCATTAGCTCCCTTGGCATCGGTGGTCACTGTGCCGCCCGTCATGTTGACGGTAGCTCCGCTGCCCGATGCATAGACTGCCGAGTTGGTGCCGTAGAAGCTGGTGTCATCACCTGAATAGCTGCTGCTGTAGTCGCCAGTCTTGGTGACGGCGCAATCGGTCAGGCTGAGCGTACCTTTGGTCACCTGCACCACATTGTAGTCTGAGGTGGAAGTAGTGAGTGTCTCGCCACTTTTCGTCACGATTGAACCGTCAGAAAGCGTGTATGCCGCCCCTGCCGGAGTCTTCGATGATGCAGAGCCTCCAGCCCTTGTCTGTGCCATCGTCATGAGTGCAGACAGACCGAAAACTGCTGATAATAATACCTTTCTCATAGTTTCATCTCCTTATTGTTTACAAACAAACGATGGCCGTTGGCTCTGATGTGTGAGGCATCGCCTGTCAGCGATGTGATGTAGGTATCGGCAGTGAGCGTCCAAGTGCAGTCACTGTCCAGCGTGAAATTCACCTTCCCCGTCTCTGTGGATATGGTCTTGCCAGCTGCATTGGTGATATGGCCGCTGATGGCACCTTTTAACGAACTGCCGTTAGTCAGTGTCAGCGTCAGTTCTGAGTCGCTGCCTACAAGGATGGTGCCTTCCAGCTGCTGGTGGCTTGCGTTCAGCGTAGCCTTGTTCTTGGCACCCTGCCAGCCATCGGCACATACAGACAGTAGCACCTGTTCTTCATCCTCGTTCTCCAGTGTCACTCCGTTGAGCGTGATGATGGCATTGGTGTTGGTGACGTGGAACAGATGCCCGCATCGGTTGGTCAGTCTGCCGCTGTTCATCGTGAAGTGCGAGTTGCCGCTGTCAGCATCGCCAGAGAACGACTGGTATATCATGATGGCATCGAGGAACTGGGCATGGCCGTTGCGCTGGGTGTTGCTGACGGTCATTTGGCAGTTGTTCAGCGTGATGCTGTTCTTGCCCTCTATGCAGACGCCTTCGGACAGATTTGAGGTGAGCGTGGCATCCGATACTGTCACATCGGCAGTGGAATAGATAACGGGGGAGCCAAGCCCGCAGCTGGTATAGCTGCCGCCATCCACCGTGACCTGGCCACCGCCGCGATCCGTGCGTATCGGAGCTGACGAGCGTCCACTGGTTGTCACCGTCAGATTTCTGGCCTTCATCACGCCACCGCCAGTGGTCATGATGCCGCCAGAGCCGTCGCCGGTTGTGGTGATGGTTGTGCCCTCGATGATGACTGTCGTACCATCACCCTGACCTCCGTTACGTCCGCCATTGCCGCCATAGGAAAAGACACCGTTGGCTCCCCTGCCATTGCTGGTAATCGTACCGCCAGTGATAGTTGTCGTGCTGCCGCCTTTGACGAGTAAAGCCGCATTCACACCATAGAAGCTACAGTTGTCGCCGCCGTCGGAATCGCCAGTCTTGCTGATTTCGGGCTGCATGATAGTCACGGCATCCTTTGTCGAGACCATCAGCGCACTCTCGTCAGTCTTGCTGCTCTGATATTGCTTGGAGCTTTCCGTAGCAGTTGTTGTCAGTTCTGTTGCAGCAGCATACTTGATGTCCGCTCTGTGAGAGCCAGGACCTTCTGGTCTGATAATGCCGCTACGTCTGGTCTGACCACCTTGTTCCAATTCCTGCTGATCTCCCAACAGGAACTCCCTGATTCTGCGCTGCGAAGCAAACTGCGATTTCAACTTCAGATAGCCCTCATACTGAAGTTCGGTGAGAATCTTGCCGATGGCTTTGTCGTATTTCTGCTGGTGCTTATCGTAGTCGTATGAATTGTCTTGTGGCTGACTGCTGCCAGGCATACCCATGCCACCTCCACGTGGACTGCCTTGCATACCACCACGTCCGCCCATGCCACCGCCGGGCATACCACCGCCGAAGCCGCCATGACCACCACCCTGCATATCTCCAGGACCTCCCATGCCACCACTCGGTCTTCCACCGCTTGGACATCCGCTCTTTGTAGGCTGGCCTTCTTGTGGTATTTTTCGCTCTTCACCCTCTATCAGGGTCTTGTATTTCTTGTTCAGCTTGGCCACCTTTTTCTGCTGTTTCTCGTCCAGTTGCAGTTCCGTCACCATCTGCTCCGTCATCTTTTCATAGGTTAGGCGTTCCCCTTTCTGAGGTCTGTCCATTTGAAATGCTGTCTCGTTATCCTGTGCCATTAACGCTGCTGGAAGCAGCAGGGAAAGCAACAGTAATAGTTGTCTTGTTTGTATCATATCGTCTACTGAGTTTATAATTTCGAAGCAAAAGTAACAAGATGTCCCCACTATGGCAAAATTATTCAGCGAATCGGCCAATTCTTAAAACATAACAGATTAATATGGTTAATGCCGTAACAAGGGTCAAACATACCAATAAGAATATGGCAAACTTCCATAAAAATTCATTGTGCCAAACAAAGCCGTTTAAAAATAGTATGACGGAAGTGAAAGTTATCAGCAAAATGAATACGTAGAAAAGACAATATGCCATAGTTGCAGGAATAGAGACGCGCTTTACTTCTTTTCGAGCTTTGGCAATAGTTTTTGAAACACTTTCGTTGAACGCCTTAGAAGCTGCAATACCGACATCTTTGCCTGCCTGTATAATCTCTGCTTTAGACTCTTCGGAAACATGAAGAACCGTTGCTTTCTGCATAGCTGTGACTAAAGGAGGTAGGTTCTCTAAACATGCTTTAATCTGTGCTGATGCGTCAGCGAGAGCCTTGGCACTCTCGCTGACGGTTCTTGCATCAATCTCCATCTGCTGCTCGGGGGAATATGTATCAAGCATCCCCTGGAGGTCTTCTGAAGAATAAGTTGTATTATCCATATTATGCTCTTTTATCTGTGGACACTATGAGTTTTCTTCTTCAAGCCAATCTTTTGTTTGGCCATCTGTGCACAGCGTCGAGCAAAGTCTATATCATCCTCATCTTTGTCACGCCATCCAGAATTGTTTGTGGGGCCTCCAGCTCCTGCAGAGACAGGGACATCTGGTGGTAAGAGAGCTGCAAAATATGCACACGCAAGATTCGTAAGCGGAGACCAATTCTCTACTTCTCTGTAGTCAAACTCATCATCGAACAGTTTAAGCACATTCTTGGGTAAGAAGCATCGTTGAACTGTACCGTTCACATCTATATCTACCATACTCCGGTTTGGGGTCCAGAAAGAATAGTCTGGTTTTGACAATGACTGCTGCAACTTTTCAGGATTAGGTTTGATCGGCTCTGGCTTGACTGGCTGCTTTTCCTGTTTCGGTTTAACTAACGGTTCCTTTTTCTTAGTCGGAAGCACTTGCACTGGAGCAACAGATGTAGGGTGATGCCATCTACTAACTGATTGCTTGTCAGGCTCAGTTGTCTTAACTGGATGAAGTTTGCACCATGTGGAGTATAATCTGGAGTAAGTCAGATTACGTCCCAACTCAGAAGCCTTATACTTAGCATCGTCATCTATGATAGCATAGCCCTTGATGTTGCCAAGGCTGTTTAATTTTAAAGACATCACGTATATGTATTGCTGCTTGACAATAATTCCAACTTATATCATTTAGCTTCTGAAAATACATGTCAGCTTCTTCATTCGATATTATTGAGTATGATCTAAGTGGCACAATAAAAAACTTCATGTACCCCGACTTCTTCGATATGCCCTCTAAATCAATGAGGCTTTCTGAAATTTTAGATGTGAAAAGGTCTAATGCTTTCTTTAGATTACGAGAATTAATCGTCAGATAGTTATATTCTGATTCAATAATTGCTCCGATTAAGGGAAGCATAGTCTGAGACACGTTGACCGCTGCAAATTCCAAGAAAGAATACGTCCCTTACTGCCTCTTCTATACCAGATAGTCTCATCGCATAGAGCGAATCTATTTCATGTTCTGTCAAGTACACTTCTGCCTTTGCCTCTGAACCTTTCACAGTACGCTCTTTCCATACTTTAAGACTCACGGCATTATTGTTGATACCTTCCTCTGCAGCAAGATTACATAATTTGCGGAAACAAGTCACATATTTGTTGATGGTCATCTCCATAAATTGCTTTTTTCGAGGAACTGTCGGAAATTATCAGCAAATAGTCTTGTCACGTCATCAAAAGTTTTGTCTTCTGGGCAAAACTCTTTCAGGTAGCGACCAAATATTTTCCATATCTGAATGGAACTCTTTGTGTACTCACTGCCCTTTCCGTAACGAATAGATCCTTCTACTATGCCATTTACAAAGCATTCATAGAAATGAACTATCTGTTTCTGTTTGCGTAGATTTTCGGCTTTTGCACGTTCTTGCTCCTTTTTTTGACGTTCTTTGATTTCTTCCTTGGCTTTTATGGCCTCATTGTTCGCTATCAGAGCCAAAGCATTCTCAAGAATTGTTTTATCAGAATTTGACTGAAGTTTATTCTCTGCGAAAAGCATATCTATGGTCTGAGAAACCCTGTCAAGTTTTACATTTAATTCCTTGCCTTCCCCTCCTATGAATTTATTCCATGTGATAATTGACCTGTTGGCTTTTTGCCATGTCTCGATGTCAACTCCAATGCCAGTATTTACGTATTCCCATTTGATGTATGGATTACGCTTCTTGACTCTGGTATAGAGGTTCGCTATACCTTCAGTCCTTTTAGTTCGGAGAAAAAACGCAGCCATAACTCATCTATTTTTGAATTCGCCGACAAATATACAAAATTATTTTGAAAGTTGTAGGCACATTTTGAAAAACAATGCTATAATTTTAATTGTTTAACTCTTTAAAACTTTATGTAACCTATTCATTACCAATTACTTTGAAAATATTTGAAATCTTCTGAAAACTAACGAAACTTTATCGAGTACGTCCGGGCACCCCAAAAGGAGACATCGCCGAAAGGCAATGTCTTTTTTGTGAGAGGACACGAACAGAGACATCGCCGAAAGGCAATGTCTTTTTTTGTGAGAGGACACGAACAGAAACATCACCAAAGTGTCTTGTCAGACACGCTTACTGATCGTCATTTTCTCATCCCATGCCATCCTCTCCGCAAAAGCATCCTCCCCATGGTGACGGATATAACGAATACAGGCGGCACGATCACTGTTAAAAAGGAACGTGAACAACTTTCCCACATAGTTATTGTGAATCTTGCAGTCTTTCACATCCTTGTCACACTCCGCACAAGTATGGTAGCCCTTTCCTTGGCAACACTTGCGAATCTTACACCACTGAAACCCTTTGGCAATGGGCTTTCGCAAACCTGGGACTTCTGCCTCTGGTACCGTACACCCCATACACTTCCCCATGCGGAATTTCCTGCAAGCCCCACAATAGAGACCACAGGCGGCAATCAACTGACTGCTGACATAGACTGGCTTCATATCTTTCATCGTTTTTGTGATTGGTTTATACTTCTGTACTGGAACCTGAATAATGAAAACTCACGATGCTCCTGAGTGCCTTCAACTGCTCCTCTAACTTCACGATCTGACGTTCTGTCATCCGTATCTTTTCCTCTATCTGCGAAATACTGGGCTTATGCGTCCCCTCGTCGAGCAGGTCACGAATCTCCTCCAACGTGAATCCCAGCGACTTCAGCCGCAGGATGCCGTTCAGTTGGCGCATCTGCGACACGTCATAATAACGGTATCGTGTCCACTCGTCCACCTCGTTCGGTACCAGCAGCCCCATCTTCTCATAGTGTTTGAGAGTCTTCACCGTCACCTGACAGAATTTCGAGAACTCTCCTATTGTCAGTCTGATATTTTTCTCCATTCCCATTTGTTATCTTGAATTTCGAATGCAAATATAATACCATCCCTAAGGTACAAGTTTTCAAGTGACACTATCTTTTAAGTATTATTCACTAAAAACCTTACCCGAACAGATGTTAGTCAAGAAATCCGACCATGATTATATATCAGGTGACTGCAGAGGGTCGGCAGCCATGGGGATAGACATAATTTCTTCTTGCGGATCGGGAACCATCTTGGCACCATGATCTTGTAACCAGATGCGGTTCAGGGTGAAAGCGACGGAGTCTAAGGTATCCTCACGCCTCGCAGGTTTCAACTCACACTCCCATATGGTGATACAGTGCCACCCCATCTCCGCCAATCGATGTTGCTCCTCCTTGTCACGCTGCTTATTCCTTTGAATCTTCGCGATCCAGAAATCACGGTTTGTTTTGGGAATTCTGCAGCAGCCAGAACTCTCTATCACATCTGCCGTCTTCCCTCTTACATCAAACATCACATGATGCCCATGCCAGAAGCACCCATTCACAAAGATACACGTTCTGTATTTCCTCAGCACCAAGTCAGGATGCCCCGGCAGACGCTTATGGTTCAGCCTATAGCGAAATCCCCTACTCCACAACCCTCTGCGCACAATCATCTCGGGTTTGGTATCCTTCGATCTGATTGCCGCCATATTCTTATGTCGTTGTTCTGCTGAGAGTTTATCCATGCTGCAAAGATAAAGAATCTTTTTGCAATCTCCAAACCGAACGATTAAAAGTACGTTTCGGGAAAAGATTTTGAAGGTTTGGTATACTTTTATTAAGAAAAAAGTTGTATCTTTGTAAAATAATTGATTTTATATGGCAAAACGAAGAGAAATAAGAAATAGTACGGCAGAGTTCCTAATCTTTCAGGCAGAGGCAAAGGAGCAAGGTGTTGAGGTCTATTATAAAGACGAAAACATCTGGGCTACGCAGAAAGCGATGGCGACATTGTTTGATGTCAATGTCCCTGCTATCAGTAAGCACCTGAAGAATATTTTTGAGTCAGGTGAGTTAAAGGATGATTCAGTTGTTTCCAAAATGGAAATAACTGCCTCTGATGGTAAGCACTATCAGACACTATTCTATTCGCTCGATGCTATCATTGCTGTGGGTTATCGTGTTAACAGCATCCGTGCTACGCAATTCCGCCAATGGGCAACCAGCGTACTAAAGGTGTATGCCATTCGGGGCTATGTTCTTGACAAGAAACGAATGGAGAACGGCGCATTCTTGGATGAGGATTACTTTGAGCATCTGTTAGCAGAGATTCGGGAGATACGGATTTCTGAACGTCGTTTCTATCAAAAGTTGACAGACATCTATGCAACGAGTATGGACTATAACAAGGACGCACCTACAACAAAGTTGTTCTTCAAGCGGATTCAGAACAAAATGCACTATGCCGTTCATGGACGTACGGCAGCAGAACTGATTGTTGACAGGGCTGATGCTGATAAAGAGCACATGGGGCTTACTACATGGGAGAATGCACCAGACGGAAAGATTGTAAAGACGGATGTGTCAATTGCCAAGAACTACCTAAAGCAGATGGAACTGGAGGATATGGGGCGTATTGTTACGGCAGTGCTAGAGTTTGCAGAAAGCCGAGCCAAACGGCATATCCCCATGACGATGGAAGACTGGGCAAAGCGTATTGATGCCTATTTAAGTAGTGATGAAAGACCTTTGCTTGACAACGCTGGTAGCGTGAGCCATGAAGAGGCTGTGTTACACGCAGAGACGGAATTTGAAAAGTATCGAATAGTACAAGACCGTCTGTTCCAAAGTGACTTTGACAAATATCTGGGTGAATTGCCTTTTGAGGGCGAACAATTTGACACATGAAAGAGCAGACGGAGCGAATCTGGTGAAACTTCATTAAAAATAGAGATGCCCATTTGTCTTTTGTAAAATGGAACTCAGCGTAAAGGCAAAATATCTTTGCATCCAGTAACAAAAAAAGAAAGATGAAGATAGTCATACTTGACGGATATACAGCGAATCCTGGTGACCTCTCTTGGGAAGAGTTAGAGAGATGGGGAGACGTGACGGTCTATGACCGCACGAAACCTGACGAGACAGTGACAAGAGCCGCTGACGCAACCATCGTACTGACAAATAAAGTCGTCCTCGGCAGAGAGGAAATCGGACAACTGCCACGACTTCAATACATCGGGGTATTGGCGACAGGCTATAACGTCGTAGACATCAAGGCTGCCCATGAGCATGGCATCGTCGTCACCAACGTGCCAGCATACAGTACGGAGAGTGTTGCCCAGATGGTGTTCGCCCATCTGCTGACTGTCACCAACCGTACGGAGCATTATGCCATCCAAAACCGTCAAGGACGTTGGAGTGAGAATCCTGACTTCTGCTATTGGGACACCCCCTTACAGGAACTCGCCGGGAAGACGATGGGCATCGTAGGACTTGGGAATATTGGTAGTCGGGTGGCTCAGATAGCACAGGCTTTCGGTATGAAGGTGAAAGCACTGACCAGTAAACATGCCGGCATACTGCCGTCTGGTATTCAGAAAGCCGACCTTGCAGAGTTGTTGAGCACCTCAGATATTGTCACCCTGCATTGTCCATTGACAGACGAGACACGCCATCTCATTCATGCCGACACACTACGGATGATGAAGTCGACCGCCATCCTTATCAATACAGGCAGAGGTCCGTTAGTCCATGATGCCGATGTCGCAGAGGCATTGCGCACCAACCGTCTTGCAGCCTATTGTGCCGATGTGTTGACAGAGGAACCACCCAAGGCAGACCATCCCCTACTCAACCAGTGTAACGCCTATATCACTCCCCATATCGCATGGGCGACGAGAGAAGCCCGCATCCGATTATTGCAGACTGCTATCGCCAATGTCTGTGCATTCGTCAATGGCAGTCCCCAAAATATTGTCAAATAACCAACAATAAAAATACAAAAACTATGATTAGAAAAGCAGAGAAAAAAGACATCCCAGGCTTGATTAACCTTCTTTATCAAGCCGATGCCGTTCATAACGGTATTCGCCCAGACCTGTTTAAGTCGAACACCCCCAAATATGACGAGCAAGATCTGGAGCACATCCTCGAAGAAGACAACAAACCTATCTTTGTGTATGATGACGGAAAGATAGTAGGACATGCTTTCTGTCAGATCACGGAAGTAAGGAGCCACAGACTACTGCAAGATATCAAAACCTTGTATATTGATGACATCTGTGTCGACGAGGCAGCCCGTGGCAAGCATGTAGGAAAGGCGTTGTACGAGTTTGTGCGTGACTACGCCAAGTCTATCGGGTGTTATAACATCACCCTCAATGTATGGGAGGGTAACGACCCAGCCCAGCATTTCTACCAGAGCATGGGTATGCAAGTGCAGAAAACGGGTATGGAGATTATTTTGTAAGGAAGAACCGCTGGAACTCACTTTCGAAATTAGGGGTGAGGATACCATTACCAATGGCGGAACGGATCTCATCAAGAGACCAGAAGCGCCCACCATCCAACTCGTCAGCAGAGGGACGGACAGGTCCATCGTAAACGGTACGATGGACATAGACGAGTTCGGACTCCCTCTGGCTGTCAAAGACATACAACCCTACCCGTTCCGGGGTGAAATCAGTCATACCCAACTCCTCACGAACTTCCCGTACAAGAGCCTCCTCAGGTGTCTCTCCATAGTCAATATGTCCGCCTACGGCTGTGTCCCACTTGCCAGGCTGTATGTCTTTCCATTCAGGACGTTTCTGTAAATAGACTTCGCCATGACTATTGAACACATGGAGATGGACGACAGGATGCAACAGATGGGAACCGCTATGGCACTCCCCACGGGTTGCGGAGCCAATGACCTTTCCCGTCTTATCGACTATAGGGAAAATTTCTTGTTGATTGTCTTGCATGTTTACAAATGATGATAAACGTTTCAACGTGCAAATATAGATATAATTTTTGTCAATTTCTATACTTAATATAAAAAAATGTGTATCTTTGTATTTTGAAATAAATAAAACTACTAATATTACTAATACAAAAATGGTATATAACGAGATAGGAAAGAGAGGGATGCGCGTGTCAAGCCTGAAGGCTGAGACCGTCTTAGGTAAGGCACTGAAAGACATTCAGAGAGATATGGAAGGTGGTCTGCAAAAAGTGGTTGACGAGACTCTCCCCGCATTGATGGAACTCCACAAGAAAGGTCACAAGAACTGACAGATGACGACAAGCGGCAACTATTGAGTGAGAATGTCCGACACTTCTACCGTTTCGGAGAACTGGTCGAACTGCCCTATATTAAGACTATGAGAGAATAAATACAAAAGACATGAGCAAGCGTAATTCCCTGATATCGAAAGACGGAGTGAGTTATCTGATACCGTTTATCCTCATCACGTTCTGTTTTGCCCTCTGGGGATTTGCCAACGATATCACCAATCCGATGGTGAAGGCATTCTCCAAGATATTCCGCATGAACGTGACAGACGGTACACTGGTACAAGTCGCCTTCTACGGAGGCTATTTCTGTATGGCATTCCCTGCCGCTATCTTCATCCGCAAGTACAGTTACAAGGCTGGTGTACTGATGGGACTGGGGCTCTATGCTACAGGAGCATTACTGTTCTTCCCCTCCAAGAGCATCGGACTATACGGCTGTTTCCTGTTCGCTTACTTCATCATGACTTGCGGGCTCTCGTTCTTAGAGACCTCTTGTAACCCGTATATCCTCACGATGGGACCTGAGGAGACGGCAACCCGACGGTTGAACATGGCACAGTGTTTTAATCCTTGCGGCTCCATCATCGGTATGTTTGTCGCCATGAACTTCATACAGGCGAAACTCAACCCGATGAGCAGTGCCGACCGTGCCCTGCTCAGTGATGCCGACTTTGAGGCGATGAAAGATGCTGACCTGAGCATCCTCATATCACCATATTTAATTATAGGACTGGTCATCGTGGCGATGCTCCTGATTATTCTCTTCGCCAAGATGCCGAAGAGCGGTGACCAGAACCACGACCTTCATATCATGGCAACCCTGAGACGTATCGTCTCTCTGAAATATTATTGCGAAGGGGTCATCGCACAGTTCTTCTATGTGGGTACCCAGATCATGTGCTGGACCTTTATTATCCAGTATGGTACGAGAGTCTTCATGGCAGAGGGTATGGACGAGCAGTCGGCGGAGGTGCTGTCACAGCGTTTCAACATCTACGCTATGCTGTTCTTCATCTGCTCCCGTTTCATCGCCACCTACCTGATGAAGTGGTTGAAGCCAGCCAAGTTACTTGCTATCTTCGGGGTGTTTGGCATGCTTTTCACCTTAGGAGTCATTCTGTTCCAGAACAGGTACGGTGTGTATTGTCTGGTATGTGTCAGCGGTTGTATGTCGCTGATGTTCCCCACCATCTACGGTATTGCCCTTGACGGACTGGGAGACGACGCGAAGTTTGGAGCGGCAGGTCTGATTATGGCAATCCTCGGAGGCTCCGTACTCCCACCCTTCCAAGCAATGATTATCGATCAGGGCACGGTATTCGGTTCTTTCCCCGCTACCAATGCCTCCTTCATCCTGCCTTTCATCTGTTTCCTCATCGTCACCATCTATGGTTACAGGACCCATCGCGTAAGAAATCTATAATCATCAAACATTATGAAAGCAAAACAACTATACCAAGACGGAGATCTCTATCCAGACCAAGTATTCCGCATCTTAGTACATTTCGGATAATTCAAAACCACAACGATATGATCAGAAAAACCTTTTTACTTTTCCTCTTCTCCCTTCTCTCCCTGATGGTAGGAGCACAGGAGAGCAACGTCCTTGACCAACTCAAGGCTAACCCCAGGAAAGCCTATGGTAATGACTGTCCTTATCTGTTCGAGGAGACACCCATGACTAAGGCACCACGTGGCTATCGTCCTTTCTATATCAGCCACTATGCCCGTCATGGGTCACGTTACAACTGGAGTTCCAAACTCTATAAGGACCTGGACACCCTGTTGACCACCGCCCACGAGAAGCAGTTGCTCACCCCAGAGGGCGAGACGTTCTATCGTAAGTTCATTGCCGTCAAGGATGAGTTGATGACAGGAGTCGGAGAACTGACCCAATTAGGATGGGAACAGCACCAAGGTATCGCACGGAGAATGTACAACCAGTTTCCCGAAGTGTTCAAGAATGGTGGTAATGTGTTTGCTGTATCCTCCCTCTCCGGACGTTGTGTGCTGAGCATGTCGGCATTCTGTCAGGAGTTGGTACAATGTAACCCGAAAATAGAGATTCGCGAACAGTCATCCCGTTTCACCCTTGATGCCGTCGTTCCTAACGACCGGCAGAATCCCCATAAGCGTGACTTCCCCAAGGCAAAGCCCCGCTACGAGGCTAACCGCAGTCAGTTTAAGAGCGATAACACGTTAGTGGACAAAGTAATGGCAAGAACCTTCACGTCAACAGAAGGGTTAAAAGGAGACCAGCATAAGAACGCCTATGTGCTCATCGATTTCTACAAGACCCTGCCCAGTATCAATTACGAGGGTATGATGGGCAACCTGCTTACTGACGAGGAGATTGCCGAGCAATGGGAGGCTTCTAACCTCGGTTCCTACACCTGGGTGTTCACAGACAAATATGTGGTCATCCCCATCCTGCAGGACATCCTCCAGAAAGCCGATGCCGTACTGGCTGGTACCAGTGACCATCTCGCAGACCTTCGTTTCGGACATGACTCCTTCATCGGTCCCTTGACCGTCCTGATGGGTATCAATGGTGCGGACCTTGACCCTGAGGATCCCTATGAGGTGAAGAACTGTTACCAGAACTGGGAGACCTGTAAGGCTTGTAACATCCAACTGGTGTTCTATCGTGGTAAACAAGGACGTAACGATATCCTCGTCAAATGCCTGCTGAACGGTATGGAGGCAAAACTACCCGTACCCACCACACAGGCACCTTATTATAAATGGACTGACTTTCGCGACTTCTACACGAAACGCTGTCAGGACATCAAGGAATAAACGAGCACAGCGAGTCTATCGGATATTTCGGGAGGAGATGAAGGATGTTACGCTTACCAGACATCACTTCCTGTAAGATAAAGGAGCCCTTGGATTCCAGGGGCTTCACTATTTGTGCTTTCTCCTCCAGTCCAAAGACCTCCTGCATCACCCACATCACCCCTTGTGAGAAATGAAGCAAGCCAAGTCCATTGAGCACTTTCTCATAATTGATTGCGGCAGCCTTGTCGTAGCCTGCCACCCGTTTCAGGGCAAAGAAACAGTCCATCAGGTCACGCAGGGTGATGCCCTGGTAGATAAAACGCCAGTAAAGGGTAATCAGCGAATACATGAAGGTCATGGAGACTGAGGGACGGGTCAGTTCACCGTCCTTCACAAACAAAGCCCTGTGGTTCTTCTCAAACCATGGTTTCAGCAACTTGTTCCGATAAGGATTCTTACCCAGACCGATACGGGCGTGGAGACGAGCGTCCTTCTCATTCCATGCCATCAGGAATACCCGTAGTTTCCCCTCCTCGCCATCCACATACATATCAATGCCGTCAGGCTGGCGAAGGGATTGCAGTGTTTCACCATAATCGTGGGCGATACCCTGTCCTGCCAGTACACTCGACTTAAAACCTGACTCGGATAGCAGTTTCTGTACCTCAACACATCGCTGGGTGAGCATCGCATTCTGCTCCTCTATCTCCTCAGCCTCCGCCATCCAGTCGATAATCAACTCATGAGGTACGCGCAGTCCGAACTCAAACAAAGCCTGCGCACCATGATAGCAGACACCCGTCAACTGTTGCTGACGCGCCATCTCATACAACACCTGCCATTCCTCTGGTTCTGGTCCACGGCTCAGACAGTCCAATTGTCCCGCAGAGACCCTGATTAACTCATAAAACAATTTTTCCATAGTTCAAGGTTTTTCCTAACGCGACAAAGATACGGATTATTTTCGACATGCCAATACTTTAGGGAAAGAAATTTGGGATTTACAAGTTTTTTGCATATCTTTGTCCCCACGAATTTGAATTTGATATGAAACAACGACTCTTTCTCACAATAAGTTGGCTGCTGATGACACTGGCTGTTCTTGCCGATGGCACCAAGGCAGAACAACTCTATGAGGCCGCAGATCAGGCATACGCGCAACAAGACTATAAACAGGCTGTCACGCTCGCCAAACAGGCATTACCGCTATGTAAGGGTACAGAGACAGAGGCAGACTGTCTCAACCTGCTCGCTATTACCTATATCCGTCTTTCTGACTACGGCGAGGCGGCGAAGTATGCCAAGGAGTGCTATGTCTTAGATGAGAAGAGCGGCGACCCCGATGTGATGTCGTCAAGCCTCAACACCCTCGCCGCTATCTATATGGGAGCCAACCAACCCCAAGAGGCGGAGAAGTATGTGCTGAAAGGGATTGAGATGGCAGAGAAGGCAAATAATCCCGGGCGCATGGCGATCTTACAGGCAATGGCATCGGAGGTATATCATGCCCAAGGTCATGAAGAGAAGGCACTACCCTATATCGAAAAGGCATACCAGATTGACAAGCAGACAGGTAATGAGCCACGAGCCATGGTACGCCTTGCCCAGAAAGCGTCTATTCTTATCGGACTGCATCACTATCAGGAGGCAGAACAGGTGTTGAAAGAGGTCATCCCCTTCCTGCGGAAGACTCCCGACCGTCAGTCGTTAGGTATCGCCTGCAACAAGATGGGTATGGCACTGTTCTCCCAGCAACGGGAGAAGGAGGCACTACCCTACTATCAGGAGGCGGCGGATATCTTCATGCGACTGGGCGACCCATATAATGAGGTACATGCGAGAAGAGGACTCTATGAGGTGCTTTGGCAAAGTAACCCCGACGAGGCGAAGCACCAACTCGACCGTTTCAATGACTTGAAGGACTCCATCTACAGCAAGACATCCGCTGAGACACTGGCACGTTATAACGCGGAGTTCGGCAATGACTGGTTGCAGATAGAGAACCACGAGCAGCGGCGCGCCAAACTCTGGGCGATAGCCATTGCCGTTGTCCTTGCCATCCTCGTCGTCGTTATCTGGCTGTTGATGCGGAAAAGACAACAGCGTCAGGCAAATATCAACCAGAAGTTAAGTGAGCATATCAACGAGTTACGCGAGAAATACGACGTACTGAACGAGCATTACGACAATGCCATTGCCACCAGTACGAATATGGACACGAAAGAGTTGAACGCCGCTGACCGTGACTTCCTCGAGAATACTGTCAATATCATCAACAACCTGATATACTCCGGACAGATAGATGCCAACCACGTCGCTGAGGAAATGGGCTTGAGTCTTTTCCAGTTCCGCCAAAGACTGACGTCATTAACTGACGAGACACCTCAGTCTTTCATTCAGATTGTCCGTATGCGCCGAGCCCGTCACTTGCTCGACAACCATCCGGAGTTGAATATCTCGGAGATTGCCACGCTCTGCGCCTATAATGACACACCCAACTTCACCAGAGCCTTTAAGAAGACTTTCGGTATCACACCTACCCAATATTTAGAGCAAAAGCGGTAGATTACACGAAATGATAAGATTACTTGACGAAATGATAACGGCATTTCGTCTTTTTTGTCATACCTTTGTCCACAGAATGACAAAGACAAAATATCAAGAGAGTGCAATGAAATACGCCAAGGACTATTTGGAGCGACTGCTCCAGATGGAGGACATGGTGGGGCGCAATGTAGAGAAGAGGCTCGGTCAGAAGGCAGAGCGTAACGGAAAGCAGTATCCCAAGAGAGAGCATGATAAAAACAAATAATATATTTATTTAACCATTAAAACATGATAAGAATGATGAAGATTAACAAAGGTATTTTAAGCCAGTTGGCTCTTGTGGCAATTGCTTTCATGACCAGTGCAGCAGGTTGTTCTGGTGACAGCAGTAGCGACGATGATGGACGCAAAACGTATGTTGACAAATGGGCTAACCTTGTCAATGAGACGAAGCATGACCTGCAGGTCAATGGCAACAAGGCTACTTACGGCAGTCATACCTACGAGGTGACAGGAACTATCCCTGATGCTGGTGAGGATGTGAACGGTGATGGCATTGCTGACGTGGATGAGTATCTGGGAAAGGTTAGCGCAACCGTATCATTCTCGAACATCCCCAGCGGCTACACCGAGTTTGAGGCTGTCTACAACGGACTGTTAGGCAAGAGCATTCATGGTACTGCCGCGATGATTCCCATGGCGATGGAGATCTATGCCCGTAATACCTCCACTGGTGAAAAGTGCTTCAACCTGTTGTGTAACAGCAAAGAGACGGTAAACGGTATTATCCGGGTGCTGAAGACCAAGATTGTCGCTTCCCAGTATTCACCAGATAACGACCTGTATATCCAGCGTTTCCTCGCTGCGACACTGTTGAAGGGTGCTACCCCTGACAACGCCTACAGCCCCTCCACCCCATATACCGTAGAGATGGGACCCTCAGTGAACAAGCCTCAGGAGATCAGTATCAGTGGCAACGGCACTGACTATTTCCTCTATATCTTCGGTAAGGGATGGGACACTGAGCAGCGTCAGGTGGAGATATTCATGGAGAAAGGTGCCAGCCTCTACAAGGTATTCAACTGTCCCAGCACCTATACACAGTGTAAGAACATCGTAGGCACATGGCAGGGACTGAAATAAACAACGAACAACATCATATAATTAAGGTATAAATTATGAAACAGAATCATCTAACAGTCAAGGCACTCCTGATAGGAGGCATGATTTTAGGGGGGTAATTCCTGCTAATGCACAGTTCGGCGGACTATTACATAAAGCAAAGAAAGCCGTTACTGAGAAGGTAACAGAAAAAAAGAATGAGGCAAAGTACAAAGCCGAAGAGGCTGAATACGAAGCCAAAGTGAAGGCTGAGAAGAAAGCGGAAGGTTACGACAAGCCAGACCGCAAGATAGAGGCTAACAGCGATTTGGACTTCTCTATCGCTCGTGCCAATGACTGGAACGCAGAGTTTCAAGGCAGCCTTCGAGGACTTTAAAAAGGTGTATGACGAATGGATGCCCAAATCTGCAAAGCAGTATTTCGCCAGCGAGATGACTTTCGACGCCATCAAAGAACTTGCCATGCAGCGCAAGGAGCAAACCCTGCAGATGATGAGCCAGGCAAATGCCAACCGTGCCACTGCTGACGCCCAATACCGCAAGGACGAACTCCTCAGAATGTATAAAGATGCCGCTGCCGCAGGTCGATACAAGACAATTCCCGCATCCAAGGACGCTCAACTCGACCAGTACATAAAGAAATACGTGGAGAAGAACTATCCTGAGTGGGGTAAAGTCATCAAGGTCTCTTGCCCGAAGGACTACAACGTCCATCGTGACAAACTCGGCAACATCACCTAACGCTCTCATACGTGCTACATCGTCTGCGAAGACCAGGGCTACAAGGCGATCCACAGTATCAGCCTGCATGAGACCTACCAAGGTAGCAAGTATATGAACCCCGTTCCTCGCAATGACAGATGGAATAGTGGTCCGCTTAACTTGATGAAATAACACGACACAGCCCGTGAGGCTCAAAATCCTCACGATTGTCTGAAAAGAGAAGAGCGCTGTGTGGTGTACATACAGCGCTCTTTGACTTTTGGGGAAAACGGGAAATATCTTCGGCACAATGCCAAAAATCTCCGAAATGTTTGGGAAATCCAGATAATAATTGTATCTTTGCACAGAAATGAGCAAAAGCGTAGAATTATGGCAACTTATACTATTACCTTAAATGAACGTTCAAATAACGGAAAGGCTTTACTGAACTACCTCCAGTCTTTGGGCGTAATGGTTGAGAAAGTCACGAAAAAGGGTACGACAAGTTACGAACGTTCAAAGCGTGACATTAAAGCAGGGCGCATTGAGAAATTCGCCTCTTCTGAAGAAATGTTTCAATCTCTTGGCATCTGAGCCCATGTATGAAATTCGGATGACAAAGAACTTCCGAAAGGATGTGGAGTTGTGCAAGAAACGTGGTTATGACATGGAATTGCTCAAAACAACTATTCGACTATTAGAGCATGATGGATGTCTACCCGCAAGTTATCATCCACATAAATTGTCAGGAAACTACGCCGGCAGTTGGGAATGCCACATAAAAGGCGATTGGCTACTCGTTTGGGAACAAAACGACAATTTGCTAACACTGCTATTCACTAACACAGGAACACACTCTGATTTATTTTGAGTAGTATCAACAGAAGATACACTACGAAGATTTTTCCGCCGCAACTTCCGACAAGGAGGTTGCGGCGGTTCCGTTTTTCCCATCATGCCAGAATATGTGATAATAAACATTATATTAAACATTTAAACAAAAAGAGAATGAAACGAAATCAGACAATCGTGAAGGCGCTGACCGCACTGGTCATTGCTTTGGGTGTGCAGAACACCGTTTCCGCTCAGTTCGGCGGACTGCTGAACAGAGCCAAGGCTAAAGCAAAGTATAAGATCGAGAGTAAGGTCGACAATGCCGTTGACAGGGCTATCGACAAGGCTGCGGACAAAGCGGAGGATGCCGTCAAAGGGAAAGGCAAGAAGAAAGAGCAGGAGCAAGACAACAATCAGAGCAACGAGAACTCCAACGACAATAGCACACAGCAACAGACACAGAAGCCCGGACAGACAGACCAGGCTACTCAGGATTACATCAACCAGTTGCAGACACAATATAATGATGAGCATAGCGGCGACTTCGAGCAGAAGAGCGACGGCAGTTACTGGATCTGGCTCAGCAGCGGCTATGGCACCCACGTCTATGACGACCAGCCCCAACTGATGGGTAAGTATTATCCGAAGGACCGCAAGATATGGCTCCAGTCGGAGACCTTCACGATTGCCGACGACGGTAAGGTGTATGACTCTAAGGGACAGTGGCGTGCTATCATCCAGAAGAACCGCATCGTCAGTTGCAATGCAGAGGCAATCAATATCGTAGAGCATGAGAAATACCTCGACCTCAAGATTGGGAACAAGGTGATCGGACAGGTGACCAGTGACGGACGTGTGATCATGGGAGGTGACGCATATGCTGCAACAGGACCTATCGACATGCGTGTCCTTGCCTTCTTCTGCTTCGGCATCCAGTTCTCTAACGAAGAGTTGCTTGCCTTGGTGGCTAAGCGTGAGAAAGCAGTGGTCGACCAGGAAGCCTTTGACCAAGCCAATGCCGAGTTTGGGGAGTTCACTGGTCGTGTGAGCCGGATGGCTGTCCGTGCCAATGTGGAGAAGAACGGTATGTCTGGCAAGATGGACGCTCGTGACTACTACAAATACGAGCAGACCAACCATCTGGACCGTGGATGCCATTGGGTATGGCTCGACAATATCAGGGTATGCGGCTGGAACCCAGAGAATAACCGCTTGCTGGACCGCGACTATAACTGGTTAGGCACATTCAGTGGTGGTGTCCTCTACGATCGCTTTGGCGTGAAATATGGCTCCGTACAGGGAGGCATCGTCAAAAACCGCCACGGACAAGTTGTCGGTAAGGCTGTCAAAGGAGCATTTAAAGGTACTTACCTTGGTGGCAAGGGCAAGGACTTCAATTACAAACTCGTAGATGCCAGTGGCAATCAGGTCGGACTTGTCCAGACCAATGCCAGCCCGGATCTCGTTGCCGTATGGGCTTTCTGCATGTTTGCAAAGAAGTAATTCAGGCTAACATCATAAGAAAAGGGTGAGGGATTTTAGTTCCTCGCCCTTTCTTTGATGACTCTTTCTATCTCGCGCGCGTGCGCGCACTCTAAGTTTTTTACCCTTGTCACCGTTGCCACCTTGCAAAACTTTTTAGTTATCAGGCAGTTGCGTGTGGCAACGAGGTGGCAACGGTGACAAGGAATGATGCTTTCGGTGTAAAACACCCATGATTTCTCCATTTACAAAACAAGTTGTTTTGTTCCGATAAGGATTATCTTAATCGATGATAGGGATGCCTCCCATGAGAACAAAACAACTTGTTTTGTTCCGAAGCCCCACACCTCCTTCATGCGAAAGTGTCGCTTCCTTGGTGCGAAGGTGACACCTTCGAGGGTTATCGGAGACTTTCACCCTATCCGCTGTTTTCCCACTTTGGCTTTGCCGAACTTACTCCATCTCGGCAAAAAAAGAAACGAGTTTCTTTGTTTTGCTCTCGTTTTTTCGTAACTTTGACTTCGACGAACTTACTTGGCACTCGGAAATGCTCAAATAAATTTGGCATTTCACTCGTTTTTTCGTAACTTTGCACTTAGAATGAGACAACGAATACTGTTTATCTGTCTTGGGAACATCTGCCGCTCACCAGCGGCGGAGGGTATCTTTCAGCACTTAGTCGACGAGCGGGGACTCACCGACCAGTTTTTCATCGACTCTGCTGCCATCGGTCCCTGGCACATCGGCGACCTGCCCGACCCACGGATGCGTCGCTGTGGAGCACGTCACGGCTACCATTTCAACTCACGAGCACGACAGTTCTCGTCAGAAGACTTTGACCGCTTCGACCTGATTATCGGCATGGATCAGGAGAACCTCCGTGCCATCCGTGCCAAGGCACGCTCGAAGGAAGACGAGCAGAAGATACGGCTCATGGCTGACTATCTGCGCCATCGCCCTAACCACCCCACCATTCCCGACCCCTACTATGGCAGTGACAGGGATTTTGAACTCGTCATCGAACTTTTAGAGGATGCTTGCGAGGGTCTATTGAAGGATATTTGTTAGTGATTTTACAAAATGATAAGACTATTTGACGAAATGATAACAACATTTCGTCATTTTTCTTCTATATTTGCAGTCGTAAACCTTTCTTCTTGTGGAGAAGAAGACTAAACGTGACACCATTATTAAAAACAAAACGGACATGAAGAAAGCAATGAAGAGAACAACCTGTCTGATTCTCACTTTCCTATGCATGATTGGTAATCTGCACGCCCAGAAGACCAGTCCACAAGGCGCGGTGATTAAGTACGATGGAGATCAATATATCCGCGTCACTACAGCCGAACAGTTTCTTAACTCTATCATATCGGGCATCAATATCCTGGTGGCTAAGGACACAGAGATCAACCTTACCCCGATACTTGAGAACAAGAAATGGTGGGATAAGAATTACGCCTATTTCAAATGGCGTGCCGCAGGTAATACGGAAGTAGGTCCTGCCCAAGCTATCATCAGCGAGGCAGTGGATGACGGCAGACAACTAACCATCGCCAACTATAAGAAGATGATCATTCGCGGAGAAGACAACTCACGTATTGTCGTGGAGCCCCGCTATGCGTTCTGTCTGAACTTCAAGAACTGTGAACAGATCTCCATCATGAACCTGACCATCGGACATACCACAGGTGGACACTGCGAAGGTGGTGTCATAGGTGTAAAGGGTGGCTGGCGCATCAGTCTCCACCAGTGCGACCTCTATGGTTGTGGCACCTATGGACTGCAGTTGGATGGTACTCGTGATTTCTCCATGTACGGATCCAATATCCACGACTGCACCTATGGCATCATGACGCTCCAGCAAGTAGAATACGCGAAGTTCGAGCGCTGTGACTTCTTCCGCAACAAAGAGTTCACCTTAATAGACAGTCAGGACTCGAATGCGAATTTCTGGGATTGCCGTTTTTACGACAACGGCACCTCTCCCCTATTCAATTTTAACCAAGAGTTCAGTCTTGGCAATTGTGTCATCTGCCATCCTGCCGAGTACCTCGGCACAATCGACATGGCAGACAAGGAAGGCAGTACCTTTTATGACAGCATGAGTGACACGACGATTAAACCTCGCGGGATAGGTCCTAAATAATATAAGAACAAGCCAAAATTAACATTAAAAACAAAACAAACATGAAGAAAGCATTATTTTCATTCGCTATCGCAATGGCTGCAACGGCTCTGGTAGCATGTGGAGGAAAATCGGCAAATAATGCCGAAGGTGAGGCAACAACGACAGAAGAAGTGGCAGCAGCATCCGACGAGAGTCCTGCCATGCAGTTGCTGAACAGTGTACCATTTACCCCCGAGGGATTGAAAAGTATGATTAAAACTGAGAAAGACAAGCCGCTCACAGAAGTTGAATACGAGGCTTTGTGGTTAGGATACTCCAAGATCGATATTGACGAGAAGATTTTGGAACTCAAGAGCACGCCAGAGTTCAAGGCTATCAAGGAGCAGTTCCGTGACCACAAGCGTCCGTCGAACCTGGAGGCTATTATCGAGAAACTCATCAACAGTACGTCACCACAGGTAAAAGGTATGGCTTTACTCTCATACACCTCCCTGTTTGGTGTTTCCTCCGACAATGTCACCAAGGTTGCCAATGCCCTGAAAGACGAGCAGAATCCCTTTGTGCTGAAGAAAGGTATCAGGACTCTGATGAACGAACTGAAGAAGGAGGAGGCTGCTAAGTTTGTGCTTGCACAGGTGAAGAATGAGAACAGTCAGGTTCGAAAAGAAGCAGCCATTGCCATTGGTAACCCCTGGAGTCAGGGTGTCCCTGGTGTGACAGAGGCGGCTAAGGAACTCCTTTACGACAAGGACGATGATGTGCGTGGCATGATGCTCCATTGTGTTGGTAAACTGTACGATGACTCATTCGTACCAGAACTGGTCAAGGTGCTCAACGATGACACTCAACCCAAAATGCACGGCGAAGCCATGAGGAGCCTCTATACGATGTGGTATGACTATCCTTTCCATAAGCACACCAGCAAGGCAGCATACGATGCGACTGTCAACTACCTGAAGAAAAAGCCCCGTACGAACAATATACCGTATTGGACCTCGATTACTGAGACAAAGACAAGAGCAGAGAAAGAGTACCCGGCATGGAAGGCAAAGGCTACTTATTTCAAGGAGAGCGAGTGGGTGAAACTGATGACAGACATTGCCACCGACCCCAACGCCAACTGGCTGGGACGCGGACCTGCTGTCGAGATCATCGCCATGTACGGTACGAAGGCTGACGTGGAGAAGGTAAAGAGCATCATACAGGCAAACAGCAACGACAAGTATCAGTCGCAGATGCTGAGTAGTATTGAGAGGGTTCTCAAATAAGTATGACAATGAATGAAAGGAAAAGGCTCCTATTATGGGGCCTTTTTGTTATAAATATACAGTTTGGAAGTTTTTAACAACATTTTGGTAATAAAAAACAATTAAAGTATTGATATTTTTAGTATCTTTGCAGCATCGAACCTGAACGTTAAAGATTTAAAATAGATAGATTTATGATTTTGAGAGAATCTTTTAGATTAAGTTATGTGCTTTTGATAGCAGTTGCCCTGCTGACTGTTTCCTGTGGCAACAAGACCAAAACGAATGATACAGATACTGACTCGCTGAACAAGGAGGCTGCGACTGACTCCCTTGCCGCACAGGTCGACAGTGTGGAGACTGCGCCAGCAGACCTTTGGACGGTGGATGCCGTGAAGGCTGACATCAAGAAGATGTATGACCGCCTGAACCAGATGGCTAAGGCAGGAAACATCAACCTCCATCAGATGGACGAGGAGTTCTGCACGGGTTACTACCTCCAACTGGCTCATGCCATCGCAGCGCATGACGCTAACGCCAAAGGGGACATGCGCTTCTATGGCGACGAAGAGGGCTACCGCTGGATGACAGACCAGAGCGCCCCATTCACCATCGAGAAGATTCATGCGGAGTTACTTACAGGCAATATGGCACGTGCCCAGGTAAGTCTCAAGACCAGTTCCCAAGAAGACGAGAAAGGCTTCATGGTGCTCGACCTCTGGATGGAAGGAGGTCGCTGGCGTGTGAACAATTTCATCGAGCCGGAAGTCTTCGGTAACGAAGGCTATATCAGCATGATGGAGAAATACGCGAGAGACAACCATATCGCTATCGAGGAGAATGAGCCCACAGAGGGGGCTCCCATGTAATCAGTATATATATTCATTATTAATTAATAAATAAAGTATTATGGCTTACACAGAAACAACGACAACGGGTTATGGAACCCGCGTAGGAAACTCTTTTAAGAGTATTGGTACAGGTTTCATCCTCTTCTGTGCCGCTACAGCACTGCTGTGGTGGAACGAGGGACGTGCAGTGAAAACAGCAAAGATGCTCGAGGAGGCAGGCAGTGCCTATGTCGAGATGCCCAACCCTGAGAAGAAGGATGCCGCATTAGACGGTGAACTGGTTTGCGGTACGGCAATGGCAACCACTGAGGATTCTCTGTCTGACGCACAGTTTGGCATCGGTGCCAAGGCTATCGCCCTGAAGCGCAAGGTAGAGTACTACCAGTGGATAGAGCACTCTGAGAGCAAGAGCGAGGACAAACTGGGTGGTAAGGAAGTGACTACCACGACCTACACCTACAGCAAGGAATGGGTTTCACGTCCCGTAGAGTCTGGTCAGTTCAAGGATCCAGCCTATCAGAAACTGAACACAGTTCTGACGACTTACGAGGACCAGGACCAGTGGGCAGAGAACGTGTCATTTGGTGCCTATAAACTCAATGAGAGTCTGATTCACAGCATCTCCTCCAGAGAGGCTATGAACCTCGCCATCAGTGAGGACCTGCTGACTCAACTCGACAAGAGTGCCAAGACTGCTTATGAGCGTTTCTATGGAGTGAAGCAGCAGCCCGTTCAACCCGCACAGCCAGTACAGCCCACACAACCTGCTGTACTCTCTGACTCCGCCAAGGCTGTCGCCGACTCCCTGCAGGCTGTCAACGACTCTATCAACAAGGCAATGGCTAATGCTGAGAACAAGAAGGATCTGGAGTATGTACACCAGGCTGGTAACGTGCTCTACTTCGGACGTGTTCCCGGTGCTCCTGAGGTCGGTGATGTCCGTGTGACCTTCGAGAAGGTTGTTCCTGCTAAGGTAACTGTGATGGCTGTCGTTGACGGTGACACCTTTAAGCCTTTCAAGGCTAAGAACGGTAAGCGTTTCGAGACCCTCGTCATGGGTAAGAAGACTGGTGATGAGATTATTGAGGACGCTCAGGATGCCAACAGCATGTGGACATGGGTATTCCGTATCCTCGGTATCTTCCTGGTAGTAACCGCTTTGAAGATGATCTTCGGTTTCCTGAGCATGATTCTGAAAGTGGTTCCTTTCCTCTCCAGTATCATGGGCTTCGGTGTTGGTATCATCTGCTGGGTTATCGGTGTGGCATGGTCACTGATCATTATCGCTATCGCATGGATTTTCTACCGTCCTGTATTGGGTATTATCCTGCTTGCCATTGCGGGCTTCTTGGTATGGGTATTCGCTTTCAAAGGCAAGGACAAACTGAAAGAACTTGCCGCTAACGCTAAGGCTAAGGCTGCCACACAGGCTGCTCCCGTAGCACCTGCTGAGCCAACAGTTCCAACCAATAATACCGAAGCATAATGAGACGTATTACATTATCTATGATTCTGTGCTTGTTTGCCTGCATTGGCATACAGGCACAGAACACTGAACCCTCTTCCCAGAAGAAGGTTCAGCCTATCCAGATGATTCTGGACTCCGACTTTGGAAGTTCCACGGACGACCTCTTCGCCCTGATGATGCTCCACCACTATATCGACGACGGTCTGGTAGATCTGAAAGGTATCATCGTGGACCGTGAGGGAGATAAGAACGCCGGTGTCGTGGATATCTTTAATAACTACTACGGACACCCTGATATCCCTGTAGGATTGGAGCGCAACGGTGTGAAGAACCCTCGTTGCTTTATCCCCTACAACGGTATCTGCGACCTGAAGGACGCACAGGGTAACCCCCTCTTCAAGCGCACACTGGACACTAAGAAACTGCCTGACGGCTATAAACTCTATCGTAAACTGCTCAGCAAGGCAGAGGATAACTCCATCGTGATTGTTGCCATCGGCTTTGCCACTACCCTCTCCCAACTCTTCGAGTCAGAAGGTGACGAGTATTCTAACCTCAGCGGTCTGGAACTCTTCAAGCAGAAGGTGAAGGCTGTCTATATCCAGTCAGGACGCTTCGAGGCTGGTGACAGCCTCAGCGGCTACAATATGCGTGCCGCCTCTAAGCAGTCGGCTATCTTCTATAGCAAACTGCCAGAGAAGGTCGACCTCATCATGTCGCCCAGTAATATCGGTGATAAGATGAACTACCTGCCACAGGATGTAGTGGCTGACCTCTCCTATACCGACTGGAACCCCATCAAGGCTGTGTACACCAACTATACCTGTGACACTGGTCAGCGTATGTGGGACACCAACTGTCTGGTGAATGCCGTTCTTGGAGATAACGAATACCACCTCTCTCCCCGTGGCTGGGTGACCTTCGTCGACAAGGGGGAGATGTCGGAGATGCTCTTCAAGCCCGATCCCAATGGTAATGCCCGTTATCAGATGCCTGGTGACAGTTATTACTTCATGGAGAAACTGATGGACATCCGTCGTCATAACCGTATCAACAAATATCCTTCCCGCTATACCATCGAGGCTCCACAGCCCACCCTGCTGAATGCTGATGCCACAGAATGGGCTAAGCCCCGTATGCAGTTGCTCATCGACAAGTATCTTGCCACAGCAGGCAATAAACTCGATCCCGATGAGTTCCGTACTGTGTTCCGGCCTATCGGTTACTATGGCGGTAACGTCGTGGAATATCGTGAGGCAGAGAAGACGGTAGTAGACGAACTGTACACCGTAATGCTTGACCGTGCAGCACGTGCCGGTAAGAACACCATGACCATCATCACTGGTGCTCCAGCCAGCGGTAAGAGCACGGTGGCACGCAAACTGAACCTCAAGAACGAGGGACTGGTCTATGACGCGGCACTCTCTGGCGGTACTGACCGTCTGGAGAAAGTCATCCAGCGTGCCAAGGCGAAGGGTCTCAACAAGATTACCGTCGTCGTGGTTTACAACGACATCCTGACTTGCTTTAAGAACTCCATCAACCGTGGTAAGAACAGCAACCGTTTCTGCACCATCGACTACCTCATGCAGTCGTTTGAGGACAGCAAGGGCAAGATTGAGTGGTTGCAGAAGCAGCACCCGGAGGTGACTTTGATTCCTGTAAGTTGCGAAGGCAACAACGGAGGTGTGAAGGTGAGTGTTGACGAGGCGAAGAAGTGGAAGTATGATGTTTCCGAGCAAGAAGTCAACCAGATGCTGACAACTGAACTGGAGACAGTCAACAGCGGAGAACTGTGGGAGCAGCAACTTCCTTCTCTCGTGGGTAATCTCTCGGCTATTCCTAACCTCAGTACAAGAAACCAGAAACTCGCCAAGGAGATTAATGACCGTGTGGAGGAACTGTTGCATAACTACAGAAACTAAACACTTCCGATACGTATGAATATAAAGTATCAGATATCAAAAGTGGTTGCCGTCACATTGATGGCAACCACTTTAATGGTTTTTACAGGTTGTAAGACCCAACAGCAAGCAACCTCATCTATAGAGTCGCCACAGCCTACCCTTATTAATGCTGATGCCAAGCAATGGGCAATTTCACATACCACACCCTTGCTTAACAAGTATATGGAGACGGCTGGCAATAAGATAGACCCTGACGAGATGCGCCTTTTGTTCCGTCCTATCGGTTATGACGGAGGTTCTAACACCATCTACTATCGTGATGCGGAGAGATACCTGGTGGATACCCTTTACAGTGTGATGCTTGAGAGAGCCGTCAAGGCTGGCAAGACGAGTATCGTCATCTTCACTGGTCCCTCGGCAAGTGGTAAGAGTACAGCAACGAAGTCCATGGACTTCTCACAGAAAGGACTGGTCTATGATGCAGCCTTCAACTCCTACAAGAAACTGGCTGGTGCCATCAAGAAAGCCCAGCGTGCCGGTATGAAGGACGTACAGGTGATTGCCATCTACAACACAATCCGCAACTGTTTCAAGAACTCTGTTGACAGGGGTAAGAAAAGCAAGCGCTTCATCCATATTCCCTATATGATTGAGTCGTTTGGCAATAATACCCATAAGATGGAACTGCTGAAGGAGAACTTCCCAGAGGTGGATTTTCTTTGCTTCGACAAGAGCGACAATGTCATTGCCAAGCCTGTCAGTATCGATGAGGCAACGAAATGGGACTTCCAAGTGACACAAGACGATATCACCTATCTGTTTAATGTGATTCGCGATGAAATTGACAAAGGAGATCTTACACAACATCAACTTGCCTATATCACGGGAGACATACTATCAATTAAGGGACTGTCAGATTCCAATAAGGCTCTGGCCCAAGAGATTGATAGAAGAATACGTGAGATGGCAAGATAAGATCAACGATGAACTATGGGAGGAATCCCCACAACTGGGGACTGAAGCCTTATAAGAATTCTGAACATGAAGAAAATATATATTATTTTAACTGTTGTCGCTATCCTGATAGTGGTAGGTGTCTATGCCTGCAAGAATCTCTTCCAGCCTCTCGACAAGGACGGGATGGTCTACGAGGACACTCTGAGAACAAGGATGCTGGACGGTCCCAGCATGGAATACCAGCCTACGGAGCACGACAAGAAGATGAATATCCTGGCGCAGACCCAACATTTCGTCGATAGCATCTATAATGTCGAGATCCGCAAGGTGGTGAATGACAAAGGCGAGCATGGCTCCGACATCAACTTTGACGAGATGTTTGCTTCGAAGGCTTGGCAGAAAGCAGTAAATGACATCCGCAAGAAAGACCGTGACATTGACGGCATCGGTTTCTTCGACCACGACTATTGGTTGATGTCGCAGGATATCGTGGAATCGTTTTATGCCTCGGATATTAAGATCGAGAATATCGTGGTCAGCGAAGACCACCCTGAGGCTGATGCCGTTCTCCAACTCCATCGCAACGAGGATATCACCAACATACGTCTCCACCTAATCTGGGAGGACAACAGTTGGAAGGTAGACAATATCATCGACTTCTCACCCTATTTGGGGAATCAGTCTTTTAACTATCGTGAACGAATGAAAGAATATTTGGAGGAATAAGCATGAAGAAATTATTATTTTTCGCGCTCTGCCTGACGGCAGTGATGATCAGTTGTAAGAATAAGGGACAGGCTGGTGAAGCAACCGATACCGATTCTACTGCTATTGACAGTGTACTGGCAGAACTGAACGACACCACTCCCCTACCTATGTTCCTGTACTGTATAAATCCGCAGTATATGCAGATGGTGTACTGGACGGATACTGAGGAGCCACAGATGAACAAGAACAACGAGGAATACTACAAAGACATCAAAAAAGTATGGAGTCTGCAGGACATGTTTACCCGTAATGCGGCTGGCTATACTAAGATGTTAATGGATGACGACAAATGGGTCGACATGAAGTTTATCGGAGAACAACTGAAGAACCCAGACGGGGAGGTGATATGTAGCGGAGAACTGCATGGTCGTCCCTCCATTCCCTCTCCTGGTCTGAGATATGCCTTTGCCAATGACAAGGATATTCCTAAGGGAGAGTATTTAGGAGGTATGTCTGTGGTAATACACAAAGACTATCTGACTTCCCGCAAGCAGTTGAAGATAGAGCCTATCTCCGTCAGAAAGAATATGCCGAATGATCTTGTTAAGAAGATGGAACAGAAATACGGCATGAAAGCCGATATATCAATGGTCTGCTCGATGATTGACGGTCGCTACACCCAGGGCTTCATCCAGTTTGCTGGAGAGTATAAAAAAGCACCAAAAGACCCCGGCAATGACTATAAGAAGGCGTTGGCATTGGAGATTATCACTGACGGAGATAGTACCTATACTCAAGAGGTACTGGGCTACTATGATGAAGAGTCTAAGTCGTGCACTTGGAATGCTGATGACGGTGGTGAATACTGCTCGACTAGTATACTTGCGGCATTCGAGGGACCGAAAGGACTGGAACTCTGCTATTATCATGGTGCTCCAGAGAGTATCACGGTCGGCATGTTCTTCCCTCGTAACGGTAAACTCAATGAGTTGCAGTATGTGTGCTATCATGTATTGATTGACGAGCAGACTCCTCTCTGGAAGAAGGATATTGCCGAGATGCAAAAACAATTCCTTAATAGTATGAAGGGGAACAAGAGTCCACTGGCTAAATACCAATTCCTCCTCCTCGATGGTGATAACACGGAAGAGGTTTGGATGCGTACTGAGGATGGAAGACGAGGAGCCGTCTTTACCTTCAAGGACGGGAAGCCTCAACTGATTGCCACAGAAGATGAGAAGTCGACACTTACTTTCTATAAAGAGAAAGGAAAGGGATGTGTCAAAGTCACCCATGAGGAGGGTAACTTTACCAGCACGAAACTGTTTATCATTAAAGACAGCAAGGTGGTGGAACGCTTCACCATGGAGGAGTTAGACGGAGAGATTACAGACAGCCAACTCAATGGCAAGTCCATGACGAAATGGGAGGCTGCAGATTATCTCGACAAAACGCCATCTACCGTGTATGACACCTATGATTATTTCACCGAAATCAAAAAAGAATAGAACATTAAAAAGGCTCCCTAACAGGAGCCTTTTTTAGTGGAACTGGAGGGAGTCGTCATCGACGTAGTCGCTTTTACAAAGCGGTAGCGACTAAAAGAACCCTCACGAGGGTGAGAGTTCTTCCTGCGTAACGTTAGTGGAGCTGGAGGGAGTCGAACCCTCGTCCAAACAGGGAAACCATACGCTTTCTACATGCTTATTCCAGCCTTCATTTTCGTGATGCAGCAAGACCTGGACCACCAACTGCACCCTTATCCTCTAAATCTTCATCACCCAGCCGAGGCCTCCAAGTGACTATTTCCGATTTTCCTGCACCGCTATACCTTCCTGATT
>Ga0310691_10001534_pt1 | contig 34985 bp, 44 predicted proteins | sample 176DNAGHGlowgp2_FD_203887 | JGI IMG/M metagenome (GOLD analysis project Ga0310691, IMG submission 203887) | Sheep rumen microbial communities from Palmerston North, Manawatu-Wanganui, New Zealand - 1766 DNA GHGlow gp2 (v2) (version 2) | ecosystem: Host-associated > Mammals > Digestive system >... | reverse complement strand
TGTGTCGAACCTGATGAATAACCCTCATTATAGCCTTCGGTATAGCCAGAGTTGTAACCCACCGTTTCACCGCTGGTATATCCTGATGCATAGCCCTCATTATAGCCTTCGGTATAGCCAGAGTTGTAACCCACCGTTTCACCGCTGGTATATCCTGATGCATAGCCCTCAGTGTAACCACTGTTGTAGTAGGGGGTGGGGTCCACCTCAACCCTAACACTATTGAAGCCGTCGCAGTTATAGTCTACAGGGTAATAAGTGTTATAGTTTATTGTGGCCGTCAACCCACTCAGGACAACGGTACTTCCCGTTTGGGGGACCTGGACGATGATATTTGCCGACCGGAAAGTCCGGTCATCAAACCCTATCGATGCTGCATCAATCCTGTAATTACCGTTTACTGTGTAGGGTGGTATATTTATACTATTGATGCAGGGAATCGCAACATCCACATCCACATCGCCTAGCCCTGTATATCCTACGTCATAGGTAACCGAGGTATGGGCACTGATATAACTGGTATTCTGGCCAATATCCTCAGTAATGGTAACGGTCTTATCCTGGTTGGTGCCACCGGTCTGCGGTACGTTCACCGTCACAGCGCTGTAGGCATCATACCCACTGGGGGTGTAGGTGCCGTTGGTCGTCGCGGTGAGTTCGGTATACTCAGGCTCGGGAACATTGACAATAATACCGACACTTTCGAGCCCGGTATAGCCAGTATCAAATGTAACGGTCGTCGCGGTATTGGCGGTGAAAGCAACGTATTTGGTCTGGTTATTTATGGTACTTCCGGTAGGGACGTTCACCGTCACTTCGTTCCATCCATCCTCCCTGGTATATCTGCCGTTGAGAGTGATTGCGGTGGAGGCAAGAAGGGATTTCTGGTGGGTTACACCCGAGGTATATCCGGATGCATAACCTTCCTCGTAGGGAGTCTCCGTATCTACGTCTACGGTAACCGCGGAATACGCGGTGTTGCCGGTAGGGACATAGGTTCCGTTCTCTTCGGCCGTAAGGTGTTCGAAGGTGGTTGCCGTATCACTGTTCACATAGACGACTATGGACCCGCCGCTTATACCGTCATAGCCGGCGTCGGGGGTTACCCTGGTGATACCGTTTTGGGTAATCTCCCAATCTTTTGACTGGAGTATTGCTGTAGTGTGCCCGCCAGGCGTACCGGTATATTCATCCTTGGGGATGTAGACCGCCTGCTGGTCGGTGGATTTCTCTAAATATACCATAGTTTACTGAACGTTGGTTTCCTCATCATTATTACCTTCGTTAACGCTGAAGGGGTCGATGGTAATGCTCGCTTCCTGGCCGAAGATGTAGTCGCAGGTATCGCTGAACTTCTGCTGGATGGGACGTACCCTGGTCCTGTTGTAGAGCCTGAAAGACTCCTCATACTGCTCCTCTGCAAACCCCTTATTGTCAGTTGTGATACCAAAGAGATTGGGCGAGGCTCCAAAGGCACTGAATATACGGGCCTCGGTCTGGTCTGCAAGCGCGTTGTAGCGGTCGGCAAAATCATCGGTGCCCACTCTCTGGATTGTAGTCTCGTTAGTCCTTCCGTTATTAAAGCTTAGGATAAAACGTCCGGCATTTTCACTTCCGGTAAACTTTTCGGCCACCGATTTTTCAATTTCCTTTTTCTGCTCGTCTGTGGGGGTGCCATTGTTAAAATTGATGACTGCACTGCCGACGAAGTTGTTGCAAATTTCGTTGAGATGGAAGCGGTCTATCTCGATTTGTGTGAGGACGGACTTGAGCGCACCAATCCATACGGGAGTACCGTAGACGTTACGGGAATAGGGGTTCTTCACCATAATCACCGAGGTGGGAGCCTCCCCGTTGGGAATATACCTGGGATAGGTAAGGCTCTTTGAGGTGCGGCCGTACTTCTTGCCGTAGTCTTCATTGTAATAGAATACGTCGTTCTTCTTATTGGACCTTACATAACGGTAGTCCAGCCAGTAGACCTCACCTGGTTTTCCACCCTTGTTACGTATCACCTGGAGGTAAAACGCCCCATAAAGGATGTAGTCAACGAAGCACCTGCCGGCAATGTAGTTCCAGGTCTCGCCCCTGTTGTTGGCCTTTTTCTCAAAGCCGGGAATGTTGCACCTAATACCGTTACCTACGGCAAAATCTGCCGTACCGTTGACGATGGTCTGGAGGTCGGTACACTCAAGGTATTTATCCCAGATGTAGTTCGCGTAGTCATCGTTGTTGCCAAGGGTGACGTAATCCTTGGCCTTCTGTTCGTTTTCCTTATATTCGGGCATATTCGAAAGCACTGAAGGCTGGAAAGCCGCGAAAGCGAGTTTGATATTGTTATTCTCTTCCATAGTTGTTAGCCGTTATATTGGATGTAGCCCGACTGTGTCTGGGCGGTGTAAACATTATTCTCAGGTACGTAGTCACCTATCTGGCAGAGACCGGTAGCCTTCACCACATCTTCATCGGAGAGGGTGTAGGTATACTCGCCGCTCTCGATTTGTTCAGGGAGGGTGATATCGAAGCAGTAGAACAGCCTGCTGGTATTATTGTCAGTTACGGTGAATTCCCACTCCTTTTTTGTGGTATTGTTATATAATTTGAGCGTCATTTGAGTGCCGTTTTAGTGTAAGTATAGGATAGTTGATAAAAGGTGGACCCCCACAGTTTTACTGCAGGGGTCCGGGATATATAGGGGTCCGGGAATCACACCCGGGCAGTTGCTATTCAATCGCAACGAACGTTGCCTTGGTGAACAAGTTTTTCAGCTTTTTCAAGTTAGCCTCGGTCATTTCCGGATTATAGTGGATGGTAAGGTCGGAAGAGGTCTTTGAACTAGAGAAGGCATTAGAACCAAACGAGAACGCAGTATTACCAGCATACCTGAAATAGATGTCGGTCATAGCTTGATTTCGGAAGCAATTAGAGCCGAAGTAGTAGGTTCTATCGCAGAAATCAAGTACCTTTAATTTGATGTATGCTCCTGTATTCCAAGTGCCACTCTGTACCCTTGCTACATTGACCGTCATCGCGGTTATAGTGTAGTTGATATCTTCGACAGGTCCCCAACCACTTGTTAGCGATGCGTTAATATCAGATGTATAGTACAACTTTGCTTTATATGTACCCGGAGATGTAAAGGTATATGATGCCACACCTGTTCTAGCAGTTATGGTGGTCAGCAATGTCTGCTGGTCGTCATACACTTCGATGACATCCCTATAGGTATTTGTGCCGCCAGTATAGAACTGAACGGTCTGGGAGTCTGCTGTGACCACATATGTAGCCTCGATGTAATACTCTCCGTTTTGCTTGACGGTAAGGACGAACTCCCGGGTTACATATTGGTTATGATAAGTACCGGTGATATGTCCGGTCCTCTGGTTGCTGGTGTGATTTGCAGCAACGTTATAGGTGAACGCGGTATCAGCTTCCGTCACCGCGGTAGTCGACAGGGTAATCCAGTCTACATCGGTGGTAAGGGTGACTGTATCATACACATTGACATAAATGGTACCGTCGGTCACACCGGTCCTTGCATTGAGTCGGCTGGTTCCATCATTTGTGCCAGCCTCGTCGAACGCGATGAACGGCATAGGGACGTCGTTGTAGTGGTATGTCTTGTTGCCATAGTCCTCAACTTCGCAGAGGTAAGGGGCAGCAATCTCATCCCCTACCTCCTGCTTGGTATAGTCCCAGACCTTTCCCCACATAAGGTCGTTCTTTAACTCCTGAACGGTCCTGGCTTTAAATATATGTCTTTTCATATTCTATTTTGTTCTTATTCTGTTATTGCGGTTATGGTCCAGTTGGCCATTTTAGACTGCGGCATACTGGCAATCCAGGACTGGTAGGCGCTCTCGCTTCCAGATGGAACGTATAGCGTTCCTGTAGTAGGAACTTGCTCGCCAAAGCCATTGAATACTGTGCTAGCTTCAAAGGTAGGAGGCGTTACAGCCTTGATGGTTATAGTTGCAAGACTTGTGCAACCATAAACGGGGTCAGCGTATCCGCTGCCATCCCCTATACCGACCTTTGTTATTCCACTACCAATAGTAAGCGCAGTAAGGGCAGTGCTTGATACTAGGATTCCTCTTAATTCGGATACTCCGTCAGGTACATCTAACGAATACAGTTGTGTACCTCTAAATGCGCCCCCTCCTATAGTGGTTAAACCGCTGGAGAGCGTTACAGCCGTAAGGTGTGAACACCCATAAAAAGCCCTAACACCAATAACTTCTACCACATCCGGAATCTCTACGGTTGTTAAAGCCGTCTTATTAAAATATGCCTCATCCGGTATTTCAAGCGGTCCATAGAAAGTAACCGTTCCACCGGTGGTCGCGTCATATTCTTCATTCACCGCCCCGGCTCCCCATTGGGTAACGGTAGTGTACGCCTTAGAAGGTGTTATTGCATTACCATTATTGGTTGTGTAAAGGAGGTTGTTAGTAGTATAGACGTCAGGATAAGCAACTATTTGACTGGCTACTGTATTCCATTTGGTTGTTGCGGTCCAGGAATCGTATAGAGACTGTGGAACCTTAATTTCAACCGTAGATGGAAAGTTCCTTAATGCATTCGAACCAGAAATAACCGGAACTGATGCTGCGTTAGTAAAATCGAGGTATTCAAGGCTCGAACAGTTTACAAATAAATCGCGGTCAAAGCCCCCACTAGAGAGAAACCCAAACCTAGGATTTGTGAAAGTAATACCAGTAAGAGCCGTACATCCATAGAATACGTTATTACCGCCAACGCTTTCGCAGTTAGTAGTTAAACTAGAAAGGCTGGTGCAGTTCTGAAACGCTGATGCCCCCCATCCTTTTACTAGCGGTGCTGTAACAGTTGATAATGAACTGCATCCATAGAAGATTCCATTGCCTGGGCCTGTTAGTGCAGGTAAGGATATCTCTTGTAGTGAGGTACAGAAGGTAAAAGCACTCGTACCCGCGTTAGTTACATTAGTAAGCGTTACACTGGTAAGATTGTTATCGCTAAAGAATACCCCGTCACTAATTGTAATAACCGAAGGCGCGTTAACGCTTACAAGATTATCCTTATAAGCAAATTGGTAAGGGGTTATAGTGGTGACCCCCGTCACATCAGTTGGTGTAATGGCTGTAATTTGGTCCTTCAGAAGTAGATTCAGCCTGTTCTCGTCTCCACCCCCGGTAGGGATTTCCTCGACGTATGATGCATAGGAGTCAAGTGTCGCGGCAGAATCCACCGTAACACCCTTGGCCTCGATTTGAGCCTTCAAATCGGCCTTTGCCGTCTGAAGCCTTGAGATTTCACTTGCAATACTCATATCCTATCCTCCTATATCCCTGCCAACAGGGTCTCTACGTTACCTATGATGTCATATACTGCCTTTGCACTTGCGGCCTCCGCGTCGGTAGAAGCACTGTCGATGGTCGTTGCAATGGTCGGTATCCTTCCATTGAGGTCTTCCATCGCACCGGCAATGATACCTTCGACCTCCTCACTGTGCTCCTCGGAGGTAACACCTGTGGCACTGATGGTAGTGCCGGAAATTTCGATATAATCACCAGCGGTATATGTGGTACCACCACCACCGCCGTTATTGGTGTTGAAAGATATAATCATAGCCGTATCGTATTACCAGATTATTGTTACGGGGCTGGCGTTACCGACGAGCTTGATGTATTGGCCCCAGCTGCAGTCGTTCGCTATAAGCGTCTCGTTGGCGGGAGTAGCGGCTGTGAAAGCGGTGTAGTTGACACCATCCGCGCTGTAGTTTACAGTGTAGCCTTCAGATGAAGGGCTGACGGAAAAAGAGTGCGCAAGCACCTGGAAGGGAGTTTCCCCTGTGATGTTAAGTTGCATAATTATAATCCTTGTTTTCCCCCTAAAGGGTTATTATTTCCTGTAAGTAGCAAAGACATAAAAAAAGGACGCCTACGAATAAGCGTCCTTAATCCGGAGAGTCCAGATGATTACTCACCTTCCACAATTGAAGCAGCTGCCTCGAAAGGATAGGTGTCGTCGTTAGCCTGGAGAGTAATCTGGTACATATTGCCGTCTGTACGGGCCTGACCGGTCTGGGCGGTTCCTGCAGAAGCAGAGACGGGGCCGTCCTTACCAAGCAGCCAGTACTTGTTATTAGCGTCCTTCACCACTACGATAACCTCGCTGAGAGCCAGGGCGGTCATCTCGATGCGCTTGGTTGTATCCATCTTGTTGAACTGAAGCACAAGGTCGGTAGAAACGTAGTTCACACCGTTTGCGTCGTCAACGTTCAGGGTGCTGGTCATAGAACCGGTGCCGCGCTTGAAGTTATACTCTGCCCATTGGGTATCTCCTGTAAGAGTGACAGCAGTAATGGTTCCAGCAGTATCTGCGCTGATAGCAGTCACCTTGTCATAAGGAGCCATCCATACTTTCAGAATACCACCCTTGGAAGAGTCGCAGGAAGCCTGGAGTCCGTTTAGTGTTTGATTGCAAGCCATAGTATATATCTTGTTTAATCTGTTATTCTTAATAAACGGGGCAGACCCTATTGCCTGCCCCGGACGTCTGGATTAGGCAATAGTGCCAAGTACTACCATATCGGGGAAGATGGTCTTCACACCTGCATTCCAGTGGATGCTGTACTTGAAGAGCTCGCTGTTGTCGTCGTACCAGAAGCGGACCTTTTCCTGGTCGTTCTCAAGGTCGGCACCGTACACCATATTATCATATGTGGAAGCATAGATAGAATTGTTGTTGGTGAGACCGATGGTCTTGTGGATGCGAACTTCGGTTCCAGGGAAGACGATGTCCCTACTCTCGATGTCAGCACCAGGTGCGAAATGATAGAGGTTCTTCTCTACAAGCTCGAAGACAAGCTTGCGATAGTTAGCGGGAGATACGAACACCACAGCCTTGTCAAGGATAGCCTCAGGGAGAGCCATAATGACAGCCTGTACGCGGGCGTACATTGAGGTACCGGTAGCGGCGGTAACGGTGATGGTAGATGCGGAGTCACCGGAAGCAGCAGCCTGGGTCAGGAAACCGTCGATAAGGTCACCGCTGGCCTTTGCGCCCTGCCAAACGAGCTTCTCCATCTTTTCGTTGATTTTGCCAACGACCTCGTCAAGGATTTCACCCTCGAAAGGCATATCGGCAGCCTCTTTGTTAGCAGCAATCTTCACCTGATACTCAGCGAACTTGCCAAGGAGCTGCTTGTCGCAGTAAGAATCCTGGGCCTTAATCTGAGCGGTCTCGATTTCTCTTTCGGAGAAAACGGTGCTACCGCTTGCAGAGAACTCGCAGTTTGAGCCATCCTGCAGAGCAGGGTCGACGTCAAGGAGGTTGAGTTTTTCGCGGGTCTTCACACCAAACTGTTTCCTCAGAGAAGGGATGGTATCACCCTTAACAGTGCCAAGCACAACGCCCTTAACCAAAAGGTCTTGATTGATTTTCACATAGTCAGCAAGACCGCTGACGTTATAGCCATTTGCCATAATTACGTTTAATTTTATTTATGTTTATTATTAGTCTTTTACGTAAGTAAGACAAAGGCGGAGGAATGGAAAGTTTTTCTTTGGTTTTCTCGTTTATTTTCTGTATTTTTGATTATATGGAAGAGATTTGGAAGGAAATACCGGGGTATGACGGACGCTACAGCGCCTCGTCCGAAGGAAGGATAAGGAGCAACGACTGGGTGATTGCCTGGAGAGGGACCACCAAGCTTGTTAAAGGTCGTATACTTAAGCCGGCCAGGGACCAGAAAGGCTACCTATACGTAGGATTAACCAATAGCGATGGGATTATGAAGTGTATTAAAGTACACCGCCTCGTTGCCTTAACGTTTATCCCAAACCCGGATAAACTACCAGAGATTAACCATAAGAACGAAGACAAGACCAATAATTCTATTTGGGTAAATCCTGACGGTACGGTCGACCCGGAAAGATGTAATCTTGAGTGGTGTACGTCCGGCTATAACCACAACTATGGTTCGAGAAATGAACGCGCAAGAAACAACGTCAAAAGGCCGGTACTCCAATACTCTATTGACGGTGAGTTTATAAGGGAATGGGATAGCGCCAAGGACGCTGGCATTGCTCTCGGTGGCGCCGGAAACGCAGCAATTATCAACTGTTGCTCAGGCCGGATTAAAACGGCTTACGGATATGTGTGGAAACGAAAAAGGTAGGTAACTTTTGCAATTTTACCTACCTCACTACTAGAACGATGTTTGCTTAAGCGTTTAGAATCCTGTTGAGCCTGTCCAACTTGACGTTTCCGGTGCTCTGTACTTTCTCGAACTTTTCGGTTGCAGGTACATCAGCAGGCTGATTCTCCAACTCTACTATACGCTGTTTAAGGCTAAAGTTCTCTGCTTCCAGGTTGGTTATCTTCTCATCCTTCTCATCAGGTTCTACGGCACTTGCAGCGACGTCTTCGGTTTCTGCACTTTCCTCAAATGGAGATTTGGCATCAATGGGAACGAACTCGGACTTAACTTCCTCGCTCTCACCAACGATAACGTTGCCTTCCTCATCCCAGGAGATAGCGAAACGCTCATAGTGCCAGTCACCGTCTTCCTCGCTCCAGACCTCAGCAACGGCAAAGTCGTCACCGGCTTCGATAATCCAAGCCTCGAGACCCTTTGCGCGGATGGCCTCGGAGATTTTAATTTCCTTTTCCTCGTAGGAAGCCTCGAAAGCGGCCTTGACCTTGTTGAACTTTTCCTTTGCAGGTGCTTCAACGCTTGCGGCAACCTCGGTTTCGGTAGAGGCAGTTTCGGTGGTTTCCTCTTCCTCGGCGGTTTCCTTCTCCTTGATTTCAGTCACCTTACCGTCAGCTACGACATAAACCCTACCTTCAGCGGTAGTGTATTCTCCGTCTTCAGCGGCGGACTCATTACCTTCCTCGTCAACAATAGCGACGGAACTTCCAACGACGATTTCCTCGTCACTTGAGCTTAGCACTCCTTTGTCAGTGCTCACCTTTTGCAATTCAGCCAGTATAGCGGCGAGCTTTGCTTTGATATTCAACAGCTTCATCTTAATTATGTATTTTCTTACTTATTTTATCCAATATGTCGGCGATTTCGTCGAGCTCGGTTGCGGCCTTGTTCTCAACCTTCATTGAGAACTCCACTGGCTCGATATTGAAAGTTCCGGCCAGGCTGAAGCCCTTCCAGGTTCCGTCCTTTACACCGTCCCAGATTTCGTCAGAGGTGATGTGGTACTCGAAGAAAAGTGTATCGTCAGGGAGGTCCTCAAAGCCGGCAGGGTTAATACCCTTGGCCTCGTTCTTGAAAAAAGCCTGGGAGAGGGTTACACCGTCGACAAGCTCGAAGGAGTGGTCGGTATCGACAGAGTTGACGTTGCAGTTACGGAAGAACTTCTCAGCCATTTTGTGGATAGTCTCGGCATCGTACTCGATGTAGTAGCCTTCGCCGGCCTCGGTTTCCCTATACATAGGGAAATTCGGACGCATCACAACGCCCAACACCTTGTGTTCCTCCTCATCTTCTACCTTGAACTGCAGCGCTTCCTGCTTTGCAAAAGCCAGGAAGTCGGTTTCCACAGCCGGCGACTCGACGAGGGAGACGACGAACATACCAGTGCCGTCACCTTCTCCTACCGTAGCCCTATACAAGGGCAGTCCATTGATTCGTTTCATTTGTCTATAAGTATTTTTACCACCTTGATTCGGCAACCTTAACCTTATTTCCCTGCTGTGCAGAGTCGATATCCTTGACGCTGACCCAGATATTCTGCTTGGCAATGGCATTGGCAAGCTGCTCGGTCTCCTGGAGCCCGGTTACGTTCTGGGTGTACTGTGGAACGTAAGGAGTGGTCGTAGGGAATACCGCGCTGTCGCTGGTACTGGTTTCCTTGTAAGGGTCGGTGTTCTTTATCTTCTGCACCTGGGCATATCCGGATGCCAGTACTGCGGCCGCGGCGGCGCCACCGAGTACCATACCCCAGGGCTGACCGAGTTCCTGGTAGCCCATATATGCTGCAATTGCACCCTGGATGGTATTAATGGTCGCCTGTGCGATTTTGAATGCCTTGACGTTCTTGTACTCCTTCTCGAGCTGCTCGCGGGCCTTCTCGTCGTACTTACCTTCAGCCTCCAGCTGTTCCTTGCGCTGATTCAGGTTTTCCTCATAGATATCACCTATGGAACCGCTGATGTCGCTGATGTGGGTGGCAAGGTTGTTCCAGTTCTCATAGCGCTGGCGGAGAAGGTTTTCTTCCTTGTCAAAATAGTTCCTAAGCATCTCGATGTAATTATCGAACACTTCCTGAGGGACGATACCTACTTCGACGAAGCCTTTAAGGAAATCCACCACCTCAGCTTTACCCTGAGCCTCGTTCAACTTTGAAACAAACTTACCAACGAGGGAGCCATCACCTTCCCCGAAGAGTTCGTTAATGATTTCATCGGTCTTTACCTCTCTTGCCTCCTCTGAAAGGATGCCCTGAGTCATTTTGACATAGTTTTTTACCCTCTCCCTAATGTCTTTCTCACCGTAGCCTTCTTCATCGGCAAATCTTCTCCAGAAAACTTCTCCATAATCCTGTGCAAAGTTTCGGACGCTCATTTCCGCAGCATTCAAGTCCTTTATGAGTTCCGTCATACCGTTCCTCTTATGGGGGTCACCCCAAAGAGCATCCCTCCGGCTCTGGTTCAGAAGAGAATATTCCATTGCCTTCGCGGCCTTGATATACTCCCCGTATGCTTTCTGGTTATATCTATTTATCTCCACCTCCCTTGCAACCAGCGCGGCATATTCATCCGTCAACTTTCGTCTGCGGATAAGGAATTCATCTTCGGATTCGTTGTTACGCTTCCTCAGGGCAAAAAGGTCGTAATCAAGCAACTTCATCTGCTTACGGATTTTTACCAATTCCGGCTCATAGTTATATAGAGCCACCTCCTTCCAGACACTCCTTTCCTGGTCGAGGGTGTTAAGATATTTGTCCTCCAGGTCATTGGTCTTCTTAAGTTGCTCCTGGTATTGGATTTCAGCAGCCTGACGCATCTGTGTGGTTGCGGTCGTCGCGGTCAGTATTTCATCATACCTCTCCTTCAACTTCGTCAGTTTTTCCTGTTCGCCCTGGAGTTGTATGCCGAGTTGTTCGGCACTGTTATCCCTGGTCCTGAGAGCCTGTAGACGGGTATTCGCATCTATACCCTCTAGGCTCGCCTGGAAGCCTTCCTGGTCAATCTTCTGGAGGTCCCTGTTGAACTTCTCGCGGGCCAGTTTCTCAGCCTTCTCATATTCCTTGCGGTTCTTGATTTTATCCTTGAGTTCGGCAAGTTGTATGTCAAGTTCCTTCTTCCTCTTCTCCTTGGCAAGACGAATCTGTTCATCGCTGCCCTTTTCGGACAGTTCCATCTCCTGGTCAAGGATATCCTTCTCCAGGTTAAGACGGGCAAGGAGCGCGGCCTTCGCATCAGACTGCGCTTCCTTATATAATCTCGACCTCTTCTTGTTGTTCTCCCTCTGCGCGTCGGTAAACGCAGCCTGTGCGTCGATGTAGTTTGCTGCAGCCTCGTTCAGGGCCTTCAGCGCTTCGGTGTTGCCGGTATTGGCATCATATTCCTGCTGGGCGATAAGCAACTTCTCCGCGGCAATGACCTTCTCCCTCTCGAGAATCGATTCCTCCTCCGTTATCGCCTGGTTGAGGAAGGCCATTCTTTCCTTGGCAGTGTACTTAATCTTGTCCTCCGACTTTGCCCTGGCCTCGGACGCTCTCTTCCTGGCCGCTGCATTCTGGACAATGCCGTTCCTCTCCCTCTCGTCTATGTCCTCCTGGAGCCTTGCCGCGGCAAGGGCCGCTTCCTGCATCTCCTTATAACCGGGGATAATCTGCCCAATCCAACTGACTACACTTGAAAGACCCTCCACCACCTTGGATATTACTCCGGCAAAAGCGTCGAAAGCCTTCTCCGTTGCCTTGATAATGGGCTGGAACACAGTGAAAGCCCTCTGCAGGCCGTCCATCGCATCGTTATTCCTCTTGAAGGCCTTTGCGAGACCGTTGACGAGAAGACCGGCCAGAAGTGACACCGCTGCAATTATCGGGTGCTTGGATATCGCGCCCAGCGCTGATTTGAAAGCCTGCAGGGGACCTGAGGTTACCTTTGATACGGCACCACCCATCGAAGAGAATGCATCCTTTATGCTGCCGGCATAGTTACCTACGTTGCGACGGAAATCTCCGGTACTTTCATCCAACTTGCTGAGTTCGCCGCGGATTTCCTTCATCTCATTACCCAACTTTTTCCGGGTTGCCTCGTCGTTGGTTGCCTTCCAGACCTTGGTCAGGGCAGTAAGCCTCTGCTGGAGGGCATTATAACTGCCTTCCAGTGCAGCACCGCTTTCCTTGCCGGCATTCATCACACCAGCCAGTTTGGCCTGGTCGTCTATCAACTTCTTGAGGACGTCGTCGTATTCCTTCGTTCCGGACTCGACGTTGAGCAGAGCGTCCTGCAATCCCTTTATCTCTTCGCGAAGACCCTTCACCGTAGTCTCACTTCCTGCCGTCTGTACCTTCAGTATCTTAATGATTTCGTCTTGAGCCATAGTTAATCTTTTTCCAATAAGTATTAAAAAGGGGGCACCCGAAAGTACCCCCTCCTTCTAGTACGGTCCTATGGTCCGAAACCATTATGTAGCGAAATCGGCCTGCACTAGAAAACTAACTCGACCAGGGCCCGAACCAAGTATTGTCCGCACTGGGGAGGTTGATGTTGGTATCACTGTTGCTGCTGATGGCCGCGGTAACGGTACCCCTGATGTATTGTCCCGTCAGGCTGTTGTTGGCCTCGAGGAAGATGTAGAACGTCTTGTTCTGGCCTTTCCATTCGCTCGGGGTTTCCATAGTGAACGCACCGTCGGTCATATAGTTGTAGTCGGCGTCGCCGTACTCGAGCCACAGGCCGGGTTCATACTGGTACAGGTAATCCGACGTACCATCCTCGAAGTTCCTGTGTTCGGATATGGTAACCCTCTCCAGGGTCCATCCGCTCCATCCCCAGTCTCCGGGCTTTATGGTGCCGGTGGGGTTGAAGTTGACGTATACCGGTTGATAGGTTTGTCCGCTGGCCTGGGAAACCGTAACTGCAGAGGAGCCCATACCGGTACCGGATACGACGATACTGCCGCTGCGCTCGATGCTGGTATTGGTGCCGGCGCTTACGGATATGAACGCATTGCCGCTGCCGCTGGCAGGCGTTGCCGTAATCCAGGCTGGCTTGGAGGTTATGCTCCAAGGAACAGTTGACGTAACAGAGATAGTCCTTGTCGGAGTGCCCGCCGAAGCGAACTGAGAAAGCGTCGAAGGGCTGACTTGAAACGAACTACCCCCTCCAGCTTGGGTAAAGTCTGCAGTTGCGCTGCCGGCATCTCCGGCGGTGAATAGTACGTTAAGGTCTCTTGAAGTCGAACCGGTGTTCGCCGGAACAGTCACCGTTATTATTCCGTCGCTATGTAATTGTGACGGGGTTACTATCAAACCTTCGGAATAATCCTCCACAGCGCATCCCATACCGTCATTGGTGATAATGGTTACAGTTACTACACCACCTGACGCCGGTACGTTCTGAGGCTCTGCAACCACAGATACGAAGTAAGGCTGCCTGTAAGGAATAATACTTGTCATATTCTCCACATCCTGTACCTTGACGAACTCCACCTTCACCGTATCGCTGTTGGTCGGATTGTAGGACTCAATCTTATTGAGCCTCCACAAGCCGTTTTGGAACCAATAGAAGTTCCGAAGGTCGTCCTGCTTCAATACCTTGTCAGCCTTGATATAGCAGCTGAGTACCTTGGTGTTTACATCATACAAATCCTCAAGGTAAGTTCTATAGAACTGCCCATAAAGAGTATTCTCGTCGGCGTAATAGAGCTCGGGTACGTATAGCTGCCTGGGTGAACCCCAGTCGAAGGCGAATTGAATTTTCCTCTGGTCTCCGGGGGTGTAATACCTGGAGAAGTGAGGGATACTGCTGAGAGCGGTTGCTATGTCGGTGCCGGCGGTGCTTCCCGTTGACGAGGTTATCAACCAGCAAGGATTGTTGTTGAGCGTTGCCATTATGTCGAGGTCATCGGTAAGGTAATACCCCAGGCCACTGACGTCTTCATTATTCAAGTCGAATAGGAATACGTTGGCTCCGTCTACCGGTTCGTTCTTGGTGTCGCAGAACTGCGGTTTATCAAAGGCATCGTAATAGGTGTACGCGCTATCAATAGGTTCGCAGAACAGCGGAATATCCTGCTGCTGTACGTTCTGTGTCTTAACGTCATCGTTGTTGAACGTACCGTTTCTATAGAGCGGGTATGAAACCCCATTAAACGAGAACGGTTGGGTGAGAGTGCTGCCGCTAACAATAGGTTTGAAATAATACTGCGAATTGCCCCTGACCTGTATACCGCCCTTGATGGGGATATCAATCAGCTCCTTGGTGTTGGCATCGAATTCATAGCCGGTATCAATTATCTTGATTCCGTAATCCTTGCCGTACTTGGTCTTGTAGTCCTTGTAGGCACCGCTTTCCTCGGTTTCATAGTTCATACTATAGAAACCGGAGTCGACGGCTACCGGAGTAATCTTCAAATCCTTGCTATAGTCGATGGCATCCTGCAGGTTAATGATATTATCCCTACGGTAGAAGGTTTTCCTGCTGTCAATATGGACGATATTCTCCCCAGGTTCCTTCCAGATATAGAGACCGAACATCTTGCAGTAGGCCATAAGCCAGTCTGCAGGGGAGTAGTCGGTACTGAGGAGCCTCTCTTTGGTTACCTCCCTTCCGCTGAAGAAGTTGGAGGTGTCAGTATAATCGATGGAAAAATTGCGGTTGCGAAGAACTTCTCCACTGTAAACAGGAGAATAAAGGTTCCTGGGGATACTGATATTACCCGTTACATTGGTAAGCTTATTCTTCAGCGAGTCATCCCTATTGCATACCCTCTGGACGTTAATCCTGAAGCAGGTGGCGCCAACGGGAAGCTGGCATTCAAGCTCGATTGCCTGATTGAACTGATAAGTGTTCCCGGATACCGGCGCGAAATAGCCGTCAACGAAGTTGACGTTGGGCGTCCCCTTGGGGATGTACCTTCCGGCACTCACCATCTCGTTGTAGTTCGGTGGTTCGACGGGATATTTGCCTGTGCTGCGGTAGCCACACCAGGCCACATTGGACGTAGCCATAGCAGCTGCTGTGGAAGCGCTGATATTAGATGCGTACATCTCGACCGCATAGGCATTCTGCAGCGGCTGCAAAGGTGAACTGTTGACATACCAGGCGGAAGGATAAAGATTGCCTCCACCCTCCACCGCAGTTGACGAGTTAATGAAAAGCCTTACCGTTGCCTTTACCTTCACCCCGTACTTATCAATGGGTTCATCGAGATTGAACACCATATCGATTTCATTATCATCCCTCATCCTATATGTCGCAGCGATACCTCTGGTATAGGCTTCCTCCTCGTTATCGCCCTCGAACTGCATCTCGCTTATCATAGGAAGAGTCATCCAGGTATCATAGAAATACGGGTTTTCACCATTGAACCATTCCCCGTCCAGGATAACCTTATAGCCGTCATCATAGCGCCCCTTATTGTTAGACTCTCTCCTGCAGGCATCAAGGATGCTGGATGTCTTAATAACCGGCCTTTGGAGCCAGGAGCGAAGGTCTTTCATTTCCCATTCAGTAAGCTCACCAGGTAAGGTGGCAACGGAATAGCCGGTATTTGGCACCTGATACGACCCATTCAACCTTGGATAATAGCTATTGTTAATCCCATTAAAGTTAATCACCGCCTTGTCATTGGTCATATGGTCGTTAAGGCCGTTGTAGCAAGGTGCAAAGTTGATATGGCTCCATTTGTTTCCATAGGTGTACCTGCTATTCCAGGCGGTCTGCACCGTATTCCGGTTAATGGTAAAACTTAGGTCCTCGGGGTCATCTAGCTCCTCATCATAGGTATTTCCGGGTATTGGATATTTGTAATAGTTCAGGTCCGCAAGGGACTTTTTCTCACCGGTGTTCCAGTCGGTCGAAAGATTGTAAAGGAACGAGCCCAAACCGCCGAAAAGACTGATTTCATAGGTGGTCACACTGCCATTCACAGTCACACTTTGGAGCTTTACGTACCCGGTCTCGAATATCTCACCGTTGACGTACATACTGAAAGGCACCCTGTAGGTAGGATTATAGGAACCGCCTGGAGTGGTGTACCTCTCCAAGTTCCAGTACTGTCCGAAAATCAGGTTGTTCTTCGCCGTACCCTCCACCGAGATGTTGGCTGAATAGCCGTTCATAGTGACGGTAGGGTTGGAGAAGTCGGTCTCGGCCCAGTTATAAAGTATCGCAGGTGTGTCCTTGAACTCCACCTGCTGCTCACCTATGTATAATCTGATGTCCTTTGTCATAGATATTATCTCCTAATCTTCTTGTTTGCCGCCTGTACCGTTATCTGGTAGCTTATGCGCTGGCGGTTGCTACGCCTGTACTCCTTGTATTCGGTATTGGTGTTGGTAATCGTCACCGGCACCACCTCGTCGCTCTCCAGGAGATGGAGATAAACGCAGGGGGACGAAAGAAGGTCCTCCGCGAGTACCTTGGACTCGGCATCACTTAACCAGCCGGTATTGAGCTCCCACCTGGGCTGAATTTCGTTGAGGTATGTGGTCTCACCCCTTCCCACCGTCTGGGTGGAAGGACTGAACTTCTGGTACTTCGACCAGGAGAAATCGTCGTATGCCTTGACATATCCCTCGATAAGGAACGATGCCCAGCAACCGTTGCGGCCCTTGTAGTAGAGAGCAGCCTTTCCACAAGCCGGTGTGGTATAGAGACCGGTCCCACCACCGTCGTACTCCAGCAAAGCATATTCGTCGTAGTCACCCGAGAGAGCATAGCTGGTGAAGCATTTCATACCGGGGGCATAGTGGCCGTTGATAACCACCGTCTCGGGGTCGTCACCGCTTTCCCTGTAGGTCCAGTCGTCGACGAAGGTGTAGGATGACAAGAGATTGTCATCGGTGTCAGAAAGGCCGAAGATTTTGACGGTATCGTCCAGAACCGTCACACCGCTCTCCGACGTCCATACGGAATCGGGAAGGGTGTTGGTGCCCACATAGGGAGCGCAGATGTCACTGACGTTTATCTTCAGATACGTCTCACCGGGCATCTTGTATGCCTTGCCGCTGAATACCTCCAGATTGCTCAGGTCGGTAATCACATACTGCAGGGTGTCGGCGGTCGTCTGATAGTATGTCGTTTGCCAAATAGGAATCATATCACATAATGTTTGTTTGGTCGCTCGAAACCTTACGGTTATCTTACGACGGTAAGTAGTTTATTATTTACCGGAGGTGCCACCCCAATACTCCAGCAGGATTGCCGTAAGGCCCTCGTCCAGGTCCTTGTTGATTGCCTCGGATATCAGTACGTCGTAGCGGTCGTTGACCTCCTCCAGCGTTTCCTCCAGAAGGTTTGTCGCCGGCGTTCCCTCCCGGGCTATCTTCCTTGAAATAAGGAAAGCCAGCTGTTCCTCTGTGGGCACCCTGCCGTTTTTCTCCGTAGGCAGTACCGGCTTGACCTTTATCCATTCCAATATCGCGTCCCGCGGTGGCCAGTGGGGCTTCGTTCCGGTCTCCAGGTATTTCCAGTATTCAGCCAGCGAAAGGCTCACCTCGATGCTGGTATTGTTCTTCTCCAGGATAACCCTCACCGAGTTGATAAGGTTCTTGGATGCGTTGTGCCCGGACTGCGTTACGTTGTCGATATAGCGGGACTTGACCTCGTTGATATAATCACCGAGGACTTTCTGTAGGTTGTTGAACTCAAGGGCCATAGTCTAAAAAAGTTTCATTGGTTGTATCTGCTGCGGCATATACCGCTTATAGTCTCTGTCGAACACCACATAGGTGAAGAACTCCATCACCGGCAAACCCAGCACCTTCTCGAAGTCGAAGCGCGTCAGGTCCGAGACGTTCTTCACCATAAGCCACCATCCCCAAGTTCGCGCAAATCCCTCAAAGCCTGCGATTCCTCTTCCATCTCCACCCTGATTCTCCTCAGGTTGTCCTTCATCCTCCTGTCCTTCGTCTTCCACCTCATCACCCTCATCAGCGCTGCTGAATAACGCAGGGAACGCTTTATTGATTTCAATGACTTTTTGCGAAAAAAAAAGCAGGTGTCCATTGCCGTATAGACGTCCATATGGTCGTTCAGCCAGCTGATTACCTCGAAGATGTCATATCCCACACAATAACTGCCTCCCTTCGGAATGATGAAGCAGGCAAGGATGTTGGCAAGGTACTTCCAGTTGTCCTCTTTTGTGACTAAAGTTTGGTAATCGATGTACTGCGACGCTGTAATGTCCTGTGTATTACGGACAAAGGTGAACACCCTACCGTTGATGTTCAGGTCCACAAGAGACTTGCCCTTTACTTTCGGGGGCTCCAGGACGAATGAACTCTCCTGAACCAGTTCCGCGTACTTGGCCAGAGGGAGATTCAGAATCTCCTCCTCGGTCTTGTCGCTGAGCACAGCCAGAATCCGAGGCTGTATCTCGATGAACTCCTCGTAATCACTATGGAGTATCTCCTGGATTTCGGTGTATTTACCGATTGTCAATTTGTCGTAACTCGTAATCATAGTTTTGAGATAATTATGTAATAATTTCGAGAAACCTACTACACTACACTAATGCAATAATTTCCTCGTTTCGATGCTTTCAGGTATCCGTCCCAGGCCAGCATCAGGCCGATACATATATCGTCATTCAAACCCTGCGGCGCGTTGTAGGTGATGGTCTTCGTCTTGGGGTTGAAATCCATAGCGTAGGCACCAAGCTCAATGAGCTGCTTCTCGTAGGGGAGTATCTTTATCTGTTCCTGCTCGAATGCCACCTGCAGCTGGCTCACCAAATCATTCTTACTCTTGTTGGTCGTTACGAAGCCCTGTATCTTGTCTCCAATCCTGTTACCCAGTCTTTCCTTCACCATATCGGTATAGGGGGTACCAATGGAGTTCAATTCCGGAGTGATGGTAACCGTCTGGTTGGCGTACCTCGGAATAAGCTCGCAGATGGTCCTTACCTGATTATTGGGGGTCAAATTGTTCCACCATTGCAGGAATACCTGCTTGCCTTCCTGGTTGACCGCGGTAAGCACCGTATCATCACCACCACCGTTGCCCCAGTCAATGCCCCAGTAGAGTTGGTCGGTAGGCTTTATCTCGTTCTTCTCAACGCAGTTCTTGAAGTTGGTAAATACCACACCTTCGTCGTCAAGGAACTGTCCCAGGTATTCGCTCTTGAATTGTTGGGCCGGCAGCATCTTTCTGTATTCCTCAAGCCTTTCGGGAGGGAGCAGCTTGTCAAGGTCTTCCTGGTACTTGGGGTCGCACCAGTCAACGGTATAGAACTCGTTCTCGTTGAGGAGTCCGCGCTGGACGCAGGTATAGAAGAACCCGCTCTTCATCCTGGGCGTCGATACGATAAGCGTAGGGGCCCCGGAAACGTCACACCAAGGCAGGATGGTATAATAGACGTCGTCCGCAATATAGCTGGCCTCATCGATGCAGAGGAGGCCGGTAACGGTGAATCCTCGAAGGCTCTCACCCTGCTCCGCGCTCTTGAAAAGAATCTCGCTGCCGTTCTTGAGTCTGATTTCCAGCAAGGTGGCATTGGAGGAAGCTACGATGTCACTCACTGAAATGGCATCCATAATCTCCTTGAAGAGTTTCCTTGCCTGGCCCAGGGTGGGGGAGACGCAGATTGATGTGGTCTTTGTCCAGTTGATGCCGGCGTATAGCAGAACGTTTTCAATCAGCCTGGACTTGCCCACCTGACGGCGGGACTTGACCGCTACGGTGCGGTGCTTCTTCCGGCTGTCCTTGACAAGGAGGTCGATGACGTCCCTCTGATAGGAGAAAGGGCGGAAGCCCCGGTATTCGATGACTTCCACCTTCGCGTTCTTATCAAGCTGACGTCTTCCACCGTTGTCGAAAATCCTAGGCATCACCGTCGAACTTGAACACTCGCTCGATGTCGACCTTCACCTTCTGTTCGCCAAGACCGAGGAGCTTATTCATTTCCGCTATGGCAGCGACCGCAGCCTTGTATTCGCCTGCGTTCTTTGCGTCCTTCGCAATCTTTTCAAGCTTCTCCACCTGTTTGTCGCGGTTGTAGTCGCGGAACTCTTCGTTACCTTCCTGCAGCCACTCGAGAGCGTCCTTCATCCACTTGTATCCCTGGTTCTCCGAGCAGCCCCACTTATCCATTATCTCGACGATAATCTCCCTGCGGCTATAACCCTGGGCATAAAGGTCCACAAGAGCCTGGCGACGGATGGCAACCATCGGGTCGGTCCAAATCCTGTGACCGGTTTTGTTACCCTCGTCCACCATCTTCTTCATAAGATTGTCGCTGTCCTTCTTCTTCATCTTCTTGAAGGTTGGAGGAATCATTGCTTCTATTGGCTGGCCATCACCTATGTGTGCCTTCTTGCCTGCTGAACCTTTTGCCATTTCTGTCTTTAATTTGTAGCCTTATTCTTGTTTTTCCTGAACCAGCCCTTCTTGGGGGCGGTTGATTCAGGTTCCTGGGGGACTTGAAACACTTCGGTGTCCAATATCTCCAGCAATTTATTTGCGTCTTCCTCGTAAGCCTTCTTGTCCGCGAAGTACTTGTTGCCGACGGTCTTGAGGAACGTCAATATGCAATGCCCGCAGCTCCAGCTTCCGGAAAGCCTTTTTCCTTCAGCCTGCTCCCAGACGTCGTTAATCTTGTCGAGTGCCTTGGAGCCAAGGTTGCGGTAGTAGTCCATCTTAATCGCGGTGGAGAAACGCTCCTCGTATTCGGAGAGGATATCCAATTGTTCTTTGTTAAATCTCATTTCTAGTAAGTATTTTAGAGTCTGAACAGGTAGTACAGTTCATTTATTATTTCAATAAGTAGGTCCTTGACGAAAATCAATGCGTCCTTGAAGACCGGGGTAAGGAAAGCGAGCATCATAACATAGGCGAGCATCCCCCAGCTGAAGCCGGTAATCAGGATATAGATAATTCCCACCCAGGTTGACATACACATCGAACACTCCCAGGGACGGAAATCGAAATCCCTATACTCCTTCTTTCCATCGAAGACCCATCTCCATATCCAGCGCTTCACCGTATCGACGAAGCCAGAGATATCGACGATAAAGACCAGGATTAGGCATATGAGAAACAGGTTAAGCATACAGGTTGTCAATGTTGGTCATTATTCTCTTGCCGGCCCAGGTTGCCTTGCACATCTGGCTGGTTTCCATAGGCTTGAAAGGTACATCGCTGTGGTGAAGGTACCACTGGAAGAATTTGCTTTGGTAAAGCCGGTTGTCCACAAACCACAACGGCATATCAGGGAACATACGAAGCATCACACCGGTGAATATCGTCTGGTCCAGGCGGTCAACGTCGTCACCTCCGAAATACCACAAGGTAGCATACATCACCTTTCCGAGGTTGTAGGTCCTGGTGGTCCGGCGGCTTATCATCCAGCACATCTGGGCGAACCCAAGCTCCTGCTGAACCGGGATGCCGTAGCAGTTGACAAGACGGGTGAGGCAGTTCTCTGCCTGTGCCTGAGGGTAATTCCTGGAACGTACCCAGGCAAGGTACTCGTCATATATTTTCAGTCTGGTTGGATGAAGCATTATCCCCATTTCAGCACCAGACTCCCTGAAAGCCTTGACAATGGGGGAGAGGTCTCCCTCCACTCCAACGCTGCCGTCAATCTGGATGAGTATCTCGCTGTCGCCGGCATATTCCCAACGACGGAGCCAGCGTACCTGCCAGCATTTATCGAAGGTGCTGCCGGTGAGTGTGGGGTCATAGACAATCTCCCAGGTCCCGCTCTCGTCCTTCAGTTCGGGGTCGTCGGTTACCATAACGTACCTGGTGTTGGGCGTCTTCTCCTTAACCGGGTGGATGAGCTCATAACCCCCGATGTTCATACTTAGCGCTGTGATTCTATCTTGCATATTCGTAGTATTTCGTTCTTTATACGTCGTAGCTCCTTGAGGATGGTTGAGTGGGATACCCCGAGTATCTTGCCCACCTTCCTCGAGCTCTCCTGGTCCAACCAGAGGCAATAGATTATTCGGTCTGCGTCAGGTATCTGGGAAAGGGCCCATTTGACGCAGGTAACCCGGGGGTCGTCCTCGGTCATTACATTATCCTCGTACTCATATTCGCGGAGGATGTCCTTTAGCTCGCTGGCGTTAATCTGTATCTGTCCGTTCATCGATATCCTCCTTCTGTTGCCGGGGCCTGATGTAGGTCCTGTAGTACCTGCTGGTGCTGGAGCAGATGTTATTAAGCAGTATGCGCGTAATGTAGTAGCGCAGATGGTTCTCTCCGTCGTCGTCCACCTCCGGCAGGTTCTTGTCGTACAAGAGGCTAAGGTAGACGTCCTGGGCCAGGTCCGGAAGAGAGTCGGGGTCCTTGGCGCCGGTCGATGTAATCTTCTCGATTATCTTTTCCACTACCTTCGCATTTCCCAGGTCGTTAACTATTTCTCTGTTGGTTCGCAAAACCTTACTATCCTTGCTTTGTTCTTATTATAGTAACACCAATCCGTCTGCACATCTTCCGAATTCGAGTCAACATACTTCTTCTTGTGCGGGGGGCTCTTCCTTATACTGCTATAGTCGTCAAGGTTCCATATCAGCATACCGTCGGTGCAGGTGCTGACGAAAAACTTCTTGATGGTCTTCGGCCACTTCGGACTTGTCGGTATATCACCCAGCTCTACAAGGTCGTTATACTTGGACAGCTCCAATGCCCACTCTTGGTAAGTATCCAAAGTAATGGGATTACCCTTTTTATCTTCCTTTCTGTCCTTCACCTCCACTATCATAGTGATGGTACCGGCTGACACCCCACAGCAATCGTAGTGGTCTTTCTCCCTGGCTTGATGAACCCTGAAGTCCTTGTGCTTGACAGCCATCGCCTCGGTGAATTTCTTGCGCCCTTCGGCGTCCCTCATACTGAACCTGTCCAACTCATCCGGGCAGGGATGCTTCTCATCAAATGTGAAATACTTCTTCGCTTCGTCTTGAGTCATAGCTCTCCGTTATTGCCGTCGCTAGTGACGGTCTGTGTGATTCGAAACCTTTCAGGTTATCTCTTCACTTAAAAGATACTCCCGAGGGTATGGAAAATCAAGGTTTTTCCTCCAAAAAAGTCCAATTTGTAGCCCATATCACACAAAAATCCCCCGGAAGATATTCCAGGGGATGGGGGTCAGGTTACTTTTGGACTGTAACCTATTGATTTTCAACTTGAAGCTAACGTAATGGAGCGCGTAGCTAAGCGGAACGAAGTTCGCTTCAAGCGAAAGTATATTTTTACGGAATAGCGGAAAGTTTCTCCGCTACGGTCTTGCAGATATCGACTGCCAGGAGGTCGGCATACGCGGCTTGGGTTATGAGGGTATTCTGGTGGCCCAATGCTTTCGATACAACCTCGATTGGTACGCGCAGGCGAAGCAAATTGCATCCGTAGGTCTTTCTGAAGATGTGGGTATGGAGTTTTTTCTTTATCCCGCAGAGGTCCTGTATCTCGTCGAGGTAGGCGTTGTACCGCTGGTTGCTGAGGATAGGTAGGTGTCCCTGGTACTTATTCCATATCTCCATCCCGTCCGGCAGAATCACTGCGGTGAACGTCTGTCCGGTCTTATGTCGTTTCTTCTGGATATAGTACTGTCCGTCTGGGGTCCTCTGCATATCTTCCGGTCGCAGTTCAGCGAGGTCCACATAGCTGAGTCCGCTGTTGGCCTGGAATATGGAGAGGTCGGCTACTTTCTGCAGCCTTTCGCAGGGCCAGGTACGGTTCTTTATCCTGGCGAGTTCCTCTACGGTGAGGAATATGATATCGGGTCTTCCCTTTTCTATTTTCATCCTTCCCCAGAGGTCTCTGTGGATGCGGTCCTCGCTCTGTCCGAATTTGAGCCAGGATTTGACTCTGGTGAGTATTCCGGCGGAGGTGCTGAGCTTGTATCTGGCCTTGATGTTGAGGGCCATCATCATAATGTCTCCGGGTTTGAGGGAGTCGAGGGGTGTATCTTTACCCAGGGATAGGTTGATGATATCGGCGGTGCGCTGGTACTTGTTGTATACGTCCTCGGTTATTTCTTTCCCTACGCGGGCTTTCATCACTTTCAGCCAGTCCTCGCTCAGTTCACCTACGTTGTTTTTCTTTACCTCTATTTCACCTCGGAGGTATTTCTTGATATTCTCCGGGGATACGTCCATACGGTGTTCTATGAGGAAATTCTGGGCTATGTTGATTTCCCTGCGTTGGAGGGTGAGGTAGTCTTCCAGTTCCTGGGGACGGTGTTTGGCGTTGAATACCTTGGGGGATTCCTTGCGGGGAAGGTTGAAGATGGTGCGGGCGCCGTTGATGATGATGCTGCACTCGATGGGAGCAAGGCCGGCTTTATTTGCCTTGCTTGCTCTCGCGTAAAACTGTACACATTGGGTCTGTCTCATATGGTTGGTTGTTTACTTGTGACTACCTCTTTTTGGGCTATGAATAAGCATTTTTTGTCTTGCTTATTGGGGTGCAAAACAAATAACCCCTGCTGTTGAAAGCAAGGGTAAACGCCTGTCTTATGGACTGTTATAGGCCCTCGGGGACTTGAACCCAGGACCCCCTGATTAACAGTCAGGTGCTCTAACCAACTGAGCTAAGGAGGAATTTTGTCTTACTTTCAGGGTGCAAATATAGTCTTTTTTCTTTAATCTCCAATCATAAATTGTCACAATTTTTTAGGAGGGCTACAATTTACTCCCTGTCGGATTATCTCTTCACTGTGATTCGAAACCTTTCAGGTTATCTCTTCACTGCTTTTCTTCCTCGGGTTTCCACCGTTACGTTACCATCGTCGTCTATCCGTTGGCCGATGATGCGGAAATGGGCTTCAAAGTCTGCCTTGCTGATGGATATGGGCTTGACGGTCTGGTCGGCTATGATATACCTACTTAGTTCGTCCACAATCTCGGTGATAGGGAACGTCCTGAGGATATACCTGCTGAGTTCTGGCACCTGTGTGATACCGGCTCTGATGTCCTTCAGTATTGTCTGGTCCTTGAGTATCATAGTGCAAATATAATAAAATAATTAGAAAGGCATATTCTCGTTGTCCCCGGGTTTAAGGATGCCGACGGCCAGCAACGTCTGGTAAAGGAGCTGTGCCTTGAGCATTAATACGCTGTTGCTGAAGGAACGCTCATTAAGATGGCAGGACCAGTTGGTATCCCACACTACACTGTCGTCCTTGATGATTGAGAAATGGAACGGTGTCTCATAATGAAAGAAGAGGTCGGTGCCGGCGATGTAACGGTCCTCGGACTCTCCCAGTTTGACATAATCGACGAAGTTGTCCACAATAGCTTTGATAGTACCTCTGGTAAGGTCCTCCGGTTTGAGCCACTGCCACAGGTAATACATAATCTTGCTTATGAGCATATCCTCGTCGGTCCGGTCGTACCCCGGGAGGCTGATTGTGCCGTCATCGTCCACTGTAAATGTGTCTTCCTCTACCCGGGGCAGGAACTCGGGATGCTGCTTATACCAGCGGTCCGCTTCAAGCAGTTCCCGTTCTATCGCGGAACGTCGCAGTTCGGCCCCTTCCCTGGTGCTGTATACCTCGCTGGGTAAAAAGGAATCGTCAAGGGGCACTCCCGATTCCCATACACTGTAAACTTTAAACTCTTTCATATTTCAAACGTTTGCTTGTTATAATATTCAGTTGCCACACCACCACCTCGCTCCTCGAAACCGACGGTGATTTCACCGGTGTCCCGGTCTTTCTTGTAGTGGAGCTTGAAACCCGGGGAATGAAATTCAGTCCCGCAGTCTATCATTTTGAAGTATTTGTGTTTGACGGGAAAATAACCGAAGCGCGTCAGGACGAAATGGCGTTGAAAGCCTGTCAACGTCAGCGCGGTGCCTTTGTTGGTTGTTACTGTTGTCATACCTATATCGTCTTATCGGTTACCCATTTGGTCTTATTAGCCTTATACTGCTGGTAAGCCTCGAACGCTGCCCTCCAGATAGAGTGTCGCCACTGGGTTCTATATTGCTCATCGTTACAATAGTTCATAGTAGTAGGAGGTATAAGGGGTGTGAGAGCCTTAATAAAGGCATCAACACCCACTTTTTCGATTAGGATGCGGGTACAACGGTCGTAATCCCACACCTCCTTGAAGGCAGATACGAACATCCGGCCCTTGTGAGATTTCCCATCGACCGGGACGGCACAGGCAATTCTAGTTATTAGTTCCATATTGGTTAAACTTCTTCGATAAGGGGGGACTCTCCAATCTCTACGCTGAAGTTATCCTCCATTGCTTCCAGTTGCTTACGAAGGGGCATCTTCCTTGCTTTGGCCAGAGCCTCCTCCTTGTTCCTGGCCGACACTACCATCGTTGCCGGGATTTCTACATAAATACGGTACTTCATACTCTCCTTTGTTAATGGTTATACTTCTTTCTTTGGACCCTGGGGTGGCATCACCCACCCCGAGGGCATAATCCATTACGGAACAATATTACTTATCAAGAGATTTCTAATTGTGATTCCATTGCGGGACGATATTACTTAACCCTTTGCTTACTTCTTCCTGAGGTAACTGCCGGTACAGATGTACTCGGGGTGTTCATAGACGAACACATATGGGTCGATGCTAGCACTGATGTGGTGCTCATCTACCTTGGTTCCCTGCTCGTCCACTATGGTAACCTTGTATTTCCTGCTAAGGAGGTGGCCACAAGGGGTGCAGGTGCCAGCACCACCAACTTCCTTCTGGGCCTGCTTGAGGCACAGGTCGTCGGTCATCTGGTAAAAATCGGTCTTCTCATACTCCTCCTTCGTCATCTGCAGAGGAATTTCGTCATAAAGTAATTTCTTATCCATAATGATTATATTTTCTGAGGGTGCAAGGACCTCCCCCGTTTCACTGCCCGAACCCCTTGCCTATTCGGTGTTGTTTCTGGGTGCAAATATAACAACAATTTCTAAATATCCAAACTTTTTTTTAGAAAAAAATACACTTTTCTTTAAAAAAAAGCCTCTTACGACCTTTAGTTATTCGCGCAACTACATACGTAGCTATATCTTTCCACAGCTGGATATGGCCTCCAGGCACTCGGCATTATATGGTTACCTCCTTGGTTAGTATCTGTGTAAGTTCATTCTGTATTTTTATGAAAGAAACCGTTTTGAGGTTCTGCCAATACCGGGCAGCGTCACTTGCCAGTTGCTTGTTCTCGAGCAGGAGTTCAAGGGTCTTCTCAGGGGTGAGGGAAGGCTTGGCTTTGATGCATTTGTGGATTTGTAGGTTGACGGCTTTCTGCATTGCCTCATTATCCTCCTCGGTTATCGGTATATGGATATACTCCTTGAGGTTGCGGCAAATGGTCCTCAGCGCGTTGAGGATTTCATCCTTTTTCGCTCTCGCTTTATCCGGTACCTGTAGGTCCTTTAGTTCCACTCCGAGCGACGTTAGGCTATCCAACAGCCTGGCAGCGGTTGCGGGAAATATGTAACGGTACGTATGCGCGTACAGGATGTCATTCACCCTGAAGTGCAAAGCCTTGAGGGCTTCACAGCCCTCCTTGTTCTTGCAACTAATAGGTGCTAGTCCTATTTCATTTCCTTGTTTCATAGTATTGGTAGTGAATTAATGATTATACCTTCTGACTCTGTAGCACCGATGGAGAGCGCATAGGTAACGAAGTCTTTGGTGTGACGCTTGTTGTTACAGTCCCTACAACTGCAGACGACGTTTTCGGGTGTGTGGGGTTTGCTATTGTTTTTTCTATCACAGCCTAGCAGGCGCCAGTCCGTCTCGCCACAATAGATGCAGTGGCCTGTGAAGATTTTATCCACTATCCATTTGACTGTCAGTGTGCATTCACCGCGATTCTGCCGATGGTCTGCGCTGCGATATGACTGTAGTAGGCTGTTCGCTCTGTATTGCATTGGGTGGGCTTTTTGCCATCTTCGGATAGCCTCATTATGTTTATCCCGATTTTCCTCGCGATACCGACGGTTCTGCTCCTTTACCTTTTCAGGATGTTCAGCCTTCCACCGACGTTTACGTTCCTTCACTTTCTCGGGGTTAGCCTCTCTCCATCTTCGAGTAGTCTCCTTTACTTTTTCAGGATTGGCCCGAGCCCATTTCTGAACAGTCTCCTTCACTTTTTCGGGATGTGCTGCTCTCCACCGACGTTGATACTCATTATTCTTCCACCTTCGGAGCCCTTCCTCCTCACCGTACTTGGCTATATACTCCTCTCTTGTCATAGTATGTCGATTTCGATTTCGATTGCTTTCATTATGTTAACTTGCCAGGTGCGACGTTTGCCAGACGGTTTGATGAGGTCCGGATTGTATGTCACTGTATCAATCAGCCCAGAGGTTTCCCCATTTTCAATCATTCTACAGATGGCCTCTTTGAGTGTGGTTTTCTCTTCCTGCGTTATCATCTTAAAAAAAACACCTGTGGTTTCAGAGCGTCCACTCTCTTCCACCACAGGCTTTATATCTTTCTTCATTGCCGGTGGACGTCGGCATCGTTTCCTGATTTCTGGGCAAAGGTAAAAATAAAAAATGACAATTCCAAAAACTTGGCACACTTTTTGATTGGGCGCGGAAAAGTACCAAGTTTAAATAAAAAAATAATCGTATAAACGGGGACGGTAGGATATGCCGTTATTGACACAAATTGTCAAAATCGATTTTACCCGTTATATAGATACTATATAACGGTTAAAATATACGCGCCCGTACGTACGTATGCGCGAAGGTATTATATCCATAACCTACTAATACGTTAAGGTAACCATTACCTTACCCAATAACTATCTCCTATAATCCCCCTCCTTCTTCCCTCTCCTCTGCCGGAGAAGAAAGAAAATTCTTTCTCCTCCACCACCACCCACCCCCGGAGGGGTTTACCTTAGGTACTAATACGTTTAGGTATTAATACCCTTGTTACTTTGGTACCTAAGGTACTAATACGTTACCAACACCCAACGATAAGGAAGGGTGGTGGTGTTGTTGTTTTCTCTTTTTCTTTTTCCTTTCTCGCTGGTACGTTCTTTGTTGTTGGTGCCGATTTTTTAAAGATTTTGGGGGAAAGGCTTGAAATTACGGAACTTTGTTTGTATCTTTGGTTAACCCTTTCAACAAACAGCGGAGGTCTCTACACCAGCTCTCTACTCCCTAACCCCTCAGCAGAGTTGGTTTTTAAGTTTACTTGTGCTTCGCACTCTACATACCCAGGCTATCCTCTGGTGAAACGGATTCGGAGTTCTTTGACATAGATACCAACGCAAGGTATGAACACTCTACCAACCGTTAAGCAACGAGTCCGAATACCTTATGCCGCTGTTCACCCTTGTTGTTATACAACCCCAGATGAATCCAACGCTTACCCTTTGATTCCTCAAAAATCGCTTGGTCCCAATCCTTCCCGGGTAACCATTCCCTCAAGAATCTCTCAAACCCGGCCAGGTCACCGTTCACCGGAACTATATCAACGGCATTGCCGGTCAGGTGCGCTGAGTTGGATACACCACCAACCAGCGAATTCAGCCTCGGGCATCTATACCCACTGGTAACCCTAATCCCAGACCCCCAGGCTTTCCTCAATTCATCGAGGAATATGGCCAGCCGCTTCAAATTCTCCACCACCTCCCAGGACGGAGTATTGTCGATGCCCTTACGTATGGCAGTGTCAGACCGGATTAGTTCATCCAACGTAAAATATACAGGGTCCATACTACTACTCCTCCTTTTCTGCCCGCTGCTCGTAGTCGCGTATCTCGCGCTTCATTTGTTTCACCGCTCCCGTAGTGTACAGGGCCACACCGAACACCGACGCACTGTATACCAATGCCTGACCCAGAATCCACAATACGGAATCGCTGACAAGCCCTAAAGGTGGAACGATAAAGCCTGCTATCGTCAGGCCCCATCCTGCGACGAACGCTACGACGGCAGAGATATATGCCACTCTCGTCTTAATATCCAGGTCTTTCCAGCGCGTTGCCTCCATAATTAGTCAATACAGATGGTATCTTTGGTTATTTCTATAGTAACGACTGCGTAGATGCCGGCCAGGGCATCAGCGAACCTCTCCCTCCAGCTCTGCCACACAATGTCACCGTAGACGTCGGCGTCGTATCTCTCGCAGAATATTTTGATAATGTTTTCGAGGACTTCCTTACCGATACTCTGGATTTGGAGGTTACTACAACCCTCGAAATTTACCTGCCGGTCCGCGTAGAAAAGGTTTATAGAATAGCGGTCGGTCTCTTCGGTCGACTGGTGCTGGTTCTGTACGACGAACACCACTCCATACTGTAGGTTGGGGTTACTATTAAGGTATGTGTAGATATCTCCGTCTCCCGCGCTCCTTACATTTTTCTGGGTAAGGGCGATTGCTTTTATCGAGTCTATGAATTGCTTTAAGGTCATAGTAGATTTCCTGTTTCTAGTAAGTATTTGATTAGGAAAAAAGGGTATATTGGTACGGTTTTTGGAGTAAGTGATTTTTTTTCTTATCTTTGTGGTCCAAAGACTAAGCGTATGACCAAGGAAGAAAAGAAAGAGTATAAAAGGCAATGGGCAGAGAGAAATAAGGAAAGGCTCCAGGCGAAACGGAAGCAGTATTACCTCGAACATAAGGATTCGATTAAAAAGCGCGTAAAAAACTATCGGGAAACCCATTCCGAATGGAAGCGCGAGTACGATAAGCAGTATCGGGAATCACATAAAGAGGAGCGTAAGTTATATTGCGAGAAGAATAAGGAGCGAGCCAATACACTCCGGAGGGATAGATATCAAAATAGTCGCCTCGAAAGGGCTACGCATCTCCTATGCGCTTATAGACGCGATGATAAGGACAGGGGCGGATGTTCCCTCACCGCCCAATGGATAGTGGATAATATCTTCACAAGTCACTGCCTCTATTGTGGGGAAGAGGACTGGCACCTGCTCGGGTGTGACCGTAAGAATAACAGCAAGCCACATACGCCTGAGAATGTGGTTCCCTGTTGTTGGAAGTGTAATAGTAAACGAAAGAATAAGGACATTATTACCTTCGCGCTCTCTATCGGAGCGGTTGAATCAGAGTGTTTAACTATAAAAAAATAATTACGCGCTGGTACGATTTTTGGTTACGGCGCTTGTTTTTCCCAATAATTATTTGTACCTTTGAAGTGTAATCCCAATAAGCTCTCCAGGAGTTCTCCGGACTCTCCTCAGTGAAGAGATAAGCCAAGGGCTTTCGATTCACACTGGCACAAATCAAAAGTCCGCGTAAGAAATTAGTTTGTTTGACATATCCGGTTGGGCTGCCCGGTAAAACAGGCCCACTTGACATAAATAACCTACATCCAACAACTGCTGACCCCCCACCCCTAATATTTTCTGGTTTTTTTTCGAGGGGTGGGGGAGCCGGTAAGGAGGGAAAGAAATGAAAGGGCAACGACCTGAACATAACGAGAAGCGCAGCAAGAAGATAACGACCCCTACGATGAAGACCGAGATATTCCAATTCGCCTGGTCGCGAACGGTAGGGTTTGACATAAACTTCAACATCGACCCGAAGGGGCTCAGGTTCGAGGACTGCCGGGTTTTGGAGAGGAACCTCAAGCGTCAGTTGAGGCTGATGCTGAAGAACGACGAGCGGGTCAAGGACAGTTTCCTTGTGGTGGTGGACGCGAACTGGGACTGCGAGAAAAGCCAGTACTACCGCACTAAGAAGAAAACGGTGAACGTCCAGATGTTCGTTCATACAACCAAGGTATACCGCACCTGGAAAGAGTACGCGCAGTGGGGAAGGGAATTCCTGAATACCATTGAGGCCACCATCCTCCAGGTGGTCCTCGACCAGGGGGTAATAATACAGCAACAGTTAAGACTATGCAGTTAACAGCCGAGCAGATAGACCAACTCACAAAGCAGTTCAAGGAGGCCCTCCTCCAGGGTGAAGATAGTTTCACCTGCCAATGGTACGAACCCTACGGAGTGACGGAAGGGCTGATAAGCACAGTCAGGGTGTTCATCCGGAAGAAGGAGACCGAGTTTATTTAAAGTAATGGATATGAGAAAATATTATATAAACGAGAGGTATGCCGGTTCCCACAACGGCAACGCGATTGCAAGCCAATACACAGACGGAAATGAGACCGCTTATGTAAGCGTTGAGGATATTGTTACAACCTTACAGAATGAGGCCAATGAAATCGCAGGAACTTTAATGACGAATGAGTTGAGCCCTTCCCCTGAAACTGAAACAGACAGGCGTTATTGTATCGGACGGTGGGATAAATTGAACGAACTCATAAAGGTGTTCAAGGATTTAGGTTAAGCCGAATGCCGAGTATCTTCCGAATAATACTTACACCAAACTGATTACAATGGCAATACATAATGTACTACTTTTGAATGAGGAGTTCGTCAAAAGCAACAGCAATCTCTCCGACAATGTCTGGGGAAAGTTCCTGTTGCCGGCCATCCGCGAATCACAGGAAATCTACCTCCAGCAAATCATTGGCACCGGTCTCTACGAGAGCATCCTTGGTAAAATCAGGGACAACAACCTCACCGACCCTTACAAGGAGTTCGTCGACGACTATGCAAGATGGTACCTTCTTTACCAGGTCCTTGCCGATGTCATCGATATCCTCGACGTCAAACTTGCCAATCTCGGCACCGTAAGGTCCCGCGACGAGTATGTGGATACAATCAGCGACGGCGAACGCGACCGGCTGAAGCAGAACTATCAATACAAGGCGGATTTCTATTGCAAGAGGATGCAGGAGTACCTGCTCAACAATCGTAGTGCATTCCCTGAGTTGGAAGACTGCACCTGCGACCGTCTTGACGCACAACTTAAATCCTCCGCTTCTACGGGACTATTCCTCGGCGGTTATAAAGGCTTTGAGCTTTTGAAATAGCGAGGTGTAGCAGTGGTCAGCTTACCAGCCTCATAAGCTGGTGGTCGGGGGTCCGAATCCCTCCTTCGCTTCAACTTTATCCTTTTTTAAATTGGTTTTTTCTATCCAGAAGCCTCCCTCGGCTGTGAAGTCCAGGGAGGTTCTTTTACACTTCAATAATAGGATTTATGCTGCAAAAACTGCATCCAATCGGGTGCAGTTATCCGCAAAAACTGCGGAATTATATCCGATATGCACCATTATATCCGCATTCCATAATACGGCAATTTTTGGATTTTTTGCCAAAAATTAGTACTTCTGAGGGGAAGGTTTCGGATGGTCCCAAAATCGCCCGAATTTGGCCCCTGGTGCTTCGCTGGTAAGCGTTATAGGGCAAAATAGTATAACCCTACTATTAAGGGGGTCAAATGCACCAGAGAGGCTTATAGACAAAAATGTCAATAATCTAAGATTATTGACAAATTAGTCTATATTTTGGTACGTCCGTCAGGCGTCGACAACCGTCCAACCTGAAGGGATGCCGTTGGGCCCGGATAACCAGAAAGTGGCCGAAGCGTTCTTTACAAAGGTACCCGAGGATGATACATCGTCTGTCCAATATAGTAATGCATTTGCCGCATAGGTAGTGGCAAGGCACTTTATGTAGTTCAGTTGGGTACACCCATTAAACATACTGTAGTAACAGGATGGCGCCAATACAGTAGCCGGCAGTTCCGGGGCCGTTGTAAGTGAGGTGCAGCCTTCGAACATATCCATATAGCATTGGCTTACAAGTGTTGTTGCCGGCAGTTGTGGGGCTGTGGTTAAACTCCTACAATCCTCGAACATACTATAATAACAAGACTCTGTTAATGTACTCGCCGGAAGGATAGGAGGTGATACCAATGCCCAGCATCCTCGGAACATAGAACTGTAGCAACTGTCAGCCAAGGTGGTTGCCGGCAGTTGTGGGGCTGTGGTTAAACTCCTACAGTCGGCAAATATATTTGCATAGCAACTGCCGCTGAGACTGGTAGCAGGTAAAGCCGGGGCCGAAGTTAGGGAAGTACAGCCACTAAACATACTCGCATAACAACTGAAGGTTACCGCCGTTGCAGGTAGTATGAGATTTGAGGCATCAACTACGTTGCTACCCCGGAAGACATCCTTAATATAACTATCAGCATCTGGAAATACTTTCTTGCCGCTAAAGTTGTTGTAGACCAGGCTCATTATATTACCGCAAGCGTTGAAGTAAGCGGTACCATAGAAATGCATCCCATAGATTTGGCTATAGTCCACCCAGGAAGGGTTCTTTATACTCACCCTGTCACCAGCACTAACATTAAGTGGTATACTGGTGCTAAGAGTGGTCCATTCACCACCATTCAGAGAGTACTCGAGCATCAATGTAGTTACCTGTGCAGTGGCGTCGACAAGGCCCCATCCCAGGGTGCCACCGGATATTACTTCTAGGGTGCAATACTCTTCCTCATAGTTCCTCTTCCTCCATATCAGGGTATCCCCTGAGTAAGCCGCATCATAACTCACTCCACTGTACATCAATTTATCAGCAGTCCACATAGTTAATCCTTAATTAGATATATTGTTGTCGGGCTTTTGGGGTCCAACGAATCATACTGTGCCTGCGTTAAGGTGACGATTGGTGCCGGAGGTACATTGACGCTGACCTCGTTCCATCCGTTCTCCCGGGTATATGTTCCGTTGGCGGTAATGGCCGTCGACGCGAGCAGGGACTTCTGGTGGGTAACACCACTCGCATAACCCTCCTGGTCACCCCTGGTGTATCCGCTCTGGTAGCCGGTGGTGTAGCCACTTGCGTAGCCCTCGTCATATCCCTGTGTCGAACCTGATGAATAACCCTCATTATAGCCTTCGGTATAGCCAGAGTTGTAACCCACCGTTTCACCGCTGGTATATCCTGATGCATAGCCCTCAGTGTAACCACTGTTGTAGTAGGGGGTGGGGTCCACC
>Ga0310691_10001533_pt1 | contig 34985 bp, 60 predicted proteins | sample 176DNAGHGlowgp2_FD_203887 | JGI IMG/M metagenome (GOLD analysis project Ga0310691, IMG submission 203887) | Sheep rumen microbial communities from Palmerston North, Manawatu-Wanganui, New Zealand - 1766 DNA GHGlow gp2 (v2) (version 2) | ecosystem: Host-associated > Mammals > Digestive system >... | reverse complement strand
CTTCTCAATTAATGGAAACGACTATGGAGATTGTCGGTATGTTGGGGGAGTTTCTGGTGCAAAATGCGCCCGAATTAATCGGGACGGTATCAGAGTTTATATCTCAATTGATTCTGTTCTTTACTTCTCCCGACAATCTTGTAATGATGATAGATTTAGCATTACAGTTGACAGTCGCCATTGCTGACGGACTTGTACAAGCTATTCCTAATCTGGTGAGCGTAATTCCGCAAGTCATCGGGGCATTGCTTATTGCTATTGTAGATGAATTCCCGAATCTGTTATTAACAATCGGAGACCTTATAGGAGATCTCGGATTAATGGTTCTCGGTCTTGTTGGTGGTCTGATGGGATCAAGCTACGACGAGGTCATTGGCAATCTTACTCTGATATGGGACGAAGTAGGGCAAAGTTTAGAGGACTTTGCCGTAGGTCTTGGAACGTGGATTATGGATATCGGAACAGGAATTAGTGGTATGTGGACGGACATTAAAGATTGGTTCACAGGCGGAATTTCCGATGCGATGGAAGCACTTGGTGGATGGTGGGACGAAATATCCACATGGTTCAGCGATCTTGCCTCTAACGCATTGACTTGGGCAGGAGATATGATTGATAACTTTGTATCTGGTATCACGGGTGGTGTCGGTAGAGTAGGCGAAGCGGTAAGTGGTATTGCTGATAGCATTCGCTCACTAATCGGATTCAGCGAACCTGAAATCGGGCCTCTTTCTAACTTCCACACTTTTGCTCCAGATATGGTTGATCTATTCTCTCAAGGTATTGATGAGAGCCTTCCTACACTTGAAAGATCGTTGAACAATATGAGCGATTTTGTTGCCGATAATATGCCTTCTCTCGATATGGCTGATATCACGTCGAGAGCAACTATTAATGTCGATTCTACGGGTAGTGCAAACAATCTTCCTCCGATTGTGCTACAGAATTATATGGGTACGGAAAAAATCGAAGAAGTTATGATAAACTCTAATCAGAGAATAGATTTCATTTCGGGAGGACGTGCATGAGCCTTAAGGATTATCCAATAATGATTAATGATACGGCGATTCCCTTCTTCCCCGAGATTGAGACTAATCCGACCAATATCGAGAGCAAATATCAATCGGAAAGCGGAAAGGACATTATCCAGACGTATAGATCCGATAAATGGTCTGTTCCGATCAAGATGAAGGTAGCTGGTGATGAATGGGTGAGATTCTTCTATGATCTGTATGTTAATGCCGATTCGGTCATTTTCAAGCAATACTCACCTCTTGTCGAGGGTTATTCCGAAAGGCTTGTGAGGATTGAAGGCTTTCGGTATAAACAAGTAAAGAATTCCGAAGATCTTCCTGTGATGGGAGTCTGGGAATTGTCATTCACGATAGAGGAATTCTGAAATGTATGGAGTTTCACAAATATATCGATCTAAATTGATCGATAACACCAAGAAGAGGAGATATATCCGAGGATCAATCGGATCTGTGACATTCACGGGCGATGATATCCTCGAAGGCTCATTCAGCTATACGGATATAGCTGTTAATAGTGCGGATATCAAACTTGGTGGCGTGTTTGTCGGAAGCCTTAAGCTCACATTCCTCCCCAGCGTGATCAATCGGATTCCCAGAGGTTCTTGGCGAGGAAGAACGATTAATATCGAGATCGGTCTTAAGATTGGAACAGATGCCATCGAGTATGTTCCGTTAAAGCCATACATCATAGACGAGGCGAATCATACATCGATAGGAATCGATATATCAGCTTACGATGCAATGAGTAAGTTTGATTCATCGATACAGATGAATGTGTCATCTGGCAATCTGTATGGCATGGCATTGCTTGCCTGTCAGAATTGTGGTGTGGAATTCGGCATGACATCGGCAGAGATGCAAGCTCTTCCGAATGGCGATCAGATCATCGGTCTGTACCCCGATAACGACATCGAGACATGGCGTGATCTGATCTCTTGGATCGCTGTGACGATAGGCGGATTCGCAACGATTGATCGTGAAGGGAAATTGGTCTTCCGCACATGGCACACAGAACCAGATTTTACGATTGGCGTTGATAGCAGATTCTCTGGAGGTTCATGGTCTGATTTTTCTACTCGGTATACGGCGGTTACATTGACCAATATCGATGATGGATCGCAAAGGTATTATTCGATTGCACAAGATGATGGTCTTATTCTTGATCTCGGTTCGAATCCTCTTATGCAATATGGGATAAACGAGGTCATCGAGCAACAGGCGAGGAATATTCTCACAGCTATTCAGAACATGAATTATACGCCATTCTCAAGCACATCTCTTATCGATCCAGCTTTGGATCTTGGAGATGTCATATCATTCCCGAATGGTGTAGCTAACAATTCCATCGGATGCGTGATGAGAATAGACTTCTCCTTCCGTAAAGGAGCTACTATCAAGGGTTACGGAAAGAATCCAAGTTTGTCTGGGGCAAGGTCTGCACAGGACAAGGCTATCGCTCAAAATGCGAAGAAATCGCAATCTGATTCCATCGTGCATTATACTTACGTCAATACATCTTCATTGACGTTGTCGACAACGCCACAGAGATTATTCCGTATAGCTTTCGCAACAGCGGATCAGACCGATCTGGATCTGTGGTTCGAGACGAAGATTCTATCGGAATTGGATGGCGATACACAGGCAATCAAGTATGAATATTACCTTGATGGCAACAAATTCGATTATGAGCCTGTCGATACAATCGGAGAAGATGGATATCATTCGTATCCTCATCCTTTTTGGTTTCTCCAAGTAAGCGGTGGCGAGACTCATTATTGGGAAGTGAAGGCTTCGGTAGATAGCGGAATTGCAGAGATTGATATCGGTGATATCCATGCCATGCTCCGTGGACAGAAGCTTGCCGCACAGGTCAAGTTTGACGGCAACATCGAGATTACAGACGAGTTCGAGCCGTTTATCGCAGGCTTCGACATCGTGGCTCTTTCCGATTCCGTATCGCTGGCCACGCAGAGACCGCAGACGATCTCGCTGTCGGATTCTTATTCTGCATTTGTGGCAGGCTTCGATATCGTAGGTCTTGCAGATAACGTAAGATTGAGAACGGCTTATGTACAGTTCAATATCGTGTCCGAGGACGACGACTTCAATATCGTTTCCGAGGACGGACAGTTCAACATCGTAAGTGAAGGAGGATATGAATAATGGCTGATAGTGATAAGAAAATATCGGCATTTACCGCAGGAACAGTAGACCAAAGTTCGTATTTCTTACAGGCGAATAATGGCTCTTCCTCGAAGGTAAGTGCCGAAGACATCGGTGACTTTGTGAACACCTCACAGACATATAGCGGTCTTAACACGACCGCAAAGTCTGTTGTCGGGGCGATAAATGAGACGGCAGGAAAGAAGTTGCCTGCAACATTGACAGCAGGCTCAACCTCGCTGACCTTCACAGATTCTGCTATCACGGCAAATTCGCTGATTTCCGTCTATACCGAGGGCGGTCTTTTGTATAACTCGATTACAACGGCTGTCGGCTCGGTGGTCTTGACATTCGATGAACAGGCTACCGATGTTGCTGTGGTCTTGATAGTGAGGTGATTGTATGGCGATTCTAATTCAGAGTAATAAAAAGCCTTCCGTCAGTTATCCCGAACAGACAGGGGCGATTATAACCTTCAACTCGCAGTATGCAGGGTTGCCGTTGAAGGCTCACAAGGTTGCCGTGACAGCAACGCAAAGCGGTAGCGGTACACCAAGTCCCGATAATGTGAGACCTATAAGCGGACACGATATTATCATCATTAGTCATAGCGGTGCAGATACATCTAACCCTACTGTTCATACTATTCAAATAGGCTCGACAGTTTACGGCGGTGAGTATGATGCAAGAACAGGAGTGTTGACGGTTACGCATAAAGGCGGTATTTTTGATGGTTCGGCTGATGAAAATTGGCAGTATCATGCGAGTTCTACTTCGTTCTATCTCGAAAATGCTTTTGTTGTTGATAATTCCTTTAGAACATCAAATATTTGTACTTGTAATTATTTGAAGGAAAGTCAATTTATATTAAATTCCGCAGATATGAGAGATAAGCCTGATAATATTTTTTGCAATCAAGACTGGTGGTATTCACATAGATTATGGGTAAAAATGACGCAATTTTCAGACGCAACAACATTTAAGGCTTATTTGGCTAATAATCCGCTTGTAATTGTTTATCCGTTATCAACACCACAAACAATACAGTTACCGCCTTGCCTGATAGATACACTTGAGGGTGTGAATAACATCTGGGCGGATACGGGCGATACGACAGCACAGTACATAAAGATTGGATAAAGATTGGAGGCTAAAGAATGTTACAAGGAAAAGCAAGATTGAGCCTGTTCCGTAAGGGCATTGAGGTTCACAGGGTAGAGAAAAAGAACACGATTACAGGCTATGCACAGGCTCTGTTCAAGCAGGGCAACTTCGGTATGCTCGCCAATTCGAGCAAGTTGTTGCCTTTGAACGACAACTTCTTCAAGGGCTGTCTGATGACGGATGTTCCTAATGATCCATCTTTGCTGATGATTGCAGGAAACGCTAATGTAGTTGCACAATGCTCTAACGATGCATATAGTGGAGATAACCTCAAGCGAGGCTCGTACAATGCGAATGAGAGCGGAATCATCACTAATGGATATCGTCACGTCATGGATTGGGGAACGTCACAGGGCAATGCTGAACGGATTGCATCGGTCTGCTTGTGCCGACCGAGCATCGGTGCGACAAGAATAATTCAGAGCGGATCATTCGAGAACGAGACAGATATGCCATTCGAACACCTGTCAGCAGATACGAGCCTTCTCGACCTTGCAAACAATATCGCAATCATTGATTACGACAAGGAAGTCGGATATGGATTTGCCTACGCTTCGGGAACGATTACGATAACGGAGTATAAGCTGTTAACGAAGATCGTCAATCTTCTCGGTGGTGTCGGTTCTTGGGCGGAATCGGAGGCTCACACTATCACACAGACGATAGCCAACTACTCGGACAATTTTCGCAATCTGTCAATTTCCTACACGGGTGATAAGATCCATGTTCTCACTCATGCCACAAACGGGAATGTCCTCAATGACTACGCTATTGATACGAGCGATTGGACGTGTACGGCAACTTCTCACACTTATAGTGGAGTGTCTTTTCAACAGAATTACGGCTATTCGGCACAGCCTTATAAAGATGTTATGCCGATAATAAATGGTCGTGTTTGGGCATATTCTAACAACGGACAGAAGATAGTCTCATGTAGTCTTACAAACGATGCCGATGTCGAATCCTACGATAACCCGATCTATACTGTTCTCGGCATTAGTGGAGATGTTACATATAACGGATCTTCGGTTCTGCTTCCTAACGGAGATTGGTACAAGATCGGGTATGGCGGAACGGCTGTCAACTATGGCATTTATTACCACAACAATCAGTTCTATCTCGTACAGAATCCGATCAACTCGAGATCCGTCAATCAGTCTTCACTCCATTCCACAGGATTCGGAGGAATCGTCAGAATCGGTTCAATGAATAGCAAGAACAGTTCGAGTGTATGGCTTGACACTTGTTATCCTTTTGTATCAACAGTTGCGAATCTCGACGAAGCTGAAGCGGTCAGAAAATCTTCGGATCTCACTATGAAGCTACAATATGAAATAACAATAACAGGAGGATAAGACTATGAAGAATTTATCTAACGTTGTTTGGTGGAAGAAGGCAGGCATCAGAGCCTTAAAGACATTCTGCCAGACAGCGATTGCATCCATTGGATGTGCAATCGTGATGGAAGATGTGAATTGGATCGCTGTCGGTTCAGCATCTCTTCTGGCGGCGATCTTGTCCATGCTCACTTCATTGGCAGGATTGCCCGAGGTAGAAGAGTAATGAACATAGATGGAGGAATAATTATTTCGGCTTTCATGTTGGCCATCTCTGTGGTCAATCTGCTAATTGCCCAGAGACGCAATTTGAAGGGTGACACCAAGGCTGATGAGGCAGAGAGGAATTCTCTTCGGGAAGGCATCTTCAAAGCTAACATGAAGCTCGATATGGTATGTAAAACAACAAGCGATATCCAGACGGATATCAAGGCTATGAACAGCAAGCTCGAAGAGCATGGACAGAAGATTGCTGTGATCTCTCGGGATCTTGAGACAGCATTCGTCCGCATTGATGAGCTTCGAGAGAAGATCGACAGAGAGGAGAATGTAAAATGAATAGTCAGATTGAGAAGGTGGTCTCTCTTGCCAAGAGTTATGTGGGGACAGGAGAAGAACCGAAGGGAAGTAACAGGAACAGATTCGCCAAGATGATCGATGAGGAATTCCCCGATTTCTACAATGGCAAGAAGAATGGATCAGCTTGGTGTGATGAATTTGTCGATGCCATATTCCTTGAATCATTCGGGGAAGAAGAAGCCTTGCGTCTTCTGTGCCAGCCAAAAAAGAGTTGTGGAGCAGGATGTAAGTTTTCGGCACAGTATTATAAGAATGCTGGTAGATTCTTCGATAAGCCAGAAGTGGGAGATCAGATCTTCTTCTATGTCGGTGGGGACATTAATCACACAGGCATCGTCACCAAGGTTGATGAGAAGAAGGTTTATACTGTAGAAGGCAATTCTGGAGACATGGTCAAGGATCATTCCTATAACAAGGAAGGCAATAAGAAGATCGCTGGCTACGGAAGACCGAGGTGGAAGGAAGAATCACAGGCTGTCGAGGACGCAACTCCTACGAAGCCTATCCAGAAGCCTCTGGATGCCCCCCAGAAGAGCCTCGAAGTTATCGCCAAGGAAATCATAGCTGGTAAGTGGGGGAATGGCACAGAGAGGCAGAAGAAGCTCACAGAGGCAGGCTATGATTATGCCAAGGCACAGGCAAAGGTGAATGAGATCCTTGCCGCCAAGAAGCCAGAAACCTCTTCTGATACATTCTGTGGTGTTGTTAATACCACAAAGAGCAAGTTGAATATCCGAGCAGGAGCTGGGACGAATTATCCAATCATCGGTACGTTGGAGAAAGGCACGAAGGTACAGCTTAAGATGTCGGTACAGGGTTGGCACAAACTTGCCAATAGGAATGGCTATGTGTCAGCCAATTACATCAAGAAGATATGATGCCAGAGGCGAATTAGGCTCATCGACCATACAAGATAAACTTCCATGTTGTTTGAATCCCCAGCTTTCGCCTCTGCTGGGGATTTTGCTATTTTAGGCAAATTTGACATTTTATCGACTATATGGTATACTATATATAGGGTGGATACCCAAAGAATCTTGACAATTAAGGAGGTCAAAAAACATGAACAGAAAGGATTTGGACATGGGCAAGATCGTTAAGAGGTACAACAACATGATGTACTTCATGTGCTTGGATCATCTAACCATAGGCACAAGATTTTCCGAGGACACAGAAGGCTGGAATCTTCGAGATATGGTTTCAGAGGCACAATACCAGCTGGATCTTCATTACGATGAGGACACCATGACAGGGCAGGAGAGATATTCTGAATGTGATGGCGGCAGGCAATGGCGAAAAGAAGTGGGCAGGCTTGCCCGATTCATTGCAGCATATGCTCCATACATCAAGAATCTGGAGTGCAAAGAAGGACATTGCTCGAAGTACGATTGACCGATGGAGCTGGGAGGCGATGCTTCCCAGCTTTTTGCCTCTTGCATCCTGTTTGCGTATATGGTACACTATGTACATCTAATACATGGAGGTACACAACAATGACAAAGGCAGAATTAAGAAAGATCGCACAGCAGGCTCTTGAGAGTGAGTATGGTTTTGCTCCTTCTATCAATAAGATAGTTCTTCTCGAAGCTAATGGAGAAGGCACTTATATTCTTTTTGAGGTAAAGGGTAAGGAATATTGCTTCGACAGCCGTCTGTTGATTGATGGCACTATTTGGGTTGGCAAAGGAACTATTGAGAAGAGAGAGGAGGTATAAGGCAATGGCAGACAGGATCGTAATTCATTATTCTCTTGCGGCATTGAAGGCAGAGAGAGCAAAGCTGGCAAGAATCCAGCAGAGAGAGTATCAGACCAGAGGCAATACACAGAGATGCCAAGAGATCTGGAAGCAGATTGAGGCTATCGATGCACAGATCGAGAATAGAATGAAGGAGGTATAAGAATGGCTGTCCATACAATGCAGGAGTTGAGGCAATTCCAAGCGATGCCTTTGCCTGTGAAGGTAGCTCTTACTCAAACAAGAATAAGGGCATGGGTTGATTATTATGGCAAGGACGGGGTATATGTATCATTTTCTGGGGGCAAGGATTCCACAGTATTGCTCCATATAGTAAGAGAATTATATCCCGATATCCCTGCGGTGTTTGTTGATACAGGCTTGGAATATCCCGAGATACGAGAGTTTGTTAAGACTTTCGAAAATGTAACATGGCTCAAACCAAAGATGAACTTTCGACAGGTAATAAAGAAATATGGGTATCCATTTTTCTCGAAGGAAATATCAGAAGCTGTCGAGTATAGCCGAAAGTACATAAGAGAGATAGTCCAGACAGACAGACAGACAGACAGACAGACAGACAGACAGACAGATAATAGGAGCAAACTTCTTTGCCGATCTGTTAGGAATAGAGAGGCGAGGGGAAGCGAAATACTCAAAGGATTATCTCAATCTGAAGAAGGGGATTATCCCTAAATACGATGGTAAGTACGGATTACCTGTCAGAGTTCTTGAATTATTAGGGAAAGTACCTCATACCGAGAAAGGCAGAATGACAGACGAATATTCCAAGAGATATGATAAAAGCAAATATCAATTCATGCTGGATGCTCCATTCGAGATTAGCAATAAATGCTGTGCGGTAATGAAGAAAGAGCCAGTCAATCGATATGCCAAGGAAACAGGCAGACATCCGATTACAGGGCAGATGGCTCAAGAATCACGTCTTCGCACATCAAAATGGCTCAAGTATGGATGTAATGCATTTAATTCAAAGAAACCTATGAGCAATCCGATGAGTTTTTGGACAGAGCAAGATATATTGAGATACATCAAGGAGAATAATATTCCGATATGCTCGGTATATGGCGATATAATCCCAGATAGCGGCGAAGAAATAGAAGGGCAAATGGAATTGGCGGATTTTGGGTTATCGAAAGATATGAGACCATTGAAGACAACAGGGTGCGATAGAACAGGATGTATGTTTTGCGGATTCGGATGCCATTTGAATAACGATGATCGCTTCTCCAGAATGAAGGAAACTCATCCTCAAATCTATGACTACATCATGAGACCGAAGGAAGAAGGCGGTCTGAATTATAAAGAGGTAATCGATTGGATCAACGAGCATGGGAATTTACATATTCGGTATTAAGGAGGCAGACAATGAAAATAGTAATTGATAAAGAGGCGATTATCAAGGCATTTACGATTGCTCTTTATGCGGTAACAGGCGGAGATTATAGCGATGTAAAAGATGCCGTGAAAGAAGTGTTGGAAAAAATCGGCTATGAGCCTTATGAAGAAAAACAAAAGGGCAAGTGGATAGGAGAAACAGATGAACACCTCAAAGGAATGTATCGCTGTTCTGTATGTGGAAGGCGAGTAGAAGATTTAACTGATGATGTAAAAATTCATATTGGTTGGGAAGATTGTACAGTAGCGGATATTTATCCATTCTGCCATTGCGGAGCAGACATGAGAAAGGAGGAAGTATGAGGAGGTATTCGGGGAGGCTATATAAGAGCGGAATCGCATTTTGGAATACGATGTCGGAATTATATGAAAAGCCTGTAGATTATCTGCGTATGCAAGGAAAGGAGATTGAAGAATGAACATTATAACAGCAGATGCACTCGAATATCTTCCAACAATGGAGGTTGATTCGGTTGATGTAGTCCTCACTTCTCCTCCATATAATCGGAAGAGGAATGACAAGTACGCAGAATACGATGATGACATTGAGGATTACTATGGCTTCCTCAAGACTACCATTGATGAATTGTTGAGAGTATGCCGAAAGTGGATATTCTTCAATATACAGGCTACATATTATAATCGAGCAGATGTTTATAGGCTCATCGGAGAGTATGCAGATCGTATTCAGAATATCATCATATGGAATAAGAAGAACCCGATGCCTGCGAATGCAAACAATATCACCAATGCTTACGAGTTTATCATAGTCTTCGGAGATAAGCCTCTACAGAGCAATTTCACATATACGATGAATTCGATATCGACATCCGTCAATAATGATATGCCAAAAGAGCATAAGGCTGTCATGAGCCTTGATGTTGCCGAATGGATAATCAATATGTTTACGAAACCAGAAGACATTGTATTGGATTGCTTCTTCGGGACAGGAACAACAGGAGTTGCTTCCAAAATGCTTGGAAGAGATTTCATTGGCATCGAGATCAATGAGAAATATTCGGAATACGCAAAGAGAAGAATCGAAGGAATATTAGAGGATTCGAAAGAATCTCATCAAATCACTTTAGATGATATTCTTGCAGAATAAGAACATATGATATAATCCAAGAAGGAGGAAGTAATTATGGAAAACAATGATAACATTGTAATGAGCAAGTATGCATTCGAGAGGATGCAGACCAAGGACGAGAAGAATGATCGCTGGAGGAATATCATCATTATTACGCTGATCATTCTTCTGGTAGTTACCAATGCCATGTGGCTCATAGCTTGGAATCAGTATGACTATGTGGATTCAGAAGAGTATTCTGTGGATGTTGATTCTGGCGAAGGTGGCAACGCTAACTACATTGGCAACGATGGAGAAATCTATAATGGCGAGAGTGACAGTAACTCGTAGGAGAACAAGATCAAGAGTTAACAGGAATGGTAGCTCTGGTACGAGAGTTAGGCGAAGGAGAAGATGATGATTAATCTGGATGATGTAACCAATGAGCAAATCGCACAGGCGATAGATTCATGGATTCATTCAGAAAGAGATCGGATCATTCTCAAGAAACGACTAATCGATGGATATACCTTCCAACAGATAAGCGATTACCTTCACGATGAACATCAGATTGAGCTATCGGTACGTCAGTTGAAGAATATCATTCCGAGGCTGGAAGATAAGCTCTTTAGACACATTTAGTTGATTAAAGGATTATGTACCTCTTTTGATCCTTTTATCCATTCCTTTCTGAAATGCCCTATGCTGGAAACAGCATGGGGTTTTTCTATTGCACTTAAATTTCACTAAACAAGCACCGAGAATACATCGATATTACTAACCGATAAATCGAGAATTAAGCCATAGGAGGTAAATGCCTATGGCTTATGTTTATTTCAACAATAATCCGCAGAATCAAAGGGTAGGTGATTGTGCCGTAAGAGCTGTCAGTAAGGCTCTCGGTAAAACATGGGAAGATGCCTATTCAGCCTTATGCTCAACAGGATTCGAGTATTGTGATATGCCTTCCTCCAATTACGTTTGGGGAATGCTTTTGAGGCGTTACGGATTCAATCAGAAGATGATTCCTTCTATATGTCCCAATTGCACCACAGTTGCCAGATTTGCAGAAGAACATCCGAATGGTCGGTATGTTCTCGCTTGCCAGAATCATGTTGTTTGTGTCGATTCTGGGAATTGGTACGACAGTTGGGATTCATCCGATGAGATTGTCCTTTATTACTTCGAGAAACAGGAGGATTAAATTATGGCTTACAACAACTATTTCCCACAGTATCAACAGGCATACCCACAGGCATATTATGGAATGCCTCAAAACCAGCCTACGATGCCCCAGAATACACAGCAGAACCAAGGTGGTGGAATTCCTTGGGTACAGGGAGAGGCGGCGGCTAAAGCCTATCCTGTGGCTTCTGGACAATCGGTCTTATTGATGGATTCCGAGAATTCGACATTCTACATCAAGAGTACGGATGCCAGCGGAATGCCACAGCCTTTGAGGATCTTCGATTACAAGGAGAGATCTTCCCAGAAGACCGAGGCTGGAGTAGTCAAGAATACACCTAACGACTATGTGTCCCGATCCGAATTCGATGAATTCCGAGAAGACGTTAAGAAGAGTCTGAAGAGAATAAGAGAGGAGGACGAAGCAGATGGCTAATCCTTTATATAACCAGCTTCGAGGGAATTCGTCTAATCCTATGATCCAGAGGCTGATGGAATTCAAGAAGACCATTAACGGGAATCCACAGCAGATCGTCCAGAATATGCTCAATTCTGGCAAGGTCACACAGGCACAGATGAACCAATATGTCCAACAGGCAAACGAGATTTACAAGGCTCTCGGAGGAAAAGTTTAGTATTACTAAACTTTTGGGGTATAGCAAAAGGCTCATTACCCAGAGCCTTTAGATGGGGGTTGAATCTCGGGCGAAACCCAACCGAGAGATATATTACCAATGATTTTCTTATGTTGCAACAGGAAAATATAAAAATTTATAGTAAAGGAGATGATTTAATTGAGTCTTACGACAGGTGAGATGAGTTGTGCAGACATAGCGGCGGTTATGGGTGCAAACAGAAACGACAATGGCTTCGGTGATATGGGAAGCGGTTGGTGGCTGATATTGCTCTTCCTTATCTTCGGTAATGGATGGGGCAACGGCTGCGGCGGAGGTAATGGAGGTGTAGGATCTCTTTATCCGTGGATGAATCAGACCGAGACCATCAACGATGGATTCAGAGATCAGATGCTCAATTCCAATATCACTTCCATCCGTGACAGCATCGGGGATATCTCCACACAGCTTTGTAACGGCTTCGCAGGAGTAGAGCAGGGAGCAAATGCAAGACAGATTGCTAATATGCAGACCGCTTTCGGTATGCAGACAGCGATGAATCAGGGATTTAATTCCCTTGGTTCGCAGTTGGCACAGTGCTGTTGCGATCAGCGTCTTGCTACTTGCCAGACGCAGAACATCATTCAGAGCGAGGCTTCTGCTACGAGATTTGCTGATGCAAATAACACAAGAGACATCATTCAGAGCCAGAGCAACGGAACGCAGGCTATCCTTGATAAGCTTTGTCAGCTCGAATTGGATGGTGTTAAGGCACAGGTTGAGGCGAAGAATGATCGCATTGCAGAATTGCAGAGACAGCTTTCCGAGGCTAATCTGCACGCTTCGCAGACAGCACAGAACGCTTTTATCTCACAGGGATTCTCTAATGAGGTTGATGCTTTGTATAACAGGCTTAATAGCTGTCCTGTTCCTACAACTCCTGTCTATGGCAGAACACCTATCTTCACTTGCGGAAGCAATAACGGATGTGTATGTAGCGGTAACACCTTTTTCAACTAATTAGGAGGGAATGTCTATGGCAGAATATGTAACTATAAATGATGCATTAGTTGCCTTAAATGGCACTATTCCATTCAGTCGAGTTTCTATCCCTTGCAATACAGGAAATGTAGTTCCGCTTGCTGTTGGGGTTCTTAATCTGAAAGGCAACACTCCTAATAGATTCGCAAGGTATAAGGTGAAGTTGCAGGCAAATATGCAGATTCCCGAAGGCGGTGATGTTACACCGATTGCTTTAGGAATTACAATCAACGGAGTTTTAATTCCCGAGAGTGTAGCAATATTCACACCACAGGCGGTTGAGGAGTACGGATTTATTCATTCCGAGATAACTATAACTGTTCCTTGTGGATGCTGTGTTTCTGTTTCCGCCGCTTATGTTGACGGAACAGAAGATGATCCTGCAACGACACCTACACCTTCAATAAATGTCAGACGCTACGCATCTATATCTGTTGAAAGAATCGCATGAGGAAGGAGGAAGTCAAGATGCACACTTATTATGATGCCAAGGAAATGCTTCACAAGGAGCTGGCTGATATCGTTAAGAAGGGAGAGCTTTCGGCTGGTAGTTTAGAGACTATCGACAAGCTCCTCAATTCCATCAAGAATGCTTGCAAGATCATCATGTATGAGGAGTATTCCGAGGATGGCTATTCCTATGCCGATGGGGATATGGATATGGCAAACTACTCATATGCAAGAGGAAGAGGATCACAGGCAAGACGAGACAGTATGGGAAGGTATTCTTCTGAAGGCGATGGTGATTATTCCAATGCCAGAGGTCGAAGGATGTACTCTCGTAGAGGCGGAAGATATTCCTATGCCGATAGCGATAAGGAAGAGAAGATAGAGATCCTCCGAGACGTTATGGGTGAGTCTTCATCAGAAGACGAGAGAAGAATGATCCAGAAGATCATCAGAAGGATGGAGAACGACTAATGTTCACCAAGAATGAGATTCTCGATGCGATAGACGAGCTGGAGGAAGCTCCAGCCACATATCAGAATGCGGAGAAGCTCGCCACATTCTATTCCCTGTATGACCATCTCTTCGTGAAGCAAGAGCCGATGAATCGCATAGAATCGATCCGAGAAGTAATAGTAGGGAAATATGGGGATTCAGAATTCATGCGAGTGATCGAAGGCAAAAAAGCGGAAGACATATGGTCTGTGATGGATGAACTGATGCAGACGATCAGAATGCTTCAGCCAAGGCTATACAATGCTACCATCGAAAAGCTAAAGGAATAGCTCATAAGGAGAGGTGTAATGCCTCTCCTTTTTCTTTGGAAAATTTTATCTTGACAATGGTTAGAACATAGCGTACCATATACTCATAATCCAAGATATACAGGAGGACACGCAAAATGATGAAGCATGAGTTTGAGAGAATCGCAGGTTACGAGGTTTCCACAGAGGATTACAATAACATCATCGAGCCTATGTATATGGCAACAGATCTCTCTAAAGAGGATTTCGTAAAGGTTATCGATAAGAAGAGATTCGCTTTGAAGCCTTTGAAGAAGATCGTTAAGGAGATGAAGGAATGTGCAGAGAGTCTCAAGGAATCCTGTACACACTACACAGATTCCGAGACGAAGGAAAGGCTCAATTCTCTCGCATTAGAGTATGCCGAGAGAAAGTATGGAAAAACAGCACAGTTCCTCATCAATGACAGAGAGAGATTTGCTTGTTATTATCCGATATCAATCGACATTCATTCCACGGACACATACAAGACACTTGAAAAGGTAATGCTTATCTAATACAAAAGGGAGGAGGATATCCTCCTCCCTATGTTGATACACCATCATTTATATGGTACACTAATAAAATCAAGGCGAGAGCCATGATTAATATTATCCAAGAGGAGGTACAACATATGACATTGTACGAAATTAATCAAGCTATTGAGGAGGCGATCCTCAATATCTACGCTAACGTAGACGAAGAAACGGGTGAGGTATCGGACGAGGCGATGGAGGCTCTTACAGATCTCCAGATGGCGAGGGATGAGAAGCTCGAAGGTATCGGTTGCTACATCAAGAACCTTGAGGCTGAAGCCAAGGCGATCAAGGAGGAAGAAGAGGCTCTCAAGAAGAGACGTGAAGCCAAGGAGAAGCGAGCGAAATCTCTGACGAAGTATGTCGCATCTATGCTCGGAGGGGAGAAATGGGAATCTACGAAGGTGTCTTATACATTCCGTAAATCCAAGGCTGTCGTGATCGATGAGGCATACATCGAGAACATTCCTTCCGAATATCTGATAGCTCAAGATCCGAAGATCGATAAGAAGGCTATCAAGGCAGATATCGAGGCTGGTAAGAATCTCGAAGGTATAGCTCATATCGAAGAGCGAATCAATATGTCAATCAAGTAAGGAGGAAAGCGATGATCATATTTACATTGGCATTAGGCATTCTGATCGGAGGATTCCTTGGGGCAATTGGGATGTTTCTCTTCATAAAGGAGACGAGGATTGACTATGAGTTTATTCCCGAAGACGAAGAGAAGCCAGAGATCAGAGAATCGAAGAAGGATATTGATATTGACGATCCTTGGGACGATAAGGACATCAACGAGATTATCGAGGAGGAAATAAAATATGGCGGATTCTAACAAGAAATCAGCATTCGAGATTCTGAATGCTATCAACGTGAACGAACACACAGAGAAGAAGAATGGTCTCACCTATCTATCGTGGGCATGGGCATGGCAGGAAGTTAAGAAGGCATTCCCCGATTCCACATATACCATCTATGAGAATGCGAATGGATGGAATTACTTCACAGATGGTCATACTTGTTGGGTAAAGACGGGAGTTACAATAGATGGTCTGGAGCATATTGAATATCTTCCTGTAATGGACTACAAGAACAGGAGTATTCCAATCGAGAATGTAACGTCATTTGATGTCAACAAGGCGATTCAGAGGTCTCTCACCAAAGCCTGTGCCAGACATGGATTAGGCTTATACATCTATGCTGGCGAGGATCTCCCTTCAGATGTTGGCGAGGAAACTCCTACACCAGCACCGATAAAGAAGCCTGTGGCGAGGAAAGCAACAAAATCAGCTCCAGAAGCTCCTCATAAGCTCGTCTGTGCCAGATGCGGTAAAGAGATCGTACCAGAGCGAGGCTACACTCCAGAGGCGATTGTGGCGGCTACAAGCAAGGTCTTGGGTAATGGCTATCATCTTGCCTGTGCTACAGCGGAGAAGGCAGAAAGGGGGATGGCATAATGCTGAACCAGACGATCATACAGGGGAGGCTTACGTCAGATCCAGAAGTTAAGGAGACTCCTTCTGGTGTGACGATAGCTAACTTCACATTAGCTTGCGAGAGACCGAAGAATAAGGACGGAGAGAAGATCACCGATTTCCTTAACTTTATCGCCTTCAATAAGATGGCAGAATTCATCCAGAAATACTGTACCAAGGGAAGGATGATCATCGTGTCGGGAAGAAATCAGAGTAGGAATTACGAAGGATCAGATGGGAAGATTCATACAACCTATGAGATTCTTGTATCGGAGGTCAATTTCGCTGATTCGCCGAAAATTGAATTCTGATTAGGAGAATGATATAATTGAAGGGCGAACGGTCTGTGTTGGGTGGCTACAATGCAGACTTAACACAGACCATCCCTTCAATGATAGCCACATCGTTGAAGGGTTTTGTTTTTTAGGAGAAAAAAATGAAATATCGCAGACATAAGAATGGCAATTACACTTGCATCGACAATCATGTGTTTAGAGATAATTCTTTGAGTATGAAAGCCAAAGGCCTTCTTGCGCAAATTTATTCCCTACCAGATGATTGGGAGTATTCCGTTAAAGGATTAACTTTGCTTTTTTCTGATGGCAAAGATGCGGTAAATAACGCATTACAAGAGCTTATAGATCATGGCTACGTCATAAGGTCGCAAAGAACAAATAGGCTGGGAAAATTCGATGGATATGAGTATGACATATACGAGACTCCCCAAATTCAAAATGCGGATAATCCGATTACGGAAAACCCGTCAACGGATAATCCGATTACGGAAAAATCGCACCAATTAAATACTAATATATTAAATACTAAAGTATCAAATACTAAAGAATTAAATATAGAGAAAGAAAGTAAACCAAAGAAAGAATCTTCGAGATTTATTCCACCTACCATTGAAGAGGTATCAAATTATTGCAACGAAAGAGGGAATAGTGTTAACCCCCAGAGGTTTATCGATCACTATACTTCTAATGGGTGGATGGTAGGAAAGAATAAGATGAAGGATTGGAAGGCGGCTGTGAGAACATGGGAGAGGAATTCTTTCGATCGGAAGCCAATTTCGAAACCACAGGAGTCGTTTGTTAATCCGTTTGCAGAATTAGAAAGGGAATTAGGCTATGACACAGAAACAGTTGATCCAGCTCTTGAGGCAATTATCGGCAAACTACCCGAATGCCATGAGCAAGATAGACAGTAAAGAGCTTCTGAAAAATTGGGAGATGGCATTCGGGAATGAGGATGCCCAGACGATCTATATGGCGGCGAGACATCATATGGATGTGTCACCTTACTTCCCGACCATCTCTGATATCAAGAAGAGCGTTAATAGGGGACAATTGGTCTATGGGAGAGCTCCAGAAGCTCCTCGGTTGAAGATCCAAGGAGACGTCTCGGAAGATGCGATCTGTAAGTTAGAGAGATGTGTACTCTATCACGATCTCTGTAATGGTTTAGAAGACGGGAAATGCCCGTTTGAAGGTTTATAAGGAGGAAAACTTATGGGAAGAACAGAAGCATTGAAGAAGGCACAGAAGAGATACGATGGCAAGTGTAAGCAATTCCGCATTCGGTTAAGGATGGATAACGATTCCGATATCCTCGAATGGATGGAGAAGCAGGCATCTGTAACAGCCAGAATCAAGGAATTGATCAGAGCCGACATCGTAACAAAATCGTAACAATTAATCCTCTTGCATTCTTATCAGATATAGTGTACCATATTTACATAATCCAAGATATACAGGAGGTGCGTAAGCATGACACAGAAGATTTATTTGGTAAGAGACGCAGAGGCTGGGAACGTGATAGATCAATTCTCTTCTTACGAAGAGGCTATGGAAGCTATCAGAGCTTATGAGGAATCCGACAAGGAATACGGAATCTACGAAGAGGATTTTTACGAGGTTAAGGAGGTTACTATGAGAACAGTTGATTACTTTAAGGTTCAGGTAAAGTATTCGGGATCTTTCGAGGAGATCGAGGAGAATGAGTGGAAGGCGAAGGCAGATGCACAGGCTATTCGCTGTGATGCTTTTGATCATTCCGAGCTGATCGACGAGGATTCAGCCAAGAAGATAGATGGATCTATGTGGATCAGAAATATCTATCCTTGCAACAAGATCGCAGAGGTCGAATGGGCATATATCAGAGAGGAGGACGAAGAGTGATGATCGGATTGGCAATGGTCGTAGGTATGTTCGTTGGTTTCTGCTTTGGCTTTATTGTCTGCAACGTCAGAGATATCCAGCTTCTTCAAGATTGTGACAAAATGATGGAGAGAGCTGAACGAGTGATTAAGGAGGGCAGACGATGAAGGGAATAGCCTTATTTGTCACCATAATGGTTCTGTTTGCTCATCCGATCCCTATCAAGGGAGAATTACCATTCGAGGCATGGAGTCTCGAAAGAAGGGCATCAGAGGCTCAAATAGAGGACGTGGATGAATTCATCCTCCTGTCCAGCATCGTCGAGGCAGAATCGAACAGATCCCTAACCGATAACGAGGGGAGGATCATGATAGCGATCTGCATCCTAAATAGGGTTAACGATGCGGAAGGTCGATTTGGCGAAGGAATTACAGGCGTGATCAGCCAATCTGGACAATTCAGCACTTGCCGTAGGGCATCGGATGGCACATATTACTCTATTACGGATAGAACAGATCTATCAGATGCGGCTGTTATTGAGGCTGTAAGGCGAATTGAAGCTGGGGAAGCTCCACCTGTCCTCTGGTTTAATTGCATTGGGTATTCCATAGGCGAGCCTTGGGGAGAGGTAGGAGGAAACTATTTTGCCACATGAATACATACAAGATCATCTTATGGGTACAGGCACAACAGGAGCATATTGCAGGCGAAAAGGAATTAAATTCTATGGCATAGAGCTTTCAAAGGATCAATGCGATTATTCCATCGAAAGGATAAGAAAGGAGATAGGCGATGAAGGATTACTATGAGCTGGTAAAGGGCATAATGGAGAAATATCCAGATACAAGAGATGATGATATGAGGCTGTATGCCATTGTAGTACATCAGAAAACGCATTTGAAGCCTTCTGTGGCATTCTATGAGGCTATGTACAAACATTCCCGATATGGTCTTCCATCCTACGAGTCGGTCACCAGAGCGAGACGAAAGGTACAGGAGCAGGAAGAAGCCTTGAGAGGCAAGAAGTACAACGACAGGAAGAAGAGGCAGGAAGAATATAGGCAGGAATATACACCTTGGAGAGATTCGCTATAAGGAGGCAAAAATGGCTGGTATAACCAAAAGGGCAGAGAATGAATACAACAGCATTCGAGAAGAATGTACAGGATTAGCACAGCTTTTCGATATTTTGATTGAGCAAGGTATGGGTAGGGAAAGGCTTATATCTAATGCAAGCACAATAAAAGAAGCTATCAGCTATCTTCCTATGATAGATGGTATTATTGAAACAGAATTCCAATCATTGTTTGAAGCAAAATTCAAAGAAATGAATGAAATTAGAAATCGTTATAAGGAAAAGCTGGCAGATATACCTTCAAGAGAAAATAAGATAAGAGAAGGTGAATTCAATCTGAAACAGAGAGAGGCGAGAGTTAGAAAAGAAGAAATGAGGTTGCGAGAGAGAGAAGATTCTATTGCAAGAGAGAAAGATAAGATAGAAAAGGCAAAGAAAGAAATATATTCTTTTGAAACACCAGAAGCCAGAGATACAGCAAGAAAGGCTAATATGTTTCTTGATTATGCTCCTTCAAACCAATGGACACAAAAAGCTATTGCATGGGGATTAGGCTCAATTCTATCTGGTACGCCAATACCCGATTTTAGAAAGAAGCCTGATAATCAGAAAGATAGAGATTATTCTAATGATGATTTGCCCGATGGTTTTTATGAGTGATCGAACATATAAGAAGAGGCAGGAAGAATATAGGAGGGAATACTCCATCTGGGAGGTGGACAATGAGATATAAGTGTTTAGCCTGCGGTCGTGTTACGGAGAAACTCGGTTGGAAAGAGCGAGAAGGTGGAAGCGATAGTTTCTTCTGCGTTAAGTGCGGAACAGTAGATCCACCTATCGAGTTTATCGAGGAGGCTAATAAATTGACAAAAGACCAATTCGATAGCCTGTTCGATAGTGGTTGGAGGACGTAAGGAGGAATAAGAATGAGCGTTGAGAATAACAAAGTCTGTTGTAATTGCAGACACAATATCAGAACAGGTGAAATAGTTAATATTCAATGTCATTGCGAAATTGACGGCTCGTATATCGGTTATGTTCAATGTATGGAGCATTGGTGCAGGCATTGGAGCAAGGATAAGGAGGAAGAAGAATGAAGATAGTAATTGATATACCTGATAATGAAGTTCCCAAAAGACGAGAGATAGTAGAGATAGGGTTGCAGTTTATGGATGGTGAAGTATGCGAATGTACTTATCCTTTTCAAGTTCTTCCTAAAGGACACGGAAGATTGATTGATGCTGACTATTTGAAAGATGTGATTTTATTGCATAACTTTCATGGGAATAACAAAAACATTGTTCCTTATTCAGACAGAAGAGGATACAGATTAAGACAAAGAGAAGTTGATGAAGGCATTATAAATGCACCAACAATCATAGAAGCAGATAAGGAGACAGAGAATGAATAAAATCATAACATTAGTCGCTGTGATGTCACTATGGATCAATAAGGATAAGCCGAGGAGGAAGATATGAGGAATTACAAAAAGAAAGATGCAATTTGGAGTATCGACTACGATATGCACGAGGATAAGTGTTACGACAGACCATCTTGCCCAGAATGTCATGCTCCTGTCGGTAAAATCGCAAATGACGGAAAGTACAGGTGCTATTCCTGCCATAAGATATGTAATGTCGATCAGAAGATGCTCGATTGGTTTGCCGAGAGGGAAGGCGAGAAGATAGAAATGCGTGATTGTTTTAATTGTGGCGGCATAGGGACAAGCGAGGATCATCTTGTTAAGGATTACATTACCCTTGAATGGCAGACAGCTTGGGGAGTATGCAAGAAATGTGGAGCGAGGTTTATAGTATGACAGAAACAGAGAAGAGTCTATTGATAGGTGCGGCACAGACCATATCCAAGTATTGCAGGTCGCATATATGTACACAATGCCCTTTGAACATCGGGGACAGAAATGACAGCATCCAGAAGGCGCATTGCGTTTGTGACTATAATGTTCTGCATTTGCCAAGCACATGGAAGGTGGAGGAATTGAAGCAATGAAAGCGATAATAATCACAGCGATAATCTGTGCGACATTGGTGATGATCTCTTGGATCAATAAGGATAAGGTAAGGAGAAGATAATGACGTATAGCGTATATTGCATCCATCAGCCTTCTGGAGAATATAGAGATATTCTAACCGATGCTATTGGCTTATCCGAAAAGATCAGATTTCTCCAGAACGAAGGTTACCTCATCCTGTCGGTCTTGTACATCGAGAATGGATAATGTGATACAATTCTCATAATAGGAGGATTGCGTTATGAATCGGGCAATGTTTAGAAAACCGAATAAATATAAGAACCAACCGATCACTATCGATGGTCATAAATTCCCTTCCAGACGGGAGGCTAACAGGTATAGCCAGCTTTCTTTACTTCAGAAGGCTGGCATTATTCGTGATCTGAATCTCCAAGTGTCATTCGAGCTTCAGCCATCCTTCAAGCATCCCGAGACAGGCAGGACGATTCGAGCAATCAAGTATATCGCTGATTTCACCTATTATGATGAAAATGGTATCTTTCACATCGAAGATACCAAGGGATATCACACCAAAGATTATGAGCTGAAGAAAAAGCTCATGCTCTATCGAGGCAATGTTATAGAGGAGGTGTAATCATGGAAAACAGAAGTATCAATGAGGAATATGCGGAAATAGCCGCCAAGATCATTGATGAAGAGGAAATCCTTACCGATATCGCTAACAGCCATGCGACAATCGTGTATTTATCGTCAGATAAGGCTAAAAAGGCGAAGGATAAGATAATTCATGCCGAATGCGAGAAGATACAGGATAAGCATAAATGGGCGATTCCTGCCGATTATACGATTACTGTATATGAGCCTAATTGTATCGGCTTTACTGATGAGCAGATGAGAATCCTGCTTTTTCATGAGCTTCTGCATATAGATATCAGATTCAACGATGATAATACAGAGACATATTCCATCAGAGATCATGATTATGCTGATTTCAAGATAATAATCGACAGATACGGCACAGATTGGAGCAAAGTATGAACATTATTCAGATGAAGGTCAAGGATATAATTCCATATGAGAAGAATGCCAAGGCGCATGATAAAGTACAGATAGATAATGTGGCTGAATCAATCAAAAGATTCGGATTTGCACAGCCTTTGGTGGTAGATAAGGATAATGTACTGATAATCGGGCATTGTCGATTGCTTGCCGCCAAGAAGCTCAAGATAAGAGAAGTGCCAACAGTAAAGATGGATGAGCTTACAGATGAGCAAGTAAGACAATTAAGGCTTCTTGATAATAAGCTCAATGAATCTGATTGGGAATTCGATCTTCTCGCCGATGATCTTGATGGTCTCGACTTTGATGGATTCGAAATTGATTGGGGATTGCCAGACATTCTGGAAGAAGGCGAGCAGGAAATTGTCGAGGATGAGATTGATGAGAATGTCCCTGCCAAAACTCAATTAGGAGAAATATATCAATTAGGTGAGCATAGATTGCTTGTGGGATCTTCTACGGATGAAAAGGATATAAAAAGGCTCATGGAGGATGAACGAGCAAGAATTCTGTTCACTTCCCCTCCGTATTCCGATATGAGAGAGTATAACGGCAATAAAGATTTGTCTGTGAATAACATATCTCAATTCATAAGATGTTATAAACCATATGCAGATTATCAATGCGTTAATCTCGGCATACAGATTCGTAATCTTGAAATCAATCAATATTGGGATGAATATATTGATGTTGCAAGAAAAGCAGGATATAAGCTCATGGCATGGAATGTATGGGATAAAACGATGTGTGGCTCAATCGGGCAACAAAAATCCTTTTTCCCCACGAGGCATGAATGGATATTTGTATTTGGTACAGAATATTATGATTTGAATCTCACAAAGCCGAAGAAGGAATCTTCTGTTCATATATCGGGAACAAGAGCCGTAAGGCAGAAGGATGGTAGCACAAAGCGATCTACGCAAGGAGATACATCTCATAAATTCAAGAAGATGGAATCCGTATCAACTATCTGTTCTGAAACGGGAGCGATTAGAAGTGAGCATCCTGCCGTATTCCCAATTGCTCTCCCTTCTGAATATATTCAAGCTATGACCAATGAAGGAGATGTAGTAATCGAGCCTTTTGGAGGTAGTGGTACAACATTGATTGCTTGTGAGCAATTGAACAGGAAATGCAGGATTATGGAATTGGATTGCCATTATGCCGATGTTATTATCGCCAGATGGGAAAAGTTGACAGGCAAAAAAGCATTAAGAATAGAGGATTGATATGGGAGCTGGCAGACCTAAAAAAGATATCGATCAGAATCAATTCGAGAAATTGTGCGGCTTACATTGCACAGAGATAGAAATTTGCTCTTTTTTTGATGTAACCGATAAAACATTGAATCGCTGGTGTAGAGAAGTATATGGGATGAAATTCTCCGAGGTATTCAAAAAGAAGCGAGATATCGGAAATATCAGCATCAGAAGGAATCAGATGGAATTATCCAAGAAATCAGCATCAATGGCTATCTGGCTTGGCAAGCAATACCTTAATCAGACAGATGAGATATCTGTTACATCAAATCTCAAAGAGGATGATAAGGATGCTCTGTCGATTGCGTTTGAAGAGCTTACAAAGAATGGTTTAACTGAAGATGATAAGTAAAAAGCAAGCACAGATTCTCGCTTTCCCCGAAACATCTTATGATGCTCTTATATGTGATGGCTCTATCCGATCGGGAAAAACATCCATCATGTCCGTTGCCTTCATTCTGTGGGCAATGAAGAATTTCGATGGTAAGAATTTTGGCATCTGTTCCAAAACCGCAGGCACAGCAGATAGAAATGTAATTAGACCATTGCTGGCTATGTCTTATATTACGGATAGATTCCATATTAAATATACTGTTAATAAGAAGATGGAAGTATGGAATAAAGAGCATCACAATACATTCTATATTTTCGGCGGTAAAGATGCGGCATCATATCAGCTGATTCAAGGTATCACATTGGCTGGTGTCCTTCTCGATGAGGTAGCTCTTATGCCTCGGTCATTTGTAGATCAAGCGATTGCCCGATGCTCTGTAACGGGAAGAAGGCTCTGGTTTAACTGTAATCCAGAAGGGCAATTACATTGGTTTAACCAAGAATGGATTCTCGAAGCTGATGAGAAGAATGCTTTGCATCTTCATTTCACGATGGATGATAATCCTTCACTTGCGCCAGAGATCCGAGCAGGCTACGAGCGAATGTATTCGGGCATCTTTTATGATCGCTACATTAAAGGCTTATGGGTATCAGCTGAAGGTGTCATATATGCTGATATGTTCTCACCAGAGCGAAATATCATCAGCCAAGAGGATATAAAAAAGCTCGAATTTGAGCCTAAATGCTGGGTATCGTGCGATTTCGGTATTCAAAATGCAACAGTATATCTTCTGTGGCGAAAGGTAGCTGGGAAGCCTATATATATCATCACAGATGAATGGTATTATTCGGGCAGAGAAGAACAGAGGCAAAAGACAGTAAAAGGCTTGGTGGAAGGCTTGAAGAGCTTCCTCGGCGAGCTGAAGCCACAATATGTGATTATCGATCCATCGGCGGCGGCTCTCAAGGTTGAGTTACGGCAACAGGGATTCCGTACACTCGATGCTGATAATGCTGTGCTTGACGGAATAGCGAATACAGGCAAGCTCCTTGAGGATGGGTACATTCTTGTATCAGAGAAGTGCAAGCACACCATTGAGGAATTCGATCTGTATATGTGGGATGAGAAGGCGGCTGATAATGGCGAGGATGTACCGATTAAGGAAAACGATCATTGCATGGATGCTCTTCGATATTTTGTGAATACAGAAAAACTGTTCTATAAATGCTATAAGAAGCCAAGTGCATTTGGTTTCTGATATGATATATTAAAGGAAATAGATATTTTCATATGAAAATAGGAGGGGATTATGAAGACATATCAAGATTGGCTTACAGTTGCTGACAAAGATGAGAGAACCAGAATGCAATTCATTCATCAGCTCATCACCGAGCATAAGGCTTCTGCCAAATACAGACAGGCAAAAGATGGAGAAGCCTACTACTCTGGTCAGAACACTACGATCAAGCGATATCAGAATTTCATCTACAATAAATTCGGACAGGCTGTCCCCGATATGATCTCGGCAAATCACAAGATGGCTACCAGATTCTTTTATAGGTCTGTAATGCAAGCGAATTCTGTACTTCTTGGTAATGGAATCAATTGGAAGAATGGTCTTGGTGGGGAGGCTTTAGGCTCGGATTTTGACCGAGTCGTGATGAAGGCTGGACGTTTGGCACAGGTCGAAGGAGAATCTTTCGGATTCTTCAATAACGGCAAGGTCGAGGTTTATGGATATACAGAGTATGCTCCTCTTTATGACGAGGAGGATGGATATCTGAAGGCTGGAGCGAGATTTTGGCAGATAGATTCCGATAAGCCTCTCCGAGTAACGATGATGGAATTGGATGGATATACGGAATATCAGTACGACAAGGATCATCCTAATGGATTCGTCCGTACAGAGAAGAGACCATACATCATAATCAAGGAGATCACACCAGCTTTGGGCGAAGAGATAGGAGGATACGAAAACTATCCGACATTCCCTGTTGTTCCATGTTGGGCGAACGAATTCAAGAAGAGTGAGCTTCTTCCGATAAGAAGCACAATCGATGCTTACGATCTCCTGTCTGCCAAGTATGCGAACACTCTGGATGATGCGGCTTTGATCTATTGGACGATCACAAATTCTGGCGGTATGGACGATGCATCTCTTGCCGAATTCCTCGATAAGATGAGGAAACTTCATGCGGCGAATCTCGATGGCGATCAGACAGTAGAACCTAACACAGTAGATGTTCCAAGCGATTCGCTTGAGAGTATACTCGATAGATTGGAAAAGCAATTATATAAGGATTCGATGAGCCTTAACGTCAACGATCTCGCTTCTGGGGCGATCACGGCTACACAGATAGAGGCGGCTTATGAGCCTTTGAACGAAAAACTCGATGGCTACGAGGCAGAGATTACCGATTTCATCCGAAGGTTGTTGGTGGTCGCTGGAGTCGAAGACGAGCCTACATACACCAGAAGCATAATGGTCAACCAGACGGAGATGATCACGGCGGTAATGAATTCGGCATTGGTTCTTGACGAAGACTATATGACAGAGAAGATCATGACAATTCTGGGCGATAAGGACAAGATACAGGATGTCCTTGACAGACGAGCTGAAACAAATGTTAACAGGATGATGAATGGCAATGCCAATACACAGACGGAGTAACAGCGATCCCGATTGGATGGCGAGAATGCAAGATGAGGAGCTGAAATCCCTTGAAAAGAGGATTTCTGCTCTTTATGAAGAGGCGAGACATGATGTAACCGAGGAATATAATCGATTCTTTACCGATTTCCAACTTGAATACGAGAACAGGTTGGCAAAGGTGGAATCTGGGGAGATCCCCGAGGCTGATTTCCAGAGATGGTGCAGGAATAATATCTTACAGAGTAATCAATATCAATCAACGATTCGTATGCTCACCGATGTCCTTGTCAACGCCGATGTAGCGGCTATGGCAACAGTAAACGAACAGTTGCCGTATACCTTGGCAGAGAGCTATGATTTCATCTCTTCTCTTGGCTTCGAGGCGGCTGACAAGGCTGGAATAAGTATGGGTACATTCCAGATCTATAATGCCGATTCGGTACAGGCGATCATTAGGGATAATCCCGATCTTCTTCCTGTGGTGGATCTTCCCGAAGATGAGTTGTGGAATCGTAATCACATCAACAATGAGATTACACAGGCTATTATCCAAGGCGATTCGATGCAACAGGTTGCCCAGAGGCTTCAGAGAGTAGCCTCAATGGACAATAATGCGGCTATCCGTAATGCCAGAACAGCTATGACGGCGGCAGAGAATCTCGGAAGAAGTGAATCGGCAAGACGATTGAGGCAGAGGGGATTGCCCGTTGAAGAGGTGTGGAGTGCTACGCTTGACGGCAGAACAAGAGACTCTCATTTGCTTCTTGACGGGACAAAGAAGGATGAGAATGGCTATTATGGTGTCGGTATACTTAATGTGCCATTGAGATTTCCAGCAGATCCGAGAGGAGAAGGAAAAGAGATCTACAATTGCCGATGCCGAGAGAACGTCCAGATAGCTGGCATAGACCACAGTAGGGATGACGAGCTTTATGAGCAATTTATGCAAGAGAATCATCCAGAGGATTGGGCAGAATTGCAAAGCAGAAGAGCTGATCCGACAACAGGCGAAGGTCGAAGATGGCAAGAGAGACAGGATGCTCTTGAGAGACAGGCGAGATTGAGAAGAGAGAGACAGGTAATTGATGTACCTCCGATGTCCGAACAGAATATATCTACTACACCTACGCCTACACAAGAACAGTTAAGAGAAGCAATAGAAAAACACGGAGAAATGTGGGATTTATCGAATGAAGCAAGATACGATCTCGCTTCCGAATTCGCTCAAGAAACGGCAAACGAAGAAAACTTCTTTATGAATTCGATTGGCTATTGGCAATCTGTACCGAAAAGACCGAGAGGAGAACCTTCTCATGTCAGTTATAACAGAAGGACAGGGAAAAAATCGAGCGAGTATTGGTACACCGCAGAAGGTGTTATTAGAGGCTCTGACCATTGGGGGGCGGATGTTGCTTCTTGTTCATGGTTTATTGAAGGAAGAAGATACGGAAGAGATGGCGTAACTGTGGGAAGGCGAGAATACGCATTTATTAGTTGGGAGGATTTGAAACCGAAAGGTCTTATTTCTTTTAATAGGCAAACAGGAGTGTATGGATTAGTCGGATTCAGATTCGAAAAATAAGGAGGTAACAAAATGATTTATAAGATTATTGAAAAAACAACCGAAAAAACAATAGCTACAATCGATGAGGATGAAATTAACATTCTCGACAATATAAGATTCGAATTAATCAAGGAGGAAAAGGAAGATGGCACAGGTAACAAGCGTATCATTGACGGATCATTCCGAAGAAGTAATCGAGGCAATGAAAGATCAAGTGAATGATTGGTTAGATCTCATCGGTGAGGATGCCGCATCTACGGCGGCTAACAAAGCTCCTGTTGATACAGGCAGACTCAAGAATTCCATTTCTCATGCGGTTGTGGAAGATGAGAAAGCGGTGTACATTGGCACAAATGTCGAATATGCACCATATCAAGAATTTGGCACATCCAGAGGCATTGTCGGAAAGCACTTCATTCAGTTTGGTGCGACAGCTCATGCATCCGAGTATAAACAGCTCCTTGAAGAAGCTCTCTCCGAAGAGTAGAATGAAATAGGTATAGTGTTATCATCAGTACCTCCTTACTCGTTTGGCAGATGCGAAAGCGTCTGCCTTTTATTTGCTTTCATTTCTCTTTTATTTACTTGAAAATGATTTTCACTTGTGCTACAAATGAAGATAGAATCGAATATAAAAGAAAATATACCGAGGAAAAGGAGATTCACACATGGCACTTACAAGGAAATTTCTATCCGCATTGGGCATTGAGGCTGATAAGGTTGATGAGATCATCGAAGCTCACACAGAAACAGTTAATGGCTTGAAGGCTGACAGGGATAAGTACAAGGAGGATGCCGAAAAACTTCCCAGCATCCAGAAGGAATTGGATGAGCTGAAGAAAGCTAAAGAAGGGGAAGATCCTTATCAGAAGAAATTCGAGGATTTGCAGAAGGAATTCGATGATTACAAGGCTGATATCGAAGCGAAGAACACCACAGCCAAGAAAGAGAAGGCTCTCAAGGATATTCTCAAGGAGATTGGTGTTTCCGATAAGGTAATCGAGAATGTAATCAAGGTTTCCGACATGAGCAAGATCGAATTCGATGATAAGGGAGAAGTGAAGGGCAAGGAAGATTTGAAGAAGAGCCTTACGTCCGAATGGTCTGGCTTTATTGCTACCAAGAAGAATGAAGGTGCGAATCCTGCTAATCCTCCTGCCAATAATGGCAATTCGTCAATGACCAAGGAGCAGATTAGAGCTATTTCTGATCCTGTCGCAAGACAGAAGGCGATGCTTGAGAATCCTACATTATTCGGATTGCCCGAAGCCACAGAATAAGTAAAGGAGAAAAGAAAATGGCTAATGTAATTACGGATGCGGAGACAAACGTCATTAAGAAGGCACAGATTGCAAAGGTAAGAGAGATAGATTTCGTCCAGCTCTTCGGTGAGAACGTCCAGAATCTCATCAAGATGCTTGGTGTTACAAGGAAGATCCCTGTTGTTGCTGGTACAGCTCTCAAGAAGCTCACAGTAACAGGAACATTGGAGTCTGGAGTTGTTCCCGAGGGAGAGATCATTCCGCTTTCAAAGTATCAGACAGCGTACACCACAGTAGGTGAGGCTTCTCTCAAGAAGTGGAGGAAGGCAACAACAGCAGAAGCTATCCTTAAGGGAGGCTATGATCAGAGTGTTATAGCCACAAACAACAAGCTCATTCTCGACATTCAGAAGAGCATCAGAACAGCATTCATTACTGATCTTGCCTCTGGTACAGGCACAGCCACAGGCGTAGGTCTGCAGGCGGCTCTCGCTAATGCATGGGGCAAGTTACAGGTTCTCTTTGAGGACGATGATGTCGCAACAGTATTCTTTGTTAATCCTATGGATGTTTCCGATTATCTTGGAAAGGCAAACATTACTGTTCAGACAGCATTCGGTATGTCCTATGTTGAAAACTTCCTTGGTCTCGGCACATTGATCATGACAGGTGCTATCACCGCAGGTACATTCTATGCTACGGCGGCAGAGAATATTGTTGCTTACTATGTCAACGTATCCGAGGCAAATGGTCTTGGCGATGCATTCGACTTTACGACAGATGCAGAGACAGGTTTTATCGGTGTACATGAGGATGGCAATTACACCAGAATGCAGGAGGAGACAGTAGCTATTGCTGGTGTTGACTTCTTCGCAGAGAGAAATGATGGAGTCATCGTAGGTACGATCACAGCCGCTTCTACAGAAGGTGGCGAAGGTGGCGAGGGATAATATATGGCAAACACCTTCTTAAAAGAATTGGATATGATCTGTACATATCTGAATAATTGGTTTTGGAGAGAAAAGGTACAGGGTAATTTCGCCATTGTTGATGGTGCTATTGATGTGCCGAGTCTCAAAGAAGGACAGTATTTCAGAATCATCGGATCTACATTTAGTGAAGGTGTCCATATCTATCCTACAAGCGATTTGACGGATGAAGAATTCGAGGGAGAGGTATGGTCGATGGTAATTCCACAGGATATCATCGATCTTGCCTCTGATCTCCATGATTGGCTTGCCGAGTATGGCAAAGCATCTTCAGAGGCTCTCTCTCCTTATACTTCTGAATCATTCAATGGCTATTCATATTCCAAGAATGCAGGCGGTGGCTCTGATGCTTCTGGAGCTGGTGCAAACAGCTGGCAGAATGCCTTCTCTTATAGGCTTATTCCTTACAGAAGATTGAGAGGTGCAACATGAGCCTTATAGCTTCAGCGATGGAAGGATTCCACATCATGGATAAGGTGACGAGCCTTGACGAATATGGTGGAATTAAGACCAAATATGTCGAAGGAGCTGGCGTTGAATTAGCTCCCGAATTTAATGCTTCCACAGAAGCGAGAATCGCCCAGCAAGAAGGCGTGAATGTTCGATATTCATTCTTTATGAAGAAGGCTCTTAATCTCAAATTCCCCGATGTAATCAAGCGAGATTCTGATGGTCAGATATTCCGAATCACATCCAATGGTACGGATAACAAGACACCAGAGACCGCAGGATTAGATTTAAGGAAGGTAGAGGCAGAAATGTGGGAGTTACCGAAGGATGAATAAGCAACAGGCATACAACGCATTCTGGAGGCAATTCGGTGTATTGGCATTCGAGGAGAATTCTGTGCCAGATGACGAGACCATCCAGAGGCTCATTGAAGAAGGTATAGCTCCTTCGAAATATCCATATATCACCTATCAAGTAATGACAGGCGATCTGGATTCGGTTCTTACTCCATCAGCGTCCATATGGGACAGAAGCAATAGTGCAGAGAAGATTGATCTTCTTGCAAATCAAATCGCTGAAGCGATTGCCCGAATGACACCAATAAAGGTAGACGAAGGCAGAATGTTTATTACAGTAGGATCGCCATTCTCACAGCATATGGAGGATAGCGATTCGGCAATCAAGAGGAATGTTCTCGCATTGAATGTGGAATTCCTCTCATCTTACTAATTACGGAGGAAATAAAAATGGGTAAAGCAACAGTTATTCCCCAGAATACATTTGAAGGCTTGCAGGTCGAAGCAGGTGTGCTTCTCACATCGTTTAATCCTGCCGAGCCTGTTATCTCTGACGATGCTATCGTTTGCGCAACAACAGGTGGTATCACAGTAACAGCCAAGCCGACTTATTCCGATTACTTTGAGGATGTCGATAATGCTCCTGACAATGTAATGGAAGGAAAGAGGCTCGATGGATGGGAATGTTCCCTTTCTACGACAGGTCTTGGCACTTCTCCTGCTCTTATCAAGCTTGCACTCGGTGCGGCAGATATAGATAGCGAGAACACATCCAAGATTGTTCCGAGAAGAGACCTCAAGCTTACTGATTTTACATCTTCTATCTGGTGGGTTGGAGATAGAGCCGATGGCGGTCTTGTAGCCTGTCAGCTTCTCAATGCTCTTTCTACAGATGGATTCTCTTTGAAGACATCCAAGAAGGGCAAGGGGCAGACAGGTCTTACTCTTATGGGTCATGTATCCATAGAGGCACAGGATGTTGTCCCGATGGTCTTCTATTCTATCGATCCCGAAGGGAACGACGAGGGCGACGAAGGGGACGAAGGCGGCGAAGGTGGAGAAGGCTAATTAGCGATGCATAACAACCAAAGGGGAATCTTATGAAATCTAATTCACAGATGAATGATAAGGCTCTTGATATCATGGCTGATATCTTTGATCCTTTCTGCGATTTGCTCGCAGATAAGGAGTTCAACACACTATTCCTTACCGATTTCAAGAAGGCTGTTTCTTATGCCTGTAAGAATCACAAGGATAAGGTTGTAGAGATTGCGGCGGCAATTGATGGAATTCCTGTTGAAGAGTACAAAGTGAATCCTTTCATTCTTCCAATTAAGTTGATGATGGTTATTGGTGCTTATACCAAGGAAACAAGAGACCTTTTTCCCTCGCAGAGTCAGAGTATGGACGAGACCTCTTCTGGCTCTGCTATGGCGAATACAGAGGCAAACGATCTCCAGAAAGATTCCTAAAGTATTGCATAGCGAAGTTTAAAGAGAAACAGCGAGAGGTTATGTATAAGACATATGTAACCGATTCGCTGTTTTTTATACAACAGCTTAATGTTGGTGGCGGTGAGAAACAGGTCTTCTCAATGAAGATGAGTGAGATCTTGGAGATGTCAAAAAATCCTCGAAGCGAAGAAGAACCAGAGGATATAATTTCACGCATCAAAAACAAGGCTGATAATCTACGAGGTAATGAGGAATGAATGTTTTTGAGTTATTTGCAAAATTAGGCTTGGATTCATCCGAATATGAAAGCGGTCTGGATGAAGCCGAGCGCAGAGGTTCTCGGTTCGGTTCGGGATTGCGAGGTGCGGCAAGAATAACAGGGGCGGCTATCGCAGGAGCAACAACGGCTGTTGTAGGATTCGCAGGAACATCAGTTAGAGCAGGAGCAAACTTCGACTCATCTATGTCACAGGTTGCGGCAACGATGGGAACGACAGTAGATCAGATTCAAGACCTTCGTGATTTTGCGCAGGAAATGGGTGCTACGACAGCATTCTCTGCCACACAATCGGCGGACGCATTGAACTATATGGCTCTTGCAGGATATGATGCGGAAACATCTATGTCGATGTTGCCTACTGTTCTTAACCTTGCCGCATCGGGCGGAATCGATCTCGCTCGAGCGTCCGATATGGTTACGGATGCTTCTTCTGCTCTCGGTCTTTCCATTGAACAGACATCGACAATGGTAGATCAGATGGCGGCGGCGGCATCCTCCTCTAACACATCGGTAGAACAGTTAGGCGATGCCTTCCTTACACTTGGTGCGACAGGTGCAGGAGTAGCAGGAGGAACAACGGAACTTGCTACATTATTCGGTGTACTTGCAGATAATGGTATAAAGGGAGCAGAAGGAGGCACGCATCTTCGTAACATGATCTTGTCTCTCACTAATCCTACCAATCAAGCAAGCGATGCATTGGCAGAACTCGGAATAAGTGTGTACGACCAAGAAGGCAATATGCGTTCTATGGTCGATGTTATCTACGAGTTACAGCAATCTCTTGAAGGTATGCCACAATCTGAACGAGACAGTTACATCGGAACGATATTCAATCGTGCTGATATGGCATCCGTAAATGCTCTCCTCAATACGAACATTGAGAGGTACGATGAATTAACAGGTGTACTCGAGAATGCGGCAGGCTCGGCAGAGCAGATGGCGAATACGCAACTCGATAATCTCTCGGGAGATATCACTCTCTTCCAATCTGCTCTTGAAGGCGCACAGATAGCGATTTCCGATTCTCTTACACCGACATTAAGAGAGTTTGTTCAGTTAGGTTCTGAAGGCTTATCTGACGTAACTGTAGCCTTCCAAGAGGGCGGTCTCGAAGGTGCAATGGGTGCGCTCGGAACATGGTTGTCTGATGCACTTTCTAAAGTGGTAGAAATGACACCACAGATTGTTAGTGCAGGAATGCAATTGCTTGGCGCTCTTGGTCAAGGTCTTGTAGATAATGCTCCGTTGATCGTATCATCAACTCTCGAAGTTGCACAGATGCTTATTGATTCATTCGAGAATGCCGTCAACGGAGACGGCGCTTCTCAATTAATGGAAACGACTATGGAGATTGTCGGTATGTTGGGGGAGTTTCTGGTGCAAAATGCGCCCGAATTAATCGGGACGGTATCAGAGTTTATATCTCAATTGATTCTGTTCTTTACTTCGCCCGACAATCTTGTAATGATGATAGATTTAGCATTACAGTTGACAGTCGCCATTGCTGACGGACTTGTACAAGCTATTCCTAATCTGGTGAGCGTAATTCCGCAAGTCATCGGGGCATTGCTTAT
>Ga0310691_10001532_pt1 | contig 34988 bp, 54 predicted proteins | sample 176DNAGHGlowgp2_FD_203887 | JGI IMG/M metagenome (GOLD analysis project Ga0310691, IMG submission 203887) | Sheep rumen microbial communities from Palmerston North, Manawatu-Wanganui, New Zealand - 1766 DNA GHGlow gp2 (v2) (version 2) | ecosystem: Host-associated > Mammals > Digestive system >... | reverse complement strand
TTTCAACCGGTCAAAATTTTTATTCTTACTTTGGTCAAAAAAAATGGGGACAGATCTCATCTTTCTATCCATCCCCTAACAAAACAAACCATTGGACTTTTCAATAGTTTCGTCCTAATAGTGTTTCTCTATATATAAGGATTTCAGCCTTTTTCAGGCGGCTAAAATTTTCTTCCAATCTATCTTCTGAAAATATCGGCTTAGAATATAATATTTGTTTTCTCCAGCCCACACTACATAGATATACTTAAGTGGCCAAGATCCTCTAGCTATATCAGGACTCCAATCAGTAGTAAAATCTCTGGCTTTATCCTTCACTATAGACAGAAGTTCTAGAAGTTCGGTCCTAGTTAATGGGTCCGAGTCTAAAATAAAAAGTCTATCAAGAATCGTTTCACACCTATTTATCCTGAAAGACCTTGTATCTATCTCGTATATACCCTCATCAAACTGTAATCCTCTAATATCACCCCTTATCATAGCTCAACATTTACTAGTTTTCCGATAGGTGGGTTTGAGTTTCCATCTAAGAACCAAGTCATTAATGCTTTCCCTAATATTGGATGAAGGCAGAGATCATATGGTTCAGTAGCTATCATCATTAATCCCTTTTTCTTAGAGGCAACCATAAGAGGAAATAATCTACTAAGTCTAAGAAATCCTGAACCTGCTAACATTATATCGATCTTTAAATCTGGTTCATTTCCAAATCTTAGAGTTCGATTATCTTTCTCCAGTCCACTATAATCCTCCGGGAAAAATGTGGTTATCATTTTATTCATCAACTCATTATAGGAGAGGTCAGGGAAAGTGGACTCAAACTCATCGACAAATTCCCAGTGTTTCATCTTCATCCAATCATCCACCATTATAATATTTTTCAGCTCTTTCAATAATTTCTCGCCAGGTTTGAAACAGAATAATAGGCTGGCAGGAAATGTTTCTCTATAATTCTTGTAACATTTCTTTCCTTTGTCATTCAGGTAGTCAGGATTAAGTGCAAAATCTGGGTTATCTATTAGTCTAGAAAATATCCAATTTTGACCTTCCAAGAGACTTTCCATAACGATCATAGAGTTATAGAACACTAAGGAATAGGTATAAATTTTTCCCTCATCCTCAGTTTGTATTTCTAAAGTGGATTCTCTTGAGGGGTCATTTTCGAAGTTAGTAATTATGTTTGTCTCATATCTAAACAACTCCTTTACTTTTCGAATTGCATCTACCCAAGGATTTAGTTCTTCCCATTCCTCCATTGTAGAGTGTTTATTCATTATGAGTTTTCCTGGTGTGATATAGTATTCACTCTTACACTTCGAATACATATTATCCAATGTTATCCTAGTTATCATAGATTTCTTGACTTTTCTTGGTGGTCTTCAATATTAATTCCATCATCCCTTCACTTATTTTGTGTTTCCAATACACCTTTTTAATCTTTATCTCTTTAATAAGGAATTTAATGCATTCAGTTTGAGATATCTGGGAGGGTGGTTTAAAGACTGATCCTGTACGTTCTTTAATCCATTTCAACCCAATCTTTTTATTTCTTCTTCTTCCACATCTTATTACTATTATCCCATCTTCAGTTTGGATAGCATAAACCTGATAAGCCATAATTCCGCCCTGATAATCCATAATTCCACCACCCTCCCTTTTACCCTCTCTGAATAAAACGATGTCAGTTAATTCGACATATGCAATTTCCAGAGTATCCTCTACTCCACCTATTAGATAAAGCTTCTGATCTTCTTATCCCCTTATCGGTTATTCTCCAGATGTCGGGGTAAAATTGTCCAACGTAAATTAGGCTGTGTTTCTTGAGGTACCTGAGATTTGATTCCCCGATATACCTTTCAAGACTTTTAACGCTCCCATACCTAATTTTCCCAATAATTAATATCGATTCCAGTCTTTCCAAGTTTTTCTGTTATATTAATCAGTTTATTTTCAAGGCGATAATATCTATCCTCAAAGTCATTTTTCCAAACTATCCCTTGTTGGTTGTTCATATAAGAGTAATTAGTTATTCCGAGTTTTTCTTTTAGTTCTTTCAATTCGTTCTTTATGCTTCTCAGTTCATTCCAGAGATTCATCTTATCTTGTCGTTCCTTCTCAAAAAACTTGAACAAGATCGGATTATTTTCAGGATCATTTGTAGCATCGTAGAGACATTGAATAAGATAGTCCTCTGTTATCTTCTTTACCTCAGAGTCTGGATCATCTAGAAGAATTTTTATTATCTTACTTTTCAATCCATTCTCATCTATAGAATCCACGCTGAGTTTTATTGTTTCCCCATTAGTCGTCAATACTTTTGCTGTAGATGTACAACCCCAATCTTTGTTAGTATCTATTAATCTTTCCATATTCTCTCCTCATAAAATTCACTTATGGCCAAACCTTTATATAACACTTCACCATAAGAACCAGAATAATGTTGATGATAATGTCCATAATACCACTCTTCACATCTAACTTCTTTTAATACGGTCTCAAGATATTTACGTCCAGCTAAGATTTTTTGATATTGTTCTTCTGGCGTCTCTTCAAATCTCGAGATAACCGGTTCAAAAGTTAGGGGAGCTTCATGACTTATAATAATATCTACACGTCCTGGTAATTCTTTCACTGGTTTCTCTTCAATATATTCTCCTTCCCACCAAGTTTTACCCGGAGTTCGAAACTTAATATCAGTAGAACCCCCTCCTCCGATTGTGTAGATATCTTTTCCACCAATCTTATAAACTCTATGATCAGCAAGAAAATGAATCTTCGGGTATGTTTCTTCTAGTAGGGTTTTCATTTCGGGATCATCTTTGAAAAACTTAGGATCATCATGGTTACCTCTAATGGAAAAAACCTCGATATCATGTTCTTCCATCTTTTTAACAGCTCTTCCATAATCATACTTCAGTCTACCATCAAAACCTATCCCGAAATCTCCCAAAACTACTAGGTCTGCTCCCCGAAGTCCATATTGCTGAGTTGCCCTCCAGATCATCTCCCTAAATTCGCCATGTATATCCCCAACAAAAAATAATCTTCTATTCATTTTTAACTTGTCTAAAATAAATTCTTCCTTTTCTAGAGGGCCATAATGGAAAGTAGGAAATTTTTATATAGGACAGGATATAATGGATTTTTACTCTCCACTTCTCCTGCTGTCCAAATATTCCCTCCTTACTTGGCTTGATCCCTTTTATAACCATCAACAAGTCTTTCCGTGTAGCCCCTTCTCTATATGGAAACCTATCAATCGCTTCCCTCACAATCCTTTTTCCATACTTCATAACTTACGTTGTTTCCTTTCAAGATTTCTCCTTCCAGTCGACAATCTTTCACTCACATTAATAAGGGTTTAATGTTTCTGTTAACGTAAAACGATAACATTGAAGCGCGAAAAGACTTATATATAGAAATGAAAGTATATTTTGCACAAGAAAAGAGTAGAAAATATGAAGAGTTAAGTTTTAGTTTCAGATATAAAAGGTGTGTGATCAGAATTTTTACCTTTATCAACATATCGCATAAAAGACTAAATAGAATAAAATGTATATTAAGAAACCAGGATAAATTTGGTTTTACAATAGATATCTGGGAAAGTGAGGGGCCTGTAGATTTAGGTAAAGAAATAGAAGTGACTTCAGACCTAATAAGATTTTTAGTATCTGTAAGTAGTACTGAACATGGATTTTATACTTCAGAACACAAAGAATTAATAAAAGAGTGGAAACAAAAGAATACAATGACTACGTAGAAAGGTGGGAGAAGTACTGGAAACGAGAAAAGGAATACTATGAGAAAAGAAAAGAGTATATCAAAGAAGAAAAAGAATACCTACTTCCTGAACTTGACAAACGATATGGACATGGTAAGTTAGACAGTCCTTATCAATATGGTCCATTCACAGTAATTAGAGACCAAGCCGACCTCCTAAATCATAACTTTATTCTCCCAGGCTATGATTACTCTTTCTTACAACTCCCAAACACAGATCATAATATTCCCTCATATTTCGGAAAGAGGTTATGGTCGGAGTTAAAGAAGTGTGAGGGAGAGGTGATTGGATATGCTTATGATGCCTATGATGATTATATTCAGATTAGGACAGATACAGGAGAGATAAGAAATATTATGGTCAATTCACACTATAAAGTTGAGGAATGAATATTTATTATAGAGTGACACAAGTAGATTATACGCGAGGAACAACCTATTATGAGTTAGAGATTCCTTTTCAGAGTTACTATATTAATATCTATTTTGCTACCTCCCATCTTCCACATAAGCGTCTCGCAAAGTATCGACCTTTCTCCTACTTTATGATTTTTCCCGAAGATGTATTAGGAATTATGGTATCTCCTATGTGTAATTCAGGAGAGGAGAAGAAACAAGTGCCGAATCATATGGTAGAAATAGAGAAGACAAATAGGGAGACATTAAAATTACTAATCGAGAAAGTTAGTAAAAGTGTAAGACTGGAAAGAAATATAAGACCCGGGGATATAGTTAACGAATTCTTGAAAACCTTATATTAGTAATAATGATATATTTAAAGTTATTTTTAAGAGATGCAGAAGTAAAGTCATGGATAGAGGCTGAGGATATAAAAGTAAGTTCTATTTTGATGATCCTAAAGAAGAGTTTGGGATATAAAAACCAGACCGAGATAATCAGGAAAACGAACCTTGACTCTTCTTTTCTCCGGATAAAACTTTGCTGGAGAACGGATCAAGAATATACTGACCTTCTTTGTGTGTTGAATGGGATAGTAGGATATTTCATTTCAACATCTACATATTATAATGGAAGAACATTATTAGATTTTATAGATAAGAATGGATGTCTAACCTATATTCCATATTATAAGACCATTGAAGAAGATGGTCCTAAGTCTCTACGGTTTTGGACAATAGAAAAAACAATAGATAGATGGATAAAAGAAAAATTTTAATCGTATATCATCGTGCAGATTATGATGGTATATTTTCGGCTATCATTACAAAAAAGTATTATGAGTCGAAAGGTGTAAGAGTTGATACAGTTGGTTGGAATTATGGAGATGACTTGATAGATATTCATTCTAAGATTCCGGTTTATCAAGGAGTAGTTATGGTTGATGTTTGTCTCCCTACACCACAAATGATTGAACTAAAAGAATCTGGCAGGTTAACTTGGATCGATCACCATGAAACTGCTATAACCGAATCGAAGGAGAGTGGTTTTGATAGCGTTCCGGGTAAAAGAGAAATTGGAATAGCCGCCTGTGAATTAACCTGGAAATATTTTAACCCCGCAAAAGAAACTCCCACGCTAATTTCTTATGCTGGAGCTTATGATGTGTGGAATAAGGAGAGATATAACTGGAAAGAAGAAGTAGTCCCTCTCCAATATGGCCTGAAAGATGAATATGGCTTATCCTTAAAGAAACTCGAAACAGACTGGGATGACCTTTTGGAAAATAATGAGTGGATAATGGATAAAGGATTAGTTATTTACGAGTGGATCCAGCATATTTCAGAAGCGTGGGTACAGAATTGCGGGTTTGAAGTCCAGGTAGGAGAACAGGCGCTTAAGGGAATTGCTATAGTTACTCCAATGACTGGCTCCCTTGTATTCGAATCTGTCCTCCAAAAATATGATCTTTTCTTGGTAGTGCAGGTAAGAGATAATGCTAGCCGAATATCAGTGAGCATGTATACCGAACCTGACAAAGATTTAGGAGGATTTAGCTGTGGTACTTATCTTAAAGAAAAATATGGTGGAGGTGGTCATACATGTTCCGCCGGTTGTAATAATATTGATCAAGAAACTTTTAGGAGATTAATATATGAGCATAAATTCTGATAGATTGAAAATGCTAACCGAAGAGCAGGTAGGGAAGTCGAAAGAGATGTTTGGAAGAGGATGGGAAGAAATGTATGAGGTTATTTCGGAAAAGGAAGATAAACTAACCGAAAAATCATATCTAGAAGCTCTGTCCGAATGTAAGTTTAAGAATCCGGAGTATGTAGGGTTTATGGCTCTTATCTGTCCTCCTCTCTGTACATACATAACAGATAGAGTGTTGGGAGAAAAGATAAAGGAGTTCTATAAATTTATAATCTACCTCTGGTATTTCATGCTTATAATTAATGTTGTCCAATCCCTAATAAAATGGGAAATGGTTAGCAATATTCCCCTCTTCTTACTCTGTATGATTGTCACTTCTTGGTCTTTCAGAGGGTGGTGTAAAGATTATAATAAGCTGGAACTAATATACCACGTCTTAAAGAAAGTTGGAAAAATAAACATATAAGATGGACATATTAAAACTAAAATTACCGCTTAAAATATATCTCCCAAAACCAGTCAAGAAAGGTGGAGGATATATGGCTAATTCAGTTCTTATGGAGGAGATCGATTTTAATAGCATCAATTCTAAAGATATTGAAGAACTTGAAGGACAGTATGATTGGATAGAGGCTTGGCATAACTCAGAGCGGGATAAGAAGTTTGGTGGTTTTAATAATGAGGATGTGAAGATGGAAGTTGTTTATGATAAAGGCAATTACATCATTACATTAGTCAGTGAAAAACCATTTGATACTATCGTAAAAAATAATAGATATCATTCACCTAGCGATCTTTGGGAAGATGTTACACTTAAAGAGGCAATCATGAGATTTCTTGAGGGTTGTATCTGGGATGGTATTGGTGAAAATGAGATAGGCCAAGTAACATATCAAAACTATAAATGTGATGTTTGGATGTGCGGAGATGGTTTAATGGAGATGTAGTGAGAAACCTATATTACTATTTTGGGGAGTTGAAGAGAGGAGATGAAGATGCACTAATAAATTTTCTACCCTCTCCCCTAACTCCCATTTTCTCCTATATAAAAGACTCTAAGAAAATAACCCTTCTCGTATTTGCTGATTGGAGAGGAGCAGATAGAGTAGTGTGGAAGAAATTTAGGGATCCAGAGTTTCATAGGTATATAACCGCTTCATTCTTTAAGGTGGGGATGATTGGAGAAGAAGAAACCGAAGAGTGGAAGGTGATAGAAAGAGGCGATACATCGAATTATCACACCTTAGATTATAGCAACAAGATAATCCGAGTAGCAAAAAGAATACCAAAGGAAGAAGAAAACCTATTGAAAAGAATGGTGACAGGAAAAGCTAGAGTTTACCCCTTCGAATTCTTAAAGCCGGAACAAATACTGATATTATAAGTCAGTATTTTTCTTTTTTGTCGTTTCCACTGTTACTTACCCTTCAACACCTTATAATAGAGGGAACTAAAGAAATTCCCTCGTTAAAAGAATTATGAATAGAAGAATAACAATTTTCGATCAAGAAGATTTTAAAACGAATCATCTTTTATGGTGGTCCCTTCCGTTAGGCGATGAAATCTACTCGGTCCAAACACTAGAAGCAATGAGCCCCGAAGAACGAGAAGCTGTGCTGAATGTTGGAGAGGGTGATGGAGTGTTGGTGGCTTGTGGTTCGGGTTTCAATATGATTCACGAGCGACTACATCTGGGAATAAGAAATGAAAATTTCTCAGACTGTCAAATACTTCCGAGATTGTCAGCAGAGGGAGGAGCATATCTAAAATGTATACCACCTGAATTTCCAGATGATGAGACGATTAAGCAGTTTATGTCTCCAAAATTTACTGAGCATATTGATTATATTAAGATGTTCAATTTCAGATATAAAGTGCTGCATACAATAGAAGACGCTCATCGTTTTTTGGGATGGCTAGAACAACAACCAGAGGATACTTTCTTTGGATATGATGTTGAGGCTAGCGGTATGGCAATAGATAGATGGTTTGAATTATCTGGACTTTCAATCTGTACTTTGCAATATGGAGGATTTATTAGCTTGACGGATATTAGACATCAGGTTGGTAAAGAATCGGCGGCATATACAGAATTAATGGCAAGGATTGGAGCATTCTTACAGAGCAGGATGACTCATATCTGGGTTTATAATATGCAGTATGAGTATCAAGTTTCGTTTCGAGAATTCAATGTAGACCTGTACGATTTGTGCGATGCTATGGCTGTAAACATTTTGGACGGCTTTCATCTCAATAAACGTTTTTCATTGAAATTTTCGAGCCAGAGAATTTTGTCAGTTCGGGAGTGGGATTCTGCCTTTGAGCGTATCAGTTCTCTAATGGAAAGCATGTTATATACCGAAATTGGAGCAAAGAAAAGTGAACGTCAAAAGGTTCTTAAAGTAGATCAATCAAACTTTAAGAATACGCCCGAATGGAATGAACTCTGTAATCGATATCCTGAATATATTGGAGAGTTTGAACAACTTATCTTAGAATATTGGGGTAATGCTTATATGCCAATTCCAAGTGAGATCCTAGGAAAGTACTGTTGTCTGGATAGTTGGTATACTCTGCTACTATTTGAAAGTAGAAGACAGACCTATAGTGAGACATGTTTTAATGTATTTCTTGATAATCTTCGTCTAGCGTGTCAGCTTCATTCGTGTGGAGTGCCTAAGTGGGAAGAATATAATACAGAATATTCTAATTATTGTGATACGCAGATGGTTTGGGGTATACTTTTCTGTGCGGCTTCTAGATGTCAAATCAAAATGAGGAAACATCAAGCTAAGATGGCAGATATAAATAAGTATAATCCAATATGTAGGATTCTTCTTGAACAACGACGATTCTATAATGGTGATCCTCTTGCTATAACTAAAGATCTATTATCAAGTTATTTAGATGAATTTGATTGTACTGAGACTGGACTAGATGAAGGTAGACTTATGTTAGTTTTTGGTGATAAGTTTGCTGAAGATTTCGTAAGTCTGGTAAAGGATGCTATGGTTGAAGTTAAGATGAAAACAAAAATAGACGCAACCATAGTAAGAAAGAAAAAGATACTTGGGATAATAGCAGAAGGAATGATAAAACTGCTGGGACTTGACAAAATAAAAATTAATAACCGTCACATAGAGCTAGAAAAATATATATTCTATGAGAAGGCTTATAAAGAATTAATGTCAGTCTATCAGAAGCAAGTCAAAGATATAGAACATGTACCTGAAACAATATATTTTGAAAAGACAAAGTTCTCAAGACTTGAATTTGCGGACTATGTTTCAGAAAAATATTTCAAATGTAAGAGTCCAATAGAAAATGATGAGATCTGTTTAGAATTAGCACAACTATATTCCACAGAGACCGCATATCTAGCAGCTCTTAAGGATGGTGTACACTGGATGAAAGGTGAGAAAGACTATTATAAGAACTTAGGTATAACAACTATTGAAGATGCTTTCAAACATTTTCAGGGAGAGTATACTAAGGCTTGGAATGGAACACCTATTGAACAAACAGGATATCCGTCTAAGGTGTATGAACTATTTAATGAAGGATATGGATCGTTAAAGAAAGGAAAACTTACGGATTCGGTGAAAGATATATTTAGTGACTTCTCTGGATTTGAAACGCAGGAGAACTTTTTCCCATATGTAAAGGGGCAGTTCTTAGATTATGCAAAACCTTTCGATCCGTCCGACCTGGATAATAATATGTTCTTCTTGAGAAAGATGGTAATCAACTATCTATTATTCAAGAAATATAGTAAGCTAAAAAGTTCGTATACGGATTCGTTGTTTAAGAAGACAGATAAATTAATTCTTGAAGATCCTAAGACCCATGTTATTCTTCGTGAAGCGGGTGAAGAGGAAAGAAACAATCCAAATGTAAAGGTAAGAATGATACCAGCATATGAATGCTGTATGAAATCATCTAAAAGATGGTCAGGGCCCTACCATTTCGACCGTAAATAAATTTTACAAATGAACAGAAGTGGCCTTTAGAAGTAATTCTAAAGTGAAAAGACTGTGAACTATTAAATAATAGGTGTTTTGATGAGAATCAAAGCTAACGGTGGAAGCTGTGATGCCAATACCGTGCCAAGCCTTAATAGGGGAAGGTGTAACGACTATTCCGTAAGGAAGTAGGTTTAAGGCGAAATTCCTTATTCCGAAGTGCAGTCTATCCTGAGAAGGATAATGATATAGTCTGATCCTAATAGAATATAGAATATTAGGGAAATCGGTTATACCCAGCCATCTAGATGTAAAGGCTGTCGTTCGTGCGTATCCGGGTTGTTTATTGTCGTACTTTGACATAAGAAATTGTGTAGCCTAATCGCGAGGTTAGGGCAATAATCTACTTTATGCTGGGAAGTCTGACCGAGTAATGTCGAAGATAATCAGCTGGGAAATTAAAATTAAATTATTTAATGATGAAAGAAAAAAGAATTTGTAAAAACTGTGGCAAAGAATTTGAGCCTTGTCACCAAACTAGTGAATTTTGTTCTAAAGGATGTGCAACTAGTTATAGGAACAAACAAAAGATGTTAGATGGAACTCATAACTTTTATGATCTAGATAGATCTAAAATGGCAAAAGATAAAGTTGCTAAAGGAACTCATCCATTTCTTAAAGGCAATATGAGCGAAGAAGCCTTAAAGAAAAAAGCAGAGGGAATTTCTAAAGCTAGAAAGAAAGAGGCAGAAGAACATAGACATCCTTGGCAGGATCCTAAAAACTTCATTGAAAATGAATATAGCAGATCAATAAATGTGTCTAGATCTAGAGAACTAACTGAAGTTATAATGTATATATCAGATACTGAATTTGAAGGAACATTTAAAATAGGATGGACTTATGATTTAGAAATTAGAACAAAAGATAGCAGAACAACTAAATTAATCAATTTAGTAGAATTATTTAAAGGAAATCCGGAAGATATAATTCTAATAGAAAAGCTTACGAAACAAAAATTCTTTAATGAGGAATATTATAAGTTATATAAGAGCACTGAGATATTTCCATTAAGTCTGAAAGAGGAAATAATTGATTTTATAAACCTTCAACGACTATCCCTTAATGGGAGTACACCATAAGCATGGTGGAAATAGTAGACATCTCATTGAGATGAAGATATAGTCTGATCTGCGTAGAAATACGTAGCTGTTCAAAAGAACGGGGAGAGTGTAGCGAACTCTTCTGAACATAATGAAGTAGTGCGGAAGTCAGGGCAGCAGCGGCACAGTCAAAAGATGAACATTTGAATGAACTCTTCAATACCCGTCAGGATGTATATAATTTTGCAGCAAAACTTTATGTAGGTGAAGATAAGTATGAGCAACTTTCAAAAGCCGATAAAAAGAAATTAAGGAAAAATTTCAAAACGGTTATGCTCGGAGTACTTTATGGACTAGGTAAATGTAATGCCGTCCAGTATAGAAATATATTGGAGAATCAGTGGGCAAAATCGATGAAAGCTGAGAAGTATAGAAATATACGTGCTAATGTCGAGTTAATTTGTGAGACTAAAAAATCATAAGTAATGTAACGCATAGGGAATGAAACTGGTAACAGAATATAATTTCCCCACGAGTGTCCACCAACCCTTAAATGGTTGAAAACATATGCTGACCTTTAGAGAATAAAGAATCTAAAGAACTATAGGATAAAAAGCCTATAGGGTAACAACGTGAAAAAATCGCTTGCAGAAAGACTTCACTGTGATGTTGCGGAAGCTGAGAGGGTTATTTTAGCTCTTTATAGTGCTTTTCCAAGATTACGTGAATATGTGAAGGAGCAGCAAGATTATATAATGGAGCATGAAGGTAGAATTAATTCTATTCTTGGAGATAGACTTGTTGTACCTGAATGGAAATATTATCTTAAAGCAAAACAAAAAGGTGATCAAAGAGAAATGAATTCCTTGGTTAGTAGAATTCAAAGACTTGGGGTAAACCTTCCCATAAACAATATTGTGGCCTTTAAGGGTGACCTTAAAGTGAATAAGAATGTGAACTACTATTAGGTAGGTGTTCTCATAAGAGAGCTGACGGTGAAAGCTAAAAGAGAAATCTCATGCTAATACCGTGCTAAGTCATAGTAATATGAAAAGTGTAGAGACTATTCCGTAAGGAAGTAGGTTTAAGGTGAAACTCCTTATTCCGAAGCGCATTCCTTCTGAAATTATTCAGAAGAAGATATAGTCCGAACTATATAGAAATATATAGGGTATTCGACAAGGCGGGACCTCAGCATTGATGTCGAGCGGATTCTTTTCGGATATCCGTGCTGCTAAACAAGGATTAACTGTGGATGATAAAGGAAATGTTATCAAGGGGGACCCATGGTATTTAACTTCGTTGATCACTGTCCATAAGCAATATTGTGGCCTTTAAGAGTAATCTTAAAGTGAAAAGATCGTGAACCCATAAATGTGGGGTGTCTCTGTAAAGAGGCTAACGGTGAAAGCTGAGATGCCAATACCGTGCTAAGCTGTAGTAATACAGAAAGTGTAACGACTATTCCGTAAGGAAGTAGAGTTTAGGTGAAACTCTTAGACTCGAAGCGCGATCTATCCTAGAAAGGATAATGATATAGTCTGATCTTAATAGAAATGAATGTTAAGATAACTCGGATAGTAATACTTGTAACTTCAGAGCCGATAAATTATTTGGTTTGTGGGATTTCTATACAGAATTTTTCGTTCGCGCGGTCTATAAAAAGAGCCAGATGACGCTTTTGTTTGACCTTATGATAGGTACGGACTACCATGACGTAACATTATTAAAAGCAATCGACTCAAAGACGGTAGAACTTACAGGTACTGCAAGAGCTTTAAAGATGATAGCGAATAGCATGGATGAATGTTCTGAACTAGTATATGAAACAGATGTGCCAGTTATGGAACTTCAAGAGAATTATATCACCCATCCCATAGATAGATTCATCAGAGAGAAGGGATGTAGTATGGTATTAGATAAAAGTGAGTTTACGGTTAGATTCCATAAACTTAACTAGAAAATGAAAAGAGTGAGGAGGAATAAAATCCTTGCTCTTTATTTTAATCTCCAAATTGATCGCAATATACTCCGTAAATTGCTAAAACGCGCTTCTGAAGCCCTCAAATCCTAATAAGTGAAATGAGAGGGCTTTATGCCCATGATTAGCTCACTTCATTCATTATTAACTATTATTTTAGTGGTTAGCTAACGAAGGGTGGAAGTATTACTGCAGATCTTTTACTTATTCTCCTTCGTTAGTTTTAATGAATGAATAGAATGAGCTTCAACCACTAAAATTTTATTAAATAAAATGAACAACAAAACTTTAGAAAATTTTAATTCATCTGCAGATTTTCAAAATTATATTAATGATAATAATATTAAAACACCGGATGAATTAAAAGCAAAAAATTTAAAGCTGTATGAGAGATTATACGAACTTAATCTTCAGCATGATGTAAAATTTCCTGAATTCATAGATAACCAATATTATTCTACTTTAGATCGAATTCAAGAATTTATTTTTGAAAAAGAAATAATTTCAAAAACAGATTTTAAAAATAGATACATTATGATCTATAGGAGAATGAATAAATTGTTATCAGAAGATGAGTCTAGAGTTATTATATTTAGTGAATCTATTCTTGAATCATCTCATGAATCCAGAGCATATAATAAATTAAAAGAAAATGGAATATATCTTTTAATACAAATTCCATTTGGTGGATTTAGGTATGATCTGGTAGATACAGTTAATAAAATAATTGTAGAAGTTCATGGAAGGATGCATTTTAATAAAGCACTAATTAAAGAAGCATACCATGATGATTATGATATTGAGGAAAAGGATAGACTTAAAAAACATCGTGCAGAAGATTTTGGATATACGGTTTTATACTTTACGTACTACACAAAAGAGTATGAGGAATTCGGATATTTTGATTATGTTATTACTGACGAAGATGAACTAGTCCGAAAAGTAAAAGCTTTGCAAAAGAAAGAATTTACTTTAGGAATGAAAGTAAGAACTGTCCGTTTAAAATTTTCAGAGTATACCGATGTAGAACTTATGAAGTCTAGAATACAAAAATATATAGATGAAAATCAAATAAAAAGTCCTTGGACATTGTGTAATACTAGAGAGGGAAAAAGATATAGCAGGATAATGTATAGCTTAGGGCTAAGGGATAAAATTAATTTTATCAATGATAAGCCGTATGACCCTGCAAAAATAAAATCACCAGATGATATTAATAAAATTATACTGGAAGAAAAGATAGAATGTAAAAAACAATTAGAAGACTCTAAATACTCTGGCTTATATGGGATGGCTCGCTATCATGGATGGATAGATCAATTAGTTTTTTACAGAGACGAAAGTAAGCCCATAAGAAGCTTAGATCTTACCCTCAAGGACGTAAATAAATTTTTAAAAGAAAATAAAATAAAAACCGCCAGTGAATTCAGTAAAGCAAATAGTAAATATTATGCTAAATCCGTTAGAGCTGGGTGGTTAAGTTTATTAGAGTATTATGAAGATTATCCTTTTGAGGTTACTCAAAACATTACTTTAGAGAGATTGAACAAATATATCCTTGAAAATAAATTCAAAGATTGGGAAGAATTTTGTAAGTCTTTAACTAATAGAAGAAGTGTAGTTGGTAAGATACATAGAGAATCATGGAAAGATAAACTTACATATTACTCGGAGGAACAAGATCTGCAAGAATAAAACAAAAATAAAAAACCTACCTGAGCCATAAACTCGGGTAGGGAAAAGATTGACTAGTATTTTTATGTTAGCAATCTTTTTAAATTTGATCAACCGTTTAGCAGTCGATCTGCTCTTTCTCTGAACTCTCTAGACTTTTTAATGAGATACTTTGCTCGAATCTCATATTCTCTAGAAAGATTATAATACCTTTTTACCATAAGTTCTTTATTACTCATAGTGTCTAAAATATTAATCTTACCACGTAATAGTTCCGTTTCTCAAAAGATCAGGACTTGCAACTTAATTGATCTTAACAAAAGAAGGAACTAAAACTACTTATTACGTGGATTTGTTAATTGTTTTAGTCATTTCTCTTGTCATATATAAGGGTTTGAACTGTGAGTTATCTATTCGAATAGATAACGGATAGACGGTTGATTAAATTTTAATTATCTTAATATTATGACTATTGATGAATTAGAAAAGAAAGTTATGGATGGCACAGCAACTGAAGAAGAAATAAATAATTTCTTTGACAGAGAGGAAAGATTTCTCAATGCCATTAGTGTTTTGGAGGATAATCATTTTAATATGATTGGAATGTAGAAAATAAAAAACCTACCTGAGTCGTAAACTTGGGTAGGGAAAATCTGATGTTACGTAAAAGTTTCATTCAGATTTTATTTTGAGATCAACTATTTTTCAGTTGATCAGCCATCTCTTTGAGCTTTCTAGAGATTTCGAGGTGTTTTCTGCTATATTCCTCGTGCTCTTTAGAACGATCACAAAGTATTTTAATTAGTATATCTTTATTTGACATAGTAATAAAATATTTAGTTAATTCTGCGCGATACTTCAAAGATCCAGTCTGGTAAACTTTAGTGATCTTAGCAAAAGAAAACTCAAAATCAGTTCATCGCGCAGTCCAGTGATTTTGAGTATAATCCTTTACTATATATAAGGATTTGAGACGATTTTAAATGGATGGAATCGTTGGAGAGTTTCCTGATATTGTAGTAAGGGAAACAAAACTTTAAAATTATAAAACCATGAAATTTAACGAACTAGACCAAAAAATTAAGGATGGAACTTTGACGGAGAGTGAGATTAAAACATTTGCTGATAATAGTAGAGAATATTTGAATACTATCTCTAGTCTTCTTGATCTTGAGGAATCTGTTGTTACTAAGATGACAGAGAATCCCGAGAGCCTTACAGAAGATGATCTCAATTCACACAAAGTTCTATTCGACTCAATTAGCAATATTGAGGATTACTGCCTTAAAAATCTATAAGGGTATGACAGCAAAAGAAATGTATGGGAAAATGAAGAAAGGAACTGTAACCAAGAAAGAAGTTTACAAGTTCATTGATTCTGAAATGTCTAAAGTTCCCAAAAATAAAAGGTAGATAATTATGACGTTACGAGAGTTAGAACATAAACTTAATAAGGGAACTTTGACTAAGAAAGAAGTTGACCAATTTTTTAAAGATGCTCGAAGAAAAGCTAAGAAAGGTATAAAGTTCTTTTAGAATCTTATATTTGATAGTAGGGAAAATTGAATTAGTTACTGATTTTAATTTGAGATCATCAGTGGCTAAAGTAATCTCCGACCTTTTTCCAATATTCAAGATTTTCAAAATTTTCCTTGCTTACGAATTAGTTTACTTAATGTAATTATTCCCGCACAGTATTAAGGTTTGTTCACATAAAAACACTGTAGCCTTGATTACTGTGCGGATTTTTGAAAAGAAAGAGAGTAGGGACTATATTAAAAAATCCTTACTCTTCTTTTTTATCCTTCATCACTGTTTTTCCACTTCCCATTTTACTTCCTGCGTATGATCCATCTAGTTTCATTATGTAGAGAGTCCATTCAATAACAAATCTCCCTTTACTATTTATCCGTATACTCCAAAGTCTTATCATCCATTTTCTTCCTTCTTTGGTAATATAAATTCTATCAATGTCCCAGCCTTCTATTACCAAATCTCCTTCTACTCCACACTTATTAAAAACGATTTCTGTCAGCCTTATTATATTCATTTTTATATTCTGACCTATTCATTATTTATAAGGTTTTCCCTCCGTTAAAACCCTTCCGTATTATTAACCAGCATAAAGAGACACAATGAGAATATGTATAATAATTTTAATCATTGTGTGAGAGAAATGCTGGAAATTATTGAAAGTCGGAAAATTTAAGGTTGAAAAAATAACGGCCGTAAAAGAATCAACCTTTTCTCCCCGACTTGATACAAAAACGGAAGAAAAGATACGGAGGGAATAAAAAACAGGGATACAGGTTTTAAGTACTTCCTATATCCTCTGTTAGTTTGTTTTACATGCTATAATTATCTACATCAATCTTATTATCTTCATTGACATAGTAATAGTGCGTAAGGTCAAAACGATCACTATATCTGGAAGATGGTGCGCAGAATAATACATTTTCATATTTCACTGCATTACCATGACCCCCACGTTTGATCTCAAGTTCTTCGGTAAACATCTTAAGAGTTTGGAACGCTGTCTTGATGTTAATTCCTATTCCGTCCTTTCCTTGCATTACGAAAGATACACGATAGACTAACTGAATTTCTACAATTTCGAAATCACCAAGTTTTTCTGTGTCCCACTTCTTGTGAACCCATGCATAGAGTTTATTGTTTACACTATCGGGAAGGTTTTTATTTACCAATCCCTCATACAATTTTCCGAGTCCAAATCCATCATGTCCAAATTCGGTTTTGAGCTCTTCGTATATTGTTGGATCGTCTATTTCTACTTTTTCTGATGTACGATCTTCAGGATCGGACGGGTCATTATAAGAGACAACCATCATTCCTGTCAATCTGCATCTAGGTTTCGGACAGAATCTTACGATCTCTGACCAAGCTTTGTCTGCTGCATCTCTGATTGCATTACAGTAATCTCCGAGACGTGGTGCAGAATATCCCCCTTTAAGATAATTAGGGATATCAAAATAATACACTAGGTCTGTTGTTTCTGTGCCTCTAAACATAAAGTTTTCCTGAGACACTGATATAAGTCGGCTTGCGTCCAGTGCTTTCTCAACGTCGACAATATCATAATCGACTTCAGGATTAAAGAAGCAACTAGTAGCCAATGCCTTGACCATATTGTTTTTGTCATCGTATGGATCTATCTCCTCGCTGAGTTTATCTGTTGAAATACCCAGAGTTTCTAGTTCCTCGTTTTCTTGTTTCTCTTGTTCTTCAATCTGTTTCTTGATCTTCTTTGACCAGTTCTTGTAAGCGAAGAACGCTAAAGCTGCGGCACCGATGATTAAACCGCATTTAATTTTCTTGTCCATTTGTTTTGTTTGTTAATTCTAAACTTGTTGTTCTTTGTTCTGTTGCTTTTGAGATTATTGTAAACAGAGATAATACCATTCCAATACCTGTCATACTAAGCTGTAAAGAATCTCTCACTGGCTTCTTGACAAATGGTAAAACTGATATACATCCCAATATTCCAACAATCCCCATCAATACCCCGCATGAACGGTTTATTGGTAGATTATCGTCTGTTGTCCCTGCGATCGTTTCTCTTTGGTTCTCCATAACAGAAATCCAGAATCGATGGGATTAACTGACCGACTAACGTTACAACCAATAGGCCTGCTGCGATCTTACCGTAGTAGTGTTTTAGGTAGGCCTTTGTGTGGGGAAATACTCTTGGATTCCCCGGGTCTTCAATTTTGCGCTTACTGTTCTGCGCATCTCCAACTGTAATCATCTGTTGTTGTTTTTATTTGTTAATACTCTTGCCTGCTGTTTTCTCTCATTGATGTCCCATATTAGATCGCAAGCTACACCTAACACGGCCGTTACAATCAGTACTTCCGTACAGATCACTGATGCTTTGCCTAAGAATTCTCCTAGCAAATACCATTTCAGATTTTTGTCTTTCTTTTTCATGTTTTCATTTTTGTTAATTGTTTTTAAATGTTAATTATTTTGTTTTGAAAACTCTCTCATATAAGGATTTTAGGTCCTCTAGTTTTAATAACAAAATCCAGGGAAGTCTTATTATTTTGACCTCTCCTGGACCCACAAAAACTTTCTTAAAGCGGAAAGTATAGTTCTTCCATCGCTGTTAAGAAAAGGAAGGTAGTATAGGTTTTAATCCTACACCACCCCACTCTATCAACAACAAGTTCAGAGCAGCACAAACAGACTCTGAATTATCTTACTCACTGACTTCCTCCTTAAGGTCGTCAATGTTTTCCTTCACGTCTTCTTTCAGGCTGTCCACTTTCTTAACAACCCACTTCCAGCCTTTCTTGACCAGATCGATTGTCTTTTCCTGAACACCATACTTATTCTCTAAAATCACGCCAGCTGCAAACAGACCAGCTCCTATAATAAGTTTCTTCATGTTTTTGTCCTCCTCTTAGTTTTTCTTGTTGTTATAACGAGGCTTGTAATAACCGCCATTTCGACCCTCTCTCTTTGGTGCAGGCTCTTCCTTGGTATCCTCTGTGAAAATACCCTTTACAGCCTTAAAACCTGTCATAGCTTTTTCCATGACTACACCTCTAAACTCTGGGCTAGCAATTAATGCGCCTCCTAAACCAGCACCTACAATGATACCAGTCCACTTCAACGTTTTTTTAATTTTCTTATTCATAATTTTTCGCTTTAAAAAGTTTGTTAAAAAATACTTTATTGTCTCGAATAAAACATGACTTCTCTCGTTGTTGGTTTTCGCCTCTCTTGTTTAAGGAGAGACTGTTGGGAGTGTAGAAGAGAAATCATATTTTGTCTCCGGTGTTTCCACTTTCAACATATATAAGGATTTGAGGGCCTCGTTATTTCCTGGCATTTTAAGTCAAAGTTAGGTTTATCATCTTTGTATAAATGGGAGGAAGAACTCTGATATCTTTGTTCAACACCTCTATTATACGATCTATGTTTTCGAAATAAAGATCTACCCAACCTAAAGCTCCATCCTCTGGCATCTCATCATCGCTCTCAAGAATTCCAAGATATCTAATTAGGTCTTGATAATCTTTCGGGAGGAGAGTTTCATGATGTATATAATATTTCTTTAGATACCCCACTTTCTCTTCGTCCCCAGATTTCCAATACTCTAAGAAATGTAAAGAAATATAATCATCAAATCTTATCTTCTCATCATATCTACAACTTTTCTCTTCCTTCGGTATCTCAAATAATTCTGTTACATACTTGATATCTGATTTCCCCGAGTATCTGTTGAAAGTTTTAGCCACCTTTTCATACATCTTCTCAAATTTGTAGGTGATGTGATGTACGTTATTTTCATTAACCGCTTTCAGATATTCAATAGCCTCCGGAAAATTCTGTATAAAACCGGGACATTCAAGATCAACCTGAAGAATAGCAACCAAACAATTTGTATATTCCCAAATTGACCAGGAATTGAAACTTAATGATCGGGCAGGGAGATGGGTTGCTTCTTCCCTTGATCTCTTAATGAATTCTTTCGGTTTATATTTTTTCAATGTCTCTCTAAATTTCTTCGGATCATTGCCAAACTTCTCTACTGCAGTTCTCCCAAGCTCTACTACACAATCATAAGGAGATATTTTAAACTTTACTTCTATTCCATTCAACTCAAAAAAGTCGAAATAATTTCTAAACATCATCATATTCAAGTAAATTACGATAAGAAATGAAGGAGCACAATCTCACGACTCTCTCCTCCTTAAACAAACAAATCAATAATATAAAAGAGTATTAGCGGTTGGATTTAAAATAAAGCATGTACCTTCAGTCTCTACTTTTCCGCCAAGTTTTAATCCTGCGCGCTTATAGTTGAAAGATTCGATGATAATATGAGCTCCGGACAAGGTTGGAATTGTTGCTACCTTTCTTATCTCTTGCTCGGTAATCCATCTGTCAGCTATAGGAATCGTTGTCTTTTCATCTATATCCAACATCCATCTCCTCCTGTCAATCTCTTTTAATCCACGTGTCTTTATTGTTTCTTCCGAGAGAGCTACTTTATTAGGGAGTCTCTGAACCGAAGTGAAGTCATGCAGAGAAATACGATCCAATAATTTTCTCGTTAATTCTATAGACCATCTTTCAAGACTTCGGGGATTTAGTTCGATATAAGCACGAGCATTATAAATTGTACAAAGCTCCTGAATTTCCTGCTTCATTCGGTCAAGAGTTTCGGGACGGTCTATGAATCTCTGCCATAAACATAATTCAGAGACAACCATTCCCTCATTCCCTTCATCCTTCCTCCTCTTGATAATCTGAACAAAGTAATACGTATCTTTTCCAAATTCAAGAAGAGGCTGAATTACACAAAAATTATCTACCCTCATACTTCAATCTCGGTATCTTTAACAGTCCACATCACCTTAACTCCTTCACGAATATCTACTACCGCTCTCTCTAGTTGCTTGTCAGAGAATGCGAGAGTTTTACCAGAGATGACACGGAATTTAAGGCTTCTCAATTCTTTTACCGCCTTATCTTTCGCTTCCTCGGCCTTCTTCAGTTCCTTCTTCAATACCTCTAAGTTTGTCTCTCCTCTCAAACCCGTCAGATCTTTCAAAGCTTGGGATATCACCGCGTTTTTACATGAGCCGGTATTTATGTAGTTCCTGAGATTTGGATATAAGTCACTCGGAATACCATCTACCTTACCAATCACTTCCGTTGTTAAGTATGAAGATGTGGAGTCCGTAGTTTTAGTCTTTCCAGGATAATAACGGTCACCAAAAATACCAAGACTCTCCAAAAACTTAGTCTCCTCCGATTTCTCTTCCTCCGGCTCCTTAATCTTACGCGGTAGTTCATCAAGCTTTCTCTCCTGACGGTATAACAAAAGAGATACATACTTGCTCCTGACTTCCGCTTCTCTTACCCTAAACTCAGAAATTCCAAGCTGATAAGACGAGATGGAAGGACGTTTTGGGAAGATAGGAAGTTTTGTAAGATCCACTACATACTCTCTATCCATTAACATCGGCTCTATCACTCCTAGACGTTTGAGTTTTCCGATTAATCTGGTGTTTGAAGTCCGGAATCCTAACTCTTCCATGTTCAGCTTTCCATCTACTACTATCGCAAAAGATCGAATCGCCCATAACTCTCGTTCACCAGCTACCACTCCCTTGTCATTCTTGGGAACCATAACCTTGACTTTGGAGAGCGTTGTTAAAGAAATGTTAGCACGAGTTCTATTTCCTGCTACTCCCTTAAGTTTTGCCCACCTGTCTCTCATCGCTGAACTACCATCCTCCACATGACGACTAATCCTCTTGTACTTCCCAATCAACTCAGGATCAGTAAATATCTCGAGGTCTGGGGTGTTGAGGAAATCGGTGACAAGACTCTGAATGTTATACCTAGGACGACCATAATAAAGGAGATCAGGACGGCCAACTTTAATCGGATTCTTGTCAAATAACGAAGACTTAAATCCTGCCAATCCACTCAGACCGTATACCTTGTGATAATCAGACAAAATATTATAACCAATCGCCTTACAAAACTTCTCTGTTATCTCTGGCTTGATCCCCGAAAAATGGTGAATAAAGCACTTAATAATTCTAATATCTGATTCATCGTACTTAACCGTTTTTGCTGTATCCGTCTTTACTATCACATAAGCTTCATCATAATCAGGGGAAACTTTTAACGTTCCAACTTTACCAGCCAGATCTACCGTCACATAATTACTCCCCTCACCAATTAAGAATAACTTTTGATACCTTAATGTTCTCTTCAAGTCTCTAGGAATATCTACCGTTATAGCTCCACGTAAATACCTGAGACCCTTTAACATAATCTTCTCATTGTTAATCCAAATGTTGTTCATAATTTTTTCGTTTTAAAGTAATTTTTATAATTTATTACTACATATATAAGGAAATAAAAGGAAGAGATTTTTTTAGTTACAATCTAAAATTGTAACGACCTCCTCCTCCTCTTTGTTTTATCTCTTTCCTAGAATCTCGAATCCATGCTTTTTATCTGGAGTTAGAATTGGTTTCACATAATAATAAAGTTCCAGATCCGTAGATTTTGCTTTTTTCTGATATCCTAAACGTTGATATAAATTATTCAAAATATCTTTTATATCTTTATAGGTGTATCTTTTACCCACTTCAAAAGTTTTATAGATCCCTGATATAACGTCATCTTGAATTTCGCTATTTGAAACTTTCTCCATCCACCTCTTCTTAATTTCGGATTCAGCATAACTACAAGCAGTAATAATATCAGGACCAACAATCTGATAATAATCCTTGTATTTACCAGGAACTAATTCTAAGAAATTTTCAAGATTTTCCTTAGTAGCAGCTTTAGAGTATTCAATCAAAAATCTTAACTTATCATTTACTCTCTTAACACCATTGAATTCTTCAACTTTCTTTTCAACCTCATCTTCTATACTTTCCATTCCTTCTGTTTGAGTTGCAGTAAATACAGAGAATCTATCGGCATAATCTTCCTGCTGTAGTTCAAAGGCTCTTTCTTCAGTTATCAGAACTAATTTGTTGAAGACTGGTTTAAGTTTTACTACTGTTTTTGTCTTCTGATTAATAATTCTAGTTACCGCCACGTAGTTATCCCTGTAGTGATGAACCTTAGCTACAGTCTGATAAGTTTCTGCTAAATCCCACTTGTTTTCTTCATCAACCTGAACATAAGAATTTAATAATCTTTCAGACTTCTTAATTTTCTTCTCTAAGTATTCATCAAACTCCTCCTTTGTTGTTTTATGTTTAAGGTTTGTACATTTAACATACATAGTGGCGCAGTTCTTCCATGGGTTAGTATCTAGTCTCTGTCGACCCAATATCTGTTCTAAGTCCATTGAGATATCTACAGCCAGACATTGAATATTACTGTCACTAAATATGAAAGTACGGGCACATTCTGAGTAGAAGTCAGCCCCTAGATATACAGTCCGTGTACAAAAAGTAAACATCTTGTGCTTCTCACCTTTGACTGGAATCTTTCCTATAACACCATCTTCTTTTTTCCACGTTACTGCCTTCTTTTTTGCCTTCTCAGCCTCCTTCTTCAGGACATCATTAAAAGCTGCCCTAACCTTAGATTCGTTGGGAGTTGTTTGAGCGCATATCACATTAACATCCTCTAAGTGAAGATTATTTGAACGAATGGCTTGACAAATTCCGGATACAGAATTCAAGAATAGAACAACTTCTTTAGATTCTATAAACTTACCTGTATCTGGATCTATGCGGGTATCAAAACGTCCATCCTTATAACTTTGAATGACAGTATTGACAGATTTATTTAGAGATGTTGTTACAAATCTAATCTCTAACTTTGGCTTTTTGACGCGACCTGGATCCTCCGTTTTCCAATCAAACTGATAATAAGGAAGATCTTTAAATTCATCTAGTCTCTCCAAGTACTTATCAAGCATAGGAGTGGCAGAGACGTAACATACTTTCTGTAAACCTTTCAGATTATCCAAGAGCTCAATCTCTGTGTCAGACTTGAAGCGTGAATCGATGAATATAGATTGAAACTCGTCTACTACAATCTGAAATTCTCCTAATCTGTCCTTAAAGCTTCCAAAATGATTATCTTCATTATCGTAGAAATGCTCTAAGGCATCTCTAACGTGTCTGAAAGAGTCATAAGTCACCAAAATCTTGAATGGTTCATCTCCTCTATACATTTCCCATTGTCTCATAGCTTCTCTCAAATTTCTTTTTAGACGGTCGAGATTCTCTATAGTAGCATTCTCACTAGCATTTGTTTTTTCGGCTTTCTCGCTAATTGATTTTGTATCATCTTTATTCAAGTCAAGCTCAAAATCAACGGAAGTTTCTAGCTCATTCTTAACATAATAGACATCTCCCTCATGTTGTTCCTCCTTATTCTCCAACAAGAACTTTCTAGGGGATATCAGAATTAATTTTTGTTTGTTCTCCAGGCAATACTCTGTATAACCGCAACCTGTAAGAACTTTGTTGAGGATATGTGGAAAACCGTAATTTTCTAACTCGTATTCTTTCCAGACTCTTTCTCCAGTAGAATCCAGTTCTCCAACGTATCTTATTCCTTTTGGTACAATGATATCTTTCTTTTCCATAATTGTTAATATTATGTTATGTGTTGAAACAATGAGAGCCTTGGTTAACACCACAGTCTCTCACAAAATCCGCTACGCGTATTTTAAACGTATAGCTCTCCTTTCTTTTATCAATTGGGATCCGCATTATTCCTAATCTAGTACTAGTAGAGAACTGCCCAATCTCATTCATAAGGATTTCAGCCTTTCTTAGAAGAGTTTTACACATTTAAGATAAATCTAGGTCTAACTCTATAATAACTCTTATTAAATAAAAAATGTAAAATTCTGTTTTATAAGCAGAGTTTTGTTAATTTACGTCTAATAAGGTACTAACTCTATAATAACTAATAAATTAACAAAATAACAAACCTGTTTAAAAAGAAAGCTGTAATTTTCTGTGGAACACAGGATCTTAGAGACAGCTTAGAGATCAAACAGGAATAAGGAGTTTATTTTATATTAAAAGAGGTTATAGATGTATTAGGGTCTTCTTCAATGGAAAGTGAAACGTAACATTGAAGAGAGGTTAAGGGTCTGACAAAGTCTGGCTGAAATTATGAGTGTAAGCGAATAATTTACAGACAACTTTGGAGTGGCTCTGGGGAGGCTTAACCTCATCCTTATGCTTTGTCGAAGACGAGTAAAGCGAAGCGAAACGCAAAAAGCATAAGCATTTTTATCTTTTAAGTTATAGCTTTTGTTACGGCTATCATAAAAAGCGAAACCTAATCTTTGTTGTGAACGCAGTTCTCAACTAGGACAAAAGAAAAGAAAGAGCATTAATAACTCTTTCCTTTTACAGTACTTCATCGTTCGCTATAAAATATCGAACACCGGTTTTTTCTGATTCCACCACATTCTTACAGGTCTTTGGCAATCGGTGCAGCAGAATTGTGGTAGTTGTATTATGTGTCCAGTTTTTAGCATAGTATGTCCGAACACTTGATAATCGTGACTCCAGAAAATATGTCGTCGTGCTAGGTGTTCTCTGATATCTGCCCAAACAAGACTTCCCACTTCATCCCATCCTCCTCTATGCCATCCTACCTTAAAGAGTTCTGTTTCTAGTATTGGGTTTCTTTCTTCCCACCACTTATTAAACAGGGAGGCGACTTGAACAGGGGTATATTTTTCTTTCCCTCTTCTATGATATAACTCTTTTAGTAGACCCGCATGAGAAAAGACCACATGATTTTCTTCATCCCGCGCGAGTGTATGTGTGAGTGTGAATTGTGAGTGGTGTTGTTCAAAAAAATCAGCCAACCATTCTATCCTATCCCGGTCCCAATCTTTTCTTACGGCTGGTGATGTTTTCGGGTATACATAAGAGAGATCATGGTTACCTAGAAGAAACACTGAATTTGGGACTTGGATAATTTCTGATAAGAGCGCGGGGATTTTATCATGTTTTATATGTTCATGCGGGTAGGGGTCTGTGTAATCTCCTAGCCATATAATCAATTCTCCTTCTCTTCTTTTCTCCACTCCCTCCTTCCAAAAATCTCGACCATGTACATCTGGCATAATCAAGACTGTATCATTATTTTTTACATTTTCCATAATAGGCTCTTTTTCTATATTCCATTTGTGATTTAGGTTTTGACGGGTTTTTAGTATAGATTGTCTTCAGTTTTCCATCCAATGCTTTCTCTACTATTCGTCTTTGCTCTCTTGAAAACCTAACCTTGACTAAATCGAAGGAACTAATCTCAAATTCTTTTTCAATCTCCTCCAAATCTGTCCACCGCACAATAAAATTGTCTAGAACCCTAAGAAAATTAATTCCTTTCTTATACATATTCAAGATTCTCACTACCCTCTCTGAGCTATGTCTAAATTTATGGGAGGAGGTTGGTCGTTGTAGGTGGAGTACAATTTTAATTTGGCCATTCAAGAAAATCTCCAAGCTTCGTACGATAGAAGATGGTATAGATTTTTTCCTTAGTATCGTAGCCTTAACTTTTAATCTCATAACCCTGACAATCTAAAAGTTCCATCACATCTTCCTGACTAACCTCAAACCATCTTCTCCCTGGTTTCGAAATAGGTCCAACTTTTGATACTCTCATTATTCCGTTCCTCCTAATCTTGTCCAGCACTCCCCGGATATTCTTGATTTTTCTTTGGTTAATTCGGAGAGAGCGGAAAGACCTAATTACTATCTCCAGTCCATCCACATAAAGAGACTGATAACCAAAGTCGTCTCGGATAATACAGCACTTCAAGTTATCCATATTTTTCAGAGATTTCATCAAAGATAGAATTTAGTTCTCCTTCATAATCGTAAAGCTCTTCGGCCGGTACTATTATCTCTTTTTTATGATAGGCGTTCCAGAGTTCGAGAGGGTCCATAATATTTCCTACTTTCTCTTGCATTTTCCTAATCTGTACGTCTCCCATAAAATGTTTGAAGTAATAGGTCCCGGGTTCATTAAATTCTCCAATACCTGCCCCTAAGTTATTCAAGTCTACCTCCACCTGTTTCTTATCTTCTTCGTTATGATAGACTTTATAATTTCCCTCAACCCAAAGAAAAAACTGCTTCTCTAGTTCTACTCCTTCTTCCATCAGTTCTAGTTGTTCCTTCCATTCTTTAAAGAAACCTGGTGAGAACAAGACTAGGGCTGGTACATTTTCTTCGGATGGCAAAAGCACTATTCTTCTCTTTCCATCATTTCCGAGATAAGAAAACCAGGTACAAGTTTTTATTTCAGTTAATCCTTTCTTCAAGATTCTAGTCCATAAAATAATATTGTAGTGATTTCCTTTCTCCGATTTCACTTCTACTAATTTCTTTATCCTAAGCCACTGATCTGGACGTTTCTTTTGTAGAGCTCTCAATTCTTTTTGACTCCTCTCTACTATCCTGAAACATCTTGGCTTTATAATCTTGTGATACTCTTTCCAAAATTCTTCGAGTATCTCCTTTTGATTCATACTACCATTTATCATAACATATATAAGGTTCTAGAGGCTCAGAAAATGTGAAGCCCTCAAATCCTTAATAGTGTAGAAATTATTGAGGACCTTGAAATCCTTAATAATGTAATAAAGTGGCCCCTTGGTGGAATGATAGACACTCCTGAATTAAGATCAGGTTTTCCGGAAGGAAAGTACAAGTTTGAATCTTGTAGGGGCTACTATTTCAAGACTAACTAAATTAACAGAGATATGCCCCTCCCCTGGTAAACTCTAAGATGTAAAGATGAATTGCTGCCGCATATGCATTGGGGGAGGGGATTCGACACACACCGTTCTTTATTGTAAAAGATAGAGAACATTAACAAAAACTAAATATTCGGAGGGATCGCTCTTGGTACGGGTAATCTGTATTGGAGAGAATTCAGGGAGAAGGTGTTATGCCTGATCTTTGGGAGAGTCTAGATAAGTGGCTTCTAGCTTGGTCCTTAGAATAAAAATTTTACTTTAAAAAAATTTTCAAGACAAATATAAGATGATCTCAAAGGTAGTGGTGCATAAGGGCCAGCACGTTACGAAGGATTTAGGTCCAGAGTAAAGGAGCACGTTGGAATCGTGACACCCAGAAGATCATTTTTCAAAACACAACTAAAGAATAAATTAACGTAAGATGAAAATTTCAATTACAAGAGGATTATCAGAGTTAAAAGTTCTGAAGAATCGTTATGAAAGAGAGATACGAGACGCCAAATTGATAGGTGTTTCTGTAGCGGGTAAGATGGTTAGTCCTTATACTTCTTATAAGCCTGAAGATTTTGAGGAACAGGCTAAGTCAGGATTTCAGAGTTTGATTGACCTGGAGAAGCGAATTATAGAGATCAAGACAAAAATAGATCAATCTAATTTCGTGACAAAGGTTAAGATCGCTGATAAAGAGATGACAGTTCTGGAGGCAATCGAGATGAAGAATTTTGTAGACCTTAAGGAGCAGAGATTGTCGCTTTTGAAACAGCAACTACGGAGCGCTAGAAATTCTTACGAGGAGGCTGAGAAGAAGAATCGTGAAAGGATTGAAAAGAACGTATCGGAACAAACTGCCTCTGGAAATAAAGATGCAACATTAGAAGCCAAAATTAAGGAGTCGATCGAGAGTCTTTATCCAGTTGCCCTTATAGATCCGGTAAAAATAGAGGACGAGATCAAGAAAGAGGAGAAGTTCTTAGAGGATTTCAAGAATGAGATTGATTTTGTACTCTCAGAATCTAACAGTCTTACCTATATTGAAATTTAGCTTTCTGTATCGAAAATTCCCAAGAAAAACGCCCCTTATTTCATTTTGGGTTAATAAATGAAGTCTTTAATAACAGTCTGCAACACTCGTTAATGATAATAATTGGTGTTTAAAGATTAGAAGATTAAAGATTACAAGTTAAAAGTTCAAAGTTTAGATTGTATGTTTAGTCATGCGTTTAAAGATGAGAGCTTAAAGATGAAAGGTTATAAAATCCTAGATCAAGTTTGTCTCTATTATGGAGTCTGAGCTTTGCAGTTTGATTCTCAGGGAGTTTGTACTAGGCTGATATATGGAAGCTTATTTTATACAAGACTACTCATTAATTTGGGTGGTCTTTTTTTTGTTCCTCCACGTATAATTTTCCTCGCGCGTTTTATGATTCGGCAAAAAGAAAACACAGGAAAGATCATGGTAAAGCAAGAAAACCTGTGTGAAAGAATTTGCCGGGTTATATTTCAAGTTGGGGAGTTCAAGGAGGGAGGAATCAGGCGTACGCAAAAAATCCTCCTTAAAATATCAACTTGGAGGTTATTCTGGCGCGAGATCCTTATACGTGTGAAGAGATATAAAAATATGAAAAAGATTGTATTATTGTTTGGTGTTTTATTGATCGGGATGACAGTAAAAGCACAAGTAGAGAGAATTGAATTACCGTTAGAGATGATTAGTGTTGAGTTACCTTCCGGATTAGAGCCTCCAGAAGAAAGTATCGGATTAGGAGGTGGAATATATTTGTTGAAGATGCCGGAAAAACACTCTATGGTAATTATAAAGGTGAAGGGAGAAGATAAGGCAATTGTTATACATTCCTCATTCTTCATTAGTCGTTTCTTTGTAAATCCAGAGAAATATTTCAGAGGTCCTAGAGAAAATTACTTCAAGTATAATATTGAGGAGAATGATCGGCGTTTAGTCTTATGGTACAAGGATAATCGAATTTATTGTGGCTATATTTATGATAAGCAATATAAAGTCTGTCAGTACTTCGAGAAACGTGAGAAAATTTGGAAGAGGAGATGAAGATAGAGATTTGGTGTGAGGGGACGAGTATGGATGGAGAACACTTAACGGATGTAGTAGCTGTTAGAGTTCCACCCGATATTAAGGTTATAGATTCGAAAGCCTGTAAAGAATTATTGATGAGAAGGAGACAGAGAATAAAAGAGGCAAATCGATATAGGGTGAAATATAATAGCCAATTCAAAAACCAGATTGATAGAGACGTGTTTGGCAAAAAGAATCTAGTGGAAAAATTATATACAGTTCACATTAAAGGCTGGTCTCCTATCATAACAACGGATGCTTTAGAGTTTATATGTCAGAGGTTGTAGATAGATTAATAGTAGGAGGAGCAAGAGTAACTGAAGGAGGGCGACTAGATTTTCCTGATCGTCTTCCTTTCTGTCCTGATTATTGTGATGAATATGATTGTATTTTTTACAAGCTCTATCAATATCTTAGGTCGTCTGGTAGATATGGAGATGAAGGAACTTTGGCTATCGGAATGTGTAATCCTATAAAAATGGCGGATATACGTTTTCCTTTCATATATTCACCTCTCGATAATTATTCAGAGAGTTATTACGAAAACGATATTCTACCTATCATTCTGAGATTTTATGAGACAGATTTCATAAGAGAATTATGGGAAAAAGTGTGGAGTAAAAAATAAAGAGTAAGGGAATTAACCCAAACTCTTTTTTATTTCTTCAGTGAGATCAAAACTGGCTAAATTCACGGTGAAAGTTCCAGTATTAATTTCTCCAAACCTTGTCCATTCTGATTTTTCTGGATGAAGGCTCTTAAATTCTTGCTTCAATATTATTACATCTCCATCTACAACCAAGGTCGTTCCAGATCTTCCTATCACTACATATGAATGCGTACTAGGTTTTAAAAACAAATTTATACCGACTTCTCCAGATCCATTAAACCTTACTCTTCTTCCGTATCTCCAATTTCCACCCCACCAATATGTATTATTCCATTTACCGTCCACATATTCTAGTATATATAGGATCGGCTTCTTTGGTTTCCATTTCTTCTCCCACCATCTTGGTTTTCTCGGTTTAAGCTTTAAGTTTAATTCCATATTTCATGCTTTCTTTAGTTCCCCAATAACTCATAAACCAATTTTTTCCTATCAATATTAAGGTTATCGAGGGGAGACTAATGAGGGGTATAAAAAGGGGACCTAAACGACGAGATAAGATAGCCCGACCAAAGACAAAACGTGTAAGACTGGTAGATCCGATAAACAAGTACTCCCCCAAACACATAACTGGAAATGAGGGAGATCTAACTAGGACATATTTAAATCCGGCAGGTCCTATATGTTTATCTTTGAAAAACTGTGAAAGAAACCAACCTAGGAAAGTCTGAGGAAACTGCCAAATCCAACCTACTAGAACGTATAAGGCTACAAACATATAATATTACATAACTTAACTTCTTCATAGGTTTGTTCAAAAATATCTTTACGACAGGGATAGAACTTACCTTTTACTCCTTTTATGATATAATCTTCTTGTTTGACTTTCATATCACCTTCAAGAGTATGGATTGTAATTGTTGCTGTTATAGGACCCGCACCAGCTTCATAGGCGGCATCAGAATATTCTACCGTAATGTTATCTCCAGCAAATTCTTCCATCTCTGTAGGATTGAAGCCTGTCCATTGTAGTGCTTCAACCTCTACTGGCTTTTTTATATATTTCTTCATGATCTTACCAACATTCACGGGCGGCAGCTTCCCACTCGTCCTCTTCTTCGTCGTCGTCTTCTTCTTCCAGCTCTTTCTCTTCATCAATCAGAATTTCCAAGTCTTCCCATCCCAGCTGTCCATAAGTAGGGCCATCAAACATGCGCATAAAAGCATTATAATCTTCCTCACTAATTTCCTGCGCACCATCGATAGCATCACGAACTTCATCAATGTCAACCCAGATTTCTTCCCAGCTATCATCTCCAACATCAGCTTTCACAGAATAAATCTCCATGTCATCGATGTACTCTAAAGCATAATGTCTACGATGCTCATTCATTACTTCCAGACAACCGAGCTTAACTTTTTCTCCCTTCTTTGTGGGAACCTCAAATTCATACTTTACTAAATAATACATCATAATTTTTAAATATGTGGAAGAGGTTTAGTTATCATCCTCCACACTAATAAGGTTTTCCATCTTTATAGTCCGCAAAACAGAGCCCCTCAAATCTTTATATATGTGAGGAGGCCGCAAAGATGTGATATTATTAATTAATAGTATGTTTTTTTGGCAAGATATTTATGAAAAAATATATATAATAAATAACTAGAGAATATATATTATAATAGATGGAAAATATTCTTGCCTCGTATCTCGTCTTAATAAAACAGATTTAGATTTATATTTATATATAGAGAATATGAATGATAAAATTCCTCCTTACACCTTCGACCGAGTTATCTCAGGTACCTCATCGTGGTTCGGTCGTCTAGGTACTACTAAAGTTAAGAAGCCAAAACCTGAGCTGTGAAAACCATATTGTTGTAACACCGCCTACTCCTTTATCGGATTAGGGAAGAACAAGGTATGATTAGTAGTGGTATGTTCTGCCCTTCCCAAGCTTTAATTAGTGTGAAGAAGGGAATAACAGAATGAATTTTTTTTTTGGTCCCACTGCATGATCCCCACTCCGTGATATTATTCAGGTCGAGAAAAGAGACACGGCCGTATTTTACTTTGAATCCGACCTTTCCATTTTCCAGCATAAAAAAAAATAACGGCCGTAAGAGAAATATGCTGGGAAGAGAGAAACGGAGTGAAAAGTATGCAGTAATGAGTGAGCAATTGTCGAGGAAACGAGAAATTGCAGAAGGAAATATGACTGAAAGGAATATGCAGTGATGAAAAAAAATACTAAACTTCTCGTCTAGCATTTTTCAGGAAAGTACTAAATGTTTCTCTCCTTAACCTATCTCTCCTCTTTAATTCCTCCATTATCACTTCAAACCTCTTCTCCTCAACTTCTACCCAACCATCTATAAGGTCTTCGCTCAAATTGTAGGGATAATAACTTACCTCGTCTTTTTTAGGATCTCGGAGTATAAGTTTTTCTGGTCTCACTCTCTTATTACCCCTGATCTTATAATGTACAGACCACCAATCGAAAGGGGAAAGGTAGAAGTAGAAGTGATAAATATAATAACCCTTCTTATGCTTCCACTTCTTCTTTTTCCACCCAACCTTCGTCATCTAATATATCTCTCCTCTAACTTTTTTTCATATTCTCCTAAACAACCTAACTCTCCCATCTTCTCCATCATATCTTCTTGATTCATTGGGAGGTAATCAATCCAGGTAATATCAGGAGCTTTTTCAATATAACCTTTCGATAAGAGAGATAGAAAATCACGCTCATTCTTCCACTTATCTTCCCTCAATATATCCTCCATTAATTTCTTTAGGAGAGCTTCAGGGGTTATAGGTTTCCAAGGTTCAGGTTTTTGTTCTGGCTCCTTTTTCTTTTTCCTATCAAGCCAAACATAGAGGATACCAACTCCAATTGTTAAAATCGTTCCACACAAAATAACACCTTTAGTATTCATAATATTCATTGTTTTACATTAATAAGGCTTTGAAGGACTTATAAATAATGAGGACTATCTATTGGAAGTGGGTTGGAGATACTGAATATTTGTTTTTAGAAAAGACTGGTCAAACACATGAAGAACTTATTAGAGTAGAAGGTAAGGTTATAATAGGGAAGAGTAAGAAGAAAAGAAGACCAAAAAGACTCTACCTAAATCCTCCATACCTATATAGAAAGGAAAGTCATTGGATTAGAGAGTATGACTTGGTTGGATTTAAAACGTTTGAGTTATGAAAATAGTGTTAATTAAGTGCGGATCTTATAACGACGGGACTTTTTGGGGAGTAATCGAAGGAGTGACGGAGGAAGAATTGGAGATGGTTAGGGAAATCTGGGAAACAATAAAAACAAATCCCAACCAATGGAACTGGACTAATGGTACAAAACTAGTGAATGATGGAGGAGAATGGAAAACCGTGAGAAAAATTTATGATACCTATCCCAACATTAAACCGGAGACTCTAGATTGGTTTGCTTCCTTTATACCTTGGAGAACGGAAATCATAGAAGAAATTAGGGTGATAAAATATGAAGATCAAATTTTATAATAGAGATGGTTCGGAAGTGTGGATAGAGAAAGTTGGAGAAGAGGGGTGGTGGCAATTAAGAATGAAACCTAACCTACTATTTTCCTTTACCCGCCTACTGTACGAAGAGGATGGACAGAGAATATATGCAGTCGATCCTCCTGGTGGTCCTTTCTTGTCGGTAGGTATGAAAATAGAAGAGCGATATATGATAGAAGAGATAAAGAATACGAGCATGGGAATATTTTTACTCCTCAAACCCTTATATATAGATGAAAATGTGTGAAAATAACGTTAGACAGAATAGTTAAAGATGTCTAATACTACATTGCTTTCGTTCCGAGTAATATTAGAGAATAAACGAAAGAAGGAACGTATGATAAGGGTGTGAAATCGAGGGTTATGGCGATGATCTATAGTTGTGAGATTAAGCCGTACGTTAATGATGATCAGAGACTTGGGATATACTTCGGTAGACAAATCACTGAGGACTTGTGAGCATTTTGATACATCCATATATTTGCAGGATCACACTTATCTGTCAGTTAGGGAAAAACCTAGCGTGGAAAGGAGGAAAATGTGGCTTAAGTTTTCCTTAAAGGACAAAAATAAAAATAGGTAATTTAATTTTACCTATTTATTTTTTCTAACTCTTTTTCATCAATTTCTTCTATTTGTGATATTGATGTATAACGGGTACAGGGAGGGAATAAAGGCCCTTTCCATCAATTAGGTTAATCCCGTCGAAAAGTTCTGATCTAAGAGAAATGATTAACCCTTTATATTCTCTACTTACAACTACTTTAATATAAACTTTCATCCGAACCACCCCTTAATTCTTATCAACAACTGAATCCAAGAATAAACCGGGACTGTAAATTGATAGTATCTCGGTTTTTCCTCGAAAATTGTAACTCTTTTGTAAATGATTCTTGAGAGCGGATTCTTTCCTAATCTTTTCTTCATGT
>Ga0310691_10001531_pt1 | contig 34994 bp, 31 predicted proteins | sample 176DNAGHGlowgp2_FD_203887 | JGI IMG/M metagenome (GOLD analysis project Ga0310691, IMG submission 203887) | Sheep rumen microbial communities from Palmerston North, Manawatu-Wanganui, New Zealand - 1766 DNA GHGlow gp2 (v2) (version 2) | ecosystem: Host-associated > Mammals > Digestive system >... | reverse complement strand
ACGGACAAACGCTTTTTACGAAAAATTAGGGTATCAGATCATAAAAGAAGAGGACGGTTTTGTTTTTTACAGGAAGACGAGAAAGTGAACTTCATTTAATTCAGGTTCTCACATAAATACTGATTTACCTCCGCAGCATAAACAAACACAATGCCCTTGAGCGTTAATTGAAACGTTCAGGGGCAAAACTGTATTTGCGTTTTATTCACTCACAACAGGAATCCATATCTGGCTCTTGTAGTCGGGGAAATCCTTCGATGTCCTGATATTTTGTGGCTTTTGGTGTCAGGTGGGTATTGTGCGTATGAGTACTTCAGCCTAACCTTTTGTTTTCATTTCTTTATGAACCGTTCTACTTCCTTTATGACTTGAACCTCGTAATAAGCTTGCAGCTATTGGAAACCATATATGTCCACATATTTTACACTTTGTTTTAATTGGATTGTGTCTGCCAGTATATTCGCCGATTATCTCAACGTCAGGATTTACTAAAGCTATTTGCCTTATAAATTCATCCTGTGTTTTTTTCGTTTTTTCATGTGCTGACTTTGCTCCACATTTTCTGCATCCATCACCTGAAAGAAGATTAGCAGGTACTGCATTCCATTCAAAGCCACAGATATCACATTTTACTGTAATTCGTTTGTATGAATTGATATATTTTCCTAAAACAGTGATATTTGGATGTATAGCTTTGATTTCTTCAACAAATGTATCATGTAGTTTTGATTTACTAAGCTCGTAAGCTACTTTTTCTATGTTTTGATAATCTACCGAAGAAAAAGAATGTTTTATTTTGCAGATTGAAAAAAGGTTTGAAACTAAGTTATATATTATTTCATGATCTGATTTATTCAAATCAACAGAAAATGTAAAACAGTCCGAATCAAAAGGTTTATCTACGTTTTCAGGGAACATATCATATATCGTAATTAGTCGATAGCCCTTTTCTCTGCATTTTTCTCTTTTTATAGAATCCCTTTTAACTGACTTTTTATGTAATTTCCAGCAACCAGGTTCGATTGCAATCTTTTTCGATGGTATTACTATATCCAATTCCATTCCGATGAGTTCTTTATCACGGGAAAGAACTGCTTCTTCTCCCAAAGCACTGCAAAAACAGAGTTTAATAAACTGTTCCATAAAACTCGTTCCTGTTTTTGCACACTGTGGGCACCCATGACCTTGTAAGACAGAATACGGTTTTGCTGACCATCTATTTCCACATCTTTTACAGATAAAATTAACATTAGTGTGAGTATTGATGTATTCTCCTTCTGATTCGATTTCGGGATGTGCTTTATGAAGTTGCAGTAAAAAATCATTATGATTCTTTAATCTTGTCTTACCTCTATTGTTCTTTGAGCCTTTAATTGCACTACAATGAGGACAAGATTTTCCTTGTATTAATGAATAGGCTTTGGGTTCCCATATTTTACCACATTCTTTGCATCTTACACGGACTCTATCCAAAGCTTTAGTGTAAGTGCCAATTATTTCAATATTCGGATTAATAGCATAAACTTCAGATACAAATTGATTGTGGGTCTTAGCCATAATAGTCACCATCTCTATTCCTTTTGTAATCCAATCTCACCAGCGCCTTGCCATTCGGCAGTGGATATGACTCCTGCAATATCAGCGAGTAGCCTATTTCCTTCATGGCAGCCGTGAGAGCCTTTTCCTCCATTTGGTGATGTACCTCGTCCAGCCTGTCGAAAGCTCGCAGGTACGGCGACTCCGACACCCACTGCTCCGCGTCTGTGTTTATCTGTATCACGCAGGAAACGTACTCGGGAGCGGTCTGCAAAACGGCTCGCTGGAACGCTCCGTAGCCTATGTACTCGATAAGCAGGTTCGCTATCAGAAGCTGTGCCTGCGGGAGCTTCTCCGCCTCGTTTATAAGGTCGATGTGCAGGCACTCCAGAACTCCCGAAAGCTGAGTATATCGCTGAGATACCGCACTGAGGTAGTCCGCATTGATGTCCACACCGTAGACCTTGCGGTACTTGTCAGTGTCAATGTGTTCAAGTCCGTTTCCGCCTGCAACTCCCAGAACTGCGGCAGTCTCCACAGGGTAGGCGGAAAACTGCTCCTTCATTATGGAATCGAGAGCCTGAAGCTGCCGCACAGAATCAAGGCTCATGTGCTTTTCGTAGTCGTCAAGACTTATTTCTTCCCATGGGTTGGTCATATACAGCACCTTTCCAAATCGTATTCATCATCTATCAGAAAATAATCCAGTCCGCAACTGAGACAGCCGCGGAGATATTCCTGATTGTCCTGTTTTATCTCCTTGATATCAATGTCGTTGGAGAGCCTTTTCTCGATAGCGTTCCCGAAGCTGACAATGTCGCTGAAATGGCCGGTTATGTAGCTTTCACTCATAACAAGGCAGATGTATTTTATCTGCGACAGATAGTCGGCGTCAAAGCTGTTCTTCCAGTCAAAGGGGATATAGCAGCCCTCGATTATGAGATCCTGTTCGTTTTCAATGGCAGTCTTTATCATCTCTTTCAGGATATTCCAGAGGTATGCCGTCAGCTTGTCGTCGTCATAAGGAGTCAGCTCGGTCTGACCGCTTCTTATAAGTCCCATTTTCAGGTGGTCGATAGACAGGTAAGGGTACTTGTATTTTTCAAGCAGTTTCTGCGCGAGAAGCGTTTTCCCTGTATGCGAAGCACCTGTTATCAGTATTATCATAGTAGCCGCGGCTCCTTTCCGATAGTTTCCATAATTATATCATATCCGGGGGAGTTTTTCAATAAAAAACAGCTCCTGTCTGTAACGGGACGGGAGCTGTTGACAGTTATCGCAAAATATGCGGCAACTCATAGTAATGTGCATTTTCTGCACAATGCTTTTGGCGGTCGTACTGAGACTTGAACTCAGACATCGGGATTCCCCGATTACTCACAGTTTAGCAAACTGCTGCCTTACCGGTTAGGCTTATGCGACCTTGTATAGATCTTGACTTTCCGCAAGGCTAAATGCGCGGAAGATTTTAGCGGCTCATAAAAGCTGAACCGCGAAACTGCCTGCGGGGGCTCCCCGCTGGTGACGGATGCGGGGTTCGAACCCGACATTTAGAGGTTGAGAGCCTCTCGTCCTGACCTGTTAGACGAATCCGCCATATTTGTGGGCAAGGTAGGAGTCGAACCTACGGTGTATCAAAGTCACGGATTTATCCCCCAAGGGGACTTCCTCGCTGTGCTCACAGCGCATCCGCTGCAATCGCCACTATGCATACTTGCCCAAATTTGTTTATGTTATGTTTCGGAAATGCTTTATGCGCGGAGGTACCTCGCGTTCCGCAAAAAAGTGAAACGCGAGACCGCGTGCGCCTGCTCGGCGCTGGGGTAATCGAAGAGAATCGAACTCTCATTTTCAGAGCCACAATCTGATGTCCTTCCATTAGACGACGACCACCATAAATAATTATATTTCTTCCGTAAGCGAAAGCAGACTATCGCTTTTGTACGGAGTGAGCGAGCTTGCGAGCGGCAGCGTGGCCGCCCGCAGGGGCTTCCTGCTTGGTGGGCAAGGCAGGAATCGAACCTGCGATGTTTACCGCAAGGGTGGCAGATTTACAGTCTGCTGCGTTCGCCAGCTACGCATACTTGCCCATATTTCGTCACCTATACACGGGTGACGATTATTATTTTATCTATCGGAACATCAAACATATCCGCAAGAATTATCAGGTTGTCAATGGTGGGAACAGCGTCTCCACGCATCCACTTGAATATAGCCTGCGGAGTATTGAAACCGCAGCGAGCCTGCACATCGGATATTTTGAAGCCTTTGGATTTGATTATATTCTTGATATTATTTCCTGTTGCCTTTACGTCGATCACCGGCATCGTGCTGAGCTCCTTTCTCTGTATTATGAAAACAAAAACACCGCCTGCTTACATACAGACGGTGTTTATCATTTGTATGGATCACAACACAAAGAAAGTGCGTTTCCGAAATGACTATCCACTACGTTTATCTGTATGCAGCACAAATAGAGCCTCTTCACTCTCGTGATAGAAACTTTCCTCATAGTGTTCGCTATACAGATAGATCATAGTAAACTGTCTCATTTCGGGTAACTCCTTTCGTAATAATTTTTGTTACAGAGGTCGTCTTGCGACCGTTTCTGTTCTGACTTTACCTGTATTATAACATAGCTTTTTGGAAAAATCAAGTAAACTACAGGTATATCTTTGAAGTGCTTTGCGAGAGTTGGAGTTGATAAATACATGAACTCAGTTTATCTCCCTGCGTATTCTCTCCACCAGTCCCAAATCCGCAGGCAGCCACTTCACACTGTCAAGCTCGTCTCGGGTGAGCCACCGTGCCTCCTGAGCCTCCAGCAGAACAAGATCGCCGCTGACCACCTCACACCAGAAGCAGTCCATGGAAAGATGAAAGTCGGGATAATCATATTCTACCGTGTCAATAAGCTCGCTCACTTTTATTTCAGTTGCAAGCTCCTCACGGATTTCTCTCACAAGCGCTTGCTGTGGTGTTTCGCCGTGTTCTATCTTTCCGCCGGGGAATTCCCACATTCCTTTGAACTCGCCGTATCCTCTTGCAGTTGCAAATATTCGAGTCTTTGTTTGAAGTGAATCGCATATCACAGCCGCCACAACCTTTATCGTTTTCATATCATCCCACCGTCAGCTGATTAGTTTTCCTGAGATACTTCGCAGGTATGGGCTTGCGGAGCTTCCACACCACGTTCATAGGCTTCGAGCCTTCCGATTTCACATAGTCCGCCAGTCCGAGGAAGGTATACGGTGCAGCACCCAGCTTTGTACTCTTATACTCACGGACAAATATCATCACACTTGTACCCTTGTCACGATGATGTATGTAGCGCTGACCGGTCTTGCTTTCGGGAGTTGTAATGCTCTGGCTCTGCCAGTGGAACAGCTCGCTGTTAATGGAATAATCGTTGTACATGGTGGTGGGAGAATAGTCCTTGTCCGACTTGTTGAGCGTTACGAACAGCAGGTCGGTCTTTATATCCTCCAGATACTTCACGCCCTCACGGACGGTATCAGGCTTCATGAAGTCCAGCGCAACGAGTATCTGATCTCTTGTGTAGCTGCAATGCACATCCAGCGGACAGTCATAGTCTACCTGCACAGGCTCGTCGATGAAGTCTATCTTGTCGTATTTATAGTACATCAGCTCAAGTATCTCAGCAAGCATTACAGGCGAATTTGCTATCTTCCGGAAGCCCTCAAGCAGGTCGCCGAAATCGCAGTCCTCATAGGATTTCTGCCATATGGTGAACTGTAGCATCTGCCACATTCTCTGCTGAACGCCGTCAAAATCATTGATGCTGTAATTGTTGATTTTCGGCAGATAATCTATCACAAGTTCGATCAATCTGTGAGAGTCAATGTATGAAAGTCGGGGCAGCGCCTTTGTGACGACCTCTTCAATATCTTCGGTGAAGTTCGGCTTGACCTCTGCCTGCACACACAGTCTTGCAAAACTGTTTTTCGTGCCATAAATCGCGCTGATATCAAGATTGTAGTAATCAAGAAAATTGGCAAGAGTAAGAGCCTTTCCGCTGTCCTCGGTGAAGTTCGCAAGGCGCTTGACAATAGCGCTCTTGTTGCCGACAGCCTGCCTGATATTGTCGAGAATGTACTTCTGCGCCTGCTTCTCCAGCTTGATATAACAGCCCTTCGGCAGCAGGGGAAAGCCGTTCTCGATCTCGTCCCTGACACTGCGCTGAGTGTTGCCGAGAAGTGCCGCATACTTCGACTCGAAATTATACTTCATATGTGCCTGACCGATGAAATCCAGCACCGTCAGGCAGTCCTTGCCCTCGCTGAGACGCAGGCCACGTCCAAGCTGCTGCAGGAACACCGTTAAACTCTCTGTGGGACGCAGGAACATTACCGTGTTGACCTCGGGAATATCCACGCCCTCGTTGTAAAGGTCAACGGTGAAGATGAACTTTATCCCGCCGTTCGCCAGCTTATGCTGTGCCGAATCACGTTCGTCCTTTTTGCTGTCAGCGGTCAGTGCGATGGACGGGATATTGTTCTGATTGAAACGCTGAGCCATATACTCAGCGTGCTCCTTCGATACGCAGAAGCCAAGTCCCTTGACCTTATCCATGTCCGCAACGTACTTGTTAAGCTCTTTCAGAATAAGCATAACACGCATATCGTTGCCCGTGTAGATGTTTGAGAGCGCAGTCCTGTCATAACCTCCGCGAGACCATTTTATATCATGCAGGTCAACATCATCGGACACTCCGAAGTAGTGGAAGGGACACAGCAGCTTCCTGTCAATGGCCTCTGGCAGACGAATCTCCGCAGCTATCCTGTCATCGAAATAGGGCAAAATGCTCTTGCCGTCCATACGCTCTGGAGTAGCCGTCAGACCGAGAAGTATCTTCGGCTTGTAGTATTCAAGCAAGCGCTGATATGTAGGCGCAGCGGCGTGGTGAAACTCGTCCACGATGATGAAGTCATAGTAGTCGGGGGAGGTTATCCTGTCAAGGGCCTGAGAGTTGAAAGACTCAATGGAGATAAACAGATTTTCAAGGCTTTCGGGCACGATGCCGCCAACGCACAGGTCACCGAAATTGGCATCGTGGAGCACACCACGGAAGCATTTTATACTCTGCTTCAAAATCTCTTTTCGGTGCGCCACAAAGAGAAGTCTTGCACGTCCGTTTGACTGACGAAAGCGCTTGTAATCGAATGCGGAAATGACTGTTTTGCCCGTGCCTGTTGCGGCAACAACAAGGTTCTTCCAGTGATGACGTATCTCACGCTCGGCAGTCAGCTTGTCCAGAATCTCCTGCTGATAGGAGAATGGGCGGATATCAAAGCTGTAATCACTGGTATCACCATGATATTTTTCAGCTTTCAGAGCCTGCATCAGATGCACTCTGTCATCGGGAGAATACATGGAAAAATCAGTGCTGTTCCAGTAGTTCTCAAAAGTCGCATTTATTTTGCGGATGGTGTGTGGCTGATCGTGAGCGGTTATTTTCAGATTCCACTCCAGACCGCTTGTCATGGCAGCATTGGACATATTCGATGAGCCCACATAAGCCGTAGTGAAGCCTGTGTCACGATAGAAAACATAAGACTTCGCATGAAGCCTTGTGCGCTCGGTGTCGTAGGAGACCTTTATCTCAGTGTGTGGCAGCTTGCTCAATTCCTCCACTGCTTTCACATCGGTTGCGCCCATGTAGGAAGTCGTTATAACACGAAGTATTCCGCCGCGTGCAGTGAACTCCTGCAATTCGTCGATGATAAGCACCAGACCGCTCCACTTGATGAAGGACACAAGCATATCTATCCTGTCGGCGGATACTATCTCCTTTTTCAGCTCGGTCATCATCTGGGGTTCATGACCTGCGCCAGTGAACAGTGAGCTTGATGCGAGAGAAGTTTCGGGGCGTGTCATGGTGATGCGGCGTTTCAAGGCGTCTGCATTGTTCTGCATATTGGCAACTGCAAGGAGTTGTTCCGCACGCTGGTCAACGCTCAGACCGTCGAACTCCTCATCGCCTGTGAGCTCCGTAACCGCTGAAACTATCCTGTTGGCAAGTCCCAGCTGACCTTCGATATCATCACCTGAAAGCCGTGAGAGTCCCTTCACAATGACCTCAGAGAGATACCCTGCCAGCACCTGCGGAGCTTCTGCCTTGTCGATATTGCGCTTGTCGATAAGCTGCGCGGAATCATCTATTTTATCTGACAAGTCTTTGTTGATGACCTGTTCGTACAGTCCTGGTCTGAGCATAGGGGTACCTCCTATATTTGTAGATATCGTAAACTATTTGTCTCTTCGGAAATAAACGTCAGCAAGGATAATAGCTGTTTCCTCAGTTCCTTCGGTATCTTCCTTATCCTTCCAGGCACAAATAAATCGAATAACAGCATCATACGGCTGATAACCTGATTCAATGAGCTTCTTGATATCCTCGTTGCATTTTTTGGAGAACTGAAGGACAGGCTGTAATTTATCGCCTGCCTTGATATAGAGTCTGCAGCCTCTTACTGTCAGATGTATACCGCTTTTCAGACGAATTATGATATCCTTTTTGTCCTTGAAGAATCCAAGATGAACATCCCTGTGAGAAAGCTGCAATATAAGCTCAGAAGGCTTCGGGTAGGTACGCAGATCAACTTCATCAGTAGTGGCGTATTCGGCAAATCGGTCAAACGCATCGCCGAAGTAATGGATATGAAGCAGTTCCTTTGCTCTTGTCATAGCAACATAGAGCTTTCTTTTTTCTTCGTCTGTTTCCATGCTGACATTACTGAGCAGCATATAAACATTGTCAAACTCTCTGCCCTTTGACTTGTGCATAGTCGAGATGGTAATAACGCCCTTATCGTTGGTATAGAAATCCTCTATCTTTGATTCGTGCAGGAACATTTCGAGATCAGTGCGGTATTTCTTTTCATTGGTCTCTTCAAATGTATGCAGGATATTCATAATGACCGGCATACAGCTGCTGCCCTGATACCGCCTTTGTAATGCTTCAGCGGCATTGTTCCACTGCTCATTGCTGATAACTGGCGATGAATTTTTGATGTTCAGCTTTTTCAGGAAATAGCGTATCTCGGCTATATCATACATATCAAAGCCGTCTATCGATTGTATCAGCTTTGCAGGGATATTCTTCTGCTTTAGTACGCCGAGAACGAGCAGTGCTTCACGATTGGTATTAGTCAGTATACAGGTCGTTCCCTTTGCATTAACAGACAGAACATCTTCCACCAGCGCCGTTTCCATGTCAGCACCGCTGTGCTTTATCAGCTTTACCTGTCCTTCGCTTTCTTTGACTGCTGCGATATCCTCAGTTTTCATTCTCTCGGAAATGGTCTTCACAAACTGATTTGCAAATGAAACGATACTCCGGCAGCTTCTGTAATTGTCGATAAGAGAATACTGTTTTGCATCATGCTCTGTTATAAACGATCTCAGATACTTTGAATCAGAGCCGCGGAACTGATAGATGTTCTGGTCGTCATCACCGACGGCGATAACACGCATATCCTCATTACGTGTCATAAGCACATAAACAAGCTGATATTCGTAGAAATCCATATCCTGCGCTTCATCAATAACAAGCACCGACTTTGTTGTTCTGCTTGCATCAATATCATCTCCGCAGAGAAGCTGTACCGCATCCTTTACAACGTTTTCCGATTCATTTATATTACCTATCTTTCCGAGCAGATCAAAGCAATAGGAATGGAAGGTCTTTATTTCTATGAAATTGGCAGCGTTTCCGATAAGTTCACGAAGCCTCTGCTTGAATTCAATAGCCGCGGCTCTTGAAAATGTCAGCATAAGAAGCTGTTCGTGCTTCACGTCTTCAAGCAGGAGAAGTGATGCCAGCTTATGCACAAGCACTCTTGTTTTTCCGCTTCCGGGGCCTGCTGATACAACGATATATTTTGAACTGTCATCGTTTATGATCTCAAGCTGACGCTCAGATAGCGTATCAAAAAGCTGTCTGTATTTTTCCGGCGTGATGTTGCGTTCAATCTGGGCGGCACGTTCTCCTGAGAAATACTGCGACAGGAACTTCTTATAGTCCATCTGGAAATAGTCATTTACGAATTGCAGCGCTTCGTTATAATCACGCACCATCATATTTGCATATTCACCGACTATATGTATCTGCTGTATCTTCTGCTGATAGAACTCGTTAAGCTGTTTATAGTCCTCCTGCTTATACTTGATACGGTTGTCAAGTTCCAGCCTTTTTATACGCATTCCGCTGTATCCTACACTGAAACCGCCCTCCAGCTTCATTGCGCCTATCTTGGAGAGAAACAACAGTGCTTCATTAATATCATTTGCAGTAACTTTAAATAATGACTGCTCATTGTAAGCATTCATAAGTTCCATTATCGAAAAATCCACAAGGACTTCTTCCTTGTTATTTATATCTTCACTGCTTATCTTAAAAAGATAGTTTATGATAAATTCCGCAATGCTGTAGCTGTTCTGCCTTTTGGATTTTATTCGTTCCATGCTCAGCTTCGGAACGATGATCACTCTGTTTGTTGCCTGATCCTGTTCCTTTTGGATATAGCTGCGTATGGTCCAGTAATAGAAAAGGGTTTTTATAGAATTGACAGAGCTTGTTTTAACTCCGCCTGCAAGTGCGGCTTCATTCAGCTCCTTATAATTCGTGCAGAATTTGTCTGCGTCGATATAGTCGAGCAGAAAAGTTTCAAGTGCCTGAAAACGATGCAGGACCAGCATAGACTTGTTTACTGTATCAGTCTTTTGGATATATGCCTTCTGATCTTTTGAATCCGCAAGGATACCTGCTTCTCTCATCTGCTGTACAGAACGGATTACGTCTGTTTTATCAATGCCAAGTCTGTCAGCAAGATAATCAACTCTTGATTCCGCTTCAGCATTGCCTGCCCTGGATATAGATTTTTTTGAAATAAGTGAGCTGATAATGCGCTTTGCAATTGTTCGTTCTTCATCATTTTCAAATCTGGAAGAACTGTCTATACGCTCAGCCGCTTCTATCATTGATTTTACAAGTATCCCGTCGGCATATACACGGGGAGCATTCTTGCCCCGCTTGATATATCCTGCATTTTCTAAAGCCTGTATCGCTGTCTTTACTCTCGTTTCGATATCTGCAACACTGTCGTCCCAGCCTGCCTGTCTTGCCACTTCAAGGGGCGAACAGCATACCTCGGGACGTATATGTGTAAGGTCTTTTATAGCCTTCCATACCTGCTGTATCTCGCTGATACTGAGCTTGGTCTGATTAAGCAGAATGAAATGCTTGTCCAGGTCTCCGTCATTGAATAATACGTAACACTCTGCCTGCAATGACTGGTCTCGTCCTGCACGACCTGCCTCTTGTACATAGTTTTCCAGCGAATCGGATATGTCATAGTGTATGACAAGCTTGACGTTGGATTTATCAACGCCCATACCAAAAGCGGAAGTTGCAACGATTATCTGCACTTCGTCATTGATGAATGCTTCCTGATTTTCCTGCTTATCACTGCTTTCCATTTTCCCGTTGAACGGTCTTGCCTTGAAACCATCGTTGTTCAGTTTTTCAGCAAGCATTATTGTACGCTTGGTTCTTGAAACATACACAATGGTCGGACAGTTTTTCTGCTCGATAAGCGTGCGGAGAGTTTCGTATTTTTCTTCGTCTGTTTCCTTGAACAGCACTTCATACCTAAGATTGGTACGTGAGGCATTTGTTGCGAAGAGTTCAAGCTCGATATCCAGCTTGTTCTTGAAATACTCCTTTATATCGCTGATGACCTTCTGCTTTGCTGTAGCCGTAAAGCAGGACACGGGTATCTTACAGCCGTTGCCTTTTTTCTCCTGCAATTCACGGATAAAGTCGCCGATGTAGAGATAATCCACACGGAAATCCTGTCCCCAGGCAGAGAAGCAGTGAGCTTCATCTATAACAAAACGGTCGATATGGCGTGACAGAAACAGCCTCTCTATGGTGACAGAACGAAGCGACTCGGGGGATATATAGAGTATAGAAGCAATACCCGATTCCACACGGTCGATAGCTTCGGCACGCTCTATGGGGCTCAACAGACCGTTTATTGTAACGGCCTCTGCTATGCCTCGTTTTTCGAGATTGTCCACCTGGTCTTTCATCAGTGACTGTAAGGGCGATATTACAACAGTCAGTGCACGTTCCGTTTCGCCTGCCATAAGTGCGGGTATCTGGAATGTCAGGGACTTACCGCCGCCCGTCGGGAATATAGCAAGCAGTGACTTATGCTCCACTGCTGCATTGACTGCATTTTCCTGCAATGGCTCGCCATTATACTTACGGAAACCCGGATATCCGAAATACTTGCTGAGATATACCGTAGGGTTCAGTCTCTCCCTGCAGTATGCACATTCATGACATGATGTACTTCTGAGCGCCAGCATTATCCTGTCAACATTCGGATAATTTACCTGTACCCACCTCGGTATCAGAGAATATTCCTCGGTAGCAGAGATAAGTGCAAGGCAGTATGCAAGCTCAACCGGCGTACCCTTTATTATATCTGATACGGGAGCGTTCTCGCATATCTCGCCTGCAAATCTGACAAGTATCGCAGTTTCAAGGTCATCATCTGCGGAATAGTCCAGATAATCAAAGAAAGCTGAGAAATAGGGGCTGCCTTTCAGCAGCATATAGTAAATGAGCTTCAATTCATTATCAAGCGCCATAAAGGCATTTACTTCATCATAAAACAGTTCCTTTGCCTTTACTGCATCGTTGAGAGGATTGTTCAGCTCATCGGTCAGCAGTTTGTCATCCTTCAACAGGGCGTGATACGGCTTGTTCGGGAACATCAGCGGAGACAGGTACAATGTGTCGAGGAGCTTTGCGTTTCCGGGCGCTTCTATATACTTTGCGTCATGGTCAATGATATTATGACCGCAAAGGAACTCTGCCCCTGCGATAAAGGTATTGAATTCATGCGCCGAACCTGTATGAAGCTTATCATCATTTTCATTAACTGCGCCGAAATCGTGTGCTTTATTATCTGCTTCGCTGACTTCAGTATCTATAAAACAGATATGCTTCATGAACTCACTCCCAACTAATAATGAATTGCAATTTGATAAAATGTTACACAATCTATTAAAATTATATCACAAAATTGTTAGAAAAGCAATAGAAAATGTACTTTTTCACCCTGTTCGATATAATAATGCTCCGGTATGAAGACTGCAACCCTGCCATGATTCTAAAGACCTGCAATCTTGCAACCTTGCAGCCTTCACTGACCTCTGCCCTGCAAAATAAACTGCGGCTCTACAACGTTTTTCCGTTGTGCGGACTGCATTTTCTGCTCATTGGTGAGGGCTTTTGCCTTCAGATAATGAGAAAGGGCGTGAAGCCAATGAAAGCAATATCAGAGGAACTCATCTACATGGACACTGTCCCGGCGACGGAGACGAAGTGGCTGTGGTACCCGTACATACCCTTCGGGAAAATAACGGTGATACAGGGCGATCCGGGAGAGGGCAAGACCACCCTCATACTCAACATCGCCGCACGGCTCACTCAGGGCATCATCCCCCAGTCGCAGGAGAGGTGCGAGCCCATGAACGTCATCTATCAGACGGCGGAGGACGGGCTTTCGGACACAGTAAAGCCGAGACTTCTCAGTGCAGGTGCGGACTGCTCCCGTGTCATCGTCATCAACGAGAGCGAGCGCAATATCTCCATGTCGGACAGGCGTCTGGAAGCGGCTATCGCACATACCCATGCAAAGTTGGTCATCCTTGACCCGCTGCAGGCCTATCTGGGGGCGGAGGTGGATATGCACCGTGCCAACGAGATACGTCCCATAATGGCGCACCTTGCAGGCATAGCGGAGAGGTACGGCTGTGCAATAGTCCTCATCGGCCACATGAACAAGGCCATGGGGATGAAGTCCACCTACCGTGGCCTCGGCTCTATTGACATTACCGCCGCTGCCAGAAGCGTGCTTATAGTGGCGAGGGACAGGGAGAATCCGCGCATCAGAGTTATCGCCCACACGAAGAGCAGTCTCGCTCCAGAAGGAAAGACAGTTGCCTTTGAGCTTGCTCCTGACAGCGGTTTTCATTTCAAAGGTGAGTATGACTGCAACATCGAGGAAATACTCCTCGGCGTCGGAAAAAAGACAAAGACCGACAGTACCAACGAATTTCTCAAAGACCTGCTGAGGGACGGCAGTAAACCGCAGAAGGAGATAATCAGTATCGTCCGCAATATGGGCATATCCGAAAGGACACTGAACCGTGCCAAGAAACAGCTCGGCATCAGGTCGCTGAAGCAGGGGAACCAGTGGTTCTGGACTATGGATGAAAAGGAAGATTGCAACCCTGCCTGTCTGGATAAAGCTGTCAATGTTGCAAGGTTCAATGACCATGGTGAAAAGGAAGATTGCAACCATGCCTGTCTGGATAAAGCTGACAATGTTGCAGGGTTGGATGATAACTGCGAGCCGGAGCTTGATGAGAGGTATCTGGAGATAAAGCGGAAGCTGGGGCTGATGCGGGATGACGGTATTTGAACAGGTCAGGGAAGCGGTGGACATGAGGACGGTGGCGGAGGGGTACGGACTGCGGGTGAACAGGTCGGGGATGTGCCTGTGTCCGTTCCACAGCGAGAAAACGCCCTCCGCCAAGGTCTACCCAAAGAATATCTACTGCTTCGGCTGCGGCGAGTCAGCGGACGTTATCAGCTTCACCCAGAGGATGTTCGGCCTCAGCGAGCCCATTGAGGCGGTGAAGAAGCTGAATGCGGACTTCGGCCTGCATATCGCCGTCGGACAGGCTCCAACGTCTGCGGAGGTGTCGGAGTATCGCAAACGTATAGAAGCTCGGAAATCCTATGAACAGTGGGAGAAACAGGCGTGGAGAACGCTCCGCGACTACCTGTGGCTCATACGTGAGTGGAGGGAGCTTGCGCCGGAAAGTCCCGATGATGTGCAGGACAGGCGGTTCGTGTACGCCCTGCACCACCTTGACTGGGCGGAATGGCTGTGTGAGGAGTTTATCCGTGCGGACAGGGCAGGGAAACTGGCCATGGGGGAGACTGTGAAGGATATCGGGAGGTTTATGAGAGGAGCCAAGCCGCAGCAGGGTAAAAAAAGAGCTCTCAGCTGACGTGATATCGTCATCTGAGAGCTTTGTGCCTTGAGTGACCCGTACGGGAATTGAAAGCGCCCAGCCGTTTTTTACAACCAGTCACAGTATTGAGAAAACGCCGAAATTACGGCAAATCAGAGGAGTTCAGAAAAACTGATTTTTTTCGTTTTTTCCTAATTTTTTGCGCCAATAAAGAACAAATAAAGAACAAGATTTTGTTTCATTGTGCCTTTTCTGCGGTGCCAAAATCATAGTTCACCATGTTTGATAAAGAACAAAATTGACGTTTTACAAAAAGTAAAAACTGGTTTCGCCTTTCGTGCTTATTTCAGGTATAATATAAGCACAAAAGTTGGTGAGGGTTATAATGCTCGACAGAAAAGAAATTGATCATTTAGCCGATTATATTTGCAGAAAGCTTCTCGAAGCACTTAATAGCTAAGTCTGCACTGTTTGTCTGTGCGGACTTTTTTCTTATATCAAATTGACATTTCAAAGCCATTATGCTATCATTAATAATGTAGCATTAGCTTGTTACTGGTTTAGCCAAGGGAGGGATTTCTATTAAAATCTATCGCTATAAAGGCTATAAAATCAGAATTAGCCTCATTCAAACAATTTATGATAAACCGGTGAAGATTGACGGATATGATAAAGCTTTTCAATTGGAGAAACTCCACTTCTGCAAACTAATTGAGATTAAAGTTGATTTGTATGGGGATATTAAAAAGATACTCTTAGTAGCTTCATATCATACACCGATAGATTATTTTGTTGCACTGCATGAAGAGGGCTTGTTTTTCATGCTAAATGACGTACTGTGTATCTTTGATCCAGTTACTCTTGAGATTACGCAAAAAGCAATTATTTCTCCCTTAGGAACAATGTTTGAAGTTCATCCATTTGGAAAAGATTATATCCTATACGGAGAAATTGAGATATACAGAGTATCCAAAAACCTTAAGGAGATATGGTCGTTTTCAGGAGCAGATATATTTGTCAGATGTGGCAGTAATGAGCCTGCGTTCAAAATGAAAAATGATAGGATTTGTCTCTATGATTTTTTAGGGAACTATTACGAAATCGATTATAACGGCAACCTCATAACTGAGATATTGAACGAATACTTGTAAAAAATTAGACCTCATAGTTTCGGCTGTATGCACAGATTATTGCTTAAATGAACTGAGAGAAAATATTAAACAATTAATATTCAAAGGAGAGCTTATTATGGTTTTAAATCCGAATAACATACCAAAATTAACTGGTGTTCCATTAATTAAAATAAAAAGTGCTGATATCATATATGATCTGCAGAAGAATGGTACCATTTATATGAACAAGCTTCAATACTATCGTGATTATGAAAAAAGGACTGGAGAAACAGTAGTTGGTGATATGAATGAGGGTAGAATTCCCATTCATAATGCGTATCTTGTAAATCCTGAAACGAATGAAACCATAAAAATACAAGATACCTCTGTTGAATGCGATATTCATGATTGCTTTGCCTACTGTATGTTTTTCATTAATCCTCACAATGGTGATTTTGCTTTTACGGAAAAACAAAAAGAAAAATTCAGTTCTTTTGGTGATACTGCTCTTTTGATAACTAATCAATATGAATTTATAAAAAGAATTGATAATCGAATTAAAGAAATGGGCCTTTCTTTATATCAACAATCAATAAATTACTACAATCCTAATGAAGATTCTGCTAATTTATGGCTATCACTGATGAAAGGAATGTATAATATCGCTTTTTGGAAAAATCGCGATTACGCCTACCAACAAGAATATAGGTTTTTGGTAAAAAATGATACTATAAAAGACGACCACATTATTGTTGACATTGGTAACATCGAAGATATTTCTACAGTAATAAAAACAAGTCAATTGTTAAAGCTCAAATTTAAATATAATGGTAACGAATGAGCCGCTTGTTCGGAGACAGACTGACATAGAAGTTTCCACATATTATAATTTGTATTATGGCAGAAATTCTGCCTTTTATACTACTATTACTATGTATGCTAAAATAAAACTGAGCCAGATAGCCTCAAAATGATAATAAAAAAGTGAGCCACTAAAAACTAAAATCCTGTATAATAAGAGAAAGAGCTTGTGTACAGGAGGAACAAGGAGTGGCAATAGCAATGGAGATCTATGAAAAGATCAGATATTATCGTGAGCATACTGACTACAGTCAACGTAATGTAGCGAAGATACTTGGTGTATCACGCAATACAGTAAAGAAATACTGGGAAGGGCAGACCGTTCCGTGGGAACGAAAGCCCGGCAGCGGCAGGAAGAACGATATCATTACCGATGAAGTCAAAGCCTTCATAATAAAATGCATAGAATCTGATAAGAAAGCACCACGGAAACAGCACCATACAGCTCATAAGATATATGAACGTCTGGTTGCTGAATACGGCTTTGAGGGCTGTGAAGCCTCTGTAAGGCGAACTGTAGCGGAACTACGCTGCAATATTCATGATATCTTTGTACCGCTGTCATACGAACCAGCCGAAGCTGTACAGGTAGACTGGGGTGAAGCAACAATCATCCTCGATGGCTGCAAACAAAAGATACAGATATGGTGTATGCGTGAATGCTACAGTGGAGATATATTTGTTACTGCCTTCTATCGGCAGAATGAAGAAAGCTTTCTTGAAGGAATAGTAAAGGGACTTGACCATTTCGGAGGAACTCCGCAGAAGATCATCTTCGACAACGCTCGTGTCGCTGTAAAAGAAGGCTTTGGACATCATGCCAAAGCTACGGATAAGTATCTTGCACTTTCGGCACACTATTCGTTTAAACCGGTTTTCTGCAATCCTGCACAGGGTCATGAAAAAGGTCTTGTAGAAGGTCTGGTGGGTCTTGTCAGAAGAAACTTTTTCGTGCCTGTGCCGAATATATCAACCATAGAAGAACTCAATACAAAACTGCTTGAATATTGTAGTATGTACAGGAACCATAAGATATCCGGCAAAAGCATGACCGTCGGAGAAATGGCTGAAAACTGCAAAGAACGCTGGATACCTTTACCGCCGTATCGCTATGATACATCAAACACGATTCAGGTCAAGGCTGATGATTTCTCCCTTGTGAGATTTGATCACAACAAGTATTCAGTTCCTTATCAATACAGCTCCAAAACTATAACAGTCAAAGGCAGTGGCAATAAGGTAGGAATGATGTTTGGTGGAAATCTCATAGCTGAATATGACCGTGATTACCACCACAACTGCACTCATTACTGTCTTGAACACTACATAGGACTTATCGAAAGACGACCAAGAAGTGTTTACAATGCTGCGCCGATAAAGGAGACTGTCCCCAAGGAATTTTATCAATTCCTGATAAAACTCGATAGTCCTAAAGAGATCGTTAAAGCATTGAGACTGTATCTTGATACGGGAAACGAATTACTGAAGCACTTGCCTTATGCAGATTCCTATGATACACTGTACGCATGTGTTAGTGGTAATACGGTAAAAAATGCACCGATAAAAACATCAGTAAAGATAATACTGCCGGATCTTAAACGATATGATTCACTGCTGAAAGGCGGTGATGCAGTATGAACAGTGTACAGAAAGAAACAATCAAACTTTACGCCAAGCAACTAAGAGTACCTACTTTCAATAACTATGATAAAGTCATAAGACAGCTTTCAACTGATGACGGTTATGAGCAATTCCTGATAGAGCTTATGAAACAAGAACTTGCAGAACGCTCGGTAACAGGTCAGAAACGCATGATAAAAGCTGCAAAATTCCCATCGCTGAAAACACTTGATGAGTTTGATATAACAAGGCTTGAAAACGTCAGCGAAAGTACAATACGGCAGCTTGCTTCCTGCGATTTCATAAAGCAGCGTCAGAATATCGTTATGATAGGCAATCCCGGAAGTGGAAAGACACATCTGTCGATCGCTCTGGGCATGAATGCCTGTGAAGCCGGGTACCGTGTGAAATTTTACACTGCGGTCAATCTCGCAGCTGAACTTGCAGAAGCTGTTCAGATGAACAGGCTTTCAAGGCTGGAGAAAAGTCTCAGTAAGATAGATTTGTTGATAATCGATGAGCTTAGTTATCTGACTTTCAACAGATATCAGTCGGAGATGCTATTCCAGATCATATCCGAACGTTCAGAGAGAGCCAGCGTGATAATCAGCACAAATCTTGAATTTTCAGAATGGACACAGCTTTTTGAAAACGAGATGATGCTTGCTGCACTCATTGACAGAGTCACTTTCAGATCCTTCGTTCTGAATATGAACTGCAGCTCATCTTACCGCATCGACTCGACCATGAATAATGATTAGTGGCTCATTATTTTTTTATCAAAACTGGCTCACTTTTTTATTATCGCTGTGGCTCAGTTTTTTATTGACAAAGGCAACTATTACAATGTCAGTAGAAAATGCAGTTGACCGGCTGTTCTGAAACACTTAATATGAAGCAAATGACCGCCCATCGGGCGGTCATTATATTATAACTGTAATTATGTATTCTCCACGAACTTCGGAGGTAGGACAAGCCATAACTCGGTAGCTTTTGGATCGACCTGACCAGAATATTGATATCTCGGAAATATTGGCAATAACAATCTCGATGCCAATTTTACTTAAAAATCGATTTTGTATTAGATTAATAGGAAATACTGACACAGTGCATGCCTACATAACTCTCGTAAGATTAACACCTGTCAGAACCGTTCATTATATCATAGCTCAAAGTATTGCTATTTATTTCTACAGATACTTATTAATTATTCGGAGCAAAAATCAATAATTCTCACAACTTCTTTTAGTCTAACAATAAAATCTTTGATGTTAAATGTTACTATGTCAACATTATACTGGAACTTAGAGAATTTCGCCATATAGATCGTATCAGCGTGAAGTGCAGGGGCTATGAAAAGTGTAAACACCCTAGTATTTGGATACTTCTCAATCGCTTCAGTCAGATGCCTTGTAATTGCTGGCATCTCATTTATCGCTTGAGATTTAGCCTGCATAAGAGTAACCTCTACAAGTGGATTGCAGTCTTTATCAAAGCATTCGATATCTGCCATACCACCAGCTGCTGTGAAAGTCGGAATGCCTTCATCGTCTGACTTGTAATTGGGTTTAATGATAAGATCTTTGAAATGTTGTTTTAAAGCTATACTGATAAGGAACTCAAATCTTGTAGGCTTATCAATGATACGGAGTGTAGGATCGTGGCTTTCATTGCGAGAGCAGGTGATATTGAGTTCGTTGTATATGAAATCCTTATCATGCTTTTCAGCCCACTCTTTGATAGTTTTTTCTTTTACCTCAGCCATACCTGTTGGCTCTTGATGCTGAATGCTGAGTATATGAGGGTCAATGTTGCCCATGTACTTGAAATAGTCCTTTTTGGAGCTGAAAGAATCAAAGACCGTATAGTTACGGATAACATATTCTATCCGCTCAGCTTCAAATGAGTTGAAGTCTACAAATCTGCCATTCCCTCTCAGGGAAATAAGACCTGTTATTCGCATTTTACGAATAAACTCATCAACTGCTTCACCTGTTATCTGACTGATCTTAAATCTGTTTTTCTTTGACGAATCAGCATTTAATATCTGCAAGCAGCGATCATACATAACTTCGTCGCCGTAGGTGAAATGATGTTTCTTTCGGAAAGCCTTGATTTCCTTATATAAATCATCGGCATTATTATCGGGCCAGCAAATTATCATTGATAATTCGCTGATAAAGACTCCAGAATCTCCTTCTTCAGGATCATCTTTTAGCTTTTTAATTACGTTCAGGAGAAGCGGCAACGGTGCGTTGGTGTTAGAGTTCTTGCGGAAAGGATTGTTAGTCTGATACTTCATCATGGCGTTAAGAAATACATTCTGTATCTTATCATCATTCTTAGGTACTTCTCTGACCGCATCAATAAGCATATGTCCTGTGGTGGATATTTCTATAGGAGCTTCCATAGCATAATAGATAAATCCAAATTCCATAGGCAGCTTATACCAAGTGTCAAATCTTGAAGGCCAGCCTTTTTCAAAACCAGCTTCCTTGTGATCTTGAGGACTGTTCTTGATTATGTATTCAGTGTCCTCAACGGTGAAATCGTTTTCACTATTGTATATCGCTTTAAGCCTGGAGTCTGTACTGATGAATGTAGGCTTATATAGCTTTTGGGAAATCAGTCGGACTGCTACTTCATGTATGATCTGTTCGGTCAGTATCTGCCCTTCAAAAGGAAGAATACAGTTTAAGAAATCTGCTATTCTTGCAGGGTTTCTCATGGTTGTTGAAAATGATAGCGGTTTATACTCTTTCTGACGTTCCTTTGCCATAAGTTCATCCCCTAACTTAGTAATTTGTCACTAAGACCTCATAAGACCCCTTTTGTGTGTTATCATGGAAACTTATGTAATTACTTGTGATATCGATAATATTGTATTTCTTCGCCCATGTGTCAAATGTCTCGTTATACATATTTTTGTGTCTGATGATATTTGAAACCGCAAATCGTATATGCTTATTATTCAGCTCATCGAGGACATTGAGTAATCGATGTTCCGTTTCATGATTCCATAGCTTATTGTACTCGCTGAACGAGATAAGATAAGGCGGATCAAGATAAATAAAGTCATCGATAGTCGGTTCTATTTTTGCAAGAAAAGTCTCGAAGTCCAGATTGAAAAACTCTACGTCCTTTTCAGATACATATTCGAAGTAGGTGTTTAAAGCGTTTACCACGTTCTGATTAAAGTCAACGTTTCCTACAGGTAAATTGAAATCTCCATTGCCATTAAACCTCAGCATACGATTAAAGCCGTAGATTAGCAAAACATAGAGTTTCAACAAATCGGACTTATTACCGTTGAAATCAGCTCTGAGCTTCATATACGCTTCTTTATTATATTTTGCATAGTATGTTTTTACAAAGTTAATCTTATATTCGTCAGGAACAGTCCTGCCTAAGAACGACGCTGAAAGACCATAGTCATTGATAATATCGGTCAGTTTACTCCAGAAGCCATCAACATCGTTACTGTAATCAGATAATAGTTTATGCAAGGCTATCATGTAGCTGTCTATATCATTAACAAGATATCTTTCGGCATCAACATTTAGGAATACACTGCCTCCGCCACAAAAAGGCTCTATGAACCTGTCAATATCAGTTGGAAAATGTTCTTTAAGCTGCGGAACAAGCTTGAACTTATCTCCCACATAAAAGAATGGAGACCTTCTGAAAGAAGTAGCTATCTGAGTTTTCATAGTAATCACTTCACTTCAACAATAAAAATCAGTTCTTTATGGTTGTTAAAATCTGTTTTCCCTGCATTGAAGAAGTTGTGCGATGTTTCAAATCTCTGAACATCGCCTCTTGCAGAGAGGGCAGCTTCAATATCTTCGAGTGTCATTTTGTTTTTTGAAGAGCTGCTCTTTGATTCATAGGTGTTGTTATAAGAAACAACGATATATTTGCAATTAAGGTTATCGATAAGATCCTTGAACACTATTTTCGCTTTATTTCGGCAGTAGTCACTCATGTTTTCAGGATCAGGTTTTAATGCAACTCCATGAAGTTCAGGCTTTCTCCAGCAAGTGATATTCTCCAGAACATGATAAAATCGGCTATACTGTCTTGAGTTGTAGGGAGGATCAATGTAAACTATATCGCATTTGAGCTTTTTGGCAAGCTCATTTGAATCCTTTCTTGATATGGATATTTGAGCCTTTTTAGTTTTGTATGGTGTTATTAAATCAAATACGAATACGTCATGAATATCGTGACCTTTAATATAGGCATCATAATGCCCAACAGTGTTAGCACTCTTATCTGCCGAATAAAGAAGAGAAGCAAGTAATATAGAGAATTCTTTTTCTGTCATCTTGTCGCGGTCAGCTTCAATTACTTCACGAATATATCCAATCTTCTTTGCATCTGAAAAAGAAAAGAACTTTCCACCAAAATTCTCGGAGATATAGTTGTCGTCAATATTGTCAGCAGACAACGCCTGGAAACGGCTATGATAGTCAGAAATCAACTTCTTATCATAGGTAGCTGAATCAAAAAAAGCCTTGTAAATCACTTCATTCGAGTAAAGGAAATCATTAATATAAATTTTCTTCATCTTGTCAAGCATAGTATATGATACAATGCCTGTCCCTGCGAAAATATCACAAAAAGAACTGCCTTTGCAGTGCTCAGCAATCAATTCTCCAATCCAATTAGAGAGCTTATACTTACTGCCTGTATATCTCCTATTCCATATATCAAACATATAATTCTCCGTTCTAAAACATTCTCCCATAATATTATAGCACATTGGGTACCATCAGTCAATATATACATCCCCAATACAAAATACTTCAGCGAGTTTGTTCATAGAACACTTATTATTGTAAAGCAACATAAAAAGCCGCTTTCTTAGGCGATATACCTACAAATATTTAGCTTAAATCACTCGCGTATTATTTTGCATAAAGTGCGCTTCTTTGCAAAGCCAATCCTCATAGTTGTTGATAAATCGGCTGAAATCAACCTTCCGTGGACAGTTTCCAACATCAGCTGAAAAAGACCGGCACCATATAAACAATGGCAGATGTCCCATATCTCCGTTACTGTGTACGGCAACTACATAGCCGAACGCCCATCTCTCAACCGGAATTTCGCCGAAGTGGAAGCCTTCTGCTACAGCCATATGGGCGAACTCCTTCCAGGTATTCTCACTGTTGAGATATACCCATACCTTCTCGTCGTTTCCGAACATTTCTCTGATTGTACGCATAAATCATGCACTCCTTTAAAAATATTCCATAAGAGCACAAAAAGCGATCCCATCGTAACGACAGGATCGCTGAACAAGCATAATTATCATCCCATCGTTCAAGCCTTAGCACCTTACGTCTTCGCAGGTTGCTGTACGGTCAACGGGCTTGTCCCTCGCGTACTCTTTATGGTATCTTCATAATATCACAGATTCCAGCGATTGTCAAGTACCATTTAAATATTCTCGATCAGTTGATCGCAACAGCCTCGACATTGCCGTTTTTTGCATTTTCAACAATGATAAACGCTTACAAACAGCCGGTCTCCCCATTGCGGGGAGACACTTTAAGTAAAGATACAGCTGTTTGATTGTTTTTATTATATAAGGGGATTTGGGTAATATGTTGATTTATTGGTCTTTATTATTCCTTTTTGTCAGCGTAAGCCATTTTGCATTTCTGTCCGATAGTTTCTTCAACTATATGCTTGAAAACTGGTATTTCCTCATCTGTATTGAACATCTTTCCGTTGACGTAACTAACGGAGTTCACAACTAAATGACCGTGCAGATGAGGACAGTTTTCGTCCTTACCGTGCATAGCAAAGTATACCTGATTTGTGGGTGCGAAAAAGCTTGCGATAGTTACGAGATAACTCCACGCAAGGTCCTCGTCCTTAATAGTATCATCGAAAGCGACAACGATATGAAACAGAGGATTGCCGCTTTCCTTGTGAAAGAAGCGTCTGACTAATATCATTTCCGCAGCCGCCTTCATATAGTCATTAGCGCATACACCAAATCCACTACAACGCTTCATATACTTAGAATTGTGGATATATTGACACGCATTCTGTATGTATTCCACGCCGCCGTAAGTGTTACGGATAACTTTTATAACTGCCATAACGCATCAGCCTCCTTTTGCAATGCTTCCGCTTGTTTTTTGTGTTCATCTCCTGCAATCTCCACTGCAATATTCACGATGTCCTGTACTTTCACCTTAACTTTCGGCGAAGTTTCTGATTCATCCAAATCAACAAGACGGCGGACATAATCACTGACACTCATACCGCGTCCTTCTGTCTTGTTCTTCAGCTTCGTTAACTGTTCTTCTGTAAATTTTACAGATGTAGACTTAGTTAACTTATCCTTTTCCTGTCTTGAACTGCCCATATATAGCACTTCCTTTATATGTATTATGCTTACTGGTTATATTCGTCTATATATACTTAAATATTTTTAGAGTCATACAGTTATATCCCCCAGCAAGCATTATTTTATTGTAGTACAATTTTCCATAATAATATGTAATATTCCGAGAATTCCAATTTTGTAAATATATATAATTATATTGTATATAATTTTTATTATTACAAAAAAAGCTTTTTGGCGTATTTTTGCGATATTTTCCTATTTTTTGGATTTTTCATATATATATTATTCCTTTGAGTACATTGCGCGTGTATTCGAGAATAATGCAAAGGAGGATAAAAAATGCCCGAAACTAAGCGCTATCTGACCTGTGGAGTGGACAGGACCATACCGTTGGAATTACAGCTGTTCCTGTGGGAGTGCGTGGAGCGAATGCCTGCTCCGAAAGACTACTTACAGGTGTTCGAGTTAATGCCTGTTGACTGTTTACAGTCGATAACTCACAGCTCAGAAGAACCGGAATATCACATGGAGTACCTGCTCCCGATGGATACTCCAATCGCCGATAAGGTCTATATCATAGACGACGGCGACCACAGCACCATGCTACTTGCAAACGAATATTGAAAATAAGGCCAGCCCTTCGGGGCTGGCTATCGTTATTTATGGAGGTTTTTTACAATGGAAGATAACAATAAGAACGCTTTATATTGCTCGCACTGCGGAGCACTTATTGACGAAGATGACGACTATGAGGAAGTGAACGGAGAGATAGTATGCACGGATTGTTATGAGCGGCATACCACTACCTGCGACCGCTGCGGCTCAGTCATCTGGACAGACGATAGTTACGGGGACGAATACACTACTCTCTGTCATCACTGCTATGAGAACCACTACACCAGATGCAGCTGCTGCGATACTCTGCTTCATGAGGATGATGCCTACCACCTGGACGGATACGACTATTGCAGTGAATGCTATCACGATGAGGTTGACAGAAATCGTTCAATCCACGATTACGGCTATAAGCCTGAGCCTATCATGTATGGTGATTCCAAGAGATATTTCGGCGTTGAGCTGGAGATCGACGGAGCAGGAAAGGACAGCGATAACGCTGATGAAATACTCTCTATCGCCAATAAGGATAATGAGCACATCTACATCAAGGGAGACGGCAGTCTCGATGATGGTATGGAACTGGTTACTCATCCCATGAGCCTTGATTATCATAAGAGCTTCTGTTGGGAAGAGATAATGAAGAAGGCTATATCTATGGGATACCGTTCTCACCAGACAAGCACCTGCGGCTTACATATACACGTTAACAGAGACTGCTTCGGAGAAGACAGAGATACTCAGGACGATGTTATCGGCAGGATCCTCTACTTTGTGGAGCATCACTGGAACGAGATGCTGAAATTCAGCCGACGTTCAGAGTATGCAATGAACCGTTGGGCAGCACGTTATGGTTTTGAGAAGACCGGTCGTGAGATACTGGACAAGGCTAAGAAAGGTAACAACGGCAGATATGCCGCAGTAAACCTTATGAACTGGGCAACGATAGAGTTCCGCCTGTTCAGAGGTACGCTTAAATACAATACACTCATTGCAGCCTTAGAGCTTGTCAACGCTATCTGCGACCTTGCTATCAATCTCACCGATGAAGGTATGTCGAAGATGTCATGGTCTGAGTTCGTAGATACCTTACACGAACCTGAGCTTATACAATACCTCAAAGAGCGTAAGCTGTACGTTAACGAAGATATCGCAAACGAGGAGGATATGTAATGAAAGCTGATATGAAAAAGGTCGTTGCAAGTTCCGCAGGTGAAATTATAGCAGTTGCCGCGCTTGTCACTGCTACGGTTGTTGTGGATATGATAAGTGACAAACTGAAGGAAATCGCAGACAAAAAGAAGAAGCCAATGATAGATATTATCGTAAAGGAGGACGAGTAATATGTGTTCATTATTCGGTTGGTTGGATTACGAGGGAATCATGCCCCATAGGATACTGAGAAAACTTACACAAGCTCTGGCTAATGCTGCTGAGGAAAGAGGAACTGATGCAGCTGGTATCAGCTACATTCGCAACGGTGAAGTCGTTATTTACAAGAGGCCGAAACCTGCTCACAAGCTGCACTTCAATCCGCCTGACGGTACTGCTGCTGTAATGGGGCATACCCGTATGACTACCCAGGGCGATGGAAAGTTCAATTATAACAATCATCCGTTCGCCGGTTTTGCCGGCGATACTTCTTTCGCTTTTGCTCACAATGGAGTGCTCTGGAACGATAAGGAACTCCGCAAGGACAAGGTTATACCTGATACACACATAGAGACTGACAGCTACGCTGCTTGTCAGCTGATAGAGCAGCAGAACAAGCTCGACTTCGAAAGTTTGAAGTTTATGGCAGAAACGGTCGAGGGCAACTTCACCTTCACAGTCCTTGATGATAACAACAGCCTATACATTATAAAAGGCTCGAATCCGATGTGCCTGCTCCACTTCAAAGATATAGGCCTTTATGTGTATGCGAGTACCGAGAGCATTATGAAGGCTGCTCTGCGAAAGATAGGTCTGCACAAGTTCGCACATGAACGTGTAGAAACTGATGAGGGGGATATAATTCGTATTGACAGGACCGGAGATATCACACGCTCGGAATTTGAACCGAAGCTTTACCGCTCCAAATACATGAGCTGGTACGATGACTCTTCCTATTATAATATACACGAAGAGATGCTTCTCGCCTACTGTGGCTGCTATGGCGTTGACAGTGAGGACGTTGAGCTTTTGCTGGAGTATGGATATACCTGCGATGAGATTGAAGAAATGCTCATGGATACGAACCTGCTCCATGAGACTCTGCGTGATGTGAAGTATATGTGCGGAGAAAGCCTGTATGAGAGTTGCTATGGAGGAGCATGGTAAAGTCCCAAAAAGTTTACTTTATGGGACACCCGAAAAACGGCTGAAAAAGCGTTCCAAAAAGTGGTGTTTTGACTTTTGAGACGTTCCGAAAGTCGCCACCACTTTTTGGGACAGAAAGGAGCATTATGGATAACCGAATCTACGGATATGCCCGGGTATCTACCCGGGAACAAAATGAAGACAGGCAAATCGAAGCTCTCACCAAGTATGGCGTTCCTGAGCAGAATATTATCATAGATAAAGCATCAGGCAAGGATACTGAACGTGAGGGCTATCAGTATCTTAAACGGCAGATTCTCCGCAAAGGTGATACTCTTGTCATCAAGGAGCTGGATCGACTGAGTAGGAACAAGACTGACATCAAACGAGAACTGGAACAGTTCAAGGATATGGGGATCCGTATAAAGATACTGGATATCCCTACCACGCTTACAGACTTCCCACCGGATCAGGCATGGGTACTCGAAATGATAAACGCAATACTTATCGAAGTGCTTGGAGCTATCGCTGAGAACGAGCGTAACAAGATACGTGCTCGTCAGCGTGAAGGTATCGAAGCTGCTAAAAAGAAAAACGTCCGCTTCGGTCGTCCGTCAAAGCCTTTGCCCGATAATTGGCGTGAGGTACTGGCGGAAGTCCGCTGCGGTAAAAAGAAGCCTGTAGAAGCTATGCGAGAGCTTGGTATCTCCAAGTCATGCTACTACAGGCTGTATAACAAGACATAATCTACATGGGAGTCTTGCGCGTGTAAGGCTCCCATTCATTATAAATAAAAAACAAAAAATAATTCTCCAATTTAGATTTTGAGAATAACGCCCTGCCAAATAACTTGAAATCGGGCTTGTTTTTACGATTTTTTCAGCAGTGTTGTTTTCAAAATCGTAATTGAGAAAAATACTTTGGTTTTTTCAAAGCTTTGAATTAAATAGCTTATGATATTTATGAATCAACGTTTTTAAGTTGCTCATTATAGTTATACAATGCGGATTTAAAATTGCTAAAAACATTTTTCCTTATGCAAAAGAAAAAGTCGCTTATAGACCTTGGTTCTGAAAATAATGCAGCGTTCTCAACAGACAGCTTCTTTTCAAAATCAATTAATCTATCTAAGTCCGTCTTTTTATCAGATTTGCTATATGTTACCAGCTTCTTTATAAAGCCCTTATGTTTTTTAAAACTATCAGAAGAGAGGCTGCGCTTAAATTCATATGCAATTTTCGTTCCGTAACTATTGAGCAAATCTGTTAATTCAATTATTGTATTTTGAATGGAGATATACAATCCCTTATTTATATTATCTTGATATGTTTTTTCAATTATCGAATATGGCAACTCAAAGTCCCAGAATATTTGATTGCACTTTTTTAAGAGAAGAACTTGAATGTCAGATGAATTGTACTTAATAAGAGCATTCAGATCAATACTTTTTCGGTCTATTGTAAGAGAAGTTAAAGCTGAAATCAGCCTCTCTAACTTCGTCCTGTTGTTTTCGTAAAAAGGCTTTAATAATTCATTGAGTTCCTGTTCAACTTGAGCGTATGCTTTTGAAACTATCATATCATAGTATTCATCGATCTTTCGCCCTATGGATTGATGTGCGTTATTTGAAACGACATCTTCTGGATTGATATAAGTTTGCCAGGGTACATATTTGAATAATTTCCTGTTGTCCGTAAAGCTGCAAATTGGAAATTCTTCATGATCTACTATTTCATTTGTAAAATATCCAGACAAAAGCTTTTCCTTTAATTTCATTTTATTCATAACACTTGTTCCATTATCGCATTTTTTCAGTAATACTAAATTGATATTCCTTAGCAATACAAGAATCTTATAAGACTCCATATCCTCGCATGGAACATTTGCTGCATAGTTGCATTCGCTCGGCGAATCTTTGTAGTTGCTATCTATGATTAAATGTTCAGAAGTATCCTTATCCAAATAATCATATACGTCATACGAAAAATGACGTTGATTATAATAGCTTTGTGCTTTACTACAAGCTATGCTTAGTTCGTGAGTCACATCTTTGTTTTTAGCGATAGCAGATGAACAACCTTCATTATCAATTATTATCGCGTATAAAAAATAATTTACCAATATATCGAAAACAATTTCACATTGTGCTGATAATGGCAACTTTTCGGATATGTCTATCCCACGTAACGCAAGATAATCCTTAGCTCGTTCTAATGCTTCATTTCTGTTAAAATCATTTAAATCGGCATCCTTAGGATTGTCTTTTATAAAGGCTATTTCAAATAACTTTTTAAAGCTGTTATAAGATTTAACATTGTAATTGCAATTTTGAAACATACTCATGTTCTTTTGTAATTCGCCATTACTGTCTACCGAAAGTGTAATGTTTCCGAAAACACATTTAATCAAATTTTTAAGAGCTTCATAACGCTTCATTAGAACACCTCATTTTGAGTGGATTTAATTGTAATGATAAAAAAACACTTGAAAACCGTCTTGAACTTATCATTTTCTAACCGTTTTTTGAGCCGATTTCTCCCTAAAAAAATCAGTAAAAAAGGTATATAATAAGGTTACTTCCGGAAGAAATAATTTAATGGAGTTGATAATATGTCAGACGTCTATAATGATTGGCTCAATGGACTGGCTAATCCCATCGTAGGAGCAGTTTACGCGCCAACGGGTGACGATCCTCGCTACGAACCAAAGCAGCATACTTATAAGAGTATGCTGTTCAATGGGATACCATATTTCCCAGGTATCTTTATCGAGCACTTTAACACAAAGGATTATTCACCCCGTAGAATTAACCATAACGAGTCCACGAACAAGTGGACTGTTAAGGAGCGGGACGATGGAAGAATAATCGAAATTGGTACATTCAGTATTAACGATGCTTTTGTCGTTAACCCCAAAAGTCCAATAAATTACGCTGCTGTGAAGATTAAACTCAATTACGAAGACGAGGAATACACTTTGGTCATACCTGAAAAGGACTACAAGAAGCGCAATATTCTTCAGTATCTCCCATTTTTCAAGCGTAATATTGACTGCCCCGATAAGTATGTTGTATGTGCTTTATATCGTGCTTTTCAGGAATACAAGGACTGGAAGTTCTTAGTCACTCCCGAGCGTTCTGGATGGGAAGAGACAGAAAAAGGTGAGATGTTCTTTAATTCAAGCCTGTCAATTGTGCCTGAACTTGAAGTATACTATCCTGAAGATATCCTCGAACGTCAGCTCACAAGCACACTGCGCTCAATATATGACATCGCCAAAGATTATGCAGAAGCTTTGCCGAAAATCTGGCAATACAAGCTGCTTGTCGCAATCAGACTTGTGAGCTTGGTGCTATATTTTGCAGCAAAGTTTGGCGTTATCCCAGACCAACTTTATGTGGTGGAGGTTGGAAGCGAATCTGCTGCAAGAATGGCAACAGCCTTGTTGAAGACTCAAAATTACAATTCACAGGTAACGCTTTCATTGTCAGCGACGAAAACGGATGTGAAAGTGTATATCGGCAAGGTAAATGACGGAATCGCGCTCTTCTCCGACAATTCTTACTCGGAGGAATGGAAAAAACGTGACATCAACGTTAGTTTAGCGATTGAACATCTACACAATAAGACGGGAAAAGAGAATAATTCGCGCCATCTGACAGCAATAGTAGCTGAAAACCCAGGCAATCTTAATTCTGAAATTCCTGCTATGTTCATCGACATCTCCGATGTAATTTGTGCCGGTGATCCGGATATGATTCAAAAGCTTTCCGGAGAGTTCGATGCAGCGTTTATCAGAGCAATAGAAACGGATACGCTGAACACACGTAAATGCTTAGAGAATATAATTAACAAAAATAAGCCTGAGCTGAATAATGCATTTTCATCCGAGAACTGCAACTCTAAGTGTTTGGTACGAACAGGTCTTGATATTGCTGAACTTTTCAAGCTTATTTCGCCCGAAGAACGCAAGGAAATTATAAAATGGCTCAAAAACGATTATGAGTCGAGCAGCGATTCGTCAACTAAGATAGTGAATGATGTGCGTGATGTTCTCAACTCGGTATTGTTCAGCACTGTGAAAGTTGTTTCCCAACATGGTGAGCCGTATTATGACCCAGATAAAATTATGGCATTTGCGGACGATGAGTACATAAACTTTGAGAACGGCGTATGGAAACATCTTCTTATCCGTATGAAAACCACAAAAAAGCGCTTAAAAGCTCTTCGTGCCCTTGATATATGTAAGATGATTCATAAGAATAATGGCTTCAAGCGAAATCTTGAGGTAGAAGTAGCACCAGACGTTATGAAAACTGTAAGTGTTTACAGCCTTTCTAAAAAGCTGCTTAACACAAATAATAGGGAAAAGATAGATCTTTCCGATAAGGTCAAATTCCTTCTCGAATATAGCGAGTTAGAACGAAACAAGCTTCTTCCATTGGGTATAACAGCGGACGGAAGATATATTTGTAAAGATATATCTTTTGGAAACAAGTCGAATGATTCGGTTATTATCACAGGTCAGAACGGAAGGGGAAAGACATTCTACGCAACAAATATGCTTGCCTCTTTAGCAATGCTCGAGAACAGAATGCTCGTCTGCGATGTCAGTGATTCATTCACCCGTAGCGAAACTATCAGGGCACTACCCATAGAGGTCGTAGATGCACTCTTTGAGTTCATTAATTTAGCTGATGACAAAAATAAACTGCCAATAAACCCGTTGTTTATTGGAGACTGTTCAGGTCTACCAGCAAAGAAACGCCGAATTGTAGGCTTTATAAAGTCTATCGCAGGTAAACTCGATAATGAGGAAACAAAGATTCTTACAGGAATTATTTCGGATATGTTGAAGGAACACCCGAAAGTTGACGCAGTTACTACCGAAATGCTCCGCAATACTCTTATTAGTAGCAGTAACGTCGGTAATCATGTGTATAGTCTCATCAGCAGCGTTCTTGACGACATTGACACTATCGGCTTCGAGGAGCAGAGCTGGGGGAATTTCTTTGAGAAATCCAAGAGAATTCCAGTTCTTTCATTCGGAAACGAGTCGGGTGATAACTTTCATCCCTTGTTGGATGCAATGATAGCGTCGGCTTTCGCGTGGCAGCGAGACCATGATACCGCTCCGTTGAGCATAGTAATAGACGAGATCAAAGATCAGAGTTTTGCGGAGGGAAGCCCTCTGCACACAATACTCACTCAAGGCAGAAAATACAACACCAAGTTCATTGGAATGACACAGCATTACATCTCAACAACCAGTCATGCTATCGACGTGGTTAAAGAAGCTGGTATAAAGATATTCTTTAAGCCTGCAAAATCACTTGACAGGATAGCTGCTGAGTTGGGATATAAGAGTCCAGCTGATGCTGGCTTCGGTTCAATGGGTATCGGAGATTTAATCCTGAGCAGTGACTGCTACGACAAGTTTGATGAAGTGAACGAGCATTTGGTTCTACACGCAAAGACTGTTGAGTTTGTCAAAACCCCACTCTATGAAAAATTCAAGAAGGAGTATGGCATAGCATAAGGTAATATCGGCGGCGCCCCTGTGGGGCGCGCCGCCTCTTACATTTATTATATTACATTAGCCGGAGTAGGTCAATAGTACCGCCCCAAAATATAAGGAGGAAATTGTTATGACACAGGAAAGAAAAACAGAGCTTGCTAAACAGCTCGTTGCAATCATTTTTGAACTTACATCAGCCGGAGAGGTGCCTGTAGATGTAATGCCTGAACAGCAGCCCAAGAAACCTGTTGAGATGCTCACTCTGAAGGAGAGCTTAGATATTATACCAGGTTTATCGATGCATACACTTCGACAGTTGGTTCTTCAGGGTAAAATTAAGAGTGTGCGTTGTGGTGCGGGCGTTCGTGGTAAGATTCTCATAGCGAAGAATGAACTCTTAAGCTACTTTGAATCATAAATAACGTGACCTGCCTTTCGGCAGGTCATATTTCTATATGGAGGAAATATATGGCTACTATTAAAAAACGTGGCGACAGCTACTCCATAAGAGTGAGCTGTGGCTACAACAGTAAAGGCAAACAGATGATACAGTCCATGACCTGGAAGCCCGAAGATGGAATGACCACTAAACAGATTGAGAAAGAGGTCAACAGGCAGGCTGTAATGTTTGAGGAAGCCTGCAACAAAGGCTATCAGTGCAAGGCTATCAAGTTCGAGACTTTTGCGGAGGAGTGGTTCGAGGAGTACGCACGTCCGACTCTCAGGAACACTACATATGAGCGTATGCTACAGCTCAGGGGCAGGGTATATCCTGCTATCGGTCACATGAGAATGGACAAGATAACTCCGAGGCAGATACAGGCGTTCATCAATTCGCTTTCTAAAGAGGGAGCAAATGAGCGTACAGGCAAGCCTCTCGCACCGAAGACTATACGCCACAATCTGAGCTTCATTTCTGATGTATTCACTTATGCGGTGAGAATGGGAGTTGTCAGTGACAATCCATGCTCAAAGGTGACCCTGCCGAAAGATCGTCATGACGAGAAGAAGATATACACTCCCGAACAGGTGCAGAGGTTCCTTTCTCTGTTGAACGATGAACCTTTGAAGTACCGCACTTTCTTCAACCTGATGATCTACAGCGGTTTCCGCCGTGGTGAGATGCTGGGACTGGAATGGAAAGACGTGGACTTCGAGCACAATATCATCAGTGTTCGCCGTACAAGCAACTACACAGGCAAGAAAGGAACGTACACAGATACCACCAAGACCAGGAAATCCCAGAGAACACTTAAATTTCCGCAGGAGATAATGGATATGCTCAAGGAGTACAAGGACGAGCAGGATATGCAGGCTCTCAAATGCGGTGACAAGTGGGTGGAGACCGACAGGCTCTACACCAAGTGGAACGGTTTGCCCATGCAGAACGGCACTCCGTATTTCTGGCTCGGTGAATTCTGCGAGAAGCACGATCTTCCGTTCTATGGTCTGCATAGCTTCAGACACCTGTTCGCTTCGCTTCTTGTCAATCAGGGCGTGGACATAGTAACGGTATCGGGGGCGTTAGGACATTCGACAGTCTCTACAACAAGTAATATTTACTGTCATATGCTCGAAGAAGCACAGGCAAAAGTCTCCGAAGCAGTCAGCTCAGCACTTGATTTTTCAGGCAGCAAAAAAGAGCCGAGAGGTGAATGAACTCCGGCTCGGAAAACGACGTTTTTTGAAATAAAGAACAAACAAAGAACAAATGGCAATTTCGCATAAAAAGCAAAACTCGGAAACGGCGATATTACGCTGTTTCCGAGCATATGGTTTGGTGACCCGTACGGGAATTGAACAAGCCGAAAGTCTTCTGCCAATTTCGAGTATTGTGCGAAATTTACCGAAAAACAGCCTGATTTAAGAACTTGATTTCGAGCGTTTTTTAGTATTTTAAAGCAGTTTTCAGTAACAATATGTGGCAAACAAGTGGCTGAGTTGGCGGAGGTGGCCGAAACAAGGCACCGAAGTTCCTTCCGAGTGGT
>Ga0310691_10001530_pt1 | contig 35003 bp, 31 predicted proteins | sample 176DNAGHGlowgp2_FD_203887 | JGI IMG/M metagenome (GOLD analysis project Ga0310691, IMG submission 203887) | Sheep rumen microbial communities from Palmerston North, Manawatu-Wanganui, New Zealand - 1766 DNA GHGlow gp2 (v2) (version 2) | ecosystem: Host-associated > Mammals > Digestive system >... | reverse complement strand
GAAGTTTAGTCGAACTTTTAGTCAAAGTCTAGTCGAACTAATGACTACGACATTGCAGACGTACCGTTAATAAAGGAATAACGATGTATTGCAATATGCTTTTTTAGTCGAACTTCTGACTTGAAATTAAGTCGAAGTTATGCGGCATTTATGTACAGTAATGCAAAAAGTAGTCGAACCCTTTGGTTATTTGGGAATAGTTTTGTACCTTTGCACTCAAGATGAGCGTTCTTTGGTTTAGTGAGAAATGTGTAGGAATATGTAAGTCCTATCGTTTCTAAAGTGTTACCAGTTTCTTTTTTGTTCAAGGGTAACTCGCTGATATTCAATTTAAAAATAGGAGTTCTACTATTTGACTACCGTTCTAAGTTTGCCTTGGCAAGGTAAATCGAATAGAGATTATCGTACCTATTCAGTTTTTTTCTTTACCCTCACAATACTTTGCGAAAGGAGAGTCTGATACATCCCCTTTCGTAGAAAGCGCAAACTCTACTGTTTCGAAGTTATAGTCCTCCAACAAAGAGAAGAATACGCGTGCCACGATGTCTGTAGGGTTCTTGAATGCACCACATCCCCATGCACCCAATATGAGCACCTCGTTATGTTCACGTGCTGCAACATCAAGAATTTTCTTGATACGTGATGTTATCAATTGTTCGTAGTTTTCCGGAAGACTATGGCCTCCTATTTCCGGAGCGGCACTTGTGATAATGTTTACCTCGTACCAGTCATCAATCATTTTAGGATAGACAGGTTCTGTAAGCTCATCACTCTTGAATACCACGACATTAGGCGTATAGATAAGATCATCGTTTCCACGAAAGTCAATCTCACCGTTTACATACTGATGGCGGTGCTTGCCGTAGAACTTATATTTCATTGCCTCCAGACAAGGAAGAAGCGTAGAGCAACGGCATAAAGACTCCTCCTGAGCACCTGCATGGAATGGTGCGCCACCGATGGAGTGATTGTTAGCAAAGTTCAGCACTGCAACCTTCTTGCCTTTATATGCTTTTGCCGCTTCAAGGCTACGCTTACCAGAGACCACATACTTCGTATTGCATGCAGTTGCAGGAGGCATGTTTATATCTTCCTCTTCTGCCACCATATACTGTTGACGAATAGATTTGCTGACAGCCTCTTGCAATTCTGGATTTGATGTATAATGCTTCTTTGTATCGAGCATTACCTCATAATTTATTTTATGGTAATTGAACATAGGCACTATTATGATTATTTTATTATCAACTGCAAAGTTATACCTTATCTTCTAAACAAACGTCTGTGGTATACGTATTTCTTATGATTTGTCTTATGTAGCACTTTCGCAATTTGCACGAGATAACTTACCGCTGTTATCTCATCTAACGGACCTTTTTCATTGACGAGTTCTGTCATTGTCGGCCCATCTATAAAACTCATGGTGTAATATAAACGTCCTTGTGATTGCTTCAGTCCTTCAAATAGTTGAGGTACATGATTGTCTTTCTGCTTTTTCAGCCAATACATAATATTAGCCTCTCTAACAAAGTTGTCCTTCAAAATCTGGTATTCTCCCTTTTTTACAAACTATTAAGGCAATGATATAGATGTTGACCTGCTACCTTTCCAAACATTAAAAAGATAAAAGAGAAACGGTATACCGTTTCTCTTTTATCTTTTTATTTCTTCCACGCATTCACCACCTCGCCTATGTACATGGTGTGGATGCCGGCAGGGAAGTTGCGATACATGTTCTTTGGCACATCATCAGTGAAGCCCTTCGGGTCAAACGGTGCCTGGTACATCTTACGACATTCTATCACCATCGTAGCCTCTTTATAATAAGGTGTGCCGTTGGCAGTGTAGGCGGTATGCAAGCCAAGTGTCTTCGCCTTGTCGCTGTCATCGCGTCCGCTCTTATGCCCCATATAGTCCAGCACGCGACTGTTCTCTACGTCGAATGTCATCACAGTGAAATACTGCTCCCGGTCCATGAACTCCTTAGTATAGCGTTTATCGGCAAGGTAAACGGTCAGAGCGGTGCGTCCCCACAGGGTACCGATGCCACCCCATCCTATAGTCATGGCGTTATGCTTCTCCTTGTTGCCAGCAGCAAGGATTTCTGCATTATGGAACTCGTCTCTGACCTCAAACTTCTTAAAGCCGTTCTCCTCCTGGGCACATGCTGTGCCTACACACATAAGGGCTGCAAACATAGCAGCCAAAACCTTCAAGCTCTTTCTCATACTTTTATTTAGGTAAATAATTACTGTATATAAAATTCAACGTCTTTCCTTGAAAAAAGACTGCATAAGCTCCCTGCACTCATCCTCACATACCCCGCTGACGACCTCTGTCTTCGGATGTAATGCCGCGGGCGACACCTTACGGTAGCCGCGCTTGTCATCGGGCGCACCATAGACGATACGCGGTATCTGCGACCACCCGAGCGCACCGGCACACATAGGACAGGGTTCTACGGTAACGTACAGCGTGCAGTCGGAAAGGTATTTGCCGCCAAGAGCATTCGCCGCTGCCGTTATCGCCTGCATCTCTGCATGGGCGGTGACATCGTGCAGCGTCTCCGTCAGGTTGTGCGTACGAGCCAGTATCCTACCATGACAAACAACTACGGCACCAATGGGTATCTCCCCCTCCTTTGCTGCCTGTTCTGCCTCAAAAAGAGCCTTCTGCATGTATTGTTCGTCGGTAGTCATACCTGATAAAACTATTATTTCTTCTGTGTAAGGATGCTTACCAATACATAAGCAATGATGATAATGCTGAAACCTGACCAGGCAAAACGTGGCTGTCCCATCACAGCACCGGCAACGATACTGGCTATCAGTACTGCAGCAGAGAATATAACGAAGCCATACTTAACCTCATTGCCCTTAAAGCCCCAGTGCTTGAACTTCAATGCAAACATCGGTATCTCCGCCACAAGCAGCCAGCTGCTGACAAAGATTCCTAACACCATCAATGGCATAAACCACTTATACTGCTCAAGCAACGGAGCAATGCCTACTATCAGCGAGCCCCAGAAAAGTGCATTGGCAGGTGTTGGCAGTCCGATAAACGACGTGGTCTGTCGGGTATCAATATTAAACTTTGCCAATCTGACGGCAGAGAAAGCTGCCACTATAAAGGCCAAGTAGGGTAGCAGCGTTACCGCAAACGGGATATCGTTCAAGAAAGAAGGATAGTCGAGCACGCTTAGTTCAACAAAAATCATAGCAGAGGGAGCCACGCCGAAGGTAACGTCGTCTGCCAGCGAATCAAGTTCCTTGCCTATATTACTAGATACTCCAAGCAGCCTTGCCGACATACCGTCGAAGAAGTCGAACACTGCGCCAAGTATGATAAACAACAATGCCATCTGGGTGTTCAACTGCAGGGCGAAAACTATTGCTATGCAACCACAGATAAGGTTGCAGCAGGTTATTGTATTTGGTATATGTTTCTTCATAAATATTGAAGCTCTGTATTTCAAGGTGCAAATTTACAAAAAAAAAATCATAACACAAAAAAAATCACGTTATACATAACATTTCTTGCCGATTAAGAAAAAAATCCCCACACAATGGATGTGCAGGGAATGTTTCTTTATACAGGGAATGTTTCTTTATAATAATGTCATGACGTTATTTCAGTTCTGCCAGGATTGTCTGGTTACCCGTAGTAGCCTGTCCCATGGTAACCTTGATGTCAGTGCCTACGGGAAGGAATACATCTACCCTTGAACCAAACTTAATGAATCCCAGATGCTCGTCAATGAAGCAATCCTCGCCCTCCTTAGCGTATGTCACGATGCGACGCGCCACTGCACCAGCCACCTGGCGGCACAATATATCCACGCCACCCTGAGTGGTGATTATGATATCTGTCATCTCATTTTCATCGCTTGCCTTTGGCAGCCACGCCTTGTGGAAAGCACCGTTCTGATGGTGCACCATCTTGACTTTTCCATCAACAGGGAACCAGTTGGCATGCACATTGAACAGGCTCATGAAGATGCTGACCATGATGCGCTTCTCATGGAAATACTTATCTTCCTCAACCTCCTCAATGACAACGATCCTGCCGTCTGCAGGCGCCACCACCGTCATTGTAGTATCCACTTCGTCCTCTGCGAACTTACGGATAGGGCATCTGAAGAAATTAAGCGCTATGCACCACACTGTGCCAAATAATGCGGTGAATACATAGAACGGTATATGTGAGGGTACATAACGCCACAACACAAAGCCGACGGCTATGAGCAGTAAAGCACTATATATTAGCAATTCAGTGCCCTCGTGGTGTATGCGGATCTTCTTTAGCTTCTTTATACGTTTTCCCATAGGTTTAGGTGCCATTTTCACTTTATCGTGCAAAGTTAGCATTTTTTCCTGACATAAGCAAATATTTGTCGTTGAAACTATTGTTTTTTTCGATTTTATGTCATATAAGCGCCTACTTTGGGCTCTTTTTTATAACTTTGCTCTACTATGCATAATTTTATTCACCTACATACTCACACTTACTACTCTCTGCTTGACGGACAAAGTCCGGTAGGCGCACTTGTCAAGAAAGCCGTTGCCGACGGCATGCGTGGCATGGCTATAACCGACCACGGCAACATGTTCGGCGTAAAGGACCTGTTTGACGAGTGTAACAAAATTAACAAAGAACTGAAGAAAGAAGGCAAGGAACCGTTCAAGCCTATCTTCGGTTGTGAGATGTATGTGGCGCGTCGTGGCATGAAGCGCATGGAAGAAAAGGTTGACCATGGCGGCTGGCACCTTATAGTGCTGGCAAAGAACCTGAACGGCTACAAGAACCTGATAAAACTGGTAAGTCGTTCGTGGGTTGACGGATATTACTACAGACCACGTACAGACCATGAGGACCTGGAGCGTTACCATGAAGACCTCATCGTCTGCTCTGCATGTATTGGCGGTGAGATACCTAAGAAAATCCTTGCCGGTGACATGGAGGGCGCACGAAAGGCTATAGAATGGCACAAGAACCTGTGGGGCGACGATTTTTACCTTGAGCTGCAGCGTCATGAAGTGACAGACCCAAACCAACGTGCAAACCGCGAGACATTCCCCTTGCAACAGCAGGTAAACCGAGTACTCATAGAGTTGTCAAAGGAATACGGCATCAAACTGGTATGCACCAATGACTGCCACTTTGTGGACAAAGCCAATGCCGAGGCTCACGACCACCTGCTGTGTCTCGGTACAGGCAAGGATCTCGACGACCCTTCACGTATGCTCTACACCAAGCAGGAGTGGTTCAAGACGCAGCAGGAGATGAATGACATCTTCTCTGACGTGCCAGAGGCTCTCGACAATACCATCGAGATTCTCGACAAGGTGGAGACTTACAACCTGGAGTCAGACCCGATCATGCCATTCTTCCCTATACCTGAGGCATTCGGCACTGAGGAACATTGGCGACAGACATTCAGCGAGGAAGACCTGTACCGCGAGTTTACGACCGACGAATACGGGAAAAACCAACTGTCAGAGGAAGACGGACAGAAGAAAATAAAGAAACTCGGCGGATACGACAAACTCTACCGAATAAAGTTCGAGGCAGACTACCTTGGCAAGCTGGCATACGAGGGCGCATCGCGACTGTATGCAAAGAACTACCAGACGATACCTGACGGCAAAGCCTTGCAGCCAGACGAACTCTCTGCATGGGCTGCGGAGCTCGGAATCGGCAAGGAGGTTGACGAACGAATACGCTTTGAGCTGCATATAATGAAGACCATGGGCTTCCCTGGCTACTTCCTCATCGTGCAGGACTTCATCAACTCTGCACGTAAGGAACTCGGAGTATGGGTGGGACCAGGCCGTGGCAGTGCCGCAGGTTCGGTTGTGGCATATTGCCTTGGCATCACCAAACTCGACCCTCTGAAATATGACCTGCTGTTCGAGCGTTTCCTCAATCCAGACCGTATATCGCTGCCTGATATCGATACCGACTTCGACGACGACGGTCGAGGCAAGGTGTTACAGTGGGTAATGGATAAATACGGCCACGAGAACTGCGCACACATCATTACCTATGGTACGATGGCGACCAAGAACTCCATTAAGGATGTGGCGCGCATTGAGAAACTGCCGCTCGACAAATCGAATGCCTTGTGCAAGGCAATACCTGACCGTCTGCCTGACGGACTGAAGATGAACCTCAGCAATGCCATTAAGGTGGTGCCCGAACTGCAGCAGGCAGAGGCCTCGCTTGACCCACGCGAGTCTAACACGATAAAATATGCGAAGATGCTAGAGGGCACTGTGCGCAACACAGGTATCCATGCCTGCGGATTCATTATCTGCCGCGACCCTATCAGTGACCATGTGCCAGTATCAACAGCGCAAGACCCAGACTTCCCTGAACTCAAGACACCTGTCACGCAGTATGACGGACACGTTATCGAGTCAACGGGACTCATCAAGATGGACTTCCTCGGTCTGAAGACTCTTTCAGAGCAAAAGGAGGCCGTGAAGATAATAAAACGCACAAGGGGCATAGATATAGACCTTGACAACATACCGCTTGACGACGAACTGACCTACCAGCTGTACCAAAAAGGACAGACAGTAGGTACATTCCAGTTTGAGTCTGCCGGCATGCAGAAATATCTGCGTGAGTTGCACCCTACGGTGTTCGAGGATCTCATTGCCATGAATGCGCTGTATCGCCCAGGCCCTATGGACTACATTCCTTCGTTCATCAAGCGTAAGAATGGCCAGGAGCCTATCACCTACGACATACCATGCATGGAGACTTACCTTAAGGATACCTATGGTATTACAGTGTACCAAGAGCAGGTGATGTTGCTGAGCCGACAGCTGGCAGACTTCACGCGTGGTCAGTCAGACGCCCTGCGTAAGGCGATGGGTAAGAAGAAGAAGGACATCGTTGACCAGATGAAGCCTATGTTCATCGAGGGTGGAAAGAAGAACGGCCATGACCCTAAGGTGTTGGAGAAGATATGGGCAGACTGGGAGAAGTTCGCTTCTTATGCATTCAACAAGTCGCATGCCGCATGCTACTCTTGGGTGGCTTACCAGACGGCATACCTCAAGGCACACTTCCCTGCCGAGTTCATGGCGGCACTGCTCACGCGCCGTTGCTCAGACATCAAGGAAACGACGAAGCTGATGGATGAATGTAAGGCCCTCGGCATACCTACACTGGGCCCAGACGTTAATGAGTCGTTCACTGATTTCGGCGTTAACGCCAAAGGTGAGATACGCTTCGGACTAACCGCAATAAAAGGCATGAGCACAGCTGCTGCCAATGCGATAATAGAAGAACGTGAAGCAAACGGTCCTTACGCAGACCTCTACGACTTCCTGGAGCGAGTACCATCCTCGTCAATGAACAGGAAGGCACTTGAGGTGCTTTCACTTGCCGGTGCCTTTGACTGTTTCGGCATACAACGCGAGCAATACCTTGCACCATCTGGCAAATACAATGTATTCCTCGATGCCATAAGTCAGTACATGTCGCAGTATCAGAATGCGAAGCATGAAGCAGAGAACTCTCTGTTCGGTGGTTTCGATTCAGTGGAGATAAGCAAGCCTAAACCAACGAAGGCACAGGAATGGAGCGCAATAGAGAAACTTAACCGAGAGCGGGACCTGGTAGGTATCTATCTGTCAGCGCATCCTCTTGACGAGTTCTCTGTCGTAATGGAATGTCTGTGCAACACGAAATGCTCTGAAATAGGTCGTGAGGCTGATATGGATACCATATCGAAACGAGAAACCATAACTGTAGGCGGCATCGTAACCAACGTAAGGGAAATGTTCACCAAACGCGGTACTCCGATGGGTGTCGTTACCATAGAAGACTTTGACGGAAGCGGTGAACAAGCTTTCTTTGACAAGCAGTGGGCACAATACAAAGGCATGTTCACCATCGGAAGTTCCATCTTCATGCGCATGAAGTGTGAGGAGCGCTATCGTGGTACCGGTCAGTACAGCCTTAACGTTTACAGTGTAGAGTTCATGCGAGATGTGGCTGACAAATACATGTCGGAACTCACCATTCATATTGACCTTTCAGCATTCGAGAGTACAAAGAGCGAAGATGGGGAAGAAGGCACAAAGCCAACAAGCTCGAACAACATGTTGGCAGATCTTGCTACCATAATAAAGGAGGCTCCAGGCACCACCCAACTGCATTTCTCCATCCGCGACACTCGCATCAGCAGTCAGCCTATAGAGATGACATCGCATTCGTCGGGAGTGAAGATAAACCGCCGTCTGATTGACTTCATCAAATCAAACGACTGCCTGAAAATCACCATTTAGGTGGGTCCTATAAATTAGCTTTGACAGATTTTCGGATTTCTTTCGAGGGCAGAGTGTCAGCAGATGAGTGAGCATAGCGGGCTATGTGACCAAAGATGCTGACAGTATGCACCGAAAGAAAACGAAAAGATGGCAAAACGTCAACCCCACACTTTAAGTATAACATTACGGTGGTAATTTATAGAACCCACCTTAACAAACAATTCCGTCTTCTGCGGTGACAAAGACAATATGGACAATGATACGATAAAATATGCCGAAAAATGCTTTCGTGACGAAGCACAGGCTATCCTTAACCTCATACCGATGCTCGATGACAACTTCACACAAGCTGTCAAACTAATCATGGAGTGCAAGGGCAAGGTTATCGTTACAGGAGTAGGCAAAAGCGGTCACGTAGGCGAGAAGATTGCCGCCACGCTTGCTTCGCTCGGTACACCGTCTTTTTTCCTTAATCCTCTTGACGCGTACCATGGCGACCTCGGAATGGTCGCCACAGACGACGTGGTAATGGCTATCAGCTACAGCGGTTACACCGACGAACTCTTGCGCTTCATACCATTGCTCATAGAGCGCAAGATACCTATAATAGGTATATCAGGCAATCCCGACTCCCTGCTTGCACGCTACTCTGCCTGCCACCTTAACATACGCGTGGACCATGAGGCAGACCCACTGAACCTTGCACCGACATCCTCTACTGCCACCACGATGGCAATGGGCGATGCACTTGCCTGCGCATTGGTATATGAGCGCGACTTTAAGGCACAAGACTTTGCACAGTTCCACCCAGGAGGTTCTCTCGGCAAACGCTTGTTGTCAAGGGCAAGGGACTACATGGTGAGCGACGGACTTCCTATCGTAAGTCCTACGACCAGCGTGATGGACGCAATCGTGACCATAAGCAACGGAAAACTCGGTCTTGCAATTGTCATGAACCACGAAGGCCAACTCGTTGGCATCATAACCGACGGCGACGTGCGCCGCGCCATACAGCGTTACCGCAATGAGATGTTCGGGCTTATGGTCACAGACATCATGACGCCCCATCCAAAAACCATACGTCCGGAGGCAAGCCTCAATGAGGTTGACCAGATTTTACGACGCTATAACATACACGCCCTGGTTGTTACCGACGAGCACGACCACGTAGTGGGCATCATCGACTCGTTCAGAGTGATGAGCTAAAGAAGCAAAGGAACAGAGAACAACTTCTAAAATAATTATGGTTTTCCCGTATGATTTGTGGAATAATCAAAACTTCAAGATATGAATATAGCACTTCTGACCGCAGGCGGAACAGGAAACAGAATGGGGCAAGATATCCCCAAACAATTTATGTGTATTGATAATAAACCCGTGATTATCTTTACCTTACAGGCGTTTCAATATCATCCGGAAATTGATGCTATTGCCGTAGCTTGTCTTCCTGGATGGAATGTAATCCTTCAGGCTTATGCCAATCAGTATAACATCACAAAGCTGAAATGGATTTTTGATGGCGGTAACAGTAATCAAGAATCCATATACAATGGCATATCCGGTTTGAAAGAAGCAGGATGTTCTGATGATGATATTATCTTGATACAAGATGGAGTGCGTCCCTTAGTTGATGCCCGCATCATTACAGACAATATAATGGTATGTAAGAAGTACGGTTATGCTGTTACAGGACTTCTATGCAAAGAAGCTATCATGGAGGTAAATGACGGGAAGGTAACCAACATAGATATTCCGCGTGAACGTTTGGTCAGGACACAAACCCCTCATACATACTCTTTGGGCACTCTGTTGAACGCACATAAGATTGCGAAGGAAAAAGGCATCACAAATACCGTGGCATCATGCACATTGGTTTCTATGATAGGTATAAATGAGCAACATTTGGTAGAAGGTTCAGAAAAAAACGGATTAAAACTAACAAGACCTCAGGACGTGGATTTGTTCAAGGCTATGATACATTCCGAACCTGAATCTTGGATGAAATAAACAATGACTTACGAAGACGATATAATAGTAGCTTCAAGGGCTGATATTCCTTGGGACGAACTATCAGGAAAGAACATTCTTGTTACAGGTGCAACTGGGCTGATAGGATCCTGTGTCGTTGAGATTCTGATGAGTCGTAAGGATATGGATTATCATGTATATGCATCAGGTAGAGATGAGACAAGGATTAACAGCCTCTTTGCCGAGTATATAAACTCACCTTATTTCCACTTCGTTAAATATGACGTTGTGGAACCGTTTGATTACGATGTTGATTTCCAATACATAATTGCTGCTGCCAGTGGTGCTAATCCTATTCTGTATAGCACAGATCCGGTAGGTGTGATGAAAGCAAATTTCAATGGGGTTGACAATCTTCTTACCTATGGAGTGAAGCATCATCTGGAAAAATTTATATATATATCTTCCGGTGATGTCTATGGAGAAGGTGATGGAAGAGCATTTACCGAAGAGTATAGCGGTTATGTTGACCCCCTTAACCTGCGCTCATGCTATACTTCTTCAAAACGAGCCACGGAGACCCTCTGCATTTCGTATGCAAGTCAGTATGGAATTGCAGTGAGTATTGCACGCCCTTGCCATACCTATGGGCCAAACTTTACAGAAGGAGACACAAGAGTATATGCCCAGTTTATACGTAATATTCTCAGAGGTGAGAATATTATCATGAAAAGCGCAGGCGAGCAAGTACGATCTTGGTGTTATGTAGTTGATTGCGCTTTGGGTATCCTATATGTCCTTATTAAAGGTAAAGATAAAGAAGCATATAATATTTCCGATAGCAACTCCATAGTATCCATTAGGGAAATGGCAGATATAATAGCCGAGATTGGAAATAAAGAAGTTATTATCAATGCTCCGTCTGAAATAGAAAAAAGAGGTTTCAACGTCGTAAAGAGGGAAATTCTGGATTCTTCAAAGTTACAGGCATTGGGATGGCGAGCTCATTGTGACATCAGACAAGGTCTTGAACATACAATCAAGCATATTCAGACATACTAATCGACGAGAAATCAAAAGTAACGATAAGTCATCTGAGAAACGACAGACAATTCAAATTCATCAAGCGCACAGACAAACCATTCGCTGAATAGTTACAAATAAGATGATTATAGTTAAAAAAACACAAAGTTAGCAACATCACAAAGCCAAATGTTGTTAGCTTTGTTTTTTTTTACTATCTTTGCATTACGCAAATTGCGTAACGCAAGTTGCGTAATGCATATAACTCCTTAGCTGTAAATATGAAAGAGAATCCTTTTCTTATACACGGATACAAAGGGCCAGAGTATTTCTGTGACCGTCAGGAAGAAACGGCAGACATAACAGATGCTCTTAAAAACGGGTGCAATGTAACGCTCATATCTCCCAGGAGATATGGCAAAACAGGGCTGATCCACAATGTGTTCCATTATCTAATGGAACATGACAAGGAAATACATTGTTTTTATGTCGATATCTATGCTACGCACTCATTAAGCGATTTCGTACAGCTGTTTGCAAAGGCTGTACTGGGACGCCTTGACACACCACTGCAGAAAGCAGAGAACCTTATCAGCAAAGTATTTAGATACAGTCAGGTGACAATGTCGCCAGACCTTGCCACGGGAATGCCACAATTCTCATTAAGTTTCCAGCCGCAAAATACGGTAAGCACGTTGGAAGACATCTTTACATATCTGGACAAGTCTGGACAGACTTGCTATGTTGCCTTTGACGAGTTCCAGCAAGTATTGGAATATGCAGAAGAAAAAGTGGAAGCATTGCTCAGAACATACATACAGCAGATGCACAACGTGCATTTCATATTCTCTGGCAGCAAACAACATATGATGATGGAGATGTTCAACTCTCCAAGACATCCTTTTTACAGAAGTACAGAGAAGCTACATCTAAACACACTTGACGAAAAGGTGTATTATGACTTTGCGACAGAAAAGCTAAGACTGCAAGGAGTAAATCTTCCTGAAGACTTATTCCACACGATATACACGCAGGTTGATGGTGTAACATGGTATCTGCAGACAATCATGAACCGCTTCTATCGTATGAGTGACTGCACTCTTACAAAAGACTCATTCCATGAGGTGATAAATGGAATTATAACACGCGAGGAAGAAGAATACAAACACCTCTATCACCTATTGACTGCGAACCAAGCTTCCCTGTTACTCGCCATAGCAAAAGAGGGAACGGTAAAAGAACCGCTATCAGGTTTGTTTATGCGCACTCATAACTTGAAATCGCCAAGCAGTGTGCAACGCGCACTGCAGTACTTGCTGAATGAAGAATATGTATATCATTCTGACAATGGTTACATTGTGTACGACCGTTTCTTTGCTTTATGGCTGAAGAAATACTGAATAAAATTTTACTGACGAGATAAACAAATATAAGACTATATGATTATGAGAACAGAATTGAAACAATATATGCAGAAGAACCTCAGGGCTGTACAGATGAAAGAACTTTCTATACTGTGCACGGTAACGGACATCTGCAAACGCAACGAAATAGAATACTGGCTTGACGGAGGAACTCTGCTCGGAGCGAAACGCCATGGAGGATTTATACCATGGGATGATGACATAGATATATGTATCAAGGATACTGACACTGAACGTTTCAAGAAAATAATGCTGAGTGAATTACCAAAAGACCTGTTCCTGCAGACACCAGACACAGATCCTTCTTATAACTCAACAATAATGAAGATACGTGACAACAATTCTTTGTTGGTAGAGTTTGGCGATGACTTTACGCGAGATTACCACAAAGGCATATTCATTGACGTATTCCCAATGACAGACTATCCCAGCGTGTCAAAAACCTTCTGCAAGAAAATAGCAGGCGGCTACTGCAAAGCCAACAGCATACTGCACAAGCAGCATCTGTACTCATGGCGCTCTGTTACAGAACTGATATGGTTCGGGGCAAAACGTGCCTACACACGTGCACTGTGGTGGGTGGCTGAAAAGACTTGCATGAAAGGAGAGTTTTTCGCCCCCTTGATATGCAACAACGGAATTGGCTTCATGCATAAGAAGGATGCAGTGTTCCCACTCAGCACGATAGAGTTTGAAGGTATCACGTTCAGTTGCCCTGCCAACACCGACGTTTACCTTACGGAACAATACGGTGACTACATGCAACTGCCACCAGAAGAAAAGCGTGGCATACACGCTTCGTTCTACATAGAGAAACTGGTGTAGATACCCTGACACGCATGACCTACTCGTGCCATGTGCCTTGAACTGGCTGCACGCCAAAGCGTATTATAGGACATTTTCAACATTTCGGGGTCAGAAAAAAGTTCACCGAAAAATCAAAAACAGAGAGAACAAGCATAAGAAAAACGCCCCAAAAAGCCTTTTTACGGGGTGTTTTTCCTCGTTTTCATGTAAAAGCTATGCTTTTACAGTGTAATTTGATAGCTTTTACGATGTAAAATGATAGCTTTTACAGTGTAATTTGATAGCTATTTCAACCTAAAAGCTATCAAATTACACTGTCTTTTCAAATGCCTTTACTGAATACCAACAAGTTACAAGTCGCTGAGAATGCCGATAAAACCAACCAACCGTAAACTTTTTCAAAAAACAGCCCTTTATTTCGACTTAACGAAGGCGATGGGATAGGACAAAATTGACATTTCGCATGCACAGACAGGCAGCATATTTTTCAAAAGTCCACGGTTCAACAATAGCAAATAATCTTGAAACGATGTATAAGTACTTACACATTTTCATTAAATAGCCCTAAAAAATAGCATTTTTTGCACTACAGATGCTCAATACTCAATAAAATTGAGTAAATTTGCACAGTATTTCTTAAAGAGAGGCACAAGACATAGGCTCTTATATTAACAAAACAAATCTTTACTTTTCGGTAGTAAAATTTTAAGCAATGACTAATAAAGATCACGACAACCACCCCACCATATCCGTTGTCATGGCGACATATAACGGAGAGAAATGGATTCGCGAGCAATTGGATTCCATCATAAGCCAGACATATCCCATACACGAACTGATCATACAAGATGACTGCTCGACTGACTCTACACTTGAGATTATAAAGGAATATGAACGGCAATATGCTTTTATACACGTCTATCAAAACGAAAAGAACAAAGGATACTGCGAGAATTTCATGAGTGTAACCATGAAAGCAACCGGAGACTTCATAGCGCTTGCTGACCAAGATGACGTATGGTATCCTGAGAAATTAGAGAAGCAGATAAATGCCATCGGAGAGTCGGATATGTGCTACTCGCAACATCACAGGGGATATGATCAGGTTACGATGAGACTAGTTGATTATAAATGTGCCCCCGAACGCCAAATGTTTTCTCCCATCGTAGGACATTCCATGCTTTTGCGCAAGGAATATGCGCAGGACTCCAGAAACTGGCTTAAATATTTGGCACACGACTTTGGGTTAGGTGCTCTGGCACATTTCGGAAACGGTGTGACCAAAGTAAGCGAACCGCTAAACTGGCACAGGACCCACAATGGGCAGGCAAGTTCAAAAGGGCACTCACCGTCGCAACAACAGCGAGGGATAATCAGCGCATGCAAACCATATATCTTCGGATATATCCATTACCGCAGGTTACAGAAGCAACAAAGCTTCATACGATTTTACGAAACGATTTACGAAAGGAGTAACGGACGTAATGAACTGTGTCATACCATAAGCAAGTTGCTTTTAAGTCATGGTATCATTCCGCTTATCAGACTGTGTTTCCTCTGTATGACTCATCGGGATACGATTTACCCGACAAAAACGAAAGGATTCAAAGGTGTGATGCGAGGCTTTTTCTACCCTTTCATCCACTCCTACAAATGTGACTTGTATTTAATATAACAAACGACCTTACACACAGATATGATAAAACTTGGTATATTCTTCGGCAACGATGGCATAAAAGACAAAGACTGCACTCAGATTGTCAGCAACAACCCAGGTATGAGCGGAACACCGTATATGTTCTGCTTAATATCATATCTGCTCAGTACGAGAGACAACGGCATCGATGTAACGCTGATGACAACCAGCGAAGGACGTTTCGCTGATAATATAAAAACCATACGTGCAAAGAATATCAAGGAGGCATATCTTGTAAGCGAGGAACTTGGATTGGACTATCTGCTCTTCAATCATGAAGACCACTACGGAAAGGTGTACCATGACATCTTCACACGTAACGGTAATGTCAAATTAATCGTATGGTGCCACAATTTCGTAAACAGCAAGTTGCTTACGCTGTATCATAATAGTCCGAACGTATGCCGCATCATAACAGTAGGCAGGGAGCAGATGGATCTGTACAGAGACCATGCAGCATTCCAGAAGTCTGATTTTATCTATAATGCCATCAGCGTACCGTCTTTAAATGAAGAAACATTCCAGCCGATACCATTCTCCGAGCGCAGGCACATCGTCACGTATATGGGTGCCGTCATACAAGGCAAGGGATTCCATCTGCTTGCAAAGGCATGGAAGGATGTGCTGAAGGATGTTCCTGACGCTGAATTATATGTTATAGGAACAGGCAAACTCTACGGTAACACGAAACTTGGCAGTTGGAACCTCGCAGAGAAGTATTATGAGGATTCCTTCATGAAATATCTCACCGAAGATGGCAAGTTGCTACCCAGCGTACATCTCATGGGAGTGATGGGAAACGAGAAGATGGACATACTGCGCCAGACCAAAGTCGGAGTGCCTAATCCTTCCGGACTTACCGAGACTTTCTGCGTCAGTGGCGTAGAGATGCAGTTGGCAGGAGCTAGGATTGCGGCCTATGAGTGTGCCGGCTATCTCGACACCATATTCAACGGTACCATATTCAAAAAGAGGAGCCTGCTGGCAAAGACCATCGTAAGTGAGTTAAGACGACAAGACAACGACTATCACTCTGCTATAGAAAATATAAACGCAAGGTTCTCACAGGAGAACGTAATACGAGACTGGGAGCGTCTGTTTACAGAATGTATTCCACAAGGCACACGGCTACATCCCATATATCCGCTATGCCATGCAGACTTTAAGCTCAAGGCCAGCAAAGATGGACTGCGCAAACTTAAGACGCGATTCCCATTTCTGTATCGCGTAATGCCTTCTGCCTACACCCTACAGTCAGTGTGGGACAAGGTGACATATAAGGTCTATAAACTCAGAAACGGATTTAAATTCTAAAGCCCCTAATACAATGCAACCAGCACTTAACGACATAAGCGTACTGTTATTGTTCCATGCCCGCCCTGACAATTTCTCTAAGGTATGGGCAGAGGTGAAGAAAGCACGTCCTGCCCGACTGTTTCTTTACCAAGACGGACCACGTATGCTCGACAAGCAAGGCGAGGAGATAAGCGACTGGCACCTGTCAAAAGACTACGATGGTATAATGGCTTGCCGTGCTCTCGTAAGCGACGAGAACATAGACTGGCAGTGCGAGGTGCACCGCAACTATCAGGAGAAAAACCTTGGTTGCGACCCCAGTGAGTATCTGTCACAACGATGGGCATTCTCCATGACCGACAAATGCATGGTATTCGAAGACGACGATGTTCCAAGTCAGTCATTCTTCCCATTTTGCAAGGAAATGCTCGACCGTTATGAAAACGACGAGCGAATAACAATGATAGCCGGTTTTAATACCGAAGACACCTCACATCCTGTCACTGACAACAGTTACTTCTTCACCCGTGCCTTCTCTATATGGGGATGGGCATCATGGGCGAGAGTGGTAAACAACTGGGATGGAGACTACTCTTTCGTGAAAGATGAAAAGAAATTCAAAGCCTTGGAAGAAAAGGTGAAGAAGGAAAAGATATTCACATGGATGCCAAAAGTATGCAAAGACCATGCTGCATCGGGCAAACAATACTACGAAAGCATATTCTGGGCATACATGTTCATGCACGACGGACTTGCCATCATGCCACGAGTGAACATGGTAAACAATATCGGACTGGACGGTGGAACCCACTATAATGCAGACATTGAACTGTTGCCACGCTGCCAAAGGAAACTGTTTACCATGCCTCGCCATGACATGTGGCCACCATACAAACATCCTGCAGAAGTAAAGGAATCGCCAGAATACCTGGATGCATACTTCTGCAGGATGGGATTAGACCGTCCATGGCACAAGGCCATGCACAGCATGGAAGAACTGTGGCTTAACATTACACATGGCAACATAACCAGTATAATATCTGCCGTCGCAAAGCGAATAACCAAGACCCTCGGCACATACAAAGCATCATGATGAAAGTATTTCACATCATAACACACATTGACCTCGGCGGGGCAGAACGCGTGGCTATCAACATTGCCAAAGGAGGTGCGACGCATGGAACAGAGAGCCATGTGGTAGAGGTTATACGTGGCAATTCCATCATGACAGAGTCTCTTATCAAGGAGATGAAGGAACATGGTATAATAGTTCACCGTGCTCCCATCCCTCTGTTCTTTCACTGGCACTATATCTTAGAGAAAACCCTGGCATGGCTGTTCCCATTTTGGTTCGTATGGTTATGGCTGAGATACAAGCCCGACGTAATACATACACATACGGAAATACCAGACCTCGGCATCTTCGCATCAACGAAGCTGTTCCCCTTTATCAAGCCGAGAATAGTTCGTACGATACACAACACCTTGTTGTGGACGGGCATGGAATGCATCGGTAAACGCGTAGAGCATTTCATGCAGAGTCATAATGCCAACGTCAGTATTTCATCATCCGTGCAGAAATGCTATAAGGAGAAATACCACGCTGATACGCCTATAATATATAATGGTGTAGAGGAGTATGAACAACAGCCGTACCCCGATATACGGCAAGGCAAAACAAACATCTGCTTCGCTGGCAGATTTGAAAGGCAGAAAGGCATTGACACCCTGTGTGAGGTTGCCAAGTCAATGCAAGATAATGATATGTTCGTCTTTCACATATTTGGCGAGGGAAGCCTGCAGGGTAGGGTCGATGATTTGCGCGGCATGCCAAATGTAATAGTCAATCCGCCTCTCAACGGACTTTCCGCCTATCTTTCTTCCTTCGACTATGTATTTATGCCTTCACTGCATGAGGGCCTCGCCACGCTCTCCATCGAAGCATCGCTGGCTCACACACCTGTATTAGCCAACAGGGCTCCGGGACTTACCGATACTCTTCCTGAAGAGTGGCCGTTGATGGTTGAAAATAACGACATAAGACAATGGCTGCATCTGTTCTCTGACACACTCTCTGCCATTGACCGCACATCTGTAGCAAATGCAGCGCAGCAATATGCACGAGAGAGATTTTCCATAAACAAGATGCAAGAAGAATATTTGAAGATATACAATGAGTGAACTGAAAGACAAGACTGCCAAGGGCCTCGTATGGGGAGGTTTCAGCAATGGTGCAATGCAGATAATCGGTGCACTGCTTGGCATTGTTATGCTTAACATACTGACGCCTGCCGACTACGGCAAGGTGGCAGTATTCCTTATATATTCAAACATTGCCACGTGCATACAAGACAGTGGTTTCACCGCTGCACTGATAAACAAGAAAGAACCCACGCACGAGGAATACAACTCTGTATTCTGGTTCAATATTATTGTCAGCATGGCAATGTATATTGCTTTGTGGTTTGCATCGCCGTACATTGCCAACTACAACCATGAGCCAGAACTGACATCTTTGGCGCGTTTCATCTTCATCGGTTTCGTCATAAACTCCTTTGGTACCGTACAGAGGGCATACCTCAATGGACACCTACAGGTCAAGCAAATCAGCATCATCGGCGTAGTTGCCCTGATACTCTCTAACTCTATCGGCTTGCTTATAGCCTTCCTGGGCTATGCATACTGGGGACTTGCAGCGCAGCCTGTACTGTTCGTCACCATCGTCATGGTGTGCGATTGGTTCGTGTCACCATGGCGTCCGACCTTCCATATAGACCTGCGTCCCGCCTTCAGCATGTTTGGCTTTTCCAGTAAGATATTGGTTACGGGATTGTTCAACCAACTCAACACCCACGTATTCTCTTTCCTGTTAGGTCACTATTACAACACTCGCATGACAGGTCTTTACAGCAATGCACGCAAATGGAACGATATGGCATCATACACCATTAACGGCATGATGAACAGCGTGTCGCACCCTGTATTGGCGCAAGTGGCTGACGATGATGCACGCTACCGCACCGTATTTCGAAAAATGCTGCGCTTTGCATCGTTCGTCAGTTTCCCCTGTATGCTCGGACTTGCCATAATAGCACGCGAGTTTATACTTATAACAGTTACTGAAAAATGGGAAAGCAGTGCACTAATGCTTTCTATGCTGTGCCTGCACGGTGCATTCATGCCAATAACCGAACTCTACGGAAGATTGGCTATAAGCCGTGGCAAGTCTGGTATAAACCTTTTCTGCACCGTTTCACTTTGTCTGTTGGTATGGATTGGCTTATATTCCATGAAATCCTATGGCATATACTATATGATAACGTATTTCATCGGAATAAACCTCTTATGGCTGCTCGTATGGCAATATTTCGCATGGCGCATCGTAAGGCTGCCATTCATTGATGCAGCACGCGACATACTGCCTTTCTTCGTTTTTGCATCCATAATAATGGCATTCACCTATTTCATAACACAGGGCATCACAAACATATACCTATGCCTGATAGCCAAGATAGTAATAGCTGCCACGCTGTACGTCGGTACGCTATACCTAAGCGGGGCAAAGATATTGCGCGAGAGCATCAACTACATATTAAAAAGATGATAGCTCGCCAGCGTGAGGTTGTGGTACCAGAGATATATAGTAAGCAGTGCAAGCGTTGAAAGCAACGCCACGTTAAACGCCTTACTGTCTCTTGCCTTCCTTACCAGATATGCTATGGCTATTGGGATGACGAACGCCCAGTGAGCAGTCATTATATATACGTCCGTGAGCGCAAACCGCAGTCCTACATGTATGAACATGTCGAAGATGAACGGCATCATGCAAACCCACATAAAGCGTTCCTTACGTCCGACAAAGATTCCTGCGACAAACATAAAGACTATCAAGGCCTCAGCGAAATAGTTATACCATGATCTGTATTTTACTATGACAGGCCTTTGGCCTTCTCTGTTTGCATCGCGCAACAGATAATCCTCATGCAGTTGTATTCCCTCACCGAATATATTCTCTGTAAGCGTAGGCACGATGGGAATACTGGTGTCTGTCCACTCAAATATAGGATAGTTTGCAATTTGTTTTTTCCTACGTATAGCTTCCCTGCGCTTTGCATCCCTACGCTGCTCCATGAATTTCACGCTGTCTTTCTTCATCGCCTGAGCTGTCACACGCTTCTGATATCTGTATTCCTCTAATCTCAACGTCCTCTCCTGATATGAATACATATATGCCAGCATCAATGTAGGAATGAAATACAACAGACAGCGGCACAGCATTTTCCCCCAGGCCTTACTTCTCCAGTTGCCCACCATGTCCATCAGCCATATCTTCACGCCATTGGTGGTAGATATGCCTGTACCTATAAAATACAATATCAGCACCTTCCATGACGACAACTGTCTGCCACTCTTCCATGCTTTGCCTATCAGGTATATCACTGAGAGCAATACCGTCATGGTAAGCAGCATGTGGTCTGGTGCAAACGTCGCCAACATTACGAATGCCATGGAGAAGTAGAACAGATCAAGCAATAGACTCTGCAAGAAGCCCAAGCCTATGATTTTCCTGAATATCTTATACAGCAACAGCCATGAGAGGGTGCTGAGAATCGTCCATAGTGTAGCAAGGATATACACGGCACAGTTTATGCCGTACAAGTCCTTAAGCCAACCGTTGAGCTCCGTAAGCGGCCATATCATATATATCAGGATAGGATGACGCAGATGCGCAAACAAAGGCCGCCACTGTGTTATGGCTACATAAGTCACCTGATCAAAACCCGACAGTGTGAAGTTTTTGTGGAAGGCCGTCCAAGGCCCAACGTGTATGTCCGTCCACGCTGGTGGTGCAGATAATACCATCATGGTGTTTAGTCCGCCAAATATCAGCAAGCCAAGCAGGAGGACAGTGAGTGTTTCCGAGTGTTTTTCCAAAAAAGTCTTATTTCTCATAATACGTAAAGATATTCTATAATCAATGTTACGTTCCATATACCTATATACATAGCCACTACCGCGAGTGCTACCATCATGCGCCTACGCCATCTGTCAGGCAATGCCTTCAGCAGATATGCAATGGCTATTGGCAATACGTACAGATAGTGGGCTGACATTATGGACACTTCGTTGATACCGAAGCCCAGTCCCATGTGCAGCAGCATGTCCATAAGGAAGAATGACATTGCAGTCCATAGGAACAGTTGTCGTCTTCCGTACCATACGCCCAACAGGAACAGCGCTACCAACATGCCTTCTACGATATAGTTACCCCAGTTGCGGTAACGAACAATCACAGGCCTGTTTACCAATACGTCGCCAAGCAGATAGTCCTCATGTAGCATTATGCCTTCACCAAAGAGGTTCTCTACGGCAACATCCCAGCGCGATGTGGTCTTGTCGGTCCACCTCATGAACTCACCCTGCGCTATCGGCTCGCCTGTATGTCTGTACGCAGCACTCTTCCTATAGTGCATCTCCTTGCGAGCCTTGATTCTTGCCATGGCACTGTCAACGGCAATCTGCACTAGTACGCTGTCTTTGGTCTTTATCGTGTCAAGCACCGACGCACGTATCTTTTCCTCCTGCCGTTTCTGTCTCTCAGCTTTCTTTTCATGGCGTGCCATCTCCTTGGGCCATACGAACTGCTTGTAGCTCCAACGCGCACTGCCCCATATCAATGCCGACGGCAATATGACGGCAAACAGCAGGAAACGCCACTCGAAGAACCTTTTACGTCTGGTAACCATAGCTGCAAGGAATATCTTCAAGCCATTGTTCAGCGACACGCCTGCCGTCAGCATGAACATCGCTATTGTCTGCCACATATTCAGCGCACTGCCATTCCTTAGCTTTCCGCCACACAGGTAGAGCGTCATGGTAAGGCAGAACATCGACATTATGAAGTGGTCGGGCACCATTGAGGCAAGCATTATATATGCAAACGAGAATGTCAGCAACGACAGCACGTGTGCCTCCATACGCCTTACCCCCACGATGTCTGCATATATACGATTAAGGAATATATATGAATAGAAGGCGCAGAACGTCAACAGGCAAGCAGCGATGACGATTGCCATATTTATCCCCGTCAGTGAGGTAAGCAGTTCATTGAACTTACCAAACGGCCACATAAAATACGCCAGCAATGGATGCCTATATACGTTATAGCCCACCTGCCACTTAGTCAGGACGGAGTAGGTGATTGGGTCGAAACCTGCTACATGCCATCCCTTGATGAACTTGCCCCAGGTGTCGCCGTCAACCACGGTCAGTTTCTCCCAGTATCTTACTATATTAAGAACATTGAGCATTACGAAGCATGACAATGCAACCAATGCCGGGCATCTTTCCTCCTTGCGTATCCTGAATATATCAACTATTCTTCCCAGCATATATCTCAATGTATTTTCCTGCCACGACGTCTTCGCTGTACTCTCTCATCACCTTCTCACGTGCATTCTTGCCCAACCTCTCACTGTTGTCAAGCACATAGCGTATGCCCTCGGCAAGGTCTGCAGCGTCTTTGTATCTTGCTACATAGCCATTCTCCTTATGTTCAATCATCTCTGGTATGCCGCCAACGTTGAATCCTACGCATGGCGTGCCACATGCCATGGCCTCCATTATGGTGTTAGGCAGATTGTCTTGCAGCGACGGTGTAACGAATACATCCACGCTGGCATACAGCGCCGCCATCTCTGCCTTGTCGTGTATATAGGGAATGTCCCTGCCGAGTGCTACTACTTCTATATCATCCAGCAGTTCCCTTGCTGCATCAAGGTATTTTATACCCTTTCGTTCATCGTTCACATTCTGTGCCACGAACAGCACGCAGCGTCTTTGCTTATGCCCGACAGGCTTGAACACTTCCGTATCAATAGGGTTGGGTATTGTCACAATCTCCTGTCCTTCTGCCAAAGGTTTTGCTTCCGACACGTTCTTCAGCCACTTACTACACGTTACGAAGGTTATATTGCCTGAACTATATATTTTTCTCTTCTTCTCCGACACATGTCGTGCTATCCACTTGTCTTTCTCTGCCTTGCTTAGTCCGTCGGTGTAGTGCCATATACTGTCAAGAGGCCATTCATCGTGCATGGTCCACACTATACGCTTGCCACTCTTCACGATCTTACCTATCGTATCAAACGAAAGGAATCCTTGGTTCACCCAATGCAGGTGCACCACGTCTGCCTCCTTATACTCTTTTGTATCTGTTATGTCCTGACCACAGCAGGCTATGTCCGTAGTCCACAAGTTGGTTTTACTGAAACCATCGAGGCACCATATAGCCATACGTTCCCACACACAGCTCCATGACTGCTTACGCAGCCTTTCTGGTCCCCACGATATATTTCTGCGACAAAGCATCGTGGCTTCCACGCCGTTCTTGCGCAGGGCTTGGAGTAGGCGCGAGGCAGCTATGGCCGCGCCTCCTGTTTGCGAATATGTGCTAAGTATCAGTACCTTCATCGAGGAAATAAATATCTATGAGTTATGAGGGCCACCCCGTCCCTTCCTGTGAGAGGGGGTAATTCTGCATTATGAATTATTAATTAGAATTATGCATTATGAATTATGCATTATGAATTGTGCTTTAGAATTATGCCCGCCCACGATATGCCTGAGCCAAGCAAAACTCCGAGGCTGTTGCACAAGGCATCAAACACGTCACCGCTACGGCAGGTGGTGAGGTATGCCTGGGCAAACTCTATACAGCAACCCATTATGATAGGACACAAAACACCAAACACCAGCACACGACTCCATTGCATGTTGTCTTTATGCTGACGACGATATTCCATCCATATAGTAATTGTCAATACTCCGTACATCACGAAGTGCGTCCACTTATCTATAAATCTCACGTCATACATGGGCACTTCGGGTATGGGAATCAAACAAACAACCCATATAAGCACCGCTAAAGCACATGAAAATGGGTATCTAATGAGTATTTTTTTCATTTTATAGTGCAAAGTTAAACTTTTTTTCGTAATTTTGCAAGCAAATATGCCAAAATTTGAATAATGACAAAAACACCTTGACAAATGGTTTCTAAAAACAATTTTGCATCTAAGCTGGGACTGATACTTGCAACGGCAGGTTCGGCAGTAGGACTGGGCAATATATGGCGTTTCCCTACCACCACTGGTGAGAATGGCGGCGCTGCCTTTATCTTCGTATATATAATCTTTACATTGCTGTTGGGACTGCCTGGCATGATGAGCGAATTCATAGTGGGACGCAACGGTTCGTGTAACGCGCTACGATCATATACCAAGGCTGGCGGTAAGAAGGTATGGGGTAGTATCGGTGTCATCGGATTCATCTGCGCATGCCTCATACTGGGCTTCTACAGCGTCGTGGCAGGATGGTGCGTATATTACTTAATACAGGCAGTGGCAGACAATGTGCTCGGCGACATGACCTTGATAAAGCAGAACTTCGGCAGTCTTGTAAGCAGTACGTGGATACCTTCCACCATGTCGGTGCTGTTCATCATACTTACCCACTCCATAATAGTGCAGGGGGTGCAGAGCGGCATTGAGAAGGCTTCGAAGCTAATGATGCCACTGCTCTTCATACTGTTGGTGATTATCATCGGAGCGTCATGCTCACTGCCCGGTGCATGGAACGGCATTGAATTCTTGTTCAAACCAGACTTCACGAAGATTACCAGCAAGGTGATGTTTGAGGCTCTGGGACAGGCTTTCTTCTCTATCAGCCTCGGCACAGCATGCCTGTGTACATACGCGGCTTACTTCAACAGCGACACCAACCTGCTGCGCTCGTCTGCACAGATTGCAGGCATAGACTGCGGCGTCGCCGTCATGGCAGGACTGATGATCTTCCCCGCAGCCTTCTCCGTTGGCGTGGAGCCAGACGCTGGTCCTAACCTTATATTCCTGACACTGCCAAACGTATTTACACAGGCTTTCCCACATCCAGTGGCTTACGTTGTGTCGATACTGTTCTTTGCACTGCTTACCCTCGCAGCACTGACGTCTACCATCTCCATGCACGAGATTGGCACCTCTCTGCTGTCTGAAGAACTTGACCTGTCTCGTTCACTCGCCGCTTGCTTCGTCACAATAATATGCAATATCATCGGCATACTGAGCGCACTCAGCATGGGCCCCATGCCTATGGGATTCTTCGGCAAAGATCTTTTCAGCAACTTCGACTCGCTGACGTCAAACATACTGTTGCCTTTCGGTGCCTTCATGACCACCATTCTCGTGGGCTGGGTGATGCCTAAGCAGACGGTGATTGACCAACTCACCAACAAGGGTACGATAGCATGGCGTAACGTAAGCCTGAAGTTTTTCTTCCTGCTCGTACGCTTCGTCTGCCCAATAGGCATAGCACTGATATTCCTTAACCAAATGGGCGTACTATAGCTACAGACTCACCCAGCCACATGCAATGAAGGAGGTGGGCGAACATCAAGAACTTATACACAAGAATAATGACTACTATAAACGATTGCAAAATCATTCAACTTCCTAAGGAGGAAGATCCACGCGGCAGCCTTACATACATATATGAGAGCAACACGGTGCCTTTCCCTATCAAACGTGTGTTTTACATATACGACGTGCCTGCGGGAAAGGACCGCGGCGCACATGCTCACAAGGAGTGCTGGCAGTTTATCATTGCCGCATCGGGAGCCCTGGAGGTTTACCTGAACGACGGAGTGAACGAGAAAGCCGTACTGCTGAACCGTCCTTTCCAGGGATTGCTCGTACCTCCTGGTATATGGGCACAAGAACGCGAGTTCACCTCCGGTGCATTGTGTCTCGTACTTGCAAGCCACGAATACTCCGAAGGTGACTACATACACAGCTTCAACGAATACAAGGAGTGGAAGCTGCAGTAAATCAAAGGTATATGGTGGGTTCTAATAATTCCCACTGTCAGATTTTTGAATTTGTTCTTGCTCTGGCAAGCGACCAAAGGTCGAGCGTCGAGGGCAAAATGTTAACTGATAAGGGAGCATAGCGGGCTATGTGACCGCAGAAGTTAACAGTTTGCACCGAAAGAAAACAAAAAGATGACATAATGTTATTCATGTAATTAACTAATTTAACTCGTGGGAATTTTTAGAACCCACCATAGGTGAATTATTACTGTTTCGTCTTGATATAAACGCCGTCAAAGGCTACTCCCATGCCGAAACATCCTAATGTCTCATAGCTGCTGGTGGTATCTAACACCACGAACTTCTTGAAGAAGTGGGCACTGAAGCCATATCCGCATTCGTTTACGTTCTCGTAGTTGAAAAAGTCATAGGTATATGCACCTAGTTCTGCCGGGCGATTGGGTGCACTCTTGCCAGATGCAATATTGCCTGGACTGTTGCACACCTCAAAGTGCAGTTTATGCTTACCGGCACCACGAAACTTGACGTAACCTCCCATCATACATCCCATATTGGCATTATACAAGGAATAGGAGTATTCGCGTCCTATGTTCTGCGGATCTTCATAGTCAAGGAATTCCGTCACGGGTACGTTCTCTCCATTACTCTCAAAGTTTTTCATTTCAAGTCTCTTATCCGTTTTCGGATTAGTCCATGTACCATCCACTATACGGCAGGTTCCGTCTTCCTCATCTATCTTAAACGACATCATACCCGTAATGGTACCGTCGCTCTGGTATTCATTCATCACATACCAGCCAGAATCCTGCAGTTTGCCCACAACAAGTATCGGCGCCGGATGCTTTGCCTTAAGGTAATAAATCTCGCCCACCGCTATGTCGAAACCATTGACGGCGAACTTCAGTGTTACGGGAATCTTGTCTCCAAGCGTGCCGTCAAAACTGTACTCTCCCAGTACGTCTGCATGGGCAGCCACTGCGAATATCAGCGCAGCGAAAAATGTAATTATCTTTTTCATCTATTCAAAGTTTAGGCAGTTCTACCTTTCGTGTTATCTTCTGCAAATGTAGTAATAAATTTATATTTGTGCAAGTTTATCGCAAAAAAAGACATGTTTTTTCGTATTTAACTCGCGATTCCTGCCCGTCAAAATCACGGAAACAATTTTTGCTCCGAAAAACGGCAAAATTTCGCATTTTTTCTATAGCTCTGTAATACAGGGCTATACACAATAAAGCCATTCTGAAGAGAATGGCTTTTATTGTAATTTGATAGCTTTTACGTTGTAATTTGATAGCTTTTACCTCGTAAAGTGATATCTTTTACATTACAAAAGCATTGCTTTTACGGCAAATAATGCATAAATATTACCGAAAGAGCTGCTAATTTCGGAAAGATTCGCCACTTTTGAGCTGCATAGCATGAACGTCAAAGCGATTTTTCTCTCTATTTTGCGTTTTCCACCATGGTTCCATTTGTACGCAAATTAATGTAGGTTTCGCCGTCGCCAGTCTATCTCATTTTTTATAGCATGCGCGGAAAGCGAATGGCTTTCACATTTGCGGTTCAACAAGGACGCTGGTTATTTCCAATCATCGTCAGTCACCAAAGTGGCACCAGCATACTTGCCTACCTCCTCTGGTACGAGGTCAACGTTCATCTCCGTATATACGTAAGGCACCGTCACGCTGCCCATGCTCATAGGCTCTGGCAACTTGGCAGAGATGACACGGTTGGTGGGTGTCCACACATAGCCAGTGGCGTCATTTTCTGAGAATACATGTGTTATGCCGCTTGCAAAGCTGTTGCCCTCGATGAGGAACTCCGAGTTCTTTCTCGGATTGATGGCTGCTATATTGCCTGTGCAGGTGTAGTAGTTGTTAAGCATGTGAATCTTTCCTACACGTGCCATCGGCATGCGCTGCCTGCATCCCTCGCCCCAGAGGTTGAAGGCAAAGGTTACGTTGAGGTAGCCCTTAGGCTCCTTGTCGCTGTAGCCCACGAGGTTGGTGTTCTGGTGCATGTATGAGTTTGCATTATATTTGAACGTACACCAGCTGACGGTCACGAAGTCAGAGCTGTTGGTGATGTCGAAGTTGCCGTCCTCACCGTCATAGAACTCGCAGTGGTCCACCCACACGTTCTTACAGCCGTGGATGCTCAGCAGGTCAGAGCCGCCGACGTCAATCGACCCCGGACCATAGAAACGTATGTTCCTTATCACTATGTCAGAACACCTGTTCATTGACAGCACTCCGGCATTGCGGTAGGTCTCTTCCGTGTCGCCCGTCATGTTGATAATCGTCTGGCGCGTATTATATTCTGCCTCTTCCTTGACCATTGTTCCGTTGGTAAGCTTGCCGCCAGAGCCTCCCGATGTCCTCATGTGCGGTATGCCAGCCTTGTCGAGTGCACTGCGTATCTCGTCGCTCACCCTCCACTGGGTGCGCACTGTGGCACCGTTGATGCCTATCAGCGTGCGGTTGGTCAGTTTGCTTACACCTATCTTGCTGCTCACGATGAAGTCGCCTGCCGAACCGTCGAGCACCACAACGCTGTATTTCTTCAGCGCATTGCCGATGGCTTTCTTCATGTCGCCGCCGTTCGACTTCAGCGTTATCACGCTCTTTACCGTACTTGGTATGGGGTATGCCAGCGTTCCGCCGCCTGTCACTTCGTATGCGCATGCACTGCTGCTGTCAGTACGCGACGTACGAGTACAGAAACCAAAAGGTTTTCCTGCATCATAGTTTGACTTGGCATCTGCCTCTGCGGGTATGAGCATTGCCTGCATGCACAGCATGGCAAGCAGATGCCTGGTGGAATTAATGATTTTCATTTTGTGTCTTTATAGATTTTGTAATTTATGTGGTTACGGTGCAAAGTTACTATTTTTCCTCGAATACTCAATATTTCTATAAGATTATTTTGCAGAAAACAGAAAAATTAGTTACTTTTGCACTACAAACAACAGTTTGATTCAACATATTTTAAACATATATGACAACAAAACATCTACTTACGATTGCAATTCTCTTTATCAGTTCACTGTACGCCAGCGCACAAGACTTAAACAACTCTACCACGACAAAAGACACACTGTGGATAGACAACGGCAACCGCCATATCTTCGGCATAGTCAGCAAGCCGCACTATCAGGGCAAGAAACAACCCGTGGCAATCATATCACACGGCTTTAACGGTACGCACGACTTCGGGCAGTCTTATTTCAAACCGCTGAACGACATGGGTTACCAGGTGTACGTGTTCGACTTTCCATGCGGCTCTACCAGAAGTCTCAGTGACAACAATACCATGAACATGTCGGTGCTTGACGAGGTCAACGACCTGAAGGCCATCACCGAATACTTCCGCAGCCAGCGAGACGTTGACGCCGACGGCATCATATTGATAGGCGAGAGCCAGGGCGGACTGGTATCGGCACTGACCTCTGCCGAGATGGCGAAGAAGGTAAAGGCCGCGGTGCTGATATACCCTGCACTGTGCATTCCCGACAACTGGAATGAGCGTTACCCTACAGAGGCTGACATCCCCGACACTACGATGATGTGGAAGGTGCCACTGGGCCGCCGCTACTTCCTTGAGGCAAGAAAGATTGACGTCTTCGGAACGATAAAGAAATACAAGAGGCCGGTGCTTATAGTGCAGGGCGACAAAGACCCCGTAGTGTCAATGGACGATTCGCGCCGTGCCGTCAAGACCTATAAGGACGCCCGTCTGCACGTCATTCCGGGTGCCGGTCACGGCTTCAAGCCTGCCGAGCGCGAAGAGGCTATGGAGCAGATAAAGAAGTTTCTGAAAGAGATTGAGGAATAATGAGGGGGCATCTAAAGTCAAATTCATAATTTCGGAACTTTCAATCTGTAGGTTCGGTACGCGAAAAGCAAAGCAAAAGCCATTTCATAACTCAGAAATGAGTTGTGAAATGGCTTTTACTGTTGTGAAGTATTAGTCTGTAAGATTTTCAAGATAGCATTTGACGTTTGACACGCCCTCATTATAAGTCTGCATTCCTTATAGGTGGGTTCTAATAATTCCCACTGTCAGATTTTTGAATTTGTTTCGAGGGCAAAATGTTAACTGATAAGGGAGCATAGCGGGCTATGTGACCGCAGAAGTTAACAGTTTGCACCGAAAGAAAACAAAAATATGACATAATGTTATTCATGTAATTAACTAATTTAACTCGTGGGAATTTTTAGAACCCACCTATAATAATAACGCGGCTTATAAGCTGCAGATGTTTTGTGTCTTGTTTGGTATTGGTAATTATTAGGTTGGTAATAATACGAAAAATTGCGATATTTCAGACCAGAAATAGCTTTGGTGAGAAATATCGCAAGGAATAGTAAGTTAAATACGATGTGTATTTGATATTATGATAAGTCTTATCGGTCGCTGTCGCCGTATGCAATGTGGCGACTTTGCAGTGCATTTGCCCATGCCTGTGCAGCAGGCGAGAGCTTGCCGGTGAGATATTGCTCCATCATGACGGCACCGATAGGCACACCGAAGTCTGCACCGAAACCACCATTCTCCACATATACCGCGATGGCGATCTTAGGATTGTCCATAGGAGCGAAACCCATGAATACGGAGTGGTCGCGACCACGGTTCTGTGCGGTACCGGTCTTACCACATGCTACGTAAGGGTAGCGGCTCAATGCGTGGCAGGTGCCACCGGTGGCAGAAGCCCTCATACCCTGGACTACCCAGTCGTAAGCCTCGCGTGAGGCTTTTGTGTAGTGCTTCTTGGTGTATGTGGTGTCAAGTCGTTCGTTCTGTATGGCCTTGACCACGTGCGGAGTGACATAGTAGCCGCGGTTGGCTATAGTGGCGGCGAGGTTGGCTATCTGCAGAGGGGTGAGGTTAACCTCGCCCTGTCCGATAGATATGGATATGACGGTAAGTCCGTTCCATGAGCCTTTGTAGGCATTGTCGTAGTAGTCACCGTTAGGAATCAGTCCGCGCTTCTCGCCCGGCAGGTCGATGCCCGTCTTGTATCCGAATCCCATTGATACCATATAGTCTCGCCATACGTTCATGGCATTGTGCGGCTTGCCGTATTTCTTGCGGTTGCCTATCATATAGTATAGTCCCCAGCAGAAGAAACCGTTACATGATGTTGACAGTGCCGGTACGAGAGACAGTGGTGAGGCGTGACCGTGACAACCCACATGGAGACCTTTGAAAGAGAATCCGTGTGGACATGAGAATGCCGTCTGTGGTGTTATGATGCCTTCTGTAAGGAAGGTTAGTGCCTGCGATGTCTTGAATGTGGAGCCCGGTGGGTATTGTCCCATGATGCTTCGGTTGAGCAGTGGCTTCCATACGTTGCGCTGCAGTGCGAGGTGGTTCTTGCCGCGACGACGTCCCGTCAGTATTCTTGGGTCGTATGTAGGTGATGATACCATGCACAACACCTCGCCCGTGGATGGTTCTATGGCTACGATACTGCCAATCTTGCCCTCCATCAGACGCTCGCCGAGTGCTTGCAGGTCTATGTCTATAGATAAGGTGAGATTCTTGCCTGGTACTGGTCTGCGGTCGTATTTGCCGTTCTGGTAGTGACCTTGAACGCGTCCGTGCGCATCACGCAGGAGAATCTGTACGCCTTTTTCGCCGCGCAGCTGTTTCTCGTATGAACGCTCCACGCCGAGCTTGCCGATGTAGTCGCCCTTTATGTAGTAGTTGTCTTCCTCGATATCGCCTTGTGATACCTCAGCAACGTCGCCCAATACGTGTGCACCGTATGGGTATTGGTATTGCCTCAGTGTGCGTCGCTGTATGTAGAAACCGGGGAAGCGGAACAGCTTTTCGCGGAAAACGGCGAAATCCTGTTCGTCAAGTTGCGTAATAAAGACTTGTTGTGTGAAGCGTGAGTATCCAGGATTCTTCTCGCGGTCCTTGATGTCAGCCATACGTTTGTCGAAGAAATCGCGTGTGATGCCGAGAGCCTCGCACAGTGCGAGGGTGTCGATATGGTCTTTTGCCTCGTTCATCACCACCATGACGTCGTATGACGGTTGGTTGAACACGAGCAGTTTGCCCTTGCGGTCGAAGATACAGCCGCGCGCAGGATATTCGGTTTGTTTAAGGAAAGCGTTAGAGTCAGCGCTCTTACGGTAGTCATCGCTCATGATCTGGAGCATGAGCAGACGCAGTGTATAGACTATCACAATGATGATAGCCGCTCCGCCGATGATGAACTTCCTGTTAGAGTAGTCGCGCATAGATGTTACCTCCTTACACTGTCGATGATAATGATTGTTATTAATGTAAGGAGCATGCTGCCGAATGTGGTAAGCAGCCACTCAGTGGCGTTTATCACGGCAAAAGCCTCGAGTGAGAAGAATACGAGGCAGTAGAGTACCACGAGCATGATGGAGTACACCAGGAATCTGGTGAAGCCCATAGTAGCTATGCCTGGACGCAGGTCGGGCTCGTCCTCTTTCTTCAAGAACAGTTCCAACGTGTAGGGCTGTACGAAGCCCAACAGTGTCATGGATGCTGCAGCGAGGCCGGGAGTGTTGCTGAACATATCGATGGAGAGTCCCATCGCAAAGCATAGCAGTAGCTGCGCCCACTTAGGGAAATTGTGGGGAAAGAGCAGTACGAAATATACATATAAAAGAGGTGTGGCAACACCGAGAATATGGATGTGCCCTATCAGTAAAGCCTGTAACAGTGTAAAGGCGATTATGAGGAATATGTATAGCATTTACTCTTTGGTTTTCGTTGAGAGAGAGTCTTGCGCAGCACGCAGAATCTCCAGTTGCTCATGCATGTGGGTGTTGTCAATCACGCATACGTCGCGAAGATTGCCGAAGTCAGTGTAGAGCTGAACCTGCAGCCTGTATGACAGTCCGTCGGGAGAGTTGAATACATGCAGTATCTTTCCTACGGGTATTCCCTGTGGGAAGACAGATGAGTATCCAGAAGTCACGACTCTTTCATAGAGTTTGAAGTGAGCATGGCGTGGAACCTCGTCAACGTATGCGAGGTTGCTTGCACCACCGTTCCATCGCAGGTAGCCGAAGTATTGCTTCTTCTCAATCTTACAGCTGATGCTTGACTTTGAAGATAATACGGGTATCACCACGGAGTAGTGTTGCCCGGCAAGATACACGATGCCCACTACGCCAGTGCCTGACACTACACCCATGTCGCGCTTCACGCCGTCTGCCTCACCCTTGTCGATGGTGATGAAGTTGTCGGTCTTGTCGATGCTGTTGGATACTACCTTTGCATGTATGATCTTGTATCCGCTCGGATCGGTTATCCCGGCAATGTGCGTGGAGTCAAAGCCTTGCTTTTCGAGTTCGTCCCTCATTGCCTGCAACTGATACTCCAGGTATTGGTTGCGTGAGGTCAGCTCGCTGTTGAGCTCGGCGAGTGCAAGGTATGAGCGTATCCTTGACTCATATTCATATACCTTTCCTGCTATTGAGTTTGCGGATGATATCCATACCGAACCTTGATAGCTGTTGTAGCTGAATAGCAGTACAAGACTGACTGCCTCCAAAGCTATGAAGATGAGCCAATGGTAGTGTTTGCTTATAAAGTCAAGTAGATTTCGCATGATTTATAAGAAGTGTCGGGAAATGAGTGCTGAAAGTTGAATGTGACAGTCAACAGTCATTTCGCCTGCTTTATATCAGACTGATGTGCTGACGCATTACATTCAACTTTCAGCGCCGCTTTCCGCGACTATCAAGTGTGTTATCTCATGAGGAATGAGAAACGTCCTATGTTTTTCAGTGCTATGCTGGTGCCCCTTGCTACGCTGTGCAGTGGGTCGTCTGCAACGTGGAATGGAATACCGATTTTGTTCTCCAGACGGCGGTCAAGTCCGCGGAGCAGTGCACCGCCACCGCTGAGGTAGATACCGTTCTTTACGATGTCGGCGTAAAGCTCTGGTGGTGTACCTTCAAGGGCTGACAGTATAGCATCCTCAATCTTCGTTACGGTTCTGTCGATGCAGTGAGCTATCTCCTGATAGCATACAGACACCTTACGTGGCAGTGTGGTGATACGGTCAGGACCGTTCACTACGTACTCCTCAGGAGCCTCGTCGCCGAGGTCGCTGAGAGCAGAGCCTACGTTGATTTTGATACGCTCAGCCATACGCTCGGATACCTTCACGTTGTGCTGACGGTACATGTAGTCTTGTATGTCGCTTGTGAGCTCGTCGCCTGCAATACGGATTGAGTTGTTGCAGACAATGCCGCCAAGTGATATCACCGCAATCTCAGTAGAGCCACCGCCGATATCGACAACCATGTTTCCTTCTGGTGCCTCAACGTCAAGGCCTATACCTACAGCTGCAGCCATAGGCTCAAAGATAAGGTAAACGTCGCGACCGTCAGCATGCTCGGCAGAGTCACGTACGGCACGAAGCTCAACCTCAGTAGAGCCAGAAGGCACGCCGATAACCATGCGGAGTGATGGTGAGAAGAGATGACGTCCGGTCTGTACCATCTTGATAAGTCCGCGCATCATCAGTTCGCAGGCAGAGAAGTCGGCTATCACACCGTCGCGCAGAGGACGCACCGTCTTTACGCGCTCGTTGGTTTTCTCATACATACTTTTAGCGC
>Ga0310691_10001529_pt1 | contig 35042 bp, 54 predicted proteins | sample 176DNAGHGlowgp2_FD_203887 | JGI IMG/M metagenome (GOLD analysis project Ga0310691, IMG submission 203887) | Sheep rumen microbial communities from Palmerston North, Manawatu-Wanganui, New Zealand - 1766 DNA GHGlow gp2 (v2) (version 2) | ecosystem: Host-associated > Mammals > Digestive system >... | reverse complement strand
GCGTTCCTGACTGCGTAAAGTAGGGGGTGAAAAGATGATAACGCACGCAAAGGTTCACGCCTGGGGAAAAGGGTTCAATGACTCGGTTGATGTGTTTGTCCGCAAGGGCTCTGAGTCGTACTACACCGTTTCTATTTCGTTTCCGGGGCGGGATGATGAGCAGGTCATTGGCTTCGCTGTGACAAAGCATGAAATTCTTTCGGAAATTATGGGGGCGCTGGTGTTTGGATACAGGAATAGGCAAGTTGAGCAAATCAATATCACGTTTGATTATGGGGAGGAATGAGCATGGAAGAAAAAATGTACAAAGCCCGTGTTCAGATTGAGATTGTTGTCGAACTGGATGTTCTTGGAGTGTGTGAGGATAGCGCTGCTGCGACCGCCGAAGAGATTGTAGGGGGTGATTCCCAATACATCATGGATGGGTTAAGGATCATGAAGTACGCCGTTCCGAATTCCGGCATCCGTTGCATAGAGGTGAATGAATATGCAGGAAAAAATAAATAAACATACAGATGTGCATACATACCCTGACAAAATCCTGCCCACTGTCCGCTCGGATATGATGGCCTATCACCGTCACGGCTACACCTTCGACGACTACTGCGACAGAAACACCCATGGACGGAACTACGGACGCGAACTTTACCCCATCTGGCTGGAAACGAAGGAGGAATACGATGCTCAAGTATCAGAAGCTCACAGTGATGCAGGACAAGAGCAAAAACAAGATCGTCGTGGAAAACGAAAGCAACACGTTTGAGTTCTTCGACTGCTCCATGGACGAGGTCGCGGCTTTCATCCGTACCGTTCTCGATGAGGAGGATTGAGATCACCACCTTCGCCTATAATCAATATAATATATAATATAATATACCTTAATCTAATTATTAGTTAATTCTCTTCCCTTCTAAAGCAAATCGTTTTGAAGAAAGGTGGAAGAAAAATGACCAGATTGTACAACGAGATTCGAGAGTTTTACGAAATCGACGCGCTGTTCGGCGGAATCACGTCCGACAAGCTCAAAAGAGATGTCCGCAGAAAGATGCGGAGCCTTCCCGCCGACCCTCTCGCCCAGCCTTTGACCGCCGAAGAGCGTTTCCGTGTCCATGAAGATGGCGAGGGCGTCACCTACTACGGCATTTACCCCGAATATGCTGGCTGTTCGGACGAGGAGCTCGAAAAAATAGCCCGCGACTGTGAAGTCCACAACACTTCTCCCTACGATTGCTCCGGCAAGCTTTGCACTTCATGGATTACGTGGAAGCGAACGCCCAGCGGAGTAAGTTTTGTCCACAGAATGCGTTTGGATGTATAATTTGGCAGAAAATTCCCCATTGACAAAGCCACAACGATAGAGTATAATCTTGCGAATTTCACCTTTGGTGATCTTCGCTCCACAATCCCGAATGAAAGAGAGGAGCAAACACTTATATGACGCACAGCAACAACATCGAATTCGAGACCAACTGCCGCAAGCTGGAACAATTCCTCTACGTCCACGACATTTTCCACACCCGCTACTACAGGGACGAGGACGGCATGACGGTTTGGGTGTACTACAACACGCCCTACCTCAGAGAAACAGTCGAGGAATACAGAAAAATCGCGGCTCGACGCGAAAGAGTGAAAGGATGGAGGGTGATCGCATGACGCAGCGTCCCATGATTGAGTTCTATGTCCAGTCCCACAGCGCGGAAGACGATGTAATGGACTCCACCGCCGCCCACACTTCCGTTATCCTCAACCGTGTGTTCGATATGCTGGAGCGCGACTACGGCGTGACCATCACCGCCGACCGAATCGAAGGGCTGTCCACCGTTGTCCTGCAGAAATGGTACAACGAGATGATTAAGGTGCGGAAATGGAAGCCCGCCACCGCAAACAATTACGTTGTGCTTGTGCGGCCCTTTCTTCGCTGGGCTGCCATCATGAAGGACAAGGGTGTTCCGTACATCGACGAGGATGTTTCCATTGCCCTCAAAACGAAGAAGCTTCCCAACCCCGACAAGCTTCCCGAAGACCAGCGCCCCAAGAACAAGTATTACACCATCGACCAGGTGCAGGATTTGCTTCATGGAGTGCGGGGCCATAACATCATCAGGGACCGCGCCATCATCGCCATGCTTATGTGGTCGGCGCTCCGTGTCGGCGAGCTGTGCCAGGTTACGGTCGGCGAATACAAGGCCAGCAAAGTAAAGCAGGGCGATTTCTTTCAGACCGTCCGCGTCATGCGTAAGGGGGGCGCTGTGAAGGATGTGGAAATTGGCTTCGGCGCTTATGCGTATGTGGATGCGTACCTCAAGAGCCGCGCTGATGCCGCAGATGCCGAGCCTTTGTTCATGACGGATCGCGGAAAACCCTGCTCCCCCAAGCAAATCTACAAGTGCCTGAGCTACAAGCAGAAAAAGGTCGGCGTTGCCACTGGCCCTCATGCTCTGCGCCACACTTCCCTCTCTACCCTTGAAAAAGACGGCTCCCCTTCCATTGTCCGTGACATTGCTAATCATAAGTCCTGGCACATCACGAACAGATACGTCCACACCTCCCATTCGGAACGGCTCGCCGCCCTCAACAATCTGCCATGGCAATGATGAAAGGAGAATGTGCCATGTTCTACGGTATCTTCAAAGTCTACACTGAAGTCACCCATCCTCCCAAAGGCCGTCAGCGGAAGCCCCGTACAATCCGGGAAATCATTGACAAGACGTTCAGCGTGGACGCGCCGTCTTATCATGAAGCCGCGAAAGCGCTCGCCCCTGTCCGCAATTGGCTGGATGACACAGAAAGCGCGAAGGGCTGGGAACTGAGCAGAATCACAGAGGAACCTCAACAAAATTCCTCCCCCATCCCCGAGCTGGGAGAAGAGTACGCGAACCTCTACTACGAACCCAAGTACGACTACGAACTCATGGTCATCGAGGGCACAAGGCTGCTGGAACTCAAGGACACGAACAATGCGGGAGCGTATGGCGCGTATGTCCGCAACAAACAGACGGGCGAAACGAGCTTCGCTTCTCCCAACGGCACGTTCTTCACCCATGGAGAGGTTACGGCGGCCCTTGACCGCATCCACAAGCGAGCGCCCAAGTATGACCCCACGGCTACCTTCGTCTGGCGTCCAATCCTCTTCCCGTACATCAAGAAGGACGGCGAGCCGACCATCGACCTGACTTACTACGTCATGGGCAACGACATTCTTTCCTTCCCCGCCCAGCTCCTGAGTCAAGCGGGATATCAGGAACAGGCCGAGTGGATCGCCAGTCAGGAGGGATTGATGTGAAAGATGTGCCATATGGATGGAGAATGACGGCGAAGGCGGTCTTGGCGTTCGCGGTTCGAGGACAAAGGAACTGCGAAGAGAGAATGGAGGTTATCAAGGACGACCCTGAGCGTTGGGAAGAGTATTGCCGCGCTTCAAACATGAAATGGGCGCTCCGTCATGTTGAAGAAAGAATAAAAGCGGAGCTGGACGCCATGAAATAACTGAATAGACGAATGTTTCCTTTGAATCTCACGAAATTTTTCGTGAGATTTTTTATTTTGCAGTTAAACCAGGCTCCAAATTGTTCCCATTATCTATGTAATTTGAAATTTGGGAGGTGATGAACGTGGAAGATGTCAAGAATTCCGAGAAAACTTTTTTAGTTTATGCATAGGGTTTCCCAAACGGAAAGACATATGTAGGGCTCACTTCGCAAAATCCTCCCAGTAAGAGATGGGCGAACGGAAAGGGATACCATAAAGGTTTGCCTGTTCGCAATGCCATTGATAAGTATGGCTGGGAGAACGTGACAAAAGAAATTGTTGCAGAGAACCTTACTCAAGACGAAGCCTCAGAAATTGAGATGCTTCTTATCTCGATCTTTCAGCTAACGGATTTGAATCATGGATACAATCTTGATTCTGGTGGGTTTAGCAGGGTTGGCTATAAGTTTTCTGAAGCCACAAAGCAAAAGATGCGGGATCGAATGAAAGGAAAGAACCGAGGCGAAGAAAACCCGTTCTTTGGCAAAAAACACAGCAAAGAATCGCTGGAAAAAATGTCCAAAGCTCAACTTGGAAAGCATCCTTCATCAGAGCAACATCAGCATGAGATTGAAGCCCAAAGAAGACTGGGGACTCCATGCAAATGTCTTGAAACTGGAGAAGAATACAGCTCTATTGTTGAAGCATCTGAAGCCACTGGCATTCCTTACAATCATCTGAAGGGTGTGCTGAAAGGCGACAGAAAGTCCACTCATGGAACACATTGGATTTACACAGGCAAAAACGACAAAAGTGTGTTTCACCCTCATGTTCTAAAAGGACCTCCAGATCAGCGTGGAATGAAAAACAATAAAGCAAAACCACTTTATTGTTTTGAACTGCAGAAAATGTATGGATGCTTGAAAAACGCCGCCGAAGATGTCGGGGTTGATGTTCGCCAAATCGTGAGCGTTTGCAATGGAAAAAGAGAAACTGCCGCCGGGTATCATTGGCGGTACGCAACCGAACAAGAAAGAAAGGAATTAAAACAAAATGATTCAGTTACAGAAAGCTAAAAGAAGTCAAGTAAAAGTAAAACTCGCGTTGGCTGGTGTCAGCGGTTCCGGCAAAACCATGTCGTCCCTGCTGATGGCATACGGCATCGTTAAAGCGGCCCATCCTGATTGGTCTGATGGGCAGTGCTGGGAAAAGATTTGCATCATCGACACCGAAAACGGCTCCGCAAGCCTGTACGCCAATCATTCTATCAACAATTGTTTTATCGGGGAGTTTTTCACCATCCCCATGAAGGCTCCTTTTGAGCCCGCCAAGTACATCGACTCCATTCATGCAGCAGAACAGGCTGGCATCGAGGTTCTGATTATCGACAGCATGTCCGCCGCGTGGGCAGGCGAAGGAGGATCGCTGGAGAAGGTCGGCAAGATCGCCGCTCGCACTGGTAACAGCTACACTGCTTGGCGTGATGTGACTCCTGAACATAACCGTCTGATTGATACCATCCTGCAGAGCACCTGTCATGTGATCTGCAACTTCCGGGCGAAGCAAGAGTATTTGCAGACGAAGGACAATAATGGCCGCACAGTCATCAAGAATATGGGCCTCGGCCTGCAGTTCCGTGATTCTGTGGAATATGAGCTCAGCACCCTGCTGATGATAGACTCCGATCACGTAGCTAACGCCACCAAAGACCGTACTGGCCTTTTTGACGGGAAATATTTTACTATCACTCCCGAAACTGGCAAGGCTATTTATCAGTGGCTGGCATCCGGCGCTCCCGAAACCACTCCCGCCCCCACTCCCGTCCCTGCCCAGGCTCCTGCCCCCGCTCCCGAACAAGCTCCCGCGCAGCCTGCTCCCGCCGCCGACCCCGAACGGCTCGCCAAAGCTCAGAAAGCGGTCACGGAAGTTTTCAAAGCCAAGTACGGCGCGGAAGGCGCTGACAAGCCCGCTCTCGCTGCTGAACTGACGAACCTTCTGGGCGGTGTGTTCAATCCCATGGAATGCACCGACATCGACGCTCTTACCGCCGCGTATATGCACTTCAAGGACTGATTATTTAGGAGGAAACCATGAACAAAATTATTTTCACTGGCTATCTGGGCGCCGACCCCGAAGTACGCACCGCTCCCGACGGCAACACCGTCGCTTCCTTTACCGTAGGCTCTCAAACCTACAAGAACGACGCCAACGGCGAGAAAATCACCAATTGGTATCGCTGTTCCGCCTGGCGACAGTTGGGCGAGAACGCCGCCAAGTATCTGCACAAGGGCTCCCACGTCAGCATCGTGGGCAACATCGTGTTCCGCCCTTATGTGGATAAGAACGGCGCGGCCAAGCTGTCCATCGACGTGGATGTGAACGACCTGGAATTCCTGGGCGGCAAGAATGACAACAACAATGCTCAGGCTCCCGCCCATGCTGCTCCTGCGCAGCCCCCTCGCCCTGTAACTCCCGCCGCCAACGCTGACGAATTGCCTTTTTAAGTTTCATCTTCTTTCGAGCAGGCTGGCTCACAATTCACAAAGCCGCTCCTCCCTTTTATCACAAAAGGAGCGAAGCCATCATATGACACTCACACCCCAGCAGGAAGAAGAATTCATTTTATCCCACAAGAAAATGGTCTGGTACATTGTTTGGCGGTTTAAGTCCCGGCACGCGGGAACCGCCAACCTCTCCAATCAGGATTTGTTTCAGGAATGCATGCTCCCGCTCGTCGCGCACATGAAAAACGCAAGGTCGGAACGTGAACTGAACCACGGCATCCCCGTCCGTGACATGGTAAACGCTATGTGCCGCTTCGTTCTTCGGAATCAAGCGGTTTCTTACCCCAAACGCACCTCTTCTTTCAAGAAAACCATCCAGTCAGCGCCCGCCAGTGTGAGCATTGATGAAATGGACTTCGTTTGGGCTCCGTCTTCTGCGGAAAATGTCAATTTTGCCATTGACTATGAGCAGTTCAAGCGCACTTTGTCTCCCTCCGCCGCCAATATCCTCCATTTGCGGGAAAGCGGCTTGACGAATAGGGAAATCGCGCAGACGCTCAACATCTCCGATGCCGCAGTCACTCAATCTCTCAGGAGAACGCTGGAAAAGTACAATAAGTACGCCGCGTAAAAGAAAGGAAGAAGAAAATGAAGGAAATTTCTGTTACCATGAGCCGCGCCATGTATGATCTCCTTCTCAAGGGCCGGAAAGCCACCAAAGATGAGGTCGGCATCAAGGCATGCAAGAACTATGAGGGCGTCGTCGCCTACGTGGATGAAACTTTCGGCCTTCAGGGCAAGGTCGCCGAAGTCATCGTCGAATAACGGCAATTACACGCTTACAGCAACTATTCTATGGGAACCTTCGTGAAAGGAGCGTATAGCTATGAATGATTTTTTCTCTCAGATGAATGAAACCCTCGTCCACAGCCCCGACAACTTTTCCGTCACTGAAAACGGGGCGGTGGGCTACAGAACGTCGGGCAAGAAGCTGCTTGATATGAATTTCGCTGTTTCTTCCCTGCGCACGGCCAGCGATTATGAAATCAAGCGCCGTTTCGCCGAAGTTTGCGGCGAAGACCTCAACACCGCCATTGTCTGGCTGTTTTTTGCCCGTGATTGCCGCGAAGGGCAGGGTGAACGCCGCCTGTTCCGCGTTTGCATGGCTTATTTGGCGGAAGAATGGCCCGATAAAGTCCGCGCTGTACTTCCTTTGATCGCGGAATATGGGCGGTGGGATGATGTGGTCGCCTTTATCGACACGCCGCTCAAAGATGATGTTGTCGGCATCATCACTCGCCAGCTCTCCGAGGACATCGCCAACATGAGGCTCGGCAAGCCTGTGTCGTTGTTGGGAAAATGGATGCCGAGCGCGGCTACGTCCTCGAAAGAAACGCGCCGCAAAGCCCAGTTCCTCATCGAGAAGATGAACACGACCCCGCGCTTTTACCGCAAGATGCTGTCCTCCCTCCGCAAATATCTGGATGTAACGGAGCGGAAGATGAGCGCTGGCAAGTGGGGCGAAATCAAGTACGAAGGCGTGCCGTCCAGAGCCAACCTCATCTATTCCGACGCCTTCCTCAAGCACGATGCGGAGCGGCGGACTGAATACCTTTCCAAAGTCGAGAAGGGCGAAGCAAAAATCAATGCTTCCGTGTTGTTCCCACACGACATCGTGCATAAATACGCCAAGTACGATTGCTGGTGTCGCTCGAAGCCTGACCCCGCCGTTGAAGAGCTGTGGAAAGCCCTCCCCAACTGGGTTCCCGAAGGAGAAAGCACCCTCGTTGTGGCGGATGGCTCCGGCAGCATGACTTCCCATGTCGGAGGCACGGAAATCACTTGTCTGGATGTCGCCAATGCGCTGGCGATCTACTTCGCGGAGAAGCTTCCCGAACCTTTCCGCAATAAGTACATTACCTTCTCTTCCCGCCCCCAGCTTGTCGATTTAAGCGGTGCGAACACATTGCTTGGCAAACTTCAGATAGCGTGGTGTCATGATGAATGTTCCAATACGGACATAGAGGCTGTGTTCAGGCTCATTCTCCGCACGGCGGTCAAGAATCATCTATCCCAGGCCGAACTTCCGCACAATGTGCTCATCCTCTCGGACATGGAGTTCGATTTCGCTATATATGGCCGCTGTGACGCTTCACTGTTCGATGAAATCGCCGCTGAGTACGCCGCTCATGGCTACAAGCTTCCGCGCCTTGTGTTCTGGAACATCGACAGCCGCACTCAAACCATTCCCGTCATTGAAAATGAGCTGGGCGTGGCGCTTGTGTCGGGTTTCAGCCCCACCATTGCCAAAATGGTCATGTCCGCGCAGACAGACCCCTATCTTTGCCTCTTGGAAACGCTGAATTCTCCCCGATATGATGCGGTCAGGGAAGCGCTGAAATAAAATAACGCGGGGTGGCTCGTCTGCCCCGCTTTTTTATAAGGATGTGAACAAAAATGGCTGTTTCTATTCACGACCAAGTGCTCGCTTTCGCCGACAAGCATCTTTTTCCTTATTCTGTACGCTTCACAGCTCACGGGGATGAAATTATTCCAGAATACTGCCCTTTCTGCAATGGCGGCGACCGCCAGCAGGACAGAAGAACCTTTGCTTTGTCCGCCGAGAACGGATGTTACGTTTGTAAGCGTGGTTCATGCGGTAAAAGAGGAAATTTGGAGAGCTTGGCCGACCATTTTAATGATTCTGTGCACATCGAGCGCCCCAGCCGTGGAAATTTCGAGTCCAAAGCCAAATCGTACAAGCTTCCCGAAGTAAAAATGCTCCCGCCGACAGAAAAAATCTATCAGTACATCGAATCGCGGGGCATTTCTCGGAAAACTGTCGATGATTTCAAGATTCAGAGCGACGAAAAGGGCAATATCGTGTTTCCGTTCTATGAAAACGGCGAAAATGTGTTTGTCAAGTTCCGTAAGCCTGAAAAACATCGCCCGGAAGACAGATCACCCAAAGAATGGCGCGAATCCGGCACAAAACCTATCCTTTTCGGCATGGATATGTGCGTTTTTTCAAAGCCTTTGGTCATCACGGAGGGTGAGGCGGACTGTATGGCGCTGTACGAAGCCGGGATCACGAATGTTGTCTCTGTTCCGTCTGGGTGCGAGGACTTTACATGGGTAGAAAATTGTTATGACTGGCTGGAGCGGTTCAAAACTATCATTTTGTTCGGAGACAATGATGAGCCGGGGCAAAAGATGGTCCGCACGCTGGCAAAAAGACTGGATGAAAGCCGCTGTCGTATCGTTGAAGGGTATCCTGAGTATGCGCCCGGCCAGTTCTGCAAGGACGCCAATGAAATTTTGGTGCGGATGGGCGAGTTTGCTCTCATCGAAATGGTCGAAAACGCCCGTGAAGTGCCCGTAAAGGGCTTGCTGGATTTGGGCACGCTTCCTCCCGAAGACCCTACCCTTGTTCCCCGCATCAAAACAAACATCCCCAAGCTGGATGCCGTGACGGGCGGTTTGCTTGAGGGCGGCATCACCGTCATTGTCGGTAAGGCTGGGTCAGGCAAAAGCTGCTTGGCAAACTCCATCGTGTTAAATGCCTTGGAACAGGGCTACACCGTCTGTGTGTATACGGGCGAGTTCCGCGCTCCTCGTTTTCAACACTGGATTAACTTGCAGGCGGCGGGGTCTGAGTACATCGGCCTCAAGTACGACCCCATCAAAGATAAGCAAGTGCCTTATCTTTCTTATTCCGTCGAGGAACGCATCATGAATTGGTATAAAGGGCGGCTCTTTGTGTATGATAACGAGGAAATGTATGAAGGAGACCAGGCCGATTCCGTTCTGTCTGTGTTCACGGCGGCTGTCAGACGATATGACGCGAAGCTTTTAGTTTGTGATAATTTGATGACGATGACCTCCGACAAAGAAGATGAGACCGCCGCGCAGAGAGTGGTTGCCAATAAGCTCAAGAAGTTTGCCAATCGCTACAACGTCGCCATCCTGCTTATCGCCCATGCCCGCAAAACAAAAGTCGGCGAGAAGCTCAATGCCGACGACTTGTCGGGCTCTTCCGCCACCAACAATTTGGCGGACATGACCCTTTCTGTGGAGCCGGGACACATCACCATCCTTAAGAACAGAGACGAAGGTATCCGTCAGGACATTGAGTTCTGCTACTGCCCGGACTCTAAGCGCATCTATCAGGCGGACAAGGGCGACATGATGAAGCTGTCGTGGGATAAAAAGGGCGTGCCTTTCCCTGCTCGCCGCGCCGATTCTTTGCCCGAATATCAGGTTGTCCCGCCTTTTTCAGATCCTTTTTAATCGCCGCCGTTAAATCGGCGGTCTTTTTGTTCCCATTATTAGTGAGGAATCTATTTTCCCACCCTGTACTGACTGAAAGGAGAAACATTATGGCTTATCGTTGGACTGGGAAGTTTATCTACAATGGAGACACTATGACCGTTGATGATATTCTTACCTCTAATCTCTCTATGGAAAACAAAAAAAATATCGTTGACCAAATCAACGATTATCTGAATTCTGACTTGATTGAAGTTGGGCATTTCATCCCCGAAATCGAAAACACCGTATTTAACGGCGACACCACCATCATCATCTGGAAGGATAAGACGAAGACCATCGTTCATTGCGAGCCGGATAAGCCCCGCGATCCCTACGCCGCTTTCTGTGCCGCTGTGTGCAAGAAGCTGTTCGGCAGCACGGATAAGGTGATGAAGGTTATCGCCGACACCGACAAGGCGTATCAGGCTAAACTCCGCGCCGAAGCCGCCGCCAAGAAGAAGGCCGAGAACATCGCCAAGCAGGAAGAGCTGAAAGCCAAAGCCGAAACCCGCCGTAAAGAAGCCGACGAGGCAATCCGCGAAGCCTTCTACACCAATGAAAAGCTCCGCCGTGAAGCAAAGAAGCGGCTAAAAGAAGAAGAGAAAGAAGCAAAGAAACGGCTGAAAGAAGAAGAAAAGGGCGGCGAAGCGTGATGAGCGCTCTCCGCCCCGACTTCAAGTTTTCTTTTTCATCGCTTTCAACTTTTGAGACATGTCCCCGCGCCTTCTACCTCCAGTACGTTGAGCGTTACCCGCAGGAAGAAAATGCTTACTCCCAGTACGGTACGTTCTGCCATTCCATCTTGGAGGGATGGGCAAAAGACAAGCTTCCGTCTTTCGTTCTGGCGAGCGAGTATGCCGCCCACTTTGACGAGCATGTCACCAAAGACTTCCCGCCTTTCCCTCGCGGGCTTTGGCAAAAGTATTACGATCAAGGGTTGGATTACTTCCAAACCTTTGATGAACTGCGCGGCTTGGGTGATTTTGAAATCCTGTCCGCTGAGAAAAAATTCTCCATCAAAGTCGGCGGCTACACCATCGTTGGCTTGGCCGACCTCATCATCAAAGATAAAGTCACGGGCGATATTACCGTCATTGACCACAAGTCCAAATCATCTTCTTCTATGGATAAAGACTTGGATGAATACCGCCGCCAGCTTTACATCTATGCCATGTATGTTCATCAGGAATACGGCGTGTGGCCCAAGTATCTGAAGTTCAATCTCTTCCGTGAAAACAAATGGGTCACGGAAGAGTTCAGCGAAGCCGCTCTCAAGGACACGGAAACGTGGATCATCAACACCATCGACGCCATCTTCCATGAAACCCAGTGGAAGCCCAGCGTATCCTCTTATTTCTGCCGTTATATCTGCGGCGTGTTCGGCGGATGCCCTGCTCAGGAAGAGATTTTGCATCCGCCCAAGAAAGGGAAAAAGAATGAACAACCTTGAAGATCAGCTCCTCCGTATTTCCCTTGCTTTCTCTTCCATCTCACAGGCCGTTGGGAAGAAGAAAGAAATCGCCATCAAGCGCCTGTATCATGAGAATGTTCCCGCCTCCGACGCCTTGGCTATCCTGCTGAATCCGCAAAAAGTTTTCCATCTGGGCAAAAAGTCCTTTGAAAAAGATGTTCGCGGCAAAAGGTCGGGCAAGGTGTGGGATGATATCTTCTCTCTTTGCCTCTATCTTGAATCCAAGTCCGGCTTGACAGATACCGATGTCGGCGATGTTCAGGCCACGCTGGATACCATCAAAGCAACGGATATCCGTGATTTCGCTGTTCAGTTCCTTTGTAAAACGCTCACTCTGGGCGTGACCGCGAAGACCGTCAATAAGGCGCTGGGCTTTGAGTTCGTGCCTGAGTTCAAGTGCATGCTCGCAAATAAATACTTCGAGCATCAAAACGTTGTGGCGGGCCGCCACTTCTATTTAACGGAAAAGCTTGATGGCATTCGCTTGGTCAGTGTTGTCAAGGAAGACAGCGTGAAGCTTTATTCCCGCCAAGGCCAGCCTATCGAAGGGCTCGTCGAAGTCGAGAACGTGCTCAAGTATATCCGTCAGCATGTCGGGAAGGACTTTGTGTTTGACGGCGAGCTGCTCGTATCGGACAGAGAAAACATCCCGTCCAAAGAACAGTATAAGCGCACGACAATGATTGTGCGGCGGGATGGCATGAAGACGGGCATCACCTACAATGTGTTCGATGTGCTGGATGCCGATGCCTTTGAAATGCACTTCTGCGATACGCCCTATTATCTCCGCCGTCAAAAGCTGGAAAGCTATTGTGCGTGCCTGAACCAACCCTGCGCAGTCCACCCCCTTCCCGTCCTGTATCATGGGAGCGACACAAGGGAAATCATCCGTCATCTGAATGCCCAGCGCGGGCTCCAGCATGAGGGCGTGATGATCAACTTGGCGGATGAAACCTATCAGTTCACCCGCACCAATGCTTTGCTCAAAGTCAAAGTGATGCAGGACTGCGACCTTGAAATCATCGGCGTGCAAGAGGGTGAAGGAAAGTTCGCTGGCACGCTGGGGGCACTCACCGTCGATTACAAAGGTACGCCTGTGGGAGTAGGCTCCGGCCTCAGTGATGAAATGCGCCGCGCTGTGTGGGCCAATCCCGATGCCTATATTGGGCGGGTGGCGACGATTCAATACTTTGAGTCTACTCACGACAAGGACGGCAAAGAATCGCTGAGGTTCCCTGTGTTCAAAGAGCTGCGCGAAGAAGGCAAAGAAGTGAGCTATTCATGAGAACAAACTGTGTGAACTGTGGTGCGGCCATTGACATTGACGAGCAGAAGTGTCCGTTTTGCGGCACAAGCTATTTTGACTTGACGGATATTGATTTCACTGCCCACGATCCTGTGGCGGTGAGAATGAAAGTTCCGTGTACAAATGGCGCGAAGGCTATGATCACCATGCTTGCTATGCCTAAGTTTGGCGAATTCAATATAGACACGGAGTATGTGACGGTTTACGGCGGTCCGGGGAATCAACAACCTCTTGTGTATTTCCCTTCAAGTCGCTCTGCTAATGTCGGTGTATCATTCACCGCAGTTCCCCGTCCAAGGACTGCAGAACTGTTCCAAGTCAAAATCGCCGAGCCGTCTTTCCGCGAAGAATTGGATTGATATATATGGGATTGTTTTCGAGAAAGAACAAAAGCTCTCCTCCTCCCGCCAAAGAATCTCACTGCAATCATAAGTTCATCGACTTCGGGTGGTACGTGAAAGAAGTATACTGCCCGGATTGCGGTGATGCATACCGTGTGCAAGTGTGCGAGCCTTATGTATGTGTTCTGTGCAAGCATCGGGAGGACAGAGTTCTGAATACTTGGGCTTATCATTATCCGCAGGAACAAAAAGAAATGGTCAGGCATCTGCTGAGGGATAACCGTATCAGCGACGCTTTGGATGTTGAGGACAAGATTGCGGATATGCAAATGATTGACCCGCTTTATCTGGATGCTTACTATCAACTGCACCCTGAAAGAAAAGTCGATTCGGATAAAGACAAGAAGAAGGAAAAGTATGAACAGTAACTACGTCAAAGGCGACTGCATCACGTCCCTCGACCAGCTTATGGTTCAGGATAAAATCATCTTCGCGCCGCTCAACAAAGTATTCAGCTATGGATGGTTCGCGTCCTGGCAATTGCACTATGCCATGAACTTAATCAAGAAGCGTTGGCTGTATGTCGCCGTCAAGAAGGAGAACATGAATGAGTCAAAAGGGATACATTGATTCCGTTCAGGAAATAAAGATTGTTCGCGCTCCAAATAAAGGGGCGAACATTGTTGAGCCGTTGTATTACACAGCAGAAACAAAAATGAAAAGCGTATCCAAAGAAGAATTTGATGCGTTCATAAAAAACTATCCGCGTCCTTTGTGTGTTGATGTGACCGGGATAAGCGATCCTCCCGCTATTTCCTATAATGACTTTGCTTTGGCGGATAGGTGGCCTTATAGCATTGTTGCTTCCACGTTCGCCTATGACAATGACCCTGTTGGCTACTATTACGTTCCGCCAGAAAAGAGAAGATATCGGATTATGGAGAACTGCGAAGAAGTGTTTGCCAGCAAGACGGGCTATGCCACGAGTGCGAAGTCAAGGCAAGTTTATTATGCTCCGGCTGCCGATGAACCTCCAAGCGAGGAAGATGTTGTGTTCTCTGTCAAGAACGTAAAGTCTGCTTGTTTCAATGAAGTGAAGGAGAACGATAAATGATTGTACCCAATAACGAATATGTTGATACAGTGTTCATGCCCGCCTTGGAACGCTTTGAGTCCACGGACGGGGTAAAAGGCCATCGCGTCATATACCTTTGTCTGGGCGGCTCTCATGCCTATGGAACCAACGTCCCCGAAAGTGACATCGACGTTCGCGGCTGTGCGCTCAATAATCCCAATGAAATTCTTGGCTTTGCAAACTTTGAGCAGTACACCGACCCCAACTCCGATACTTCCATCTTCGGTTTCAACAAGCTTATCCGTCTGCTGTACGGATGCAACCCCAACATTATCGAAATGCTGGGCGTGAAGAAAGAACATTATTTGGCCGACGAGATAGGCCAGCAGCTTGTGAATAACGCCCATATGTTTTTGTCCCAGCGTGCGGCTTACACCTTCGGCGGCTATGCGTTCTCTCAGCTCCGCAGATTGGAAAACGCCATTGCCCGTGACAAGCTGTCTCAACCCAAGAAGGAAGTTCATATCCGCAACAGCATTGATAAGGTTATGAAAAACTTCAACGAGGAAAGCCGTGCGTCCGCTCCTGTGTCATATCGGCTGGATGTAGGCGAGGGAGTTCATGCCGACTTTGAAAGAGAAACATTCGTCACTATGTCACTTGAGCGATACCCCGTCCGGGATTTGAAGGCGCTCATCAACGATATTAACAATGTCATCCGCGATTATGAGAATGATTTGCATGGCCGCAACCGTAAGAAGGATGACTATCATCTGAACAAACACGCCATGCATCTTGTCCGGCTGTATCTCATGTGCATTGATATTCTGGAGCAAGAGAAGGTTATCACATACCGCGAGAAGGATCACGATTTGCTCATGGATATCCGCCTTGGCAAGTATCAGCTTGAGGATGGTACGTTCGACAGTGCGTTCTTCGATATGGTGGACGAGCTGTCCAAGAGAATGGACTACGCCAAGGAACACACTTCCCTCCCCCGCTCTCCCGATATGAAAAAGATTGAAGAGTTCGTGATGGATGTGAACCGAAGAAGCATTGCTTAATCATTCTGTGTGGGTAGCCAAGCACTAATAGGCGAGAAGAAAATATAGCTCATATACGGCGGGACACTGGGGAAGAGACATCCTCCTGGAAGCCTCCTTGGACGGCCATGGTCCTAATTGGTGAAACATTCGTTGCAACCCGCCAGAGATGCGCGTGATTGAAACTGCACGCCCCGCACAATATCAGGAGGAATATATGTCTTGTTGCCCTTTTTGTGGAAGCGATAAAACCAAAGTCGAAACAAAAAGCAAAAATCATATAACGCGCTTTGGCCGGGAAGAATATGTTTCCGCCAGCGTCAGATGCAATGTGTGCCATGCTCGCGGTCCTATCGTCACAGGGAAAAGAGCGGATATATACGCCACAAAGGCTGAGGCTGAAAAGTGTTGGAATTCCTGGACTTCCCGTGTATACAATGTTTTTGTTAAAGGACAGTGATTTGCTGAATGACAAAATTCAGTTCTGACTATCTGGGTTATAAAACAATCCGTTCCGATGATCCTCTGCTTCCCGCGCTTTACACAGAGAAGGACAAGAACTGGTTCGATTTGCTGGAGAACCAATACCTTCTCGTCGTTGATGAAAACGGCGCGGCTGTTGACCGCTACAAGTGGCAGGATGGAAAGCATAAGCCTATCTACAAAAAGCCCGTTGAGTCTATGGCTATGGATAAAGTCAAGCCCAAGAACGCCGAGCAAGCTTTTGCTTTCGACATGTTGCTTGACCCAACCATTACAGTAAAAGTAATGACTGGGCCGTTCGGAAGCGGCAAGGACTTTTTAAGTATTTGCGCCGCGTTCCAGCTTCTGCAGAGTACCGTATATGATAAGATTGTTTGGATTCGCAACAACATCGAAGTAAAAGATACCAATTCTATCGGGGCTTTGCCTGGGACATACGAGGAAAAGCTTCTTGCATGGGCTATGCCACTGGCCGATCACCTCGGCGGAAAAGAAGAATTGCAGAAGCAAATCACCTTTGGCAAAGTAGAAGTGGAACACCTCGGATTTATCAGAGGCCGCGACATCAAGAACAGTATTATCATGTGTTCGGAAGCAGAGCATCTCACCCGCGAGCATGTCCAATTGCTGCTTGGCCGTGTGGCCGAAGGGTCTGTTATCATCCTCTCGGGTGACGAAAAACAGATAGATAAAAGAGTTTTTGAAAAGAATAACGGCCTTGCCGCCGCCATCGACTGCCTCAAAGGAAACCGCCTCTTCGGCTACGTTCATCTGCGTGAATCCGTCCGAAGTGAAACCGCCAAGCTTGCTGATTTGCTTGATAAAAATGAAGGAGAATAACATAACGAATTATGAGTGAACTGTTTTCTTTTCCCTTTCTCGATGAAGTGCCGGAGAACAAACTTCCCATGCCTTCTGAAATCAATTACTATGCCTTGCTGAAGGAAAGAAAAATCTATCTGGATTTCGATGTCTGTGACGATGTTTCCGTTATCCATCAGATGATCCTGCGTTGGAACATGGAGGATAAAGGCAAGCCCGCCGAGGAGCGCCAGCCCATTTGGATTTACGTTCAAAGCTTGGGCGGCGAGCTGTACTATATGTGGATGCTCGTCGATGCTATCCTACTGTCCACTACTCCCGTCTATACAGTCAACTTAGGCATGGCCGCTTCCGCCGCCTCGCTCATCTTCATTGCGGGGCACAAGCGTTTCATGACCCCCAATGCCAAGGTGCTTATCCATGAAGGGTCGGCGGCCTTCTCAGGCGAGGCCAATAAAGTCATGGACGCGACGGACAGCTACAAAAAAGACTTGAAAGCCATGAAGGATTTTATCCTCGCCCACACCGCCATTCCCAAAACCCAGCTCATGAAGAAGCGGAATAGCGATTGGGAACTGGATGCCAATTATTGTCTGGAAAATAAAGTATGTGACAAGATCATCGAGACGCTCGATGAAGTCCTGTAAAAAATTTTGAGCCCGCGATTAAAACGCGGGCTTTTTTGTCCCCATTATATATGATTTCACTTTTTGAAGGAGAGATGCTTCTTGACTGATAACGCTTCTTTTTTGAACTGGATGACCAATGTTCGGCTCGCGGCCATGCGTCATTGCCTGGATGAGAACGGCATTTACCACGGCGTCGAGGGCGCGAAGAGGCTGGCGCGAGAGTGCGGCCCCGCCTTGCTTGATTTTCCTGACGGCGAGAAGTACATCTCCTCCACTTACTCTGGCATCTGCGTCATGGCTTACGATTTGCGCCCTCCCATCGACGCTGATGTTTGGTTCGCTGAATTGAGAAAGGGGTTAGAACGTGCGAAGCGCTGAAAAGCTCGAAGGGCTTGAGGTTTATGAAGTCACTCCTCTTGCCGAAAATGTCTACAGGGGGCTTCATGTTGAATGGTCCGCGCCCATGATTGGCTGGGGCGAATGGACAATGGTGTGGAGCGACGAGGACAATAAGTTCCACATTGACACCGAACACATGGACGGCCAAGAACTGGACAATCGTGAGTTCTCCAAAGCAATCCTCACCAAGGTGTTAGAAGGGTGTGTTATAGATGATTAAAGTTCGCAACGGCGTGTTTGAAACGAATTCATCCTCCTCCCATTCCATCGTCATCAAGAAGGGCGGCAGAGAAACGCCAGACATGATTGATCCTGGTTGGTATGTATACGATAACGGAATTTTATATCTTCATGAATGTAATCTTGAGTTTGGCCGTTCTCCATTTGATGTGTTGTGTAACTGGTATCACAAGCTGTGCTACGCTATCGCTTCTTTCGGGGCGGACGGCTTTGAGGAAATAGAAGAAATTATCTATGCTCATGTGGCTGGCGTAAAAAGGATTGAACTTCCGACCACATGGGACGATAACGATGAACGCATTCCAAACTACGGCTGGGTTGATCACCAGTCCGATGGATTATTACAAAACTTTCTCGCCAATAACGACGTATCGCTGAAAGACTTTATTTTCAATGACAAATACATTGTTATCATCGACGGCGATGAGTACCAGATATTAGATAAGATGAACGAATGCGGGCTGCTGAACGGTGATAACATCGAAAAGAGGTATGATGCTTGATGATAAAAATTCGCAGAGGAGTTTTTGAAACAAACTCTTCTTCCGTCCATTCTCTGATTATCTGCTCCAAGGCGGAGTTTGAAAAGCTGAATCGTGGTGAACTGTACATTGATACATGGTCCGATGAACTTGCCACCAGAGAAAAAGTGATTGAAGCCGTATCCAAATACTTTGACCGTGAGAAGCTTGAAGCGATGGACGAAGATGATTTTCGCGCTGTTATTCGTGACAACGGATTTGAAACGTTTGATGACTTGGAGGGCAATGACCTCGATTACTTCGAGCAGGAATATACCACCGAACATGGCGATAAAATTGTTGCGTTTGGCTGCTATGGCTTTGATGGCTGACGGGAGGAAGAACGTATGAAATATCTTGGGTCTTATCATAACGGCAACTATAAAGTGTACATGTTCGATGATGGAACGAAAATCCGCGCCAACAAACTCACCTCGCTGGAGCCTGACTTCCCTGAATCTATCGACATGAAGATTTGTAACAGGTGTGGAATGGGCTGCCCACAATGCCATGAATGTTCCACTCCTGACGGCGACCTCGCCAACCTCAACCATCCCATCTTGAACAGCCTGTCTCCCTTGACGGAGCTTGCTTTGGGCGGCGGCAATGTTCTTGAGCATCCCGATTTGGATGACTTCCTCAAGCGCATGAAGGATCAAGGTGTGCTTTGCAACATGACCGTGCATGTAGACCACTTCATCTCCAACTATGACCGCCTGCTTGCGTACAGCAAAAAAAAGCTCATCCATGGGCTGGGCATTTCCGTCAACTATCCTGTGTCCGAAGCAGTCGCGGCCTCCATCGCCAAATTCCCCAATGCCGTCGTGCATGTTATTGCGGGCATCGTTACGCCTGAAGCGTTGGAGGTTCTGTATGACCGTGATATCAAGCTGCTCATCCTTGGCTACAAGGATTATGGCCGGGGCGAAGGATACCATGCAATTCATCCTGAAATTGAGACCAATATTGAGCAAATGAAAGCCTCCCTTCAGGACCTCGCCGACCACTTCGCCATCCTGAGCTTCGACAATCTGGCTATCAAGCAATTCGACCTTTCTTCCGTTGTCCCGGATTCCGTGTGGGAGATGGGCTATATGGGCGATGACGGCCAGTTCACAATGTACATTGATTTGGTCAAGGAAGAATATGCCGTCAGCTCTGTGTCTCCCCGTCATCCTCTGAATGAAGATGAGATCATCGAAACCGTGTTTGCCAAAGTGAAAAAAGAAGCCAGTCTGAATGGAGGAAAATAATATGAAGAAGCTGCTTTCCGTAATCATCGTTTCCGTCCTGATGCTCATGAATGTCTGCGGCGCGTTGGCCGAAGCGCCTGTTCTTCCCGCTCCGGCTGAAGTGTCGTGCAGTGAGGGCGGCGTTTATGTGGCGCTCGTCGAAGGCTGCCAGGAACTTGCGGGCTTGCTTTCTCCTTGTGAGCATGTCGAAAAGCTTCCCGTCCAAACGAATTGCCATGGCTATGTCCGTGGGTTTGGCGACACCAAGGGCTCCGTCATCCGTGTGAAGTCGGTTGTGCGGGTGATGGAAGAATATATCGGGCTGACCTACTTGACAAATATCAAGGTCGTCATCAACCCTGAAGTCCAAAGCGTTGTGAATGAAATCATCATCCGTCGTTTGGGAGAAGGCGCGAACGTAACCAGCCCCGCCAACATTATCTCCTGCACGTTCTGGCGTCCCTGTGAAAACTATATTGCCCATATCTTCTTCACTTCCCGCGTGGAACACTTCGCGGTCGGGCAAGTCATCTTCAATAACGGCATGGACACAGCCATTCTTTACGCCGGAGACTTTGACGGCGACGGCACGCTCGAACTTGGGTTTGAAGCTGGGTGGTCTGTTCCCCGTCTTGCTCCTATTCCTTCCTGTCCGTCTGTTCCCAAGAAGCCTTGCACGCCTTGCAATAAGAAGTGCGGCGGATTCAATATCCATGTCGAATTGAAGATTGGCATCTGTGTCAAAGTCACGATGAACTGTGTGAAATAAAATGAGTGAGAAACAATGTGTTTGCGATATACGCAAAAATGGGATTTATTTGGACAAAAGGTTGGATAAAGATGGTGAGGACTGGTCTTGTCACACTGAAAAAGGGTACAACAGCGTCAGCATGTATATAGGCCAAACTAAGGGGCGCTTGGTGATGACTGGAATTGTCTTTGACCGCGCAAATCATATATATGTAAGCGGTGAGTATTTTCCAAAGTATTGCCCAGAGTGCGGCAAAAAGCTTTAATGGCGGTGAGAAGATGGAAACAAATGAGCTGACAAGGCGAGAGGGACACCTCTATTTAGATGGGTTTGTGAACGAAGCCGAATTGCTTGTTGATGTTCTTGAAATGTATCATGCGGCATTTGGTGATTACATTCCGTACAGTGTTCTTAGCGGTTTTGTCGAAAAGCATGTGGCATGGCTGAAAACAACATGCCGCAAAAACCTTGACACTTTATACGATGCTTTTGAGAAACAAAAGGAGTGATGCCCTATTCCTTATGTGAATTATCATAAGCACGACGACATCTCGAACATCCTCCTCACCGACTCAGTCGCCAAGCTGGAAGACTATGCGAAACGCGCCGTTGAGTTGGGCCACACCATCCTGTCTTCCTGCAATCATGGCACACCCGGCAACTATCGCTTGGCTTATGACCTTGCCAAGAAGTACGGCTTGCGCTGGCGTTATGTAGCCGAAGCTTACTTTGTGAAAGACAGGCTGGCCGAGGATGAGGATGGAAAGAAGGACCGTAAAAACTGCCATATTATCTTGGCGGCCAAGACAGAGAAGGGCATCGGCGATTTGAACGAAGTCCTCAGCGAGGCCAATATTTCCGGCTATTACTTCCGTCCCCGTGTGGATATGGAATTGCTCATGCGGCTGGACCCCAAGGATGTATTCGTAACAACGGCTTGTATTGCCGGGGTTTGGGCATATGGATATCGGAGCGACAAGGACACAGATGAATGGTCTTACGTCTGGACTGAACCCGATGCTCTCGTCCGTCAGCTTCACACTCACTTCGGCGACAGCTTCATGCTCGAAGTCCAGGCTCACAACACGGAAAAGCAAAAGGCTGTCAATAAGCATATCTTGGAGCTGTACCGCAAAGAAGGCATCAAGATTATTGCGGGCATGGACAGCCACTTCATCTATCCCGAAGATAAGCAGCTCCGTGAAATGCGCCTTGAGGCCAACCATCTGAAATATGAAGACGAAGAAGGCTGGGAACTGGACTATCCTTCCGACGAAGAAGCGTATCAGAGATTTGTCAAGCAAGGCATCCTCTCTCCCGCCCAGATTCAGGAAGCGCTGGATAATACGAACGTATTCCTTGAATTTGAGGATGTAGAATTTGATAAAGGCAAGAAGTTGCCCACCATCTATCCTGAGCTAACACAAGAAGAACGGAACGAAAAGTACCGTCAGCTTGTTTTGTCCAAGTGGGATGAATATAAAAAGAACGTACCGCAGGAAAAGTGGCCAGAGTATGAAGCGGGCATCAAATACGAGATGGACACCATCACGTCTACAAATACTTCCGACTATTTCTTGCTGGACTATGAATGGATTCAGACAGCAAAGAAAAAAGGCGGGCAGTTGACAAAGACTGGAAGAGGAAGCGCGAGTGCCTATTTTACGAACACCTTGCTCGGATTTTCCTCGATTGATCGTTTCGCTTTGCCCATCACCATGTACCCTGACCGTTTCATTTCTGCAGACAGATTGAAGGCAGGCTCGCTTCCAGATATTGACATGAATGTTTCCGATCAGGCTCTGTTCGGAGAAGCGATGGCTGATGTAATGGGTGAATGGCATTGCGCTCCTATGGTCGCCTACGGTACGTTGAAAAGGTTAGCCGCATGGAAGATGTATTGCCGCGCTGCCAATGTTCCTTTTGATGTAGCCAACGAACTGTCCGAAAAACTCAAGGCTTACGAGTTGGATTACAAGCACGCGGATGACGATGAAAAAGACGAAATCAACGTCGAAGACTATGTGCCTGAAAAGTACCATGAATATCTGAAGGCTTCTGAAAAGTACCTCGGCATGATTGACTCCGTCTCTCCCCACCCCTGCGCTTATCTTATCTGTAATGCTGATATCCGGCGCGAAGTCGGCATCTTCCGCATCAACTCAAAGACGGGCAAAAAGAAAGTCGTCTATGCCGCGTTCATCGACGGCGCTACGGCTGATGCTTACGGATACCTCAAGAATGACGACCTCCAGGTTTCCGTCGTCAAACTGAACGATGATATCTATAAGCGCATCGGCATCCCCCAGCCCTCCGTGCCTGAGTTGTTGAAGATGACGGACGGTGATAAACTCACTTGGGACATGTACGCCAATGGTTGGACGTTGGGCTTAAACCAAGTTGAAAAAGAAAAGTCAACAGAAAAAGTGATGCGGTACAAACCAAAGAACATCTCTGAGTTGGCGGCGTTTGTGGCTGGCATCCGTCCCGCTTTCCAAAGTATGCTTCCCAAGTTGTTGAACCGCGAAAGCTTCTCGTATGATATCCCCGCTTTGGATAAGTTGCTTCAGACAAAAGAATTGCCGCAGTCGTTTATTCTTTACCAAGAACAGATGATGAAAGTCCTTCAGTGGGCGGGGTTCACTGCTCCCGAATCCTATGCGGCTATCAAAGCTATTGCTAAGAAGCATCCCGAAAAAGTTCTTCCTTTAAAAGAACGTTTTGCTGAAGGTTTTTCAAAGCGTTTGGTAGAGGAAGAAAATACAGCCGAAAGCGTTGCAAAAGAAACAACAGAAAAAGTCTGGACAATTATCTCCGATGCGTGTGGCTACGGATTTTGTAGCGAACACGCTACGGCTGTTGCTCTCGACTCTCTCTATACCGCCTGGGCCAAAGCACATCATCCCTATGAAACCTATGTGTCCCTCCTCTCTCTCTACGCCGAGAAGAAGGACAAAGACCGTATCGCCAAAGCCAAAGTCGAAATGAAGAAAGCGTTCGGCATCAGCATTGTGCCTTGCAAGTTCCGCCAGGATAACCGCAGTTACTTTGTGGACAAGGAAGCACACACGATCTCCGATGCGCTCACTTCCGTCAAAGGTATTTCTTCTGGCGTTGCTGGCAAGCTGTATCAGATGCGGCATAATCAATATGACTGCGCGGTTGATTTGTTTTACGACCTCGAAGTGAACACTTCCATCAACTCTGCTATCGTGAAGACGCTCATCATGATGGGCTACTTCGCTGAGTTTGGGTCGCGGGGCAAGTTGCTCAGTCTTTACGATGAGTTCCGCAATGGTCCTTCCAAATTTTCAAAAACGCTTATCCCTGCCAGTCAACAAAAAAGGCTGGATGCTTTGCGGGGCATTGAAAAGAACATGGAAGAGTCCGAGCTGCCAATGAACGAGATCATGGCGTTTGAAACGGAATACTACGGCGCTCCGCTGACAGTGTATCCCGATGAAGTCGGTAAGTTTGTCGTTCTCGAAGTCGATGAAAAGTACAGCCCGAAAGTGAAGCTGTACAATGTCGCCAAGGGTACAACGGGGCTCATGAAAATCAAGAAGAGCTACTATGCCGAGAAGCCCCTCGAAGAAGGCGTTGTCATTGACTTGCTCGCATGGAAGCGCCGCCCCGCTTATCAGTACACGAACGGCGAAAGAAAGATAAAGCCTGGTGTGTATGACTTGTGGATGGATGACTATATAATAGTTTCCTCATCCGCCAGTTAAAAATCCCTCCGAATTGTTCCCATTATATACAGAAGGATTTATTTCTTCTGTATATTTTTTTGAAAAGAAGGGAGCAAGTTATGAGGAAACTGGCCTCTATCCAGCGCATTGATGCTCTTGACCCTATTGAAGGGCGCGACCGCATCGAGCTTGCGTCTGTGTTGGGGTGGAAGGTGATCGTCCAGAAGGGCGAATTCAAGGTCGGCGATTGTTGTGTTTTCTGTGAAATTGATTCTGTTCTTCCCGAAAAGCCGGAGTTTGAATTTCTCCGCCCCAAGAATTTCCGTATCCGCACAATGAAAATGGCCGGGGTTATCAGTCAGGGCATCGTCTTCCCTACGACCATCCTTCCCCTCAAGCCCCAAGCCGAGCCTTACAATCTGGACGAAGATGTGACGGATATCATCGGCGTTACCCAGTACGAACCCACCATGGACAAGGAGAGCGCCGAGCTAACAGAGCGGCAAAAGAAGAAGTACCCCAAGTGGCTGATGCGTTTCAAATGGTTCCGGCAGTTGGTCGGAATTGGCAAGCCGAGCAAAGGTGGGTTCCCGTCGTTCATCAAACGCACTGACGAAACCCGCATCCAAGACTGCCCGAATGTCCTGAAAGACAAAAAGGAATGGGTCGTGAGTGAAAAGCTCGATGGCTCGTCCGGCACGTTTGCGCTCCTTCGTCATCACCGCCCCTGGCCTTTTAAGGATACCTTCGAGTATATTGTCTGCTCGCGCAACCTCCGCCTGAAAGTCAAGGACAATTCCTCTTATTGGAAGGTGTCCGACAAGTACAACATCGAAGCCGCGCTCCGCAACTTGATTGGCAGCCGAGATTGGATTGCCATTCAGGGCGAGTGCGTCGGCCCCAAGATTCAGGGCAACCCCTACAAGCTCAAGGATTATGACCTCTATGTGTTCAATCTCATCTATCCTGATGGGCGGATGGGCTCCATGAAATCCAAGAGCATCATCGAAAACAAAGGCATGAATTTTGTCCCCATCCTCAATGAGCACTATGTTCTGCCGGACACCATCGAAGAAGCGCTGGCCGATGCTACTGGCCCCTCCACCTTGAATCCTGACTCCCTCCGTGAAGGCTTTGTCATCCGCACGCCTGATGGAAAAGAGTCTTGGAAAATCGTCAGCCCTGAGTATTTGCTCAAGCATGACGGATAAATAAAACAGATAGGGCGCGAGGCTCAGGGGTACGGCCCCAAGAGGTTTGCCCTATCTGCTTACGGTCTGGGAATGGCTCCGACTTTACGTACTGTCCCTCGTGGCTGCAAGCCTCGCATCCCTCCGCAGGGGTTCCCATCTGAGCCAGCATAGTGATGTTCCCTATCATCTGAAGTACTCTCCCCCGATCGACACGAAGTCTCTTCCAGAAGTGAGCTCTGGAAGTTTGGGGCTTTTCCTCACAAGGGTCAAGAGTAACACACATCGGGGCCATTCCCAAACCAGCAAATAGCATAGCTTTGCGCCATTATTATATCACTACTTTTTGAAAAAGGAAATGTTTTCATGAATAATTTCATCAACATCGGCATGAGTAACATCCTGAATATCTCTCGCGTCCTCTTCATCACCACGCCCAACGGAACAACAGCGCGGCGTTATCAAGAGCGAGCAAAAGAAGCGAATATGTATCATGATGCCCGCATGGGGCGAAAGTTCAAGTCCCTTATCGTGCTGGATGACGGCACAGTCATTGCGTCCTGCATCACACCCCGCACGCTCATGCGCCGCTTCAACCAGGGCGAGCCTAACAACTTAGGCAAAGATGAGGAAGACGATGATGCCGAGGAAGAAGAAGGAGAAGAACAGTGAGAATTATCGAACAGTCGGCCCTATGCCTCGACCCCTGCACTATGGACGATGGCATCCGCAAGCTCCGTCTCTGTGAACTCGCGGGGCGTGAGTGCTACAACTCTCTCGACAAAATCACGGACACCAGCTATGAAAAGTTCCTCCGCAATGTTATCAAGCGCGGCCACACTTCCGTGCTTGAGCATGATAAGGTCAGCGTCGAAGTCAGAACGTCCCGTGATGTTCTGGCTGAAATCACGCGCCATCGTGCGGGCATTGTGTTTTCCGTCCAAAGTCAGCGCTATGTTAATGCGGACGGCGAAGATGGGCTCGTCGTTATCCGCCCCAACTTCTATATTCCGTATGACGGCGATAAAACAGACGCGAATAAGTGGTGCGCGTCCCGTTGCTGGGAGATGGCTATGGAGGACTGCGAAGAACGGTATCGTTATCTTTCTTCTGTGTGTCATATGCCCAATGAAGATGCGCGGAAAGTGCTTCCCAACTCCACGGCCACCGTGTTTGTTGTCACGATGAACTTCCGCGAACTCCTTCACATCATCGACCTCCGCACTTCTGTTCGCGCTTATCCTGAAATGCGTACCATGATGGACAACATTATCTCTGCGCTGAAAGAAGTCATGCCGCCTATCTGGGAATGGGCAAAAGAGGAAGGAGCTCCGCAGTCATGATGAAGCTGTATTCTCTCAAAGGCTGCCCCATGTGCGACCACGCAAAAGAAAAGCTGGCGGCCAAACATATCCCCTACGAACAAATAATGGACGCGGACGTTATCTCCGCGAAAGGCATCTCTCATGTGCCCGTCCTTGAAACGGAGGATGGGAACCTCCTCTCTGGGAAAAGCCTTGTCCAATATTTGAATAACTTATAAGGAAGGAAAGTTTCCAATGTCGAATTTGATCGACAAGTATGAGCCTTTTCGTAAGGACTTGAACTTCATCAAGAAATACGCGAAGGCTGTCAACGCCGCTTCGGGGTCTGAGGTAGATGCCAACTCCAATGTGAGTAACAAAAACATTGCGACAATGGCCCCTGAGATTCACAAAAAATCAAATATTTATGCAAACCGCCTTGCAATGCACGACAAGATTACGGAACTGTATGGCAAAGAGCTGGCCGATGAATATCTCCGCCAGTTGGAAGATCACGAGATTTACAGGCATGACGAAAGTGGAATGCCCGTTGGCACTCCCTACTGCGCCAGCATCACTTTGTATCCGTTCTTGTTTGATGGTATGAAGAAGATTGGCGGCACTACTTCTGCCCCCAAGCATCTGAAGTCTTTCATTGGCGGCTTCATCAATTTGGTGTTCGCTGTGTCTGCTCAGTTGTGCGGCGCTGTTGCTACCCCTGAGTTCCTGGCTTATATGGATTATTTTATCCGCAAGGAATACGGCGATGACTATTATCTGAAGCCTGAAACTGTGGTGGATATTCAGGGTAACACCATAAAGGATACCATTGAGGGATATTTCAACCAAGTCGTGTATTCCCTGAATCAGCCTGCCGCCGCTCGCGGAAGCCAAAGCGTGAAATGAACGCGCCATTCATCAGCGATGATGATTGCAAACTCCTTTAATTGCTGGAACGTCTTTCGAGACAACCAGCAGCCAAGCCTCGTGAGAGGAAGGTTCAACGACTATCCCGTATGGGAGTACACCGTAAGCGATTGACGGTGGAAATGGGGAGGCCCTCTTTGAGGGTGTGATATAGTCTGTTCTTCATAGTAATATGAAGCTGTGCTTCGTGCCGGGTGTGACGTAGCGACTCACACTGAACAAAAAGATTCTGGAACATTGCCTACTTCGACCATCCGTATTTTGAACAGCTCTTTGAAGACTTTGTTTTTCCTGACGGAACAGGGATGCAGTGGGAAAGTGTGAGCTGGCTTCAGAAGCTGTTCATGAAATGGTTCAACGCTGAAAGATTAAAGAACGTCATAACCTTTCCCGTTGAATCGTTGTCTCTTCTCAATGACGGCACCGACTTTGTCGATAAAAAATGGGCAGACTTTGCCGCCGAAATGTATGCTGAAGGACACAGTTTCTTCACTTACACATCTGATTCTGTTGACTCCTTGGCTTCTTGTTGCCGTTTGCGTAACGGAATACAAGAGAATCAGTTCTCCTATACACTCGGCGCTGGTGGTGTAAGCACGGGCAGTAAATGTGTAATGACTATCAATATCAATCGTTTGGTACAGAACACCGCCAAGAAATATGACTGGGATCGAATTGGTGTCAATCTCTCAGAGTTGTCTGATGAGGTAGCGGAACAGGTTGAAAAGATTCACAAGTATCTTATGGCCTTCAACGCCATCATCAAAGACATGGAAGCCGCGCACATGATTCCTATTTATGATGCTGGATTCATTTCACCGGAAAAGCAGTATCTCACAGTGGGAATTAACGGATTGGTTGAAGGCGCTGAGTATTTGGATATTCAGATTTCCAACAATGATTTGTATCGTGAATATGTCAACGCTGTGATGAAGCCCATCTACGACCTAAATAAGCGGGACAAAACACAAACAGTTATGTTTAATTGTGAAATGGTGCCTCGCCGCTAAACAAAGTGGGCACCTTAAATCTCTCCTAATTGACTTGGAACTCCCTCTGGGACAACAAGGGGCAAGCGTAATTGCAGCCTGAACGACTAAATGGAGAGACCTCGAAAGAGGATGCGATAGTCTGAACTGTACGGCAACGTGCAGAGAGATGGTCAAGTGTAACCAGACACTTTCGGAAGAACCGTCTCCGCCAACTATTTCCTTGCATAAATTTTTACTTGGAGTGATTCAATGGAATGCTGTATATGCGGCAGAACGGATTCTGAATGCCGCATTAGAAAGTTAAGAGGAAAAGAGCTTTGCCCTCGTCATGTCACGCAGATGTATAGATATGGGAAGTTTGACGATAATACAATCTATGCTCCTAACGTGATAGAATTGTTCGATGACCACGCGGAAATAATTTTGAAGAACAAAAAATGCGAAGAAGTCGGCAGGGCTTTGATTGATTTAGATGATGTCGAGAAGTGTCGCCCGTATAAATGGCATCTTAGAAAAGGAAGCGGTAAAGCGTTATATGCGATAGCTTCACTTTCTGAAAACAAAAAGGTACATTTGCATAGATTGGTTTTGAACTACGATGGGGATTTGGATATCGACCACATCAATATGAATGGGCTGGATAACAGAAAACAAAATCTGCGCATCGTAGACCATGCCACCAACGCTGCCAATAATCGGGCCACTGGAGTTAAACAAGTTTCGTCTGGGAATTATCAGGCATCTGTGTGCCGTAATTATCGGACAATATACATTGGAACATACAACACATTTGAAGAAGCAGCTCTTGCAAGGAAGCGCTTCATTCAAGAATATGATTCATAATAATAGTTGGTCAAAAAAGTAACAGAATGGCAGAAAATCTCGGCGTCAAGTTTAATAACTGGGATAAGAAGGACGGCTACGCCGTTCCTCGTGACTGTTACAACAGCTATTTCTACATTGTAGAAGATGAGGGTACGAACATCTTGGACAAGTTCCAGCTTCACGGCAAGCAGTTTACCCAGTATCTGGACGGCGGTTCCGCTCTCCACATGAACCTGGACGAGCATCTCACCAAAAATCAGTACGCTCATTTGCTCCGTTATGCGGTCAAGACGGGATGCAACTATTTCACGTTCAACATTCCCAATACCGTGTGCAATGACTGCGGTCACATCAGCAAACACAAACTTGCGAAGTGTCCCAAGTGCGGCAGTGAAAATCTGGACTACGCCACCCGCATCATTGGCTACCTTACCTTGGTATCCAAATGGTCGGAAGAACGGAAGAAGGAAGCAGCTCGCCGTTTCTATGATGGTCGAGGTATTTCAGAATGACTTACAAGACCATCAAGAATCCCGACAAAGAGTTCCTGAAAAACATCAAAAAAGAACTCAAAGACAACGGCGGCTATTGTCCTTGCCGTCCTGTCAAAACGCCAGAAAGTAAATGCCCGTGCAAATGGTACAAGGAAGACGGCGAATGTATCTGCGGGCTCTATATCCAAGTTCCCAACTACGACGATGAGGAATGAAGCATGTATTATTGTGATTCCTGCGGCGCTGAATTTGAACAGCCCGCTATCCTCAAAGAAAACTATGGCATGGCGGGGCCTTACTATGACGAGGTCCCCGTCTGCCCCCGTTGCCGCGAACCTATGATTGTGAAGATGGTTCTTTGCTCTTGCTGTAACGAATGGACTCCGCGCCGCTATGTCAAAACGGACGACGGGCATATCTACTGCGAGAACTGCTATCGTGTGGAGGAACCCAAATGGTAAAGTATTGCGGTCACTACATCACGGCACAAGAAGTCCCCGATGAAATCAGTCTTGTTTTGAGCATCACCAATTGTCCGCATCATTGCGAGGGCTGTCATTCCCCTTGGCTCCAGGCTGATATAGGCGATGAGCTGACACCTGAAATTCTCCGCCACCTCATCAAAGCATACAAGGACGGAATAACGTGCGTGTGCTTTATGGGAGAAGGACAAGACCCTGAAGCACTGAACATCCTGATGGCTCATGTCCAGGCGTATGGCTTAAAAGTTTGCTTATACTCTGGACAGGATATCATTTGTGACTTGAGTGATTTTCGTTGCTACCCATTGCCGGATTACATCAAAACTGGCAGCTATAAAAAAGAGCTTGGCGGCCTCAATTCGCCCACGACCAATCAACGGATGTGGAAGAAGGATGGGTTTACCAATGACGGTATCGCTGTTTATATGGACATTACCGCATGGTTCTGGAGGAAGAAAGAATGAAAATCATCGGAACACACAAAGAACTTTGCGATCTCACTTGGGCTATACAAAAGAATGTTCCGTATTTCCAGCCTGTTTGGAAGGACTTATTCGCGGAGCACGACAACGGAGAATACTTCGGACGGCTCAACGGACATAACGTTGTACTGAAGTGTGTAAAGGAAGAAGGAGAAAAAATGACCAGTCAGGATTTTGAAATCGCGGCGAAGCGTTTTCTGTGTGAACAAATCAAGAAGCACTACGCCGAGACATACAACCCCGAAGACATCAACATGGTGTGGTTTGCTCATGTTCTCGGCAACAAGAAGGCTATCTTCATTGACAACGGACAGAACGAACGGCTGTACGAAGTCACGTATAATGCCGCCGCGAATGAAATGTATGTCGATGAATACGGCAAGCTGCACAATAGTTCTGTGGATGCCTATTGCCAATAAATAAAATTAAGGAGAAATAATATGAAGAAAAACCTCTATTCCGTGTCCTACGAACAGGACGCTACAAGCGTTTATCCTTTTACCGTCAACTTTGAAACAACCAATCGCGCCTGCTACGCCGAAATCCGTGACGCAGTCATTAGCATTGTCACCCAGTACGAAGAGAAGGAAGCCGCCAAAGATACAGAGGACGAGGATAAATGAACATCATCGTAATCGGTGATCCCCAGAAGATGATTGCGTTCGTCGAAGAACTCGCTCAGGATCACGGCGGCGTAAAAGAAATGCGCGGCAGTTTTCTTGATTTCCGCACTGAATGCGAAGACGGAAGCGTAATATCTATCCGCAAAGAAAGTCTGCTTCGCGGATACAGATGTGACGAGGTGTGGCTTTCCAGCGAGCCCGACTCCGATACGTTGAACAACTATATCTTGCCCATGGTTCACGGTGACTTTACTCATATTCGCAGATGTGCGGAGAAAGGATATTATAATGGAAGAAAAGCATAAGTATTTCACGGAACAGCGGCTCGGTCTTGCTTGGGTGAGGGCAAATAAATTCATCTGGGATGAAGAAGTGTTCGGCCCCAAGCCCGAAGGATACGATGACCTTCCCATGTACGACAAGTTCGGCATCAATAAAGGAAGTTACATTGGCCCCAAGATGCACGCTGTCGAAAAGACGCTTGGCTGCATGGCAACGAGCAAGTATTGGTGGCTATATGAACTCGGCCACACGGAGGCTGAATGGTCTGAATGGTGGGTTTCCCAGCCTTACCACATCGGTGTGGAGGATTTGTACAATGATAATCAAGATTAAGTATCACGACCCCGATATTGCCAAGCTGGGTGCGGTTCAGAATGGTGACTGGATTGATCTCCGCGCAGCAGAAGATGTTGTCATGGAGCCTTTGGAGTTCCGCATCATTCCTCTGGGCGTCTCTATAAAACTGCCTGAAGGATATGAGGGGCATCTTGCGCCTCGCTCGTCTACGTTCAAAAATTTTGGTATCTTGCAAACAAACGGAGTTGGCGTGGTCGATGAGAGCTACTGTGGTGACGATGATGTGTGGGGTTTTCCCGCACTGGCTATCCGTCACACGGAAATCCATAAAGGCGACCGCATCTGCCAGTTCCGCATCATGAAGAAAATGGACGATATCCAGTTTGTATCTGTTGACTCTCTCGATTCCAAGTCTCGTGGCGGCTTCGGCTCCACGGGCAGGCAATAATAATAGGAGGAAACCTTCAAATGAAATGTTCTCGTTGCATGAATGAAATTGGGCGGAAGGACCCGCTCGTAACCCTGTATGTTCACCCCTCTGATGGCCGCCGCCTCTCTTTTATCCTGTGTCCCAATTGCACGGTCGGGCTGACCGCTTTCATTGCCCAGCCCACACAGGAAGCCGCGCAAGCCCAAGAAAAAGAAAAAGAATAAAAATTTTGCCCGCGAGTTAATTCGCGGGTTTTTTTGTCCCCATTATTATTGTAATTCTTTTTGAAAGAGAGTGACTGCTCATGTACTACCACGGCTGTTATTGTGATCGCTGCGGAGCAGAAGCCCCGACAAAGGAAAGCGTCCCTTTCTGTGACGAGCCCCAAGCTTATTACGAAGCCGCCCTTTACGACCACCTCCATGGGTATCCGTACAAGTTCTGGAGATACCATCTGTGCGAGGAATGCTTCAAAGCTGTGACCGACTTTATAAAAGGAGATGACGGGAAGTAATATGGCACACCTGTTTATTACGGGCGACCGTCATGGTGATTACAAGGATGTTGAGCAGTTCTGCCTCAAGTGGAACACATCGAAAGAAGATTTGCTGATTATCCTGGGCGATAACGGTGTGAACTACTGGGGGCCGCACAAAGACAGGAAGCTCAAAGCGCGGCTTGCCTCCCTCCCTATTTCTTTCCTGATGATTAAAGGCAACCACGACCAACGCCCGTCCCTCAAGAGCTATACTATCGCTCCAGAGGACGCTCACCCTCTCGTCAAAGGCTCCCTCTTAGCTGAGAAAGAATTCCCGTCCCTCCTGTTCACGCCTATGTACGGCGGGCTTGAACTTGTGACAGCGGATGGCCCCGTCAAAGCTTTCGTGCTTGGCGGAGCATACAGCGCGGACAAGTATTATAGGCTGAAGATGCAGGCGCTGGGACATTCCGGCTATCGTTGGTTCGCGGATGAGCAAATGTCTCTGTGGGAAATGAAAGAAGCGTCGGATATGATCCACGACCACAAGCCTGATATCATTCTCTCCCACACTTGCCCCTACAAGTACATTCCCCGCGACATGTTCCTCCCCATCGTTGACCAATCCACTGTGGATGATTCGATGGAACATTGGATGGATACTATCGACGAATCTGTTGACTATAAGCGCTGGTATTGCGGGCATTGGCATACGGACAGAACTGTAGATAAAATGCGCTTTATGTACCTTGATATTATGGAGTTGAAATTATGAGTCCTGAATTACATTTTTCCCTTATCGTTGGCGGCTTTGTAATCCTCGTTGTTCTCTGGATTCTTTGTGAGGTGTTTTTTCGATGAAAAAGAAAATTGCTTTGTTTGTCGCGCTCGCGGCGCTTGTCTTTTCTCTGTGCGGATGTGCCACGGTGAAGTCCGGCAACCGTATCATCGAAGGCAAGGATGTGCAAACGTTCACTTACGGTTATATCAGGCTGGGCGACAAAGATATTGTCGAAGGTTATATAACACAATGGAGGGACTATGATAACAGCGACACTGTCCAAGTTCTTATCAACGGCAAGTATTATCTCACCCACTATGCCTGCGTCGTTCTTGTGGCCGACCCTTCCCAAGGAGCTCTGCAGTATTCCAACCCCGCATTGTTTGGCGGCAATCAGTAAGGAGCGCGTGCATGCTTTCCTCCGACGAGCAAAAGAAAATCTGTGCGGAATACAGCAAGCCTGGCCCAGATGGTCTTGTCCGATGCAACGTTTGTCCGCTCTGCATTTCCGTCTATTGGATGATGTGCCACGCCAACTCTCACTATGACGCGGACGAGTGTGACTTTGTGTTGGATGACAAGGGGCACGAGATTTCGCTCCGTTACCCCGAAGAACCTTTTATAGGAGAGGACGTATATAATGGAAGTAAGTAATACCAAGAACATGCCGGACATCAAGCCTTGCCCTTTCTGCGGCTCGTCTGGCATCCTTAGAAAAGACCCTCTGTGGCACGGCTCGCATGGGTATCATGGGTGTTATGAAATCTATGTAACGTGTTGTAGCATGAATTGCGGAGTGGTCCGCCACAAGTTCGATACAGTCTACAATTCCGAGCAAGAAGCTATTGTCTTTGCTATCCGCGATTGGAATGAGCGGCGCGAGCCTTCTCCCAAACATTATCATAATGATTGACTTTGGCCCTCAAATTTCGTTTTAATTTTTACCCAAGGAATCTATCGACTGAGTATGTCTAAACGAAATTTGACTTCTCCGCATGAAGATAATAAAGGAGTTTGAGAAAAACTATGGAGACAGCTCTCAACTATTTGGACGACAAGGTAATGTTTGTTTCTTCGGATGAGCCGAGAATGAGATCACGTATTTCAAAGCTCGCCGGAGCTCATCCCAGCGAATGTATTATCACTGTCCGCCCTGAAAATAATGAT
>Ga0310691_10001527_pt1 | contig 35076 bp, 31 predicted proteins | sample 176DNAGHGlowgp2_FD_203887 | JGI IMG/M metagenome (GOLD analysis project Ga0310691, IMG submission 203887) | Sheep rumen microbial communities from Palmerston North, Manawatu-Wanganui, New Zealand - 1766 DNA GHGlow gp2 (v2) (version 2) | ecosystem: Host-associated > Mammals > Digestive system >... | reverse complement strand
ACAGTTTATTTGGCGGATGCAAGATCCAAGGGACTATACGTCAGGCCAATTACTCCCCGTATTATAAGAAAAAGTGCAACTGTCGGAGTTAATTACTCTCTAACAATTACACTTTCTATGGTACTAATACGGCTATAGCCATACTGTTGCCGTATTCATCAGCGAAAAACGCCTTAACTGCAGGCTTTTCGAAAACCTGTTGGCAAACCTCTGATACCGCCTTGATCCATACCAAATAAACAGGGACCATCTCATCCATTCTGAGACAGTCCCTCGATAATTAATTAAGTTGTCCGGTAAGGGATCAGCCCTCTTCGCCGTAGAATGCCTCGTATGCAGCCTCTGCAAGAGTGCCTGAAGCGTTAGCGATAACTGTGCTGTCAGGTGCGAGGAGCCTGTAGCTTCTCTCGCCCAAAGAACCGATCGGCATCTGGCCGTCGATGCCAAGGAGAATGTTATAGAAACAATCAGTAAGAACTGAATTGAAAACTTCTCTCAAGAGTTCGTCACTTGCGCCTGCAGCCTTAAGCTTAGCGATCTGTTCGCCTGCAACACTGTCGGTATCTGCAAGATATGTCTCAAGCATTGCATCCTTTTCTTCTCTAGCTGCCTTAGCAAATAATAAAGCATCCATGATCGGTTCCCTCCGATTTCATAGTTTCGTTTATTTTATCAGGTATATACCGCAGTAGTAAAGTTATCATGTCTTAATCTGTTATACGAACAGGGATATTTGTTCGATATTTTTGCTATAAAATAATCCTTATCTTTCCATAAAAACGGGGCGTACAGACAGTCAATCTGCACGCCCCGGAACCCTACATCTGATAGTTTATCTTTTACTGTTTTTCAATGGAGAGTCCGTATGTTTGACGTATCAAAACGTAGGGTCTCAAATCTCTTTTTTTTCGATGTGCATCAAACAAAGAAGCTATTAATCGAATATAGATTTATTCTGACTTGAAGCCCTGTTAAATACAATTAAGGTACTGTGAATAACCTTTTGATTCTGTATAGTTTTTGTTAAATAAGGTTTGGTTTGCAAAATTTTGATCTTATTAAAGACTGCTCGGCGGAGTAAGCTTCATGTGTCCGCAAACGCCGTCAATATAAGCGTTTACCTCGTCTTCGTCGTAACCGAATCCGTATGCATAAAAGACAGTATTGTTCTTAACGTAAATTCCTGCCGTATAGAAAACATCACCGTGCGAGCCTGTCAGGAGCGTGTATTTGAGGCCGTCCTCTTCTTCAAAAGATTTAAGGACCAGGTCGTAATCGATATCATACATCGTGTCAAAAACCTGCATCCACTGATTGATCATCTCGCCTGTAGCTCCCATGTCAATGAGCTCTTGCCTGAGGGCCTGTCTGGCCTGTTCAACCTGATAGTCATTCTGGTAGATGTCGAAAACCATCCGCACATCAAAGTCATTTGCATCAATGACATCGCTGTCGCTGTGAACATAATACTGATCCACGGCAGCCTCATAATAAAAGTCTGCCTCTCTCTCAGAACCGAATACCATGGAGACACAAAAGCACTCGTTGAACTTGTAATAGCTCATGTCGCCTGCTGCGAAAACCGTGGCTTCCTTTATGTCTTCGCTGTAAAAGACCGGAACCTCGTCCGCGCATTCTATCGCCTGCCCTGCACTCTTTCCGTCTGCCCGGATGTAAATGCCTTCGCTAATCCGGTTCACGTCACCATAGCTTTCCTTGTAGAAATCAGCAAACTCACGGCTGCTCCTGTACTCCTCGGCGCCGTATTCTTTTGCATACGATTCAAGCGCGGCAGTTCCCATCGGATTAACGAATTTATTGAGGCACCCTGTTAACGGAAGCATCATGGATGCAGCGAGAGTAACAGAGATGAGTGGCGTGATCTTTTTCATTTTCGTAATTTCCTTGAGAAGATAAACAAATTGATTACGCGATGAGCGATTCAAGATAATCGTGCATAGTTGTGTAGTTATAACGTCTGTTTGAAGGCTTTGACAAAAGGCCATACTCAGGATCGTTTGAGCTTAAAACAAACTTCTGGTGAAGCGAGATGACCGTTCTGGCTGTGAAGTCTTTCATCGCAGGCATGTACTCTTCCTCAGTACAGATGCCGGAGTTATGGTAGAAGAGTCTGGTCGTCGTTTCCGTATCCGTTTCAGGATCGTAATCTGTGACTATCTCGCGTGCGTATGTTTCACAGAGGTCCCACCTGTGGATTCCTCCCTCTCTCTCTCCTAAAGCATACATGTCCGTGCTGACATGGAGGTAATAAGACTCTCCGTATGTGTAAGTAACGATCAGCTCCTTGTCGGTGAGATAGAGCATGAAACTGGATGCCTGACCCTGAGTAATGAATTCGGGAGAAGTAATGATCTCAATTGCTTCCCCTGCGTATTCGTTGTACTCGTAAATATGGAGCGTAGCAGAATACTCGTTGCCGTCATCACTGATGAGGAAGAATTCAGGCAGGCCGTTGCCGTCAAGATCGTAAAGACCAACGGGCTCAATGCCAAATGTGGATTCAACAGCCCAGATCGCATCCCTGTTCTGTTCAAGGATCTCGATAAATGCCTTGACAGCTTTATCGTAGCTGTCAGCAAACGCAGTGGTCGGAGTCGTTTCCGAAGGTTCTGTAGTTACAGGCTGTGTACCCGTAGGGTCAGTAACCGTAGGCTGTGTTTCAGTCGGATCCGGAACAGGAGTCGGCACATATTCAGGCGGATTGATCATGACCACAAAAGCGAAGAGCTTATCAAGATTTGTGATCTTCTTGATCTTCCACTCACCCTTTTCGAGTTCGAAATCGATCTTTGCTTTGATCGAACTCGTCTCTTTGGTATCTTTAACAGCATCCTTAAAATTAAGGTTCAGGTTAGCTACTTTGAAATCAACTTCACTCAAGTCAATGATCTCATATTTGACTTTAACGGATGCTTTGTCACTGTTTACTTCAATGTCGTCAACGTCGTAATCGATCTCGATCGTATCGAAGATCAGGTCATAGCATTCCCTGTAATCTTCGTCGATGCTGTAGTTCATGTATTCTTCTATCTGACGGTAATCCTTGTCATCCTCATCCCAACAGGTCAGTTCGAGAAACGCTTCCGCATCGTCATCACGAAAAGCATCTGCACAATCGTCAATAACTTTACTTATCGCTTCCCTGTCTTTTTCCGTATTGTCACATCCGGTAAAACCTGCCGCGCATCCTGCAACTACTGCCAGGCAGACTACTGCCGAGATCACTCTTTTACACTTCATATTTCTACTCTCCCCTTATAGTTTTAAGTCTGGCCCGCGTATAACGCGAACCAGACTTCAAAGTGCTTTATTTTATTTTGTAATTACTGAAGTTCCTCATGTTCATTGAGTCTTGCGATGATGTCAGGAAGCGCTGCGTCGACCTCATCGTTAGCAAGCTGGCAGGTACCTGCATTGGTATGTCCGCCGCCGCCGTATGCCAGGCAGAGCTCACCGATGTCGGTCGTGCCGTTCTTGTTTACGATGGACTTACCGATCATGACTGCCGTATTCTGCTTCTTAAAGCCCCATGCTACATGAACGCTCATCTCGACCTCAGGCCACATTGCATAGATCATGAATCTGTTGCCTGCATAGATCGTCTCAAGAGGTCTTAAGTCAAGGACTGCAACCTTATCGTGGATCTTAACGTTCTCCTCGAGCTGCTTCTTGAAAAGTTCCTGCTGCTCGAAGTAAAGCTCTGTACGTTCCTTAACGTCGGGAAGTTCAAGCACTTCCTTAATGGTATGGTTTGTGCAGTAATCGATGAGTTCCATCATGAGCTGATAGTTTGAGATCCTGAAATCGTGGAAACGGCCGAGACCTGTTCTTGCGTCCATGATGAAGTTCATGAGTACCCAGTCAGTAGGATTGAGGATCTCATCGACCGTAAAGTCAGCGGAGTCGCCCTTATCTACGGCAGCCATGATCTCTTCGGTAACTGTCTTGAAAGTGTCAGCGCCGCCGTAGTAGTTATAAACAACTCTTGCGGCAGACTTTTCGCAGATGCAGATATACTTGTCGCCAAATGCCTCATGGTCAGTTCTGATGAGCTCACTCTCATGGTGGTCAAAAGCAAGACCTACTCTCGGATCAAACGGAAGGTTTGTCGTAATGTCATTCTCGGTAATATCAACCTTGCCATCCTGAACATCCTTAGGATGAACGAACTTGATTTCACCGATAATATCCAACTCTTTGAGGAGCATTGCGCAAACAAGTCCGTCAAAATCGCTTCTGGTTATGAGTCTTTTCTTTTCTTCCATAAGGCATTCCTCCCGATTTATTTGAGCGGCCGCAAAGGCCGTGAGTTTCTAAACAAAATTTTACAAAAACACAGGACAAAATTCAATGATTCAGAAGCCCTCAAGCCCTCTTCTGAGCCAAGATTTACAGTATATTTACCTTGACGCAACACTCTGTGCCAAGTAATGTAGGACTATATAGAATATAAAGGATAGATTGAAGGATTTAATTATGAACAAGTCATTTGCAAGGAATCTAGCAGTCGTTTTGATCGTGGCTCTGCTCCCGGTCTTTTGTTCCTGCTCGCTCTTCCGGAAGAACAAGGTAGTTGATGCGGCAAATGCTTTTGCAGAGTCCATAACGCTCGGCGATTCATCTGACATATTACGCAAGACCGACGGCCTCGACCGCGAATTCAAAGCCTCATTCAAGAACACTCTCGACATCGCAAACTACGACGACGAAGAGTGTCTTTACGCAGCGCAGATGATGAAATCCATCACCTACGAAGTTGACAGCTCATCCGTCCGGATCGAAAAGGACACGGCCTCTGTCGTGATCACCTTCACAATGGCTGATCATGAAGCCCTCATGGACGGCGACTACAAAGACGCCCAGGCCCTCGCAGATGCAGTCCCCAACTGCGCGAAGAAAACCATTACCGTCACTGCAGAACTTGCCAGAGTGGAAAAGGAATGGTACATAACCAACTTTAATGCAGCCGAATTCCAGGACATCTACGCATTCTTATCCAAGATGCCACCCATCGGCAAAGGCACCCTCATCGACACCGCAAAACTCGTCGCCAAAGCAGTCGTTGAAGACGAGCCTGGCGTTGCTGCCTTATATGCAGTTTCAGATAAGGATTCCGGTTCCCCCGACATTGCGTCTTATGTAGGTCAGCTTTTCGACGTTAACGGAGATCCCACCGAAGAAGAGATCGCATTCCGCGACGCCGTCAGAAGCACGATGGTCTATGAGATCGACGAATCCACACTCACTATCGACGGCAAGAGCGGCTCTGTCGTGATCCGCATCACCATGGCTGATTTCGGCACTCTTGCAGGCAAGCAGTACAGCAAGATCAGCGACATCACAGAAGCAGTAGCTGCATGTGACACCGTCACTTATTCCTACACTTGCGAGCTCGTCCGCAACGGCCCGGACTGGTTCATCACAAACCTCGACTCCCCGGAATTCACGGCCTTCCTCGCCTACAAGAAATTCTCGATCAATCTCAAAAACATCGACGGCACCTACACTTCAACGCTGGACATCACCGACAAGTTCATCTCGTATGTCAGCAAAGAGTTCGGCATCACCATGCCTCCCGGTCTTGAAGGCAGGATCTATATCACGACAACACTCGTCCTCAAGGACGGCAAGTACACTGTCACCGTCGACCGCGATGCCTTCGTCGCCAACATCAAGACATTCATTGATACCAACATCGACAAGATAATAATGAACATGCTCGGTACCACATCGAGTTACGGCCTCGACGCACTCGCCAAGATCGCCGGCTACAAGGACTACGCCGACATGCGCGCACAGGTCCTCGCCCAGGTCACCGCAAACCTTGAGACGATAAACACCGCAGGCCTTGAGAGTTCAGGCACGTTTACTCTCAACGACAATGTTGTCACGCTGAAGTCTGCTACCGACACCATGACCGGCACCATCGACAACTACGGCAACATCACTGTCACTTCTCCCGTCAACGATGCTGATGCCAAGAAGCTTCTTGGCTCCGACACGATCACGATGGAATTTAAGAAAGTCTGAGTGCTCAATTCGCATGCAGCAAATATGTTGGCCCGAAAAGGGTATTTCAGTTCAACAAAAAGTTAACTTTTGCCAAAAGCGAGGTTTTTGTTGATGTCAACAGGCTATTTCAGGTCAACAAATTAAACACATCTTCCGCCGGATAAACACATATAAACACTAAAAGGCTGCCCGCTATGGAGCAGCCTTCATTTTCGCATTTCGAAAAATTCATTTCACGGGAAACAGCTTCCCGGCTCAAATCACTTCTTAATGAGCAATGACTCACCTGTCATCTCAGCAGGCTGAGGAAGTCCCATAATCTCCAGGAGTGTAGGAGCGATGTCGCAGAGGCGGCCGCCCTCACGGAGAGTGTAAGAAGGATCGTAGTTGTAGAGGATGAACGGAACGGGGTTCGTTGTGTGTGCCGTGTGAGGCTGCATTGTCTCGAGGTTCATCATCTGCTCAGCGTTGCCGTGGTCGGCACAGATGAAGAGAACGCCGTTCATCTTCTTAACTGCTTCAACAGCGCCGCCTACGCAAGCGTCAACTCTCTCAACTGCCTTGATGGCTGCCTCGAGAACACCTGTGTGGCCGACCATGTCAGGGTTAGCAAAGTTGATGATTACTACATCGTACTTGTCAGAGCAGATAGCTGCATCGAGCTTCTCGGAAACTTCGGGAGCGCTCATCTCAGGCTTAAGGTCGTATGTAGCAACTGCGGGTGAAGGAACGAGTGTACGGTCCTCATCCTTGTTGGGCTCTTCGATACCGCCGTTGAAGAAGAATGTAACGTGTGCATACTTCTCTGTCTCAGCGATACGGAGCTGCTTGAGGCCGTTTGCTGCAAGGTACTCACCCAATGTGTTCTTGATCTCTTCCTTCTTGAATGCAACGAACTTGTTGGGAATGAGCTCGTCGTAATCCTTGAAGCATACATATGTGAGAGGCATGAAGCCGTTAGCTCTCTTGAGGTACTTGATGCACTTTGTATCAGAAGCGTCACCGGGCTGTGCTGCGATATCTTCGTCGCTGTAGCAGAAAGCCTTTGTGATCTCTCTTGCACGGTCAGGACGGAAGTTGAAGAAGATAACAGAGTCGTTAGGCTTAACAACTGAAACGGGCTTGCCCTCAGCGTCAACGATAACCGTAGGAAGAACGAACTCGTCCGTTACGCCGCCGTCGTAAGAAGCCTGCATAGCAGCAACGGGATCTGTAGCCTTAACGCCCTCGCCCAATACGAGTGAATCGTAAGCAGTCTGGATTCTGTCCCAGTTGTTGTCTCTGTCCATTGCGTAGTAACGGCCGGACATTGAAGCAACCTTACCGACACCGATCTCAGCCATCTTGTCTACAAGAGCCTGGAGGTAATCCTTACCTGATGCCGGAGGTGTGTCACGTCCGTCGAAGAAAGGATGAACATAAACTCTGTCGAAGCCTTCCTTCTTGCAGAGCTCAAGGATTGCATAAAGGTGTGTGTTGTGTGAGTGAACGCCGCCGTCAGAGAGGAGACCCCAAACGTGAAGGTCTGAATTCTTCTCTTTGCAGTTGTTGATCGCACGGAGGAGTTCCTCGTTCTTGAAGAAGACGCCGTCCTCAATGTATTTTGTGATGAGTGTGAGGTCCTGGTAGATGATTCTGCCTGAACCGATGTTCATGTGGCCTACCTCAGAGTTGCCCATCTGACCGTCGGGAAGTCCGACTGCAAGTCCGGAAGCGTAACCCTTAACGAAAGGGCACTCAGCCATAAGCTTGTCGATAACGGGAGTATTAGCCATCTCGATGGCATTGTATTCCTTGTTTTCGGAAAGTCCGAAACCGTCAAGAACCATAAGTACTACAGGTCTGCGTTTCATATATGTTCTCCTTTAAAAATTATTCTTTGGTGACAAACCGGTTAAGTCCGCTGTCGTAGATAAATCCCGCGCCCGCAAGCGTCTTGCTGATCTGTTCCTCATCCTCGCCAAGAGACGCAGCCAGTTCCGACAAGCTCGAAAAGTTGTCCCTAAGCTGCGTATTTATATAGCTCAAAAGCATGAACGGATCTTTGGGCAGGGCCATCTTCAACACCTCTAATCGTTTTTGCCGCGCCAATTATAGCACATTCATCATATAAATATATTTAATATTCTTTGTTAACTCCTGGGTAACACAATCTTCAATCCTGATAAATACCGTCTTCACAGGTGCTTGCTAATCTAAAGTTATAAATTTTATGCGAAGAAGGTGACACTATGAAGAAAAAGATTGCTTTAATTCTGGCGCTTTGCCTTGCATTGACTTCATTTTCCGCATGCAGCAGTTCAACGAAAAAAGGCAGCGGAAGGAGCTCTAACGACCGCGACTCCAAGTACGATGCCGATGACGATGACGACGACGATTCCGAGCCCACCCGCGCAACCCGCGAGACTACAGAGCGAAAGGATCCGACTCCCACTCCTTCTCCCGTTCCGACCGAAGCTCCGGTCCAAATAAAGCCCACCGAAAACGCCAGCATCAACTGGACAACATACGAATCACCCGACGGCTACTTCAAGATCAATGTCCCTGAAGGCTGGACGGTTTTCTATCACGATTACGACGTAATCAGCTATGAGGTCGTCGTTTACGACAACTACGACGAGAAGTTCTTCTACTTCGGCACCTCGTTCGTAAGCTACCCCTCCGAAGAGAACTTCGAGTACTGGATGGACGTAACCGCCTCCTACGGTTTTGAGACGACCGAGTACGGCTACATCAGCCCTGAAGCAACCGCGCTCTCGCTTTTCGAGAACTCCGGCGACCGCTTCGGATACACTGATTTCGAGCTCATCGATACTCTCGGCGAAAACGGTTACGGCGACTATTTCCTCCAGGCCAACATCAAGGACATGAACAACGGCCGCCAGTACGAAGGCATCTTCACATCCTCTTTGGTCGACACCCCCATGTATTATCAGCAGATGGACTGGGATCTCGCAGCAGGCACGACATGCATCATGCTCCCCGTCGAGGACTTCACCGACTGGCTCGGAGTAATGCTCCAGATCTACGCATCGCTCGAATTCACCGACGCTTACTACACTGACCGCAACATCGTCTGGCAGCAGACTTTCCAGACATCCAACTACATCATGTACAACGCCAACCAGACAAGCGACATGATCATGGACAGCTGGGAAAGAAGCAACCACGTAAGCGACATCTCCTCACAGGAATACAGTGACGCAACCCTCGGCAGAGAGCGCGTTTACGACACCCAGACAGGCGACGTCTACTACGCAGACAACGGCTGGAGCGACACCTACTCCGGCACCCGCTATGAACCCGTCACCTCCGGCTCAGACTACTACCTGCAGCCCGTCGTCGGAACCATCTATTAAGCCCTCCTTTTCAGTTCCTAACTGAAATCAGGCCCCTGCTTTACTCTGAGAAGCGGGGGCCTTATATTTGCTATAATTGACGCAGATTGGGAAATAGGAAGGTGAATCGTATGCCGCTGGTTAAGATTGAAATGCTCAAAGGCAAGAGTTCGGAATTTAAGAAGGGCGTCCTTGATTGTGTTCATGCAGGGCTCGTCGAAGCTTTGGGCATCGAAGACTGGGACAGATTCCAGCGCATAATCGAGTACGACAAAGCGGACTTCGAATTCCCGGACTTCAAGTCGGACAACTTCATGATCATAGAACTCACAATCTTCCCCGGCAGAACCGCCGGACAGAAGCAGGGCGCGATCACCGCGATAAAGGACAAGCTCAGCAGCAACCTTAAGATCGATCCCAAAGACGTGTTTATCGTTATCAACGACCCTCCCAGAGAAAACTGGAGTATCTGAACCACATTTGAAATACGCTTTATGAAAAAAGGCCTGCCCCAAAAGGCAGACCTTCAAGTTCATATTCAAGCTTAGATCAGCCGATCTTCTTGACCGGCACAAGTTCGATGTATCCCCTCTCGCCTACAGGCTCAAGCTGGATCCTTGGATTCTGGTCATCCCAGGTGTAGCCGATGAATTCGGGGTTGTACTTTTTTTCGGCATCCCAGATCTCGCCGATCGCCGACTCGTATTTTTCTTCAGCAAAGGGCTCGCCTCTGAAAAGAAGATATGTCGAAGCGGGCAAGTCGATCACTTCAAATCCTTCGGGAACAGATCCGGAATAATCGATCTCTACTTCAACACCCTGAACATATTCGTTAGTAACGGGCTTTCTGAGGTGTTCGGGAAGCCAGAGGCAGACGGGCTCGCCGCTTATTGACTTGATGCTGGTAAGAAGTCCCCAGACATCACACCCTACTTCCTTGCAGTAACTCCAGTATTCTGTGGCTTTAACGCCTCTCTTGATGATGACCTTTCTTGCAGGTTTTTCGACGACCTGGATAAATACGTTTCTGATATCACTCATATTGCTCACTGTCCTTTCGTTTTCCATGATGAAGCTGGGAGTAAAAAGCCAGATGGGGACCGGACTTGTGGAGTACTCTTTCGGATTAACGCCGAATTCACGTCTGAACGCGCGCTGGTATCCGTCGACACTTCCGAATCCCATATCCATGGCGACATCAAGGATCTGACAGTCTTCATCACGCAGTCTCAAAGCAGACTTCGACAGTTTAAGGCGCCTGATATAAACGGCCGGTGTCATGCCGAGATGCTTAATGAAGATCTTCCTTGCGTACCATGGTGAGAAAGAGGCCGCCTTCGCAAGTTCGGCAATATCGATTCCTTCGTTGATATGACCGCTTATGTAGTCCTGCATCCTACGTACGGCTGCTCTCTGTTCGTCCATCTGCTCACCTCCTTCGTGAGCTAATAGTATCCTATGCCCCTTGCGGAAATCCCGACTTTTTTTGCTCAGTATCAGTCAGCCTTGATCACGGTCTTCCGGCGAGTTCCCAGAATGCAACTGCACTTGCGGCGGCCGCATTCAATGAATCCACCTCATGGGACATCGGGATGATCACTTTATAGTCAGCGCCCGAGATGGTCTCCTCCGTAAGTCCGTTGCCTTCATTGCCGATAAGGACTGCGAGGCGGGGTTCGTCTTTCAGGACAGGGTTATCAAGCGTGAGCGAATCGTCGACCAGTGCCAGAGCAGCGGTCTTATATCCGAGTGACCTCAGTGTGCCGCACACATCTTCCTTACCGATGAACGTCCACGGCAACTGGAACATCGTGCCCATTCCGACACGCATCGCCCTTCTCTCCAGAGGATCGCAAGTGCCTTCTGTGAGGAGCACCGCATCGATGTTGAATGCAGCAGCGCTTCTGAATACTGCGCCGACATTTGTCGGATTGACTATGTTCTCAAGAACAGCGATGCGCGACCGCGGAGCAGATGCATCAAGTATCGAAGATGCCACATGGAGTTCCGGCCTTGTCATTGAGCAGAGGATGCCGCCTGTTAAATGGTATCCGGTAATCTTCTCCATTACGTCAGAAGGTGCGCGGTATACCGGCACATCTCCTGCGCGCGCCAGCAGAGAAGCTACTTCTTCCTTATCGAAAACAGCTGCGCTTACGAGAACGGATTCGGGCTTCATGCCGCCATCTAAGGCACGGCCAATGACCTTGCAGCTCTCGGCAATGAACACTCCACCTTCAGGATCCCTGTAGTGGCGGAGCTGCGGCTCCGAGCAGGATACATAGACGTCTATCGATGTATCGTTCGCGCGGGTTATATCGATTATATTCATGCTTCATCTCCGGCAGCCTTTCTGCCGGCTCCGCCCGTAAGCATCTCAAACGTGACACCATATTTCCTGGCGATATCAGCAGCGTAGGAAGAACCTTCCGGCGGTGCGATCTCAAGCTTGAACGAACGGTTGCCGCCGTCACTCTTAACAATGAGCGAAGCTGCCTTTGCTGAAGAATCGGAAAAACCGGCACAATCTATGCCGAGCTTGTGCATATGCGTATTGTAGATAGTCCTTACATTCTTTGTAAGGAGAGCCTTGATGGAATCACATGCAATGTAATAGCCTTCTTCAAAGGATGTGGTCGAGAATGTCTCGTTCATGAGAACTAAGCTGTCGCTTGTGGACTCCATGAAGATCTCTTTGAACCTGACACACTCTTCGCCAAGACGGCCGAGGTCCATCGTCTTGTCCTCATCTGCCGGAAAGTGCGTGTAGATGCAGTCTGCAGGTTCGAATTCAAATGAATCAGCGGGCACATATACACCGCCCTGCGCAAGAGCAAAGAGCAGTCCGATACCCTGTGTCGCAGTGGTCTTACCGCCTCTGTTGGCACCTGTGAGGATATAGATCCTGTGTTCATCATCAAAAACGAGATCGTTCACGACGAGCTCTTTCGGATTTGCAAGATTTACTGCGAGCTTGAAGTTATAAAAGCCCTTTGCATCCATCGCAAGACTGCCGCCCTTAACGGCCTTTGCCTTGGTAAGCTTAAAGCCCTTTGCTTCGAGCTTTTTCATGAACTCCGCAAATCTTATGTAGTAAACAAATTCAGGGATGATATCGGCGATTATGCTGATCGCCATATCCGAATACTTATCAAGTGTCCTTCTCAAATTTTTTGAGAGTGTGTCGAGCATCTTGTTGAGGATGTTATCCAGATAGAATGTCGAATTCGCTATGCCGTCACCGGAAACTATAGAAGACACTGTCTGGTTGCGGATCAGGAAATTACTGCTTGAAGATGCAGCCTGGAATTTTGCCAGGTTTTCAAGCTGGGCAAGAACACCGCCATCCTTGTTAGCATCCACCTGACGGTAATGCATGTCGCCGTTCCATTCGTTGCCGTCATTTATCTTATCGCCTGAAGACAGGCTGTCTGCGATATTGCTTACGATATTGGACTTTTTAAATGGCTTGTTATTAACGGAGATCAGGCCCATGCTGGTCGCTTCAAGCCTTGAGTTTACATTGATTCCGATGGTAACGCTCTGAATCTCGGAAGCATCTGTCGTGATCTTTTCGAGATCCTTTTTGAGCTCATGGAAATGCGCATCGGAGTATACTTCATCAATATACGCCTTAAAACCCTTGAGTCCTTCGGACTTGATCCTCTCATCGCTCAGACAGGCCTTGAGCGCATCAACGCATGTGATGTAATCGCGGTACTGGTTTAAGCGGTGCATAAGATACCAGAGTCCCTCGACTTCGTCTTTGGACTTTCTGATGGCTCCGAAATTCTTGTTAAAGTCGATCTTGTCAAAAAGCTCCTGAAGTTTTGTACATACATCAGGAAGGTTTTTGAGGTCCTCGAAAACATCCTGCCTGTAATTCGTGACCGCAGGATCAGCAGTAAGATTGGACAGGATCTCTGATACGATCACCTGCTCCTTGGGTTCGGAAGTTACTTCTTTGGTTATTACATCAAGACCCAGGTCGTGAAAGGCCGAATCTTCTAACTTTTTAAAGTTAACTTTTGTTCCTCTCGGGAAAAGCAGACTGAATGTTCTTTCAGCGGACATAGATATATCCTCCATATTGATCGGTGCGGCCAATCAGTCTGAAAGATCCGGACATCGTCAGTCGCCCATGCTCTTATAATACTCCTCAAGACGCGGTTTTGCAGATACGTAATAACGCTCAAGCCTCTTATCAAAGTGCTTTCCGAAGCTTTCCATCATGATGTTGTCTGCATCCTCAAAAGAAAACTTATCCTTATAAACACGTTTGCTGACAAGCGCATCGTAAACATCGGCGACCGCCATGATGCGCGCTTCGATCGGAATCTCCTCACCTTTAAGACCTTCAGGATAACCCGAGCCGTCCCATCTCTCATGGTGATAATGCGCTACATTTACTGCAACTTTGTGGAACGCTTCGTTGCCGGTTCCTTCCAGTATCGAATCGACAATGCGTGCGCCTTCTGCGGCATGGGCCTTCATTTTCTCGTATTCCTCATCGGTAAACTTGCCGGGCTTTCTGAGGACTGCATCGTCGACCGCAATCTTTCCCAGGTCATGCATCGGAGCTGCCTGGATAACGTTCTTGCAGAACTCTTCCGTGAGGCCGTTAATGCCAAAGAGCATCAGCATGTTCTTCTTGTTGCCGGTGTCCTTTTTTATCTCATCTATCAGGATCTTGACGACATCGCTTGTACGTCTGATGTGACCGCCTGTCGAGTTGTCACGGCTCTCGACCATGGTAGCCATGCCGAGGATAAGTCTGTTATGCATCTGGATGATGTCTTCTGTTTTCTCCGCAACCTCTTCAGACAACCGGTCGTTATAGTTTGCAAGAAGCTTCACGTATTTTCTTGAATCGGTATCATCCGTGATAAGGAACTGATATCCGACCCTGTGCTTTCCATCGAAAAGATAGCTGATCTTTATGAGATAGATCCTGTCATCAAGCTCGTAATAGAAATGATCACATCCCTCATCTTTTTTGAAGTGCTCAAGCCACTTGAGAAGCGTTTTCTTGATCGCGATATTCCGGCCTGCATATGAGTCGACGTTGATCTTTTGAAGTTCAGGAAAAACCTTCATTCCCACTTCGTTGGCACCCAGGAAGTTATCGTTAAAGTCGATGGAGATAAAGCCCGTATCACCTTTGTTGACCAGCGTATCAACACCGAGATCCGTTACATCGTAAAGGCAGAGCCTGTGAACTATGATGAGATATATCACCTGTGCAAAAACATAAGACAAAGGCATCGCTTCGATCCCAGCAGGCAAAAACTTGCCGACAAAATAACTCAGGAACGATACTGCCGCAGGGAACATCAGAAGCACTATGGTCTTGTTCGACACATCCTTCTTTTTGATGAGGCTGTAGATCATCGCGACAAAACTGATGATGATGAAGAACGTGATTATGACGTATGTCAGAGTGTGTGCAAATCCGTATGTCTTAACGAGCCTGCCCATTCCCTTGCTGATCTCAAACCTGACCGTCTTGTAAAAGTAGGGTGAATTGCCTATGGATAATACAAACGAAAAGCTGATCATGCTGAGGATCGTAAGGCCTGCACTCATCCACCTTTTAAGGTTGATGTGGCACAAACTGAAGATACTCTGGCAGATGAATAATGCGAGAAAACACCCGCCTATATAAGTGACTTTTATGGCTGCCAGCGCCGTGTCGAGATTTCTCGAGTGCGCCAGGATCGCATAACCAAGATTGGCAATCGGAATGAAAGCGAAAATGAGTGTAATATGCACATCAAAATGCTTATGCCAGATTGCCAGATATATCAGTGTCAGTACGATCGACAAGCCGAATAATATTTCGTAATACGCGGTCACTTTAAAAGCTTCCTTCTATATTATTAATTCTGATTGTAACATCATTATTGCCCATATTCCTATACAGAATATTTAACATTTGTATTGTTAAAAAAGCATGCTATCTTCCCTTTGCAAATGAATGCGAAAACCACGCCGATAGCCAATGCTATTAAGTGGATAATCATTGACGGGATTCCTGCCACATCAGCTATATTGGGCATCAATGAAATCACTGCTGTCGGCAAGGCGATTCCCATCAGAAGATAGAACAATACCTGCATGAACAGTTTCCCGAATCCGTATCTCTTTCCCATGACAAAGAGGATAAAAATACCGACAGGCATGAACGAAAATGCGAGTCCTGAAGCGCCGGAGACAGCAAATGAATCACCATCCTCTGTATAGATCATACCCATAATGAAGTTTACTGTCACATCGACAATCCAGGTCGATGCGAAAAGAGCCAGAAACCTTTTACTGCCGATGACCTTTTCGACAAGAATTCCAAAAGGAAGAATGAGCAGCAGGTTGTATCCAAGATGACCTATCGTCAGTTCCATTGAGGAATACGGGAAATCCGGCGGAAGAAGTTCGCCGGGAATTCCCTGCAGGAAAACATAAGTTAATAACTGCCAGGGATATTTCACCGGATACGAAAATGTAAATGCCATAAATGTGGAGGGGACCAGCTGTGAGATCAGGGTGATGATCACACACAGAAGTGCTATCGCAATTGATATCACCGGCGTTTTTTTATTCAGATATATATTTTTTATCTTCAATCGTCTCCCCTCCTTTGCAAGAAAAAATTAAATTCCTTTCATAAATTCACGGATCGCTTCTTCACACTTATCAGGTTCTTCAATATATACCGAGTGGCCGCAGTCAAGCTGAACGGTTGTTGCATCCGTAAGACCTGATGCATAATCCATCTCAAATCCGATCCAACCATCTGAGACCGTGCCGTCCGAAATTATGAGAAGCGTCGGAACGTCAGGCATCTTCTGACTCTCGATCAGGGTGCGGTCATGAATAATGTATTTTGATTCATTCGCAAATGTCTCATTCGAGAACCTGCTGCACACAAGTGCCATTGCACTCTTTACTTCCATATCGGAATAACCTTCAGGGATCGTAGCGCCTGCAATGAGTCTTACGATTCCCGCATTCCTTGCAACTCTCGACCAGAAATACACTGAAGATTCCGAAGCTATATGCTTCTCATCCATCATGTCATATGCGGCGGGAACAGCCATGTCAAGGCCTACGATAGCTTCGACTTCTTCAGGAAAATTCTGAGCCCAGTAGACTGACTCGAGGCCTGAATATGAGTGAGGGCAAAGGATGTAAGGGCCTTCGATTCCAGCCTTTTTAAGCGCTTCCCTGTTCTGTGCAACTCTCGTCTCGACGTCTCTTGATCCGTCAAAAGCGTCGCTGAATCCGTATCCGAATTTCTCGATAACTACAACTCTGTAATCCTCATCAAAACGGTCAATGAAATTCTTATAACCGATGATCGGCGCACTGTCACCCGAGCCTGCCATAAATACCAGTGTATGGTCGCCTGAACCTGATACATAAATGCTCATGTCGTGGCCGTATACTTCAACCTTCTGGCCGTAGATCTGGTTCTCGAGTAAATCCTTTTCGGACGCTAAGCAGATCTTGTCGTATACGCATGTACCGATCAGGAAAACTGCTAATACGGCAACAATTCCGAGTAAAACTTTACCAACTACTTTCAATGCTTTCTTCATACCCTTACTCCTTAAAAAAGTAACAGCCGGGCAAATGCCCGGCTGCTTATTTTCTTAAACTTCCCTTTTCCTGATCCTTATTCCTTTGTTTTCGGTGGCAATCGCCGGGCGCCCCCGAAAACGCTTCCAAATACCACGTTCGGGGACATATGCAAACACCTCCGAAGTTTTAACTTAAATTATCCGGACCAAAACTTTCCGGAAGGAGCTCACCCAATGTGAATTCCTTGTAGTCCTCAGCGCTTTTGGCAAGGCAGATTTTAAAAGACGAATCGCAAAATTCTCTCATCACCTGCCGGCAAACGCCGCACGGTGCACAATACTGTAATTCTCCATCCCTTTTGCCGCCTGCTATCGCTATGGCAACGAAGTCTTTGCGGCCTTCCGACACCGCTTTAAAAATCGCAGTCCGTTCAGCACATATGGAGGGGCCGAATGCGCTGTTCTCGATATTGCAACCGGTGTATACGGTTCCGTCACTTAAGAGCACTGCGCTGCCTACCGCAAAATCCGAATATGGAGCATAACTTTCAGATCTCATGTCGATTGCCTTTTGGCAAAGACTGGAAATCACATTCTTGTCGGTCATTCTTCGTACCTCCTTTTTGGTCTGCCTTGCCTTTATAGTAAGGTTAGTTACTATTCTATTCCTTATCCCGCGCTCGAGGGTCAGTCATCGATCTCGATGTTACCTGCATCAACATTGATCTTGATAGTGCCATCTCCGGATCCCTGTGACTTGTAATGTCCTATGGTCTCTGTGCTGCCTACACTGATAATGCCTGCATCAACTTCACACTCGATTTCATATGAATCAATGTCATCCAGGCCTTCGATATCAACGCTGCCGAAATCTGTTACGATCTCAACATCCGTGAGCTTTGTATCCTTGATCTCGATGTTGCCTGCATCAGTATCGATGTTAAGCTTGCCGATCTCAGAATCCTTAATGTTGTAGTTACCTGCATCGATATCGAAATCAACTTTTTTGAGGGTGCAGTCATTGATCTCAATGTTTCCTGCATCGATCTCACCGTATACATAATCTATGGTTACACCGTTGATCTTAATGTTGCCTGCATTGATCTTCATCTCGAAATCCTCGAGCTCTACATCTTCACCGATTACGATCTCAAGTGAAGGGCCGTTGAAATTCTTTGTACTGAGATTAAAACCTTTTCCGCGCTGCTTAACAACGAGCTTACCGTTTTCAAAAGTTACTTCCGGCTTGATGTTTACAGGGCCTGAATAATCAACACTTATGAGACCTTCGCCTTCGCCTCTCTCGATGCATACTTCCAAGGCCTCTGCATCAACCTTTATCGTCTTTAATTCCTCACCGGATTTTTCAGCGATCTCATCATATGTTGTGCTCATGGTCTCAGTCACATAATCACCCTTTATGAATTCACTTGCCATGAGTGATCTGACTACGCTGATTCCTCCGAATGTAAATGCAACGCAAAGTGCTACAACTGCACAGATGATGATGGGTGTCTTGTTGACCTTGCGGTCTGACTTGGGAACGAATTCCTCGCTCATCTTGCCCGCTTCATTGAGCTCAAGAAGTCTGTCATAGCCGTTCATTCTGATGTTTGCTGATGTAATGAGGAATACACCGAGAGCAATAAACAGGAAGAACAATACTGCGCCGAAATTATCATTAATGAAAGGAATGCTGCCGATGATCATCGGGTTTAAGATGCTCAGGATACAAAGGCAGATACCGAATGAGCTCATGAGTGCATATGATGACTTGTGGCTCTTTCTGATGCCTCTTACATACTCAGCTGATTCAATGCTGAGTGAGCATTCCTTTTTATATATTTCTTTATATTCATTCTTTTTGGTTCCCTCATAGATGAACAGTCCTACTGCAACACCAATTGAAAGGAACATGCAGATCACACCCAGGAACTCGGGGAATCCCGGAATTGCATCTGCAATGATGTTGAATGCAACAGAAAAAATGCAAAGTCCGATCGCGAGAGGAACGAGTATTGAATGCTGGCTCATCATGCCCAGGTATTCCTTAACCCTGTCGAGTGAGAGCATCGGCTTGTTCTCGTCAGGATTCTCTGCAACTGCTTCTGAGATTCCGAGAGATTCTGCGAGCTCATCGAGGTTACCGAATTCTGAGATTACGATACCGACTGCTTCGTTCTCTGTCTTGCCTTCCTTGATAAGTTCTTCGTACTTATCTTCCATCATCTCGAGGAGCTCAGTCTTGGCTCTTCTTACTTCTTCCGTATTCGGAAGATTGCGGAACATATTGTCCAGATAGTTTCTTATAGCGTTCATAAAAATGCCCCCTCATCCGCGATAAACTTTTCAATTACTTCCTTAGTGAGTTTCCATTCTTCGCACTTAGCACGGTAATGCTCCCTGCCGGCTTCAGTTAAACGATAGTAGGTTCTCTTCTTGCCGCCTGCCATGTCTTCATCAACGAATGATTCGATGAATCCGTTCTTCTCCATTCTCGTGAACGCGGAGTAGAGCGTTGTTTCCTTGATGATGTACTTATCTTCAGATAGGTTTCTGATCTGCTTTGAGATCTCATATCCGTATGACGGGCTGTTAAGAAGCAAGAACAAGATAATGATGTCGTTATATCCTCTGATAACATCACTGCTGATCTCTGCCATAATCTATCTCCTTCCCTTTTTATTACGTCAGGCGTACTACGAGTGCCGTTGCTATGACTGTCGTACTATGTCTGTCGTAGTAACTATAACACCGCCCCTAAGGACTGTCAACAACTAATTTCGAAATATCTCCGGGAATGCCGATCTTCACTTGTTCCCGAAGAACTGCGACACTATTATCCCGAATTGTTATATACATATATTTTGCGCGTTGATATATTTAACTTATATCTAAAATCTCCCGCGAAAAGAGGTACTGCCATGGACATCTATGTAGACATCAAGGCTCTTAACAACTCAGGCGACGGCTCAAAGGAAAAGCCGTTCGGAACTATCTCGGAAGCAGCAGCAATTGCAAATCCCGGCGATACAGTCCACGTAGCACCCGGTGTATACAGAGAATATGTCTCACCCAAGAACGGCGGTACCGAAGATGCGCGCATCACATACGTAAGCGACGAACCTCTCGGAGCAACTATCACGGGCGCAGAGCGCATCACCAACTGGGAACAGTACCAGGGCGACATCTGGGTTGCAAAGGTTGATAACTCAATGTTCGATCCCGAATATAATCCTTATTCAACATACGTATACGGCGACTGGTATTTTGCAAAGCGCGAAAAGCACGTCGGCTGCGTTTATATCAACGACCGCCGCCTTTATGAAGCAGCATCCGTTGAAGAAGTAATCGAAGCAAAGCCGTGGCCTCATTCCTGGGTGCCTGAAGAAGCATCTTACAAGTGGTACGCAGAAGTAAACGGCGACACAACTACCATCTACGCAAACTTCTCCGGCCTCAATCCGAACGAGGAAATGGCTGAGATCAACGTAAGAAGAATGTGCTTCTTCCCTGCTGAGACAGGAAGAAACTACATCACCGTAAGAGGATTCAAGATCTGCAAAGCTGCTACAAACTGGGCACCTCCGGCTGCATGGCAGGAAGGCATGATCGGACCTCACTGGTCTAAGGGCTGGATCATCGAAGACAACGAAGTCTACTTCGCAAAGTGTTCCGGTATCGGTCTCGGAAAATATCTTGATCCCGAGAACAACCACTACTTCACATATAAGAAGCTCAAGAGCCCTACGCAGATGGAGCGTGACGCGGTATGCCGCGGCCAGTATCACGGCTGGCTCAAGGAAAACATCGGCAGCCACATCGTCCGCCGCAACAACATCCACCATTGTGAGCAGGGCGGCATCATCGGCCGTATGGGTGCAGTATTCTCCATCATCGAAGACAACCACATCCATCACATCAACAACATGATGGAACTTGGCGGTGCTGAAGTTGCCGGCATCAAGCTCCACGCAGCCATAGACGTCGTAATGAGGCGCAACCACATCCACCATTCAACAATGGGTATCTGGACAGACTGGGAAGCACAGGGCACAAGGATCACGCAGAATCTCCTGCACGACAACCAGCGTCCCGCATTCGCTACACCTCTGGACGGCGCAATGGGCAGCGAGGATATTTTCGTTGAGGTCGGACATGGTCCTACTCTCATCGACAACAATATCCTGCTCTCCGATGTCTCACTCCGTATCGCCACACAGGGTGTCGCTATGGTCCACAACTTGATCTGCGGCGCATTCACATCCGTAGGCGCAGGCACAGACTGGCGTTACACACCTTATCACTTCCCGCACAGAACGGAAGTCATGGGCTTCATGACCATCCTTCACGGCGACGACAGATTCTATAACAACATCTTCTTCCAGAGACAGACAAAGGCTTCTCTCGTATCACGCTTCCCGAGCGGCAATATCGAAGAGGAAGAAAGAGTTGTCGGCACACATGTCTGGGATCACTATCCGATCTACGAAGACTGGATCAAGAGATTCGATCTCGAGAGCGAGACGCCCGACATGATGAAGATCGCATCGGCCCACTTCGACAAGCTCCCTGTCTGGATCGAAGGCAACGCTTACTTAGGCGGCGCTCTCCACTTCTGCAAGGAAGAAAACTACTTATTCGATGACAAGACTGACGTTTACGTTAACATCCGTGAAGAAGGCGATGACGTATATCTTGATACGAACCTCGCTGACGCTATGGGATCGTTCACCTCTTCGCTCGTTGAGACAGATACATTGGGCAGAGTATTCGAACCGAACCAGCGCTTCGAAGATGCCGACGGAAACGACATCATCTTCGATACCGACTACTTCGGAAACAAGCGCTCAGCCATCATCCCCGGTCCGTTCGCTTCACTCGATCTTAAGGATAAGAACGTAGTGCTGTAAGTCTGACATAATGCTGATTGCAGGAGGCTGTCACTTTATGTGGCAGCCCTTTTTTCGCGCTATTGGAAACAGATCTGCCCCCAGTGCTAAAATCGGACACGAAACAGGGGCAAATCGTGTCCGTAAAATGCAAAAATAAGAATAATTGCTAAAATCGGACACGATTTCGGGATAAAACGTGTCCTATGAAGCTCATCACTTCGAAACTTGAAGTAGTATTTTTTTTATTTTATCTTTACCGCTCGAAAACCCTGTTTCACGGCATTTTGGCTTGTCGTTTTTTGTCGGTAATTGTCGGTATTTGTCGGATCTTTTTACCTTGCCGGCCATCTATAATCAGCATATGAAATACACAGACAAATACATTCCAAGAGAGTATCTGGCTCTCAAAATCAATTATCGCAGAAAACTGCTTGCGGAACTTCCGATTGTTAAGCTGCATAAGCAGTCTAAGAATGGTGATGTAAAAACAAGATTGATAGTGGATTCTCACAGATATGACCTGTCTTCGGAAAACGGAAAGAAGTTCTACGCAATCCAAAAAGAGCGCGAAGTATTAGAAAAAGAACTTCAGATCTACGAATCCATCTGGGAAGCTAATTTCATAGGAGATGTTCTTTCCGAGTGTGAACCTCACAAGGTCCGAAGAACTTTATACACCGATACCAACAAACGTGTAATCTTGAATAAATCTTATTTTGACAGCTTGGAAAACGATGCCAATACGAAATACTCCAAACCGATAGATTATCCATTTGACGGAATATACTACCGTTCAGCCGCTGAACGTGAACTGGCAATCTTCTATACAGATATGGGAATTCCCTTCAAATATGAACCGGCTATAACTATTAAAGGAATATCGGCAGTGATCAATCCTGATTTCGTAATATACATACCGGAACTGGATAACTGTAAATTTCACGAACACTTTGGAATGAAAGATTCCGCCAGATATCTGAAAGTAACGAACACAAAATATTACAACTATACCAATGCCGGTCTGGTTCCGGAATTAGACATCATCTTTACTCATGATGTTGAAGAAATACCATTTGATATAAGATTTGTCTCAACAAAAATTAACACTGCAATCTACGGAACTATGATCGGCACAAAGCAAGGTCTGTTGTCGTAAGATAACAGACCTTGTAAATGTAATACGTACCAATAACCTGAATCAGGACTTTTCAGCTTCAGCGCCCTTTTTGGAAGATTCCTTAGCGTCTTCGCCACTGTCATCATTACTGTCTTCTTCTGAATCCGCGGGCTTGGCCTTTTTGCCCTTCTCATCTTTGTCGCTTATGAGCCTGTCAAGCACGCCGGAGAAGTATGTGCCGGCTTTCTGGTCGATCTCAAAGACCTTGAGCACCTGAATGATGATGATCGCAAGGACAGGTCCCAAAAGGAATCCGGGAGCACCCCAGATGTATACGCCCGCTGCCATTGAGAACAGTGTGATGAGGGGGTGCAGATGCATAGATTTGCCGAGGATCGGCGGTTCGATGAAGCGGCGGATGATCGTCATGATGATATAGCCGATTGCGATTATTGCTGCTGCGACATAGTCATCTTGAGCGATGAGATAAATGAACATCGGGAGCATGGTGACGCTGATGCCAAGTACGGGCAGGAAGTCGATCAGAGCCGTTACGATGGCAAGGACGATCGCATATTCGCGAAGCCCTGCTGCGAAGAATACGATAAAAGACTCTGCGGCCGTGATGATGAAGAGTGCGAAGTAACCGCCAAGTACACGGAAGACCAGGAGTGCGAGCTCGTTAAGAAGAGTCATTACCCTATTGCGGAATTTGCGGCTGGGAGTGTTCTTAACGAAGAACTTCATTACGGCAGGACCGTCGTTGATGAAGTAGAAACCGCTCAAGATGATGCTGATTACGAAGAATACGGCATAAGGGAGATTTCCTACCATCTTCCAGACGGAGGAGAGTGCTGAGCTTACTATCTGTGGAATGCTCTTTACGACTGTCTGGCCCATGTTAGCAACGTTCTCCTTGAGGGAATCGATCATGTCGGTCGTAAGGAAGCCGCCGTTCTCGACGCTGTAACGCTCAAGAAGCTGGACATTGATGAGTTCAGCCGGCTTAAATGTTTTCGCTGCATCGGCTATGGCGACGAGCATGTTGTTTGCCTGATATACAAGGCCGATGCAGACAAGGATTATGAAGAAAACAACAAAGATGTTGAGAATGACGTAGACGACCAGCGCGACTTTGGTGTGCGTGGATTTCTTGCGGCCCGGTTTTATTTTCGAGGCATCCTTGTCGAAAAGCTTAGACAAAGGCTTGGCGATGAGCATGGATGTTTTCGAGAGCAGGAAGCCGATAAGAAACGGCACGAGAATAACAGCGACGATCTTGCCTGCGTAGCAGAATGCGATGACTATAACTACCGTGAGTATGAACTTGAGCATCGCCATGACCGATGTCCGGTCACGCTGGTATCTCTCAAGGTCCGTAAGTTTTTTGTCTTTCTTATCCATTTTGTTTTCCTTCCGTTCACACCGGCCGCGGTAAGATCCCCATCTGGCGCGGCAATATCAGATTCTGACGCCCTTGAGCAGTACCATCCAGAGAATTATCAAGATAATGAGGCCAAGGATCAGAGTAACGTTGATTCCTTTTAAGAGACCGCCTGCTTTTCCGCCGTCTTTGACGTCAGGCTGTCTGTTGTCGCCGTAGATGTCGGCGCTGTATGCAAAATGGAATTCTCCAAGTGTTTTTCTGAAGAATCCGAGAAGGATCAGGGCTACGATGAGTGCCGGAATCGATGCAAAATAGATCGTGGTCGGAATGTCACTGTAGACTCTGATCGTGGTGAGGTCTAATTCATTAACGATGCTGCCTACCAGAATGCCCGTAAGGCGTGAGCCGATGAGGGCGAGGATCGGTCCGTAGATGTTCTCTGTGTGATTTCTGACGACGCAGAGCCACCAGGCGATAACAAGGATGGCTGGCAGGTTCATGAAATCAAATGAGAAAAGGGCGATCAAGACCGGAACGATTATGAAAGCGAGGCGCTTGTTCTTTTCAGGGAAACCCTGCCAGATCGCACCGAGGAAAAACAGCGAAAATCCAAATGCCGGAATGACGGTATCTATAAGCACTTCCAAAAGGAGCAAAGGTCCTGATACTTCACCGACAGAGTAGAAAACAGCCGGAAATACTACCGAACCGCCGTACCTGAGCCACAAAGCCAAAGAAAGATTGTGGAATGAAGCCTTTATGAGATACAAGGGTGCGCCTGAAAGAAAAGACAGTATGAGCGCGCCTATGCCGGTATATCTGCCTGTGATGTAAAGTCCGCACTTCTCTGCAATGATGACTGACGGCGCAACGAACGCAAACATCACCAGAAAGATGACGATGATCGCACATCCAATAAGGGATGTCGACGAGAACATGAAAGTGCCTGAGAAGAGCAGTTTCAAAAGGAAATAAGATGTGATGAATCCCAAAGCGCCATAAAATACCGGATATCCCCAGTTATAAGGCTTAGGAAACTTGAAAGCTTTTAATATATGGTCTCCAAAAGACCTCAGAGCGTCCATCAGAAGTACACTCCGAACAGGGTCATGGTCTGGTACATCTTCTCAAAGAAGAAAGGCTCCATGATCATGAATACTGCGCAGCCAAGTGCAAGGAAAGGTCCGAAAGCCATGTAATCCGGGTCTTCCGCGAAGTGTATGGCCGCTTTTTCTCTTTGTATCTTCAGCTTCTCGGCCCTCGGGTCTTCGGCTTCGGCAATCCTCTTCTTCTCCTTGGAGATCCTCTTCATCTTTCTGATGAGGAGTGGGACAGCAAACAGAAGCGCTGAGAAAATAGATACGTAGATAAGGACTAAAAGTCCGTAACATCCTGTAATAAGGCCCGTGGCGAAAAGAAGTCTCATATCGCCCATGCCCATTCCCTCTTTACCGAGGAATGTGATCGAGAGGAATCCGATAAGCCAGATAACGCCGCCTCCGACAACGGAAGCAATTACCTTGTTGAGCAAGGGAACCCACCACTTTGCGTCACCGGAGAACCATACGGAACCTTCGAAAATATCAGCAAGCACTGAAAGAACGCCGCATCCGGCGATAAAGATCGAGAACTGGTCAGGAATGATCCTGTTGAGCTTATCTGCCATCATTACCAGCATCAGAACGGGGATGGCGAGCCAGATAACTGCAAGATGCATCGGCTTAAAAGCAGTAATGTATTGGGCTTTGCAGAAAAATACCGTTATGCAGTAACAGCCTGCGCAGAAAGCACATGCAATAAGGCCTTCCGGGAAAGGTCTCATTCTCTTGGACGGCCTGTAATCAGGGTCTTGGGGCGTTACGCCATAATCCTGGAGCCATTCGTCCGGAAACTTGCCGAACAGATATGTTATAAGCGCGCCCGCGAGCACTCCTGCTGCAATGGCTATGCCGTAATAAAGTACATCATTCATAACTGTTAGAAGTTTAATATAACGCGTGGAAAAATACAATTATTTATAAGGCAGCCACAGACTCAGCTCTTAACATCCCCTTCTGCCCGGCCAAGTCCTGATGAAGTAACTGTAAAGATTAAGTAAATTTCAGACATTTATGTCAGTTTATGGTGAAATCCGTTGTCAGAAAAACACCAGTAATTACAGCTTTTCGAGCTGTTTTTGGCTAAATATCCGAACTTGTTCCAAAAAATTGCGAACACAACCCAATATCGATATAATCAATCGTAATTATTTTGGAGGAAGTAGGCGTCATTTCAGGGTAAGGAAATACGCCGAAGACTGGAAGAATGGCAACAATCACAGCAAAAGCCCTCGAACAGATGATGCAGTCTCACGTCAGAGCAGAGACAGGCATGAGCCTCGAGCAGGCAACACCCCGCGATTACTGGACAGCACTCTCGAAGAGTATCGTTGAGATCATCTCCGAGAACTGGATGGCAACAAGACACAAGTACAATCAGGGCCGTCAGGCTCACTACTTCTCGGCAGAGTTCCTTGAAGGACGTTCAATGCTCAACAACCTCGTAAACCTGGGCATTTACGATCAGGCTAAGGACGCTCTCGCTTCTTTCGGGCTCAATATCACCGATATCCTTGAGGAAGAGACAGACCCGGCACTCGGCAACGGCGGTCTCGGAAGACTTGCAGCATGCTTCCTTGATTCATGCGCAACACTCAATCTCCCCGTTACAGGTTACGGAATCCTTTACCGTTACGGCCTCTTCAGACAGGCAATCGAGAACGGTTTCCAGAACGAATATCCTGACTCATGGATGGAACACGGTTATCCGTTCATCCTCCCCAGATACGACAGAAAGGTCAAGGTTCACTACTCAGACATCGACGTCTGGGCTATCCCCTGCGACCTCCCTATCACAGGTTACGGCACAAAGAACGTAAACCTCTTGAGACTCTGGAAGGCTGAGCCTGCACAGGAGTTCAACTTCAACCTCTTCAACTCACAGAGATTCGATGACGCTGTTATCGAGAGAAACAGAGTCCAGGACATCTGGAGAGTTCTCTATCCGAACGACACATCCTACGATGGTAAGGTCCTCCGTGTAAGACAGCAGTACTTCTTCGTTTCTGCTTCACTCCAGGACATCATCTACAGATATAAGAAGTATCATGGCAACGATCTCCACGATTTCGCAAAGTACAACACGATCCAGCTCAACGATACACACCCCGTTGTAGCTATCCCCGAGCTCATGAGACTCCTCGTTGACGAGAACGGCATCGAGTGGACACAGGCATGGGAGATCGTTAAGGAGACATTCGCATACACCAACCACACCATCATGGCAGAGGCACTCGAGAAGTGGGATATCTCCATCTTCCGTTTCCTCTTCCCCCGTATTTTCGAGATCATCGAGGGCATCAACAACCAGTTCCGTGCACAGATGTACGAAGCAGGCCTCTATTCCGAGCTCATCGACCGCATGTCTCCTTTGGGTGACGGCAAGATCCACATGGCTTGGATGGCTATCTACGGTTCACACTCCGTAAACGGCGTTGCCGCACTCCACACAGACATCCTCAAGAACGAGACACTCAAGGACTGGTACAACATCTATCCTGAGAAGTTCTCCAACAAGACAAACGGCGTTACTCCGAGAAGATGGCTCCGCACGTGCGATCCCGACCTCGCTGCCCTCATCACAGACCTTTTGGGCAACGACAAATGGGTTACAGATCTCGACCAGCTCAAGCAGCTCGAAAAGTATAAGGACGACGACAAGGTAATGAAGAAGTTCATTGCCATCAAGAAGGCTAACAAGAAGCAGCTCTCCGAATACCTCGAGAAGACAAAGGGCATCAAGCTCAACCCGAATTCCTGCTTCGACGTACAGATCAAGCGTCTCCACGAATACAAGAGACAGCTCCTCAATGCCCTCTATGCATTGAATCTCTACGACAGACTCAAGGAAAATCCGAATCTCGACATGCCCCCTGTCACGATCCTCTTCGCTGCAAAGGCTGCTCCGGGTTACTTCAGAGCTAAGGCTATCATCAAGTTCATCAACGAGATCGCCAAGCTCATCGACTCCGATCCTGCAATGAAGAACAAGCTCAAAGTCGTATTCGTTGAGAACTACAACGTTTCCGTCGGCGAGAAGATGTTCCCTGCAGCAGATGTTTCCGAGCAGATCTCCACAGCAGGTCTTGAGGCTTCAGGTACAGGTAACATGAAGTTCATGATGAACGGTGCCGTTACACTCGGTACTTTGGACGGCGCTAACGTTGAGATCGCAGAGTGCGTAGGCGACGACAACATCTACATCTTCGGCTGCCGCGCACAGGATATGGCTGCTACAAAGGCTTACTACAACCCGAAGTGGCAATATGAGAACATCCCCGGCCTCAAGAAGTGCCTCGACAGACTTGTTGACGGTTCCTTCAATGACGAAGGCACAGGCATGTTCAATGACCTCTTCAACGGCCTCATCTACGGCTCCAACTGGCAGCCCGGCGATCCTTACTATGTTTTGGGCGATTTCGACGACTACAGAAAGACAAGAGACCAGCTCTACAAGGATTACCAGGACAACCTCGAGTGGGCAAGAAAGTGCTGGGTCAACATCTGCAATTCCGGCAAGTTCTCTTCAGACCGTACGATCAGCGAATACGCAAGCGGAATCTGGAAGATCAAGCCCGAGAAGATCTGATTTTCGGGAATCAGCTGCAAATCAGTCACGAATCAATGGCGCCTCACATACGTGGGGCGTCTTTTTTCGCACACCTGATTTACTGCCCAAACCGGGACCCGCTGCACATTGAAATCTAAAATATTATAAATAATGTTTTTCTCACCGATTTGAGGTATAATTTCTTTTAAATTATTTTAAGGAGGAACTTAATATGCCCATATTCCAGGATGCAAAGGGAAAGAACATCTCTAACTTCCAGAAGATGATCGACGAGAAGAAGAATACGATCCGCAAGTACTACGATGAGATCGGACATCTCTACTATGGTCAGTACAAAGACGTCAATGTAGACATGACCAAGGACATCAACGCAAGATGCGAATCTATCTCCAACCTCTACATCGAGATCGAAGACTTAAATGTTAAGATCCTCCGCGAGAGAGGACTCAAGAAGTGTGCTGTTTGCAGCACGGAGAACAACCTTTCCAACGCATTCTGCTTCAAGTGCGGAGCCAGATTTGATGACTCGGACGCAGTTCCTGCAGACGTTGTAGCTCCCCCGAATGCTTCTGCAACCCCCTCCCGCTACGATACTAAGCCCGTAGCAGCAGCTGCTCCCGCAGAGACAGTTGTAGCTGACGAAGTAATCGACGCATCCGACGCACAGGCAATTGAAGAGGGTAAGGAGGAATAAAGGAGCGTTATGGCAATAATTTTCGAAGAGGAATCAAGAACATTTTCGGAGTACCTTTTGGTACCCAATCTCACAACAGAGAAGAACACACCTGATCAGGTAGACTTGTCTGCACCTATCGCAAAGTACAGAAAGGGACAGGAAGAGTCACGCCTTAAGATCAACATCCCTATGGTATCTGCAGTAATGCAGGCAGTCAGTGACGACGGCATGGCAATCGCACTCGCAAGATGCGGCGGTCTCTCATTCATCTTCCAGTCACAGTCTATCGAGTCACAGTGCGAGATGATCCGCCGTGTTAAGAAGTACAAGGCAGGTATCGTTGAGTCTGATTCAAACCTCTCACCTGAGGACACACTCGAGAGAGTTATCGAACTGCACGAGCAGACAGGTCACGGCACGGCAGCCGTTACTGAAGACGGTTCACCTGAAGGCAGACTCTTAGGTCTCGTTACAACACGTGATTACCGTGTAAGCAGACTCTCCCCTGATACCAAGGTAAAAGAGTTCATGACTCCTATCGAAAAGCTCGTTACAGCACCTGAAGGCACATCCCTTAAGGAAGCAAACGACATCATCTGGGACAACAAGATCAACCAGCTCCCCATCGTAGATTCAGAAGGCAGATTAGTTGGTCTCGTTTTCCGTAAGGACTACGAATTCCACAAGGCTAACCCGCATGAACTCCTCGACTCCGAGAAGAAGCTCATCGTAGGTGCCGGAATCAACACAAGAGACTATCAGGAGAGAATCCCCGCTTTGCTCGAAGCAGGCGCTGACGTTCTCTGCCTTGACTCATCCGACGGTTTCTCCGTATGGCAGGAAAGAGCACTCAAGTGGTGCAAGGAAAACTATCCTGATGCCATCATCGGTGCCGGCAACGTTGTAGACGCAGAAGGCTTCAAGTTCCTCGCTGACTGCGGCGCAGACTTCATCAAGATCGGTATCGGCGGCGGTTCCATCTGCATCACTCGTGAGCAGAAGGGTATCGGCTGCGGCCAGGCTTCAGCTGTTCTCGCAGTAGCTAAGGCCCGTGACGAATACTTCAAGGAGACAGGCTGGTACATTCCTCTCTGCTCTGACGGCGGTATCGTACACGATTACCACATGGCACTGGCACTCGCTATGGGCGCTGATTTCATGATGCTCGGCCGTTACTTTGCAAGATTCGACGAATCACCTACGAGAAAGCTCCTTGTAGGCGGCACATACGTTAAGGAGTACTGGGGCGAAGGTTCCAACCGTGCACGCAACTGGCAGCGTTACGACGACGGCGGCAAGGGCGGCAAGATGGCTTTCGAGGAAGGCGTTGACTCCTACGTTCCTTATGCAGGCAACCTCAAGGACGGTCTTGATGTTTCCCTTGCTAAGGTTAAGGCAACAATGTGTTCCTGTGGTTCCTCTTCCATTGAAGAGTTCCAGCAGAAGGCACGCCTGGTAGTAGTATCCTCTACTTCCATCATCGAGGGCGGCGCTCACGACGTTATCCAGAAGGAAAACGACAGAACAGCTAGATAATTGAAATATCGATATAAATCTATACATTACGAGGAGACAGACAAAAATGGCTGACGAAATCATCAAGAAGCAGATTACCAAGGAAGGTTATGACGAATTACAGAACGAGCTTTCCGAGCGTAAGACATCCAAGAGAAGCGAGATTGCTAAGAGAATCGAAGACGCTAAGGCTCAGGGCGACCTTTCAGAGAACTCTGAGTACGATGAAGCGAGAGCTGAACAGGCAGAGAACGAGACACGTATCGAAGAGCTCGAAGCAATCCTCAAGTCTGTTGAAGTTGTTGACGATTCCAACCTTTCCACAGATAAGGTTTCTCTCGGTTCAAAGGTAACGCTTCAGAATACAGCTACAAAGCAGGAGTACACATATAAGCTCGTTGGTGAATCCGAGATCGACTTCAAGAAGAAGAGAATTTCCGAGAACTCACCTGTAGGCAGAGCAATCTCCAACCAGAAGAAGGGTAAGACAGTTTCCGTTTCCACACCTTCCGGCATCATCAAGTACAAGATCATCAAGATCGAGAAGTAATTCTAAACGTACTAAACAATTCGAAAACTAATAGAACAAGAGAGTAACTATGGGAAAGAAATTTGTACCTCAGACAGAACCGTTAAGCGCAGAAGAGATCCAGGAACAAACAAGATTCCGTATGGAGAAGCTTAAGGCCCTCCAGGCAGAAGGCAAGGATCCATACGAAGAACTTACATACGACGTCACAAACCACTCAACAGAGATCACCGGTGACTACGATTCATTCGCCGGCAAGACAGTAAGAGTTGCAGGACGTCTCATGTCCAAGCGAGGCATGGGTAAGGTATCTTTCTGCGACCTTTACGACAGAAGGGGCAAGATCCAGATCTTCACAAAGATCGACAACCTCCCCGAGGAAGAGTACAAAGCATGGCAGAACCTCGATATCGGCGACCTGGTAGGCGTTGAGGGCGAGGTTTACATGACCGAAAAGGGCGAGGTATCCATCCTCACCAAGTCCTATAAGCTCCTTGCAAAGTGCCTCCATCCCCTTCCGAACAAGTATCAGGGATTGAAGGATACCGAGATCCGTTACCGTCAGAGATATCTCGACCTCATTGTTAACCCTCAGGTTAAGGAAACATTCGAGAAGAGATCCAAGGTCATCAAGGAGATCCGTAACTTCTTAGCAGACAGAGACTTCATGGAAGTTGAGACTCCCCTGCTCGTTACAAACGCAGGCGGTGCAGCTGCAAGACCGTTCACAACGCACTTCAACGCTCTTGATATCGACTTGAAGCTCCGTATCTCATTGGAGCTCTACCTCAAGAGACTTCTTGTCGGCGGCTTCGAAAGAGTATTCGAGATCGGCAGGGTTTTCCGTAACGAAGGTATGGATACACGTCATAACCCTGAGTTCACGCTCATGGAGCTCTACCAGGCATACACAGACTACAACGGCATGATGGAACTCACAGAGTCCATGTTCCGCTATGTAGCAGAGAAGGTATGCGGCACGACACTCATCAAGTACGGTGACCTCGAGATCGACTTCGGTAAGCCTTTTGAGAGACTTACTATGAACGATGCGATCAAAAAGTATGCTGGCATCGATTTCGATACTGTAGACGGCGACGATGCTGCAAAAAAGCTTGCTGACGAGCACCACATCGAATATGAGACATGGCACACCAAGGGTGACATCGTTAACCTCTTCTTCGAGGAATACTGCGAGAAGAACCTTCTCCAGCCTACATTCATCATGGATCATCCTATCGCCATCTCCCCTCTTACAAAGAAAAAGAAGGGCGAGCCTGAAAAGGTTGAGCGATTCGAGCTCTTCATCAACACATGGGAAATGTGCAACGCTTATTCAGAGCTCAACGATCCTATCGATCAGCGCGAAAGATTCGCTGCACAGGACGCTACAGCTGAAGCAGGCAACGATGAAGCAGATCACACCGACGAGGACTTCCTCAATGCCCTTGAGCTCGGTATGCCCCCTACGGGCGGTATCGGCTATGGCATTGACCGTCTCGTAATGCTCCTTACTGACAGTCCGAGCATAAGAGACGTTTTGCTTTTCCCGACAATGAAAACTAAAGAGGGCTAAACCCTTGATTTTATTGGGTTTGCGGGTTTTTGAGTAGCGGTTTGACAGCAGTTCTGACAGCACTTTGACATCACAAGCCCGAAACCTCGATAGAATCGCACATTTAACAATTTCAGATTTTTTGCTTTGACATCCCGAGACATTTTCTCGGGATGTTTTTGTCTTGACTTTTCCCGGAAATGCCAGAAAATGCGCGGCTTTGCAGGTTATATCTCTGTTAGAATCTGCGTATACCACGTATACCAGCAGTTTTGGTATACATTCAAATGTTCAATTTCACGCCGGCCAATAATGATTTCTATCGTATATTTTTTCCTTATATACGAATTCTCATCAGGATTTATACGGAAAATATACGAAAGAGGCATAAGAGTAATCGCACATTGGATTTATCTCCGTCGAGTTCATATCCTTATGGTAGAGACGGAGGAGTTTACTATGATGATTATTTGGTGTGGAACGCTTGCTATTCTCCTAAACCGATTTAGGCGAAATCTATTTCGGGTAACTAGGATCAATCACGATATCGATGCTCAGATCAAGAGGATCGGTGTCTATTACATGTGTATTGATGATCTTCCGATATGAGAAGAGGATCTCTTGCTGAAGAAAGACCGGATCTTGTTCAACAGTGGTCGCCAGAGAATGAGCTTACTCCGTCCGATGTCTCTTGCGGCTCCCATAAGAAGGTTCTATGGGTTTGCGACCAAGGACACACTTGGGAAGCCATCGTAAAGAACAGAGTCCTTGCAGGAAGTGGATGCCCCTATTGCGAGCACAGAGCAGTCTTGAAGGGCTATAACGACCTCAAGACACTCTTTCCCAAGGTTGCTAAGACTTGGTCTCCAAAGAATAAACTGAAGCCCACAGAGGTATCTTCACGCTCAAATACAGAGGTTTGGTGGCGATGCAAGCATGGTCACGAATGGAAATCCCGTATAGCTGATCGTACAGAAGGCCATGGCTGCCCTTATTGTGCAGGTCATCGTGTCTGGAAAGGGTTCAATGACCTTGCTACGACTCATCCTCATCTGATCTCTGAATGGTCTGATAGGAATAAGGATATATCTCCCGAATCAATTACATACAAGAATCGATCTAATGTCTGGTGGAACTGTAAAAAGTGCGGTAATGAGTATCAGGCTGTCGTTTATGCCAGGGCTAACGGTCGCATCTGTCCTTTTTGCGTGGCAAAGGAGATACAGAGACTCAGAGCTATAAGGATTACACACCGGGAAATAGCCAAGGACTTCTTATATCTGCTGCCACAATTAGCTATGATCTACTATTCCGGTAAGTGCGGTCTGACGGTTTATACAGACTCAGAGGCTCCGCTAGGGATAATGGTAGCGGCATATATACCCGATCTCAGTCTTGTTATAGATGTTTGCCGTTCGCCTAAGGAGATATCCTTAAAAGAGTATATAAGCAGCTTCAATGGTATCCGCTACTTAAATATATCCGATAAGCTGTCTGAGACAGACACGCTCAATACAATCCGAAAAGCACTCTTAAAGTCCCATATTCATGTGGATTCGCTTCTAAAGGATGATCTGGAGATAATCAGGCGTAATTACTCTCAGTGGAGATTAAAATAGGTCCCGAAAACGATGTTTCGAGACCATGTTCTTTGTCAGGATAATTCCTGATAAAGTTGACTAAGCCCGAGAGCAATCTTTGGCTTATATATCACTTCGAGTGATGATTTAATTCTCTTTCACTAAATATCCAAAATAAAGCAGCCAATAATACAACACTGAATACT